>Ga0315298_1000242_pt1 | contig 110652 bp, 81 predicted proteins | sample WHS_1_MG_FD_203077 | JGI IMG/M metagenome (GOLD analysis project Ga0315298, IMG submission 203077) | Extremophilic microbial mat communities from Washburn Hot Springs, YNP, Wyoming, USA - WHS_1_MG | ecosystem: Environmental > Aquatic > Thermal springs > Hot (42-90C) | place: USA: Wyoming...
GTGGGCCCCGGAAGCTGCTTCCGGGGCCCACGCACGGTCTATCCGGCCGCTTTGATGCTTCTATCCCACTCGATCTCTTGGAAGCCGCGCATGGGACAGAACTTGGGGCCGCACATGGAGCAGGCGCGTCCGTCCTCCGCGCAGGAGTCGGAGTGGGCCTCGCGGTAGAGCTTTCTGGCCATCTCGGGGTCGAGGGCGAGGGAGAACTGTGCCTGCCAATCGAAGGCTGCCCTCGCTCTTGACATGGCATCGTCCCTGTCGCGAGCTCCCGGTCGCCCCCGCGCCACATCCGCCGCGTGGGCTGCCAGCTTGTGGGCTATGATGCCCACGCGGACATCTTCTAGGTCGGGCAGGCCAAGGTGCTCCTTGGGGGTGACGTAGCAGAGCATGTCTGCCCCGTGCCATGCGATCAGGGCGCCGCCGATGGCGGAGGTGATGTGGTCATAGCCGGGCGCGATGTCGGTCACCAGGGGGCCGAGGGTGTAGAAGGGGGCGCCGTGGCAGATCTCCTTCTCTTTCCTTACGTTCATCTCGATCTGGTCCATGGGAACGTGGCCTGGGCCCTCTATCATCACCTGAACATCCCTCTCCCACGCCCGCAGGGTCAGCTCGCCCAGGGTTGTCAGCTCGGCGAACTGGGCCTCATCGGATGCGTCCGCCAGGCAGCCTGGGCGAAGCCCATCGCCCAGGCTGAGGGTGACGTCGTAGCTTCGGGCGATGTCGAGAATATCATCGAAGTGCTCGTACAGGGGGTTCTCCCGGTCGTGGTGGGCCATCCATCTCGCCAGGATCCCCCCACCACGGCTAACGATGCCCACCAGCCGCCCCCTTGCCAGCGGCAGATGCCGTTGCAGTAGGCCGCAGTGGATGGTCATGTAGTCCACGCCCTGCCGCGCCTGCCTCTCGATCACGGAGAGCAGCAGCTCCGCCGTGAGGTCCTCCACCCGATCCACCAGGGCCGCCGCATGGTAGATGGGAACCGTCCCCACCGGGACAGGGCTCGCCTGGATGATGGCGGTCCGGATGGCGTCAAGGTCCCCGCCCGTGGAGAGGTCCATGACAGTGTCGGCACCGCATTGGATCGAGACCCGCAGCTTCTGCAGCTCGGTCTCGATGTCGCCACGCACCGTGGAGCTGCCGATATTGGCGTTCACCTTGACCCGCGCGACGCCGCCGATCCCCATTGGGTCAAGGGAGGTGTGGTTGATGTTGGCGGGGATCACCAGGCGACCCGCGGCGAGCTCCCGACGCACGACCTCGACATCGAGCCCCTCCTGGGCGGCGACCCGGCGCATGGCTGGCGTGATCTCGCCACGACGGGCGTGATACATCTGGGTGTTCACGGTGCGATCGCTGGGCTGTGCTTCCTGTGCCATGGCTTCCTCCTCGACTGTAGTGTGTTCGGGGCACTCGCGGGCCGTGCAGGAGGAGGCAGCGGGAGACAGCTCGGCCCGCGCCAATGGGCGAGGCGCAACAAGCCAAATCAGGCCACCAAGAAGGGCATGGTGGCCTGATCCGCGATCCGCGATCTGTAAGAGCCGCTTTCCCTACGCCGGTGCTAACCGGTTCAGGTTCCAAGAGTTGGTGGTCTTGATACCGCCTCTCAGCTACTCGCTCCCCCAGCGGCCACGCTATTCGGTTGTGGAGATCTGCCTCGACGGAATGATACGCCGTTGGCCGCGATGCTGTCAAACGGGGGCGGGTTGACATGGACGGTCGATCTCTTCTACGGTAACGGCCGGCTGGAGGACGTCGCCCTCGCGGCGGCTAGGATGGGAGAGGGACGATGAAGCTCGGTTTCGTCGGGGTCGGCAACATGGGAGCTCTTATGCTGCCCCACCTACTGGAGGCGGGGCATGATCTCGTGGTCTACGACATATCGCCTGCGGCGCTGGAGCGGGCGCGACAGATGGGAGCTACCCCTGCGGAGAGCCCCAGCGCGGTGGCGAAGGCTTCGGAGATGGTGCTCACCTCGCTTCCGACGCCCCCGGTGGTGGAGAGTGTCTACCTGGGCTCTGGAGGGCTCATCGAGGGGGCCGTGCAGGGGGAGCTGTTCGTGGATCTTAGCAGCATCAGTCCGTCGCTGGCGCGCAGGCTCGCGAGCGGCCTCGGCGAGGTGGGTGCCCACTTCCTGGACGCACCGGTGAGCGGCGGGACCACAGGGGCGAGGGCGGGGACGCTGGCCATCATGGTGGGGGGCGACGAGTGGGCCATGAGGAGGGCTGAGCCCGTCCTGAGGTGCATCGGGAAGCGGATCTTCCACGGGGGCCCGGCCGGGGCCGGCAGCACCCTGAAGCTCCTCAATCAGATCCTGCTAGGGATAAACAACGTGGCTGTCCTGGAGATGATGTCGGTTGCCCTTCGCTCGGGGCTCGATCTGGGTCTGGTCAGGGAGGTCATAACCGCCAGCACGGGCTTCAGCCGCTCCTTCGAGAGCCGCTTCCAGAAGATAGTGGAGAAGGAGTACAGCCGAGGGTTCGCCGTCGACCTGATGGCCAAGGACCTCCGGCTCGCCCGGGAGATGGCTCGCGAGCTGGGGCTGGATCTCCCAATGGCGGAGATGGCCCAGTCGATATTCGAGCGGGCCGGGGAGCTAGGCCTGGGGCAGGAGGATGTGAGCGCCGCCATCGCCCTCTACGAGGCCAGGGAGGGATAGAGGGATGGCGAGCGAGACGACGAGCAGAGGCTTGGATCCTCTGGAGAGGATAGCGGCGCTGGGCCCCGTGGAGCCGTACAGGGTCAAGATGGTGGAGCCCATCCGAAGGGGGAGCCGAGAAGAGCGGCAGCGGGTGCTTTCCGATGCCGGGTACAACCTGTTCAGAGTCCCGGCGGAGGCCGTGTTCATCGACCTGCTGACCGACTCCGGCACCGGGGCCATGAGCCAGGCGCAGTGGGCAGGGCTGATGCAGGGCGACGAGAGCTACGCAGGGGCGCGCAGCTTCTACCGGCTGAGGGACACCGTTAGGGAGCTCTTCGGACTGCCGGAGGTCATACCGACCCATCAGGGGCGTGCCGCCGAGCACCTCCTGTTCGCGGAGCTGGTCCGCCCCGGCCAGCGGGTCCTCTCCAACACATTCTTCGACACCACCCGGGCCAACGCGGAAGATGCGGGCGCGGAGGCCATAGATCTTCCCGCACCCCTCGCCCAGGATCTTCGATCCAGTCGACCCTTCAAGGGGGACGTGGACTTGGACCGGCTGGCTGATGTCCTCGCGTCAGCACGGGCAGGCGAGATCGCTGGGGTGGTGATGACAGTCACCAACAACGCCGGGGGAGGCCAGCCGGTCTCGCTGTCCAACCTGAGGGGGGCCCAGGCTTTGTGCAGGCGTCACGGTGTCCCTCTGATCGTCGATGCTAGCAGGATCGCCGAGAACGCCTTCTTCATAAAGGGGCGGGAGGAGGGCTTCTCTGAGAAGTCGGTGGCGGAGATAGTGCGCGCCATCGGAGACTGCGCTGACGTCCTCACCATGAGCGCCAAGAAGGACGGACTGGTCAACATTGGGGGATTTCTGGCCACGAGAGATGCGGCGCTGGCTGAGCGGATCCGGCGAAGGATGGTGATCACGGAGGGTTTTCCCACCTACGGTGGGCTGGCGGGACGCGACTTGGAAGCGATGGCGGCGGGGCTGCGCGAGGTGCTGGATGAGGACTACCTGGCCCATCGGATCGGGCAGGTGGCCTTCCTGGCCGATCTTCTCCGAGAACTCGGCATTCCCATGATCGAGCCACCGGGCGGCCACGGGGTGTTCGTGGACGCGGGGGCCTTTCTGCCGCACATCCCCCGTGGGCAGTTCCCCGGCCAGGCGCTGGCCATAGCCCTCTACCTGGAGGGCGGGGTTCGAACCGTGGAGATAGGGTCCGTGATGTTCGGCGAGGACCCGACGGGCGCCCGGCCAGAGCTGGTGCGGCTGGCGGTCCCGCGCAGGGTCTACTCCAACGCCCAACTTGGCCACGTGGCGGCCACCTTCGCCGCCCTGAAGGAGAGACGCCAGGGGATCCGGGGGATGAGGATCGTGGAGGAGCCGCCGGTCCTGCGCCACTTCACGGCCCGTTTCGCACTGGTGTAGGGAGGGTGGGCTACGGGAGGCGGAGGCGTCCCTTCTGGCTGCCGCGGGCTCGCCATCTCGCCAGCAGCAGGAGGAGCAGCGGAAGCGTCGCAGCCGCCGCCGCGTAGGGTGCCAGCGCGCGCGGCTGCCGCAGGGGCGACGACGGGGTTGGGGCATCCACGATCAGCCCATCCAGTACGAAGGGTCCGGTGGTGGTGAGCTGGAAGCGATGCAAGCCATTCTGGAGGCCGGAGGCTACCGGCAGCTCCACCTGCCACCGCGACTCTGGCGTCCGCTCGTCCACCACCGCTCGTCCCGAGTCGTCGCGGGGAAGCCGGTTGGCCGCCTGAGGCGTGCCGTCGATCTCCACGTACGCCGCGGCCAGGTCCGGGCCCGTGGGGAGCACCAGGGTCAGGTCGGTGCCCTCGAAGAGGCCCGAAACCGAGGCGCCGGCCTGCCCCGCCTTCTTTACGTAACCCAGACTCGCCCTCGGATCCGCGATGGATGCCCAGCTTCCCTGGTACCGGAGCGCCCAGTGGTCCTCCTGGTTGTAGCCCCGGTGTATCGTGGGTGGCTCCGACCCCAGGGCCTTGACGGCGTCGTAGACGGGGTGGGTGGCGAAATCGGGCTCCACCATGCGGAAGTAGTAGAAGGGCTGGTCCTTCTCGTGGTCGTCGACCCGCTTGAAGAACCAGATGTTCATCACACCCATCCAGGGCCACTCCTCGGCAGCCCGCCGGAACCCTCTCACCGTGTATCGGGCCTGCAGCTCCTCGCTCACCCGCCCGAAGATCGGCTCCGCCTTCACCGAGTCGGGCTGGGCGTTCCACCCCATCTCCGAGGCCCAGATGGGCTTCGACGCATCCCCATTTCGCACCATGATCTCCCGTGTGAGGATCGGGCGCGAGAAGTTGACATCCTTCAGGGCCAGGCGGCGGTCGTCCGGACCGGATCGGAGCCCATAGGCCATCACCGAGAGGATGTCGAAGTAGTCCTTGGCCCCGGCGTCGTACATCTGCTGGAGATAGATCTGGTCATTCAGGGCGCGCCAGCTCTCCTCGATGGTGGGAGCCAGTGCCGCGGACAGGATAACGCAGTCGGGGTCCGCCTCCTTCGCTTTCTGGTAGCCGATCTTGAGAAGGCGGACGTACCCCCGGGCGTCGACGGGTTTGTTGCCCCATTCGATGGCGAGGTTGGGCTCGTTCCAGAGCTGGTAGTACTTGACCCTGCCCTTGTAGCGGCTGACCACCTGGTACACGAAGTCCCCGTAGTCCTCGAGGTTGTCGGGCGGGGTGTGCGGCCAGGGGTTGCCGGGATGGGCCCACTTGGGCGGGAGGTCCAGCCGGACGATCAACTGTATGCCATACTGGTTTGCCAGATCCACGATGTTGTCGTACTTCTCCCAGCTGCTGATCCCGTGCTTCTCGTCCCAGAAGATGCCCTTGCCGGGTCCCTCTATGTCCTCCCAAGGGAACTGCTGGCGGATCCATCCGATCCCGGCGTCCTTGAGCATCTGCATGGTCTGGCGCCTCTTAGCGATGTCCGCCTCCTGCTCAAGGAAGGTGTTCACGCCCAGCGGATTGACCCCGGTATGGCGGATGGGGACCATGTCGGCGGTGTGGACCTCCGGCGCCGTGAGGCTGGAGGTGAAGGCTATGATCTGGTTGCGACGCTCGTCCCCGAGCTTATCTATGAGGGCCGAGCGGACGCCTGCCGCATCGATGGCCAGAAGGACGGCTGCCGCCAACGCCAGCGCCAGCAGAACGGCGAGCCAGCACCCTAGCTCCTCTCGTCTTCGCCTGGAGCTCATATGGTCCCTCACAGGATGGGTGTTATATCGATCTGGTAGTCGGTCAGCTCTGCCCCCTGGGAGGCCCGCTGGACGAAATCCACAGCGCTGGACAGCACCTCGTTGGCGTGTCGTGAGTCGTTGGTGGCGACCGCCACGCCCAGTACTGCCCTCTGCCAGAGGTCCTGATCCTCGATCTCGGCAGCGGACACGTTGAACTGGTTGTGCAGTCGCGCGAGGATCGACTTGACCACGTGTCGCTTTTCTTTCAAAGAGTGGCTTTCCGGGAGGTGTAGCACCACTCGTGCGGCACCAACGATCATCTTTCACCTCCTGCTATCAGCCGGTGGTAAGGCGATTGTAGACATCGAGCAGGGTCGGGGCCAGCCGTTCCCAATCGAACCTGTTCAGGACAGCTCGGCGACCGGCCCTCGCGATCCGCTTCCTCAGAGCCCGATCCTCCAGCAGGCGCAGAACGGCACTTGCGAACTCCGCCGGCGAGTCGGCTAGCAGCAGCTCCTCTTCGTCTACCAGGTCGAGCCCCTCGGCTCCGATGCGCGTCGAGACCGTGGGTGCGCCCATTGCCATCGCCTCCAGGATCTTCAGGCGGGCTCCGCCCGCGATGCGGATGGGGGCCACGAACACGGGAGTGCCGGCGAAGAAGGGCCGCACGTCCTCCACCGCGCCGGTGACGGTTACACCCGCAGTGGCGGACGCCAGCCGCTTCACGGCGGCGGTCGGAGCGCGGCCGACGATTCTAAGAGGGATCTTGGGGTACCTCACCCTGATGCGAGGGAGGATCTCGGTCACGAACCACTGCATTGCGTCCACGTTTGGTCGGTAGTCCATGGTGCCGGTGAAGAGGAGGCCCGGCGGCTCCTCACCGAGTTGCTCCGTGGCCTGGTATTGGCTGCAGTCCACCCCGTTGGGGATTACCTGGACCCGGGCGGCGGGAGCCATGCTCCGGAGCGCTTCGGCGTCGACCCCCGAGACGGCGAGGACGAGGTCGGCCGACCGGCAGGCCCACGCCTCGTACCGGCGAAGCTTGAGGTACTGGAGAAAGGAGTAGAAGGCCTTATGCCACGACCACAAGCGGCGGATGTCGACGGCGGCCGCCCTTGCCTGGATGCGGTACTCGGCGTTGTGCTCGTCCAGGATCACCTTCGTGGTTGGTGCAACGGCCCGGATTGCCGGGATGTAGCGGGCCATCTCGAGGCCGGCGACCTGCACCGCATCGTAGCGGTCGCCAGCGACGACCCCGCGGAGCGTCTCGGCGAATTCGTCCGAACGTAGCCGCAGGGCCAGATCCGGGTCCATCGATGTGAGCATTGCCATCAGCCTAGCTCCCTGGCCGCGAGTGGGAGCCGGCCGGGTCCAGATCTGCCCGCAGATATCCTGAAGGGGACTCGTTCTAGGTAGGCCCTCCTCTGGCCGGATGAAGGTTACCAGGTCAACACGATGACGCGATGCCGCCGCCCTGAGGAGGTGGTAGTTGCGGATCTGGGTGCCCTGGTGGGGCGGGTACGGCATCTGCGGGGTGAGAAACAGGATCCTCATCGACCACCCTGAGCCGCCCTTCGATAGATCTCCAGCGTCTCTCTGGCCGTTCTCTCCCAGGAGAAGAGAGCTGCCCGCTGAAGCCCCAGATGGATGAGGTGCTGGCGAAGCGCCTCGTCTGTCAGCAGTCTATCCATGGCCGCGGCGAGCCCGTCCACGTCTTCCGGGCTCACGGCCAGGGCCGCCTCTCCCGCGATCTCCGGCAGGGAGGAGCTGTTGGACACGATCACAGGCGTTCCGCACGCCATCGCTTCCAAGACTGGAAGGCCGAAGCCCTCGTAGAGGGAAGGCAGGACGAGTAGATCGGCACAGTTGTAGTAGTATACCAGCTGAGCGGGGGGGATGTGGCCGGCGAAGATCACGCGGCCGCCCAGATCCAGCTCGGACAGAACCTTGAAGATCTCCTCGTAGAGCCAACCCTTCTGCCCCGCCAGCACCAGAGGGATCCGGTGCTCTTTCCACACCGGTGCAAAGGCGCGAAGCAGACCGGGAATGTTCTTCCGTGGCTCCAGGGTCCCGACGAAAAGGATGAACCGCTCTGGCAGCCCGATCTCCCTTCGCCGAAGCTCGACCTCCGCCGGGTCGAGGGGTCTGCACTCCGGTGAAACCCCCGAGTGCACCACGGCGACCTTCTTCGGGTCTGCGGACAGCAGCTCCAGCAGGTCGTTCCTGGTGGCGTGCGACACGGCGATGACCTGGTCCGCGCTTTCCACCGCCTTGGCCACCTGGCCGTAGTACCGGGCGCTTTGGGGGGTGAGGAGGTGGGGAAAGCGCAGGAAGGCCAGGTCGTGGATGGTGACCACGGAGCGGCACCTCCTGTGGAAGGGCGGTATGAAGTCGGGGCTGTGCAGGAGGTCCACGCGGAAGCGCAGCAGCTCCAGGGGTAGAGCCAGCTGCTCCAGCGGGTGATGTGGGGGCGTGGCAAGGCGAGCTCGTCTGAAGGAAGGGGGCCATTTGCCGTCGTCCGACGCCCTGCGGCTCTCGAGGAGGAGCATCTCATCCCGAATGCCAAGAGTCGCCAGGGCGTTGACCAGCCGTACCGTGTACTGGCTGATCCCTCCCTGGGCATAAGAGACCAGTCGGGCGTCTATGGCTATCCGCATCGCTCCATCTCGGTCTTTGGCTCGGCGGCTCTAGTACTCGACCAAATTGGTTTCGACATGTAGGGCGGGGGTTTATCCCCCGCCGCCCGGCGCACGGGGTGGACCCTGCGGCGGGGCACAAGGCCCCGCCCTACATACCAAATTCATTTTGGCGCTGTACTAGAGACCAGGGTCGGCTCTGAACTCAGGATTGATGGGTGGTCGCTTGGCGCGCAACCGTGGGCTGCTGATCCTCGATCCAATATCTACCGGAGGCGTAGCGGAGACGGCCCATCCCCACGGCCGGATCGTGCGGGAACAGTAGAAGGAGATCCTCCTCGACCGCCCATCTCTGGATCCACCGCCGGGTCTCGATGCTGCGCATCGGCTCGAGGTCGTAGGCCGCGATCCAGGCCAGCCTCTCCATGTGAACGGCGAAGGGCGACACATCGCCGGTGTAGAGGGCCTTCTGCCCCTCCGACTCGATCAGAATGCTCTGGTGGTAGGGCGTATGCCCCGGGGTGGGTAAGCAGCGCACATGGGGGCTGATCCAGACGTCGCCCTCGATGAGTTCGAGGCGGCGGTGCTCCTGGATGGGCAGCAGGTTCTCCGGCAGGTAGGTTGCCCTGGTTCGCTCATTTGGGTGGTTGGCGTCCTCCCACTCCCCCCGCTGGAAGAGATAGGTGGCATTCGGAAAGGTGGGAACCGTCACGTCGCCATCCATCATGGTGTTGCCGCCGGAGTGGTCGGAGTGCAGGTGCGTGTTTATCACCAGGTCTACCTGCTCCCTCTCTATCCCCAGATCCCGGAGCCTGCCCAGCAGCTCTCCTGTCCTGGTGATCCCCATGATGGCGAGGGTTCGCTCTCGCATCTTGCCCCCGTACCCGGTATCCACCACGATTCGGTGCTCTCCATCGATGATGAGGAGGCAATGGACCCCCATGCCGATCCTGTTCAGCTCGTCGGCGGGGTGCCTCTTCTGCCACATCACCTTGGGAACCAGCCCGAACATGCCCCCGCCATCCACCATGGCGAATCCATCCGACAGCAGATGTATCTCCACGTTGCCGATGCGCACTCTACTCTCCGTCTCCTGGCCTGGAGTGGCTGGAGGTCGACGTCTCGATCTCGGGCCACTCCAGGACCGTGGTTCAGCCGTGTCCTAAAGCTTGTAGACCCTCAGCTCTTCGGCCAGTTGGGTGTTCGGGAACACCTGGAGGCCCTCTTCGAGCATCGCCTTGCGGTCGTAGTAGGGCCACATGTGGGTGAGAAGGAGCTTCTCAGCGCCCGACCTGGCGGCGAGGTCGGCCGCCAGGGATGGGGTCAGGTGGATGGCGTGCTCGGCATCGAAGTCTTGCTGGCTGATGGTGGCCTCCGCCAGCAGGATCCGGCATCCTCGGGCGAAGTCGGCCAGCTCCGGAAACGGAGCCGTGTCGGAGGTATAGACCAGCGCGCTGCCACCCTCCTCGATCCTGAGTGCGAAGGTGGGCACCGGATGGACGGTTCGCAGGAAGGAGATCCGCAGACCATCCACCGTGAGTCCGGCCTCGGGGTCATACTCGCCCATTTGGAACACCTGCTCCACCATCTTCTTCGGGTCCACCCTCAGCAGTTCGGCAACACGGGCGAAGCGCTCCACCTCCCCAGGGGGCATTAGGGTTGGAAGCGGCGGCATCACCTGCCCTCCGCCGTAGAGGCGGGAGTAGAAGAGGGGAAAGACGTCCAGCAGGTGATCGGCGTGCAGGTGGCTGAAAAGTAGATGGGTCAGACCGTACAGCTCACCAGCCTCCTGCAGCCGCACTACCACCCCGTTTCCGCAGTCGATGAGCAGCCTCGTCTCACCGGATCTCACCAGGTAGCCCGAGCTGGCCTGGCCGGGGCCAGGGTAGGCTGCCCCTGTTCCCAAGACAACCAGTTCCATAGTCGTCAACCCTCGATACTCGAAAAATGGCTACTGATCACGGCTTTGGATCGGTGTGTCATCGGACCTGTGGTCGCGGGACGGAATAGTAGCATAATCGGGCCCATGGAGACGCACAGCGCGCGGGTTTCTCGGGCACGAGGCGACTGGGCAGCTTGTTCAGAACGCGCCCTTGCCCTTGAGGACGACCCAGATGGTCTTCCAGAGGATCACCAGGTCCAGGATGGGGGAGTAGTTCTGGATATAGTACAGGTCGTACTCGGTATTCAGGAACAGGGGCCTGTCGCTGCGGCCGTTGACCTGCCACCACCCCGTCATCCCTGGCATGACGGAGAGCCGTTTTCGCTGCCAGGGCTCGTAGCGCTCGACGATCCAGGGCTGCTCCGGCCGCGGACCCACCAGGCTCATCTCGCCCTTCAGCACGTTGAAGAGCTGCGGGAGCTCGTCGGCGCTCATGCGCCGGAGGATGCGGCCTACCCGGGTAACGCGGGGGTCCTCCCGCACCTTGTAGACGCCGTTGGCGTAGATCCCCTCCTCTTCCAGCTTGGGTATCAGCTTGTCGGCCCCATCGACCATGGTGCGGAACTTGTACATCCAAAAGAGCCGGCCGTTCTCCCCGACCCTGCGCTGCTTGAAGAGAGCCGGCCCCGGGGAGTCCAGCTTCACGGCGAGGGCGATGAGCAGCATGACCGGACCCAGCAAGATCAGCAGGACCGACGAGATGACCAGGTCGAACGCCCTCTTGAAGGCGCGGTCGAAGCCGGTGATCACCGGATCGCGAAGACCTATCAGGGGGATACCCCAGAAATCCTCCACCTGGGCCCTAACCGACACCATTTCGAACAGGTCCGGGACCACCCGCACGCGAACCGGCTGGGTTTGCAGGCTAAGTACGATCTGGACGATCTTCTCGTGGTCCTTGCTGGGCAGGGCGACGATGACGTCGTCAACCGAGTGGCTCGAGATAATGTGAGGAAGCTGGTTGCTGTTGCCCAGCAGGGGGAAGCCATCGATCTCGGTATCATCCGTTGCGGGGTCGTCGTCGACGAAGCCGACCACCACCAGGCCACACCACGGCTGTGATCTGATGATGTAAGCCAGCTCCCGTCCCACCTTGGTCGCCCCCACGAGGACCACCTTCCTGGCCGTGTATCCTCCCGCCACCAGTGACCGCACGATATAGCGGGTAGCCAGCCTGTAGTTCAACAGGAGAGCGAGGTCGATGGCGAAGAAGTAGGCGAAGAGGATCCTGGATCGGAACTCCACGTTGAAGAGGTAGAAGAAGGACGCCAGCGCCAGCATTCCGGCCACCGTGGCGAGGAATACGGCCCGCCCCTCCTCCACGAAGCCCGAGAGCCGCCTGGGATCGTACGCCCCGAACAGCCTGAGGAAGAAGGCCCAGAACAGGGCGACCGCCAGCATGATGGAGAGGTCGAGAAAGCTCATGCCGACGCTCTCCCTGCCGAAGGGTATTACGCCCCTGATCAGCTCGGCCAGATAGAGCGCCAGTTCTGTGAGCAGGATATCGGCCACGAAAAGGAAGAGGATGAACCGGTTGCTGAACTGCTTCAAGGACCGTCAGCCCTCCTCGCGGGTAGCTATCCTACAAGATCAAGATAGAGCTGTCCAGTCCTCTTCACCATGGACTCCTGGGAGAAGCGCCGGAGTACCTCCTCCTTGCCTGCCAGGCCCATTCGTTCGGCCTCGTCGGAGTGCCGAAGGATGTGGGCCACGGCCGTGGCGGCGGCCTCCGGGTCCCCAACCGGCGTAAGAAGCCCCGTGATGCCATCCCGCACTATATCGCGGGTGCCCACCGACGCTGTAGCCACCACCGGCTTCCCGAGCGCCATGGCGTCGAGGATGGTGTAGGGAAGCCCCTCCCAGAGGGATGTGAGAACGAATACGTCCATAGCTGCCATGATGTCCAGCACGTCGGTCCGGTAGCCTAGAAAGCTGAGAACCCTGTCGGTGCCCAGCTCTCTGGAGAGCTGCTCGGCCTCCGCGCGAAGCTCCCCGTCCCCGCACCAGAGGACCCGCAGGTTCGGGATCGATCCCGCCAGGTATGACACCATGCGAATGAAGTCGAAGGGCGCCTTCTGCGCGGTGATCCGCGCGGCGGTGCCGACCACGTGCCTCGCCCCTGGCGCCAGGCTCCTTCTCAGGCGGGCCACATGCTCCGGATCCCGTTGGGGTGGCATCTCGATGCCGTTCTCGATGAGGGCCACCCGCTCCCTCGATATGATCCCGTTCTCCACCGCCTCCGCTGCCTCCGTGGGCGAGAGGGCGATGAGCCGGTCGGTCACCCTGCCGGCGGCTCTCTCCAGGTTCAGGTAGAAGCTGCGGCCCAGCCCCGCCTTCTTGTTGAGGAAGTAGAAGCCGTGCGGCGTATGCACCACCGCCCTTACCCTGGCCAGGCGGGCGGCGAACCGGCCCAGGAAGCCTGCCTTGGAGCTGTGAGTGTGGACAACATCGTATCGGCCGCGAGAGATCAGAAGGAAGAGTCTGGCGAAGCAGGCCAGGTCCGATGGGGGTGAGATCCTCCTCTGCATGGGCACGAAGTGCTGGCGGATCCCGGCCCGACTGACCTCGTCGCTGAAAGTGACATCGTCGAAGGCCTCCGAGCGCACCCGCGGCGCCGCCACCTCTACCAGGAAACTCCCTCTGTCCAGACCTCGTACCAGGGTCAGGAGGTGGCGCTTGGTGCCACCGATGGTGGCTTCCATAACCTCCAGAACTCGGATCGGCCTGGAGTCAGTGATCCTAGCCATGGTGAGCCGTTCCCGAGGAAAAAGTGGGCGCTGTCGGGAGGTTGGCCGGGCACCGGCAGTCGCGGCGGAACGCCCGCGATCGGGTGCTCATGATCCGGCACCCAGCACGCCGGACAGCCACTCCAGCTCCATGCGGAGCCCCTCCTCGATGGGGACCGATGGGCGGAAACCTAGCATCTCTCTGGCACGCGAGGTGTCCGCGTAGGTGTCCCGGACGTCGCCTTTCTGAGACTCGACACGTCGGACGATGGCCTTCCTGCCGGAGATCGACTCGAGGATGGAGAGGACCCGGTTCACCGAGGTTCTGGAGCCCCCGCCTATGTTGAAGACCTGTCCGGCAACATCTGCCTCCAGACAGGCTAGATTCGCCGCAACGGCGTCGCTGATGTAGGTGAAATCGCGGGTCTGCTCCCCGTTGCCGTAGATGGTGATCTCCTCGCCTGTCAGCAGCGCTCGGATGAACTTGTGGAAGCCCATGTCTGGGCGTTGCCTCGGGCCGTAGACGGTGAAGTAGCGGAGTGACACGGTTGGCACGCCGTAGTTCACCCAGTACAGGCGGCAGAGGTGCTCCGCTGCCAGCTTGCTGACGCCATAGGGTGAGATGGGGCGAGGCAGTGCATCCTCCGTGACTGGCAGCTCCGGTGCGTCCCCATAGACGGACGAGGACGAGGCGTAGACGAAGCGGCGAAGGGGATGCTCCTTGGCCGCCTCCAGGAGCCTCTGGGTGGCCAGGATGTTGTTCTGGGTGTATATGCTGAAGTTTTGCCCCCAGCTCGCCCTGACGCCCGCCTGGGCTGCCTGGTGGAAGATGCACTCCGCGCCATCCAGAAGCCCGTGCAGGTCGCACTGGAGTAGGTCGGCCTCAACGAAGGTGAACAGCGGGGAGCCGCGCATGGCTGCGAGATTTGCCAGCTTCGTGGTCCTTGGGTAGTAGTCAACGAAGCAGTCGATCCCGACGACATGGTGTCCTCGGGCTATCAGCGCCTCGGTCAGGTGGGATCCGATGAAGCCGGCGCAGCCGGTAACCACACACCTCAACGGCGTCTCCATAGCTCGGAATAGAGTTGTTCCACGGACTCGACCATCTTATCCTCGGTGAAGCGCTCCTTCAACCTCGACAGTCCCCGGCTGCCCATCTCATTCGCCCTTTGTCGATCGTTCAGCAGGGAGAGGATGGCCTCGGCCAGGGCCGATGGGTCGCGTGGTGGAACTAGCATCCCTGTGACGCCATCTTCGACCACCTCGGGGATGGCGCTAACCCTTGTGGCGACGATGGGGCGAGCGGCGGCCATGGCCTCCAGGAACACGAGGCCGAAGCCCTCCCACAGGGATGCCATCACGAAGAGGTCGATGGCCTGCATCACGGCTGGGATGTCATGGCGCACCCCGGTGAACATGACCGTCTCCTGTAGGCCCAGCCACTTCCATCGTTCCACGAGGCGGGCCTTGTACTCGTCCCTGCCGTCCTGTGCATCACCCACTATGAGCAGTCTCGCCTCCGGGCGCTCCCGGCGCACCCTATCCATGGCGTCCAGTAGGTAGAGGAGCCCCTTCTGCTCGGCAAGTCGGCCGACCGTGGCGAGAAGGAGGGCCTCGGGCGGTATCCGCAGCTCAGCCCGCACACGTTGCCCGTCCTCAGGAGTCGCTGCCGACGCCGCCGGCAACCCGTAGTAGATGCGGGTTATGCGGGAGGGGTCGACCCTTCCCACCGATGCCATGTAGCGCCCCACGTAGTCGGACAGGACCACCACCCTGTGGTCGAGACGGGAGATCAGCCCGTGGACCAGGGACACCGGGGGATTCCGGAGCACCGCCTCGTCGTTGTGTTTGGAAGAGATGCGGATGGGTGCTCTCGCCAGCAGGGCCGCCAGGGTGCCGTATGTGTCGGCCTTGAGCAGGTGGGTGTGGACGATCTGGTACCGTCCCCCCGCGATGGCCATGGCCAGCCTCGGGATGAGCAGTGGAGAGAAGCCGCTCCTAGCCGAGAGATCGATGACCCGGGCACCCGTCTCGCGGAACTCGGAGACGAGGGAAGGGTTCTTGAAGAAGGCCACGTCCGCGTGGTGGCCTCGCCTGCGGAGTGCGCCGACGAGGGAGAGCAGGTGCTTCTGGGCTCCCCCCACGTCCAGCGAGGTGATCACATGCAGGACCTTCACCCCAACCCTCTTGGTCACGGCGTGGCGGACAGAGCCGACTCGTAGACGGAGAGGACCTTGTCGGCCTGCTGGGCGACGGTGAACCGTTCCAGGACCCTGCGGTAGCCTGCCTCCCCCATGGCCGCGGCCTTGGCGTCGTCGGTGAGAAGCTCCAGCAGCCTGGCCGCCAGCAGGTCCACGTCCCTTGGGTCCAGCACGTATCCCGTTACCCCGTCCTCGACCACCTCAGGTGGGCCGCCGAAGCAGGTGGTGATGACCGGCTTCCTCATGGCCATAGCCTCGATGTTTATGAGGTTGAAGGGTTCCCGGTAGACGGAAGGGGTGAGGCAGACCGTGGCCAGTGCGTATGCCGCCTTCAGGTCATCGCCGGAGAGCCAGGGCAGGAAAACGGTCTTCTCCTCGACGCTCAGGCGGTGTCCCATCTGCAGGATGTATGAGATGTAGTCCTCGCTGCTCCCCAGCACGAGGAAAGCGTAGTTGAGGTCCCTGGGTAGCCTAGCCAGCGCGGCCACGGCCTGGTCGATCCCCTTGGCGTGGCTCACCCGCCCGCCGAAGAGGATCACCTTCTTGCCCTCGAGGGCGTGGTGCCGGGCGAAGCTGCGGACGCGCTCGGGAGCCACCTCCATGGTCGCGGGGTCGATCCCGTTGTGCACTACCTGAATAGCGGCGGGGTCGTAGCCGTTGGCCACCAGGTCCTCCCTCAGGGCCGAGCTGACCGCCAGGATCCTGGCGCCGGAGAGGGTGACGGCCCTTCTGATGAGCCGATTGCGGAACGGGAAGTATCGGAGCCGCTGGCAGCTCCTGCACTGGGATGGGGTGATGGTGACAGCCCGGGAGGGGTCCGTGCAGTCGAACTTCCCGCTGCAGAAGAGCTGGTGGTCGTGGGCGGTCAGGACGACGGGCAGCGAAGCCCTGCTGGCGACCAGGAGGGCCTGGAAGGAGATATGGGTATGGATGTTATGGGCGTGAACGATGTCCGGCTTGTATTCCGCGATCTTCTTCGCCACCTTCGGGACGACCAGAGGGTTGTATACCGCCATGTAGTTTCGCAGCCGCGACGGGTAGCTGGAGAAGACCCGACGGACGTGCACCCCGCGGACGGTGTCGGAGACGGCACCGGCCCTACTCTGGACGGTCGTGAGGGTGCAGACGGCGTGGCCTCGCCGCGCTATCTCGGCTGAGAGTCTCTCGGCGGCGATGTCGGCTCCTCCCTTCGTATTGGGAGGGTAGTAGTCGGAGAGGACGAGCACTTTCATGGGGTGGTCTCTGCGCTCCATTTCCCGCGTCGTTGCGGTTGGTCCCGATCTGCTATTATACCGCAGCGCTTCCCGGCCCGCCGAAAGCCGAACCCCATCTCCAGAAGGATAGCCGCGTGGCTAGTCTGATCGTCTTGGTCCGGCGGCTCCTTGCCCGCCGCTTCGCTAGAGAGGTGCTGACCCTCCAGGTTGGCAGCTTCGCCACCATGGGGATCCAGTTCATCTCCTCCGTGGTTATAGCCAACTTGCTCAACCCGGAGCCGTTCGGTGTTTACTATCAGGCGAGATCGCTGCTTGACCTGGTGACCATGCTGGCCAACCTGGCCGTGGGCCAGGCTCTCATCACACCGCTGGCGGCGGCCGTCGCCCGCAAGGATGGGGAGGAGTCTCTCAAAATCCTGGCGTACTTTCTGAAGGTTGGGATGGCAGTGGCGCTGGCGGAGTCAGCCCTCGGGCTGGCAGGCGGTCCTCTTCTCGGCAAAATCGTCCTTGACGACCCGGCCATCGGCGACCTCTCTCGAGTCCTGTTCCTGACACCCCCGCTGACGGTCTTCTTCAATATGGTGGTGCTGGCCCTCCAGAGCGCTCGTCAGGTGGGGAAGCTGGCGTTGCTGGAGAATGGGGCCCTCATGGCTACCAGCATTCTGAACCTTGCCGTGGTGGCGCTGGGTGGTGGGGTGACCGGGCTTCTCTACTCGGTGGCTTTTGTCCCGATCCTCACCTCCACCGCCGCGCTTCTGGTATACAATAGGACTTTGCCTCGCACCGGTGTCTTCCCCTCTCTCTGGGCGATACTTCGTGCTGCGCCCGGCATCCCGGTCAGGCGATACTTCGCCTTCAGCGCCCTGGTGAGCGTGGACAAGAACATCGCCAATCTCATCTCGCTGGCACCAACCGTCCTCCTGGGGCGTCTTTCCAGCGATGCCGAGGTCGCCTACTTCAGAGTGGCTCAGAACCTCACGCTGACCCTTCTCTCCGTGCCCATGTCTCCCATCTCCCGCAACCTGTACGCCAAGCTGGCCGAGGTGCGAGCCAAGTTTGGAGACGAGAGGGTCGGGAAAGCCCTGGTGCAGGTCACCCTGGGTAGTCTGGCCATTTCCGTGACCCTGGCGGCCGGACTGATGGCGGCTGCGCCCTTCATCATTCGGATATACAAGCCCGCCTACCTGCCCGCCCTCGGTGCCATGTATGGACTGGGGGTTCGGTGTGCGCTGCTGGGCTTTGGGGTGGGGCTTGGTCCGCTCTACCAGGTGCTCAACGTCATGCCGCTGGCGATAGCCTCCAAGATCGCCCCGGCGGTGGTGATGATCGGGGTCGGGGCGATGCTGATCGGCCCGATGGGTGCAGTGGGGGCTGCGTGGACGGTGACCATCACCTACCTGGTCGGGGACCTCATCAGTGCGGCCATTATGTGGAGGCTTCTGAGGGTGCGGCGATCCTTGCCAAGCCGTATGCCGTGAGGCAGCGTCGGGCCACGTGATCCCACGTCCACCCGTCCAGGATGTGCTGCCGGGCGGCCTTCCCCATGGCGCGGGCCAGCGAGGGGTTGTCCAGAAGCTGGTAGATCCTCTCCCCAAGGGCGTCAGGGTGGCTCGGTGGGACCACGAAGCCGGTTTCGCCCTCCACAACAGCCTCGGGCATGCCCCCCACGTCGCTGCAGACCACGGGGGTCTCGCACGACATCGACTCCAGGAGGGCGATCCCGAGCAGCTCGGGCATCCGATTCCGCCTGCCGTTGTAGCTGACGTAGACCGATGGGAGGACAGTTACCGTGGACCGGTTGTAGGCCTCGAGTATATCCTCATCTCCTGCGTTGGTTACGAAGCGGACATTCTTTCCTTCAGCCAGGCGAAGAAGGTAGCTGTGGTACTCTGCGTCGTAGATGCGGCCCATCACCCACAGTGGTACATCCCTTCCCACGGCCTGGATGAGACAGTCGACGCCCTTGTGAGGGAGGATCCGACCTACGAACAGCACTGACCTCTCCTTCTCAACGGGCTGCGGACAGAAGCGGTTGGGATCCACTCCAGAGTAGATGATGGTTGTCTTGTGGGCCAGCGCCGGGAAGAAGCTGGCCGAGAAGCGAGAGACCGGGAGAAATCCGGTGAGCTTCGAGTCCGTGCGGAGCCTCTTGCTGTAGTTGCGCCCGCCCCCGCCGTGGTCCGTGGCGAAGACCTTCTTGCGAAGCGCCCATCCCGAGACTACTGCCAGGTTCGTCATGAGAGTCTGGTACTGGTGGCAGTGCACGATGCTCGCTGACAAGAGATCCACCAGGAACCAGGGCGAGAGCGGGTTCACCCGCTTGCGGTCGACGTAGCGGAGCACTGGATAGGTCTTGAATGTGAGGTTCCCCTCGCGACGAACTGAGAGCCTCTCGCCGAAAGACACCAGCCTGGTGGGGATGTAGCGAGCGAGGGCGCGGCTCAGCTCGGTCGGGTAGCGCTCTCCACCGCCAACCACGGCGTTGTCGCCGAAGGGGATGGGCGTGAGCTGCAGTACAGCGCTCATCCAGCTCCTCCACCGGCCGCAGGCCGGTGGCCCGCATCCATCCACTTGGGGTCGAAGGACTCCAGTCGCTTCTCCGGGTAGACGAAGTCCGGATCCTTTCTGGCCACGACGGTGATGCTGGCGCCCAGCCGCTTAGTCAAAGGGACAGTGGCTGCCTGGAGGAGGGGGTTGCCCAGGACCAGAGACACCGACTCTACCACCCGGAAGCCCGCTCGCTCGACCGTGAAGATGAAGGTGGCGGGGGTGAAGGCGTTGATGTGCTCCGACGCCTCATAGCCCAGCGGGCGCCCCAGCATGCGTACCCCCACCCGGACCGGCCACGGAGGGATCACTGGCACCTTGGCGATGAGGAGCCCGTCGGGGCGAAGTGCCCGGTGGAGCCGGCTCAGCAAGAGGTGTGGGGCTACTAAATGCTCGAGAAGGTTGGCGCACCACGCTGCTTCCATGGACCCAGGCTCCAGCGGCAACGAGTCTTCGACGTTGCAGTCCACCACCTGGAGGCCGATGGAGAGGGCGAACTTTCTGCTCGTCTCGTTGGCGTCCAACCCTAGAGAGCCCGGACCGAAGTGGATGAGGTAGTGGCCGTAGCCGCAGCCCACGTCCACCACTCTCTTCTCGCCCAAGCCGTACCTATCCACGATCCGAAGAAAGGATCTGGGCACGGTAGCAAAGAACTTGCGGAAGATCCGCTCGTTCTCCTCTTTGTGGAAGCAGCCTCTCTCCACCACACGCTGTCTGATGGCCGAAAGCTCCAATGTTCGATCCCTCCGCGAGGGCGAGTCCAGAGGCTCAGCCCTCGCCCTCGATCCCTGCTCCTCGTGAGCAGGGATTCTATCGTCTCAACACTTCCTCGTAGTGCTCGATCAGTTTGGCGGCGGTCACGTCCCAGCTCATCAAACGGGCCCGCTCGAAGCCAGCCTGTCCCATGCGCTGGGCCGCCTCCGGGTTCTCCAGAAGCCGGCCGATGGCCTCCGCCGTGGCCTCTGGCTGCCCCTGCGGAACCAGGAAGCCCGTCTCGCCGTCGACTATCGCCTCCTCTGCACCACAGCCATAGCTGCCAACTACCGGTCTCCCGCAGGCGTTGGCCTCCAGGTAGATCAATCCGAACCCCTCGAACTGGGTCCCCAGGGTCAGCGGCGTCAGCACGAATGCCGAGCAGCCCCTGTAGAGGGCGATGAGCTGCTCGTCCGGGACCTGCCCAAGGAAGTGCACGCTGTCCGCTACGCCCGCCTTCCGGGCGGACGAGAGGAGCTGCTGGTGGAAATCGTCGTCGTGCACCATCCCCACGATGTAGTACTGCAGATCGGGCGCCTTTCGTTTAGCCAGGGCAAAGGCCTGAAGCGAGACGGCGTACCCCTTCCGCGGCTTGATCGGCCCGACCGAGAGGATATACCTTCCGGCCGGGATCATGGATGGGTCCGTGGGAGCCTGGAAGCGGTCGAAGTCCACCCCCTCCGGTACCACTGCCGTCGAGACGTGCTCGATCCTCTCGCGGATCCGCTGTTCGGTGAAGCGGCTGACGCAGAGCACCCCTGCGGCCCTGCGATAGGCGTAGCGGAGCAGAGGGGCATCCCGGCGTCTGGTCAGAGGATAGATGGAGTAGGTTCCATGGGCGGTGATCAGCAGCGGCCTCCTACCTGCCACCAGGGCCGCGACCGGAGAGTAGGGCTCGGTGATGCAGTGCAGGATATCGCACCCGCGGGCCAGACGGGAGACGGCCCTCCAGTTGGCGAAGGTAGTGCTGAGAAGGCTCCTGGTCTCCCACAGGAACGAGGTGATCTGATGGTGGTCGGGGTGCTGAGCCAGATCTGACTCGGTACACAGCGATCTGGGGGATAGGATGCGCAGGTCCACTCCCTTTCGAAGGAGTGCTCGAATGACGGCAATGGAGTACCTGCCCCAGCCGTGCTTGTAGGAGAGCTCGTCAGTCAGCAGGCAGATCTTCACTGGGTAACCTCGTAGATCTCGATAGTTGGACCTGGTCGCTGCACCTTCCACAGCTCTACCAGCGGGTCCTCCATGTTGTTGAGAATGTCGGACGGAACGTATTGCGGATCAGAGCCGGCTGGGAAGCGCTTGATAAGCTTTCCGCCGCGGGCCAGGAAGCTCTTCAGGGCCAGGTGCCCAAGGTGCTCGGACTTCCACCGGAAGTCGGTCACGACGAAGTATCGGATGGAGTGGGTAGCCAGGTAGGGGCTCAGGTTGTCCACCTTGGGCGATGTGTCCACCAGGTTGAGCCGGACGAGCTGGTAGGTCACCTCGCCGGCAGGAATCCCGTTCTGGAGCACCCACTGGTCTCGCGTCCCGAGGCTAGCCGGGTTGGCTTGCTGCTGCTCTCGAAGCGAATCGAGGCTGGGGCTCAGGGGTGGTGGATAGGACTCCACAGCCACTGTGGAGCCGGCGGGGATGTTGGACTCGATCCATGCTTTCGCCAGGGTGCGGGTGTCGGTCTGGCCCAACAGCCAGTCGTAGCGTAGGGACGGGACCGATGCCACCAGCAAGGCGATGATGGCGATGGCTCCCACCGTGAGGTGGGCGGCATCGCCGCCTCCCAATCTTCTGTGGAGCCAGCCCCCCACTGCTGCCGCCGCCATGCCCGCTGGCAGGGCCAACACCACCACGGCTGGTAGCATGTAGCGCTGCTCCAGGCTAGGTGCGGTCGTAGAGAACATGAGATAGTGGAAGAGAGGATAGGAGAGCACCAAGCTGTTTGCGTTCAGTCCTCGTCTGGCTAGGCCTGCGGAGTCGCCGGATCCGTGGGAAGTGTACCCAGTCGCCAGATCCGTTCGCCGGGATCGGCGGAACATCAGCACAGCCCCAGCGATCCCGAGGAGCGTTATGGCGGGCTCGTAGGCCAGGGTGGCCTCGGCGAAGAAGGTGAACCCCTGCTTCTCCAGGAACTGCTGGAGATAGTTCTCGTAGTGTCCCCTGATCTGTCCTCCGATGGAGGACTCCCCGCTGGAGTGGAAGGCTATGAATCGGTCGAGCTGCAGAAGAATATAGGGGTTGAGGGCGAAGAACAGAACGAAGGCGAGCACGGTCGTCGCCAGCATCGGCAGGTGCTCCCTGGGGATCAGCAGGGGCCGTCCCGCCTTGCGGAGCTGCAGCAGGTGGCCCACCAGTGGCATGAAGAGCAGCAGGAACCCGTTGAAAGAGGTAGCCGCCGTTAGCCCCACCAGCAGCCCCGAGAGGCAGTAGTCTCGCCATCGGCCCCGCTCGGCCACGTTCAGAGAAACCCAGAGCACGACCAGGGTGAGGAGACTGACCGGAACCCAGTGTCGGGCTTGATGGGACATCTGGACGTGCATGATACTCGCCGCAATCAGCGCCGCGGCCCCAATCCCGGCCCAGGGGCCGTACAACCTTCTTCCCAGGAGATAGGCAACGGGGACGGTCGCTGTGCCCATCAGGGCCACAGCCAGTCTTGGAAGCAGGTAGAAGATGGACGGGTCGATGAAGGCGAACTGCTGAAACTGGCTCACTGATGAGAAGGCGTGAGTCAGAAGCCCCGCTGCAAGCAGCGCCGCGTACTCCGCCGCGAAGAGGTACATCAGGAGAGCGGGATAGATGAAGGTGGATGGCTGCAAGCTCCGTGAGGCCCCCATCCGGAGAGCGCCCCCGATCATTGTGCTCTCGTCCGGCACGTACTGATGGGGCAGGCCGTGGCCGAGGGCGTAGAGCCGAAGGGCGGCCGCGAAGGCCGTCAAGAAAAGCAGTGCCACAGCCACCAGATGGCGGCCGCTCGACGTCAGAGGGCGCCCCGCGCCCCCGTCGGTCCCGCCCTCGGGGGTGGATGATGCCGGGCGTACCGGAATCTCGCCCGCCAGGCGCTGGGCTTCCAGCGAGGATCGTCCGTGGCGACTCAGGGTTGCGGCGTCGCTCTTTCCGGCACCTGGATCATGGTTATCGGTGTGCGTGGACGAAGGTTCTTCCATCTCTCCTTCGGGGATTCAGGAGGGGTGCACGCCCCCGACCGGGTCGTGGGGGCCTGCGGCGTTTTTCCACTCTTCCTGTTCCAGGCCCCCCGCGAGCCTGCTCGCCCCTAGATGAAGGCCGCCTTGCAGCAGCGCTTGCATATGGGCAGCAGCCTTCGATCCATGAGAAGGCGTCGGTAGCGGCGGTACTCCTCCGAGTTCCAGATCTCATCGATGGGCTGCTCGAGGAGATTGCCAAAGGGCCGACGGATTACGCCGCAGTGGTGTACGTTCCCCAGGTGGTCCAGGCGGAACGTGGGGCTGTCGGTGACCAGCTTGGCGCACACCAGGTGGAGGTTCTGGGGAGCGGTGCCATAGTAGTAGTCGGCCAGCCTCCTGGACCATACGTCGGGGCTGAAGACCGGGTACACGCCCAGCCTCCGTCCATGCTGCCTCAGCCTCTGAAGGGCGGAGGCCAGCTCCTCGAAGCTGTACTCGAAACCCTCTCGAACATTGGTGCATATCTCGTAATCCGTGGGATCCCAGCCCATCTCGCGCCTCAGGATCTCCTGGGTCTGCTCGATGTCGGCTGCAGAATAGACCTCTTCGAATATGTAGTGGACGAACGGGATCCCCAGCTCCTTCCCCAGCTCCAAGATGGAGGTCAGGTCGTCCAGGTTCTCTCGAAGGATCACCGAGTTGATGCTGACGGAGAAATGTGGGAGTGTATCCCTGATCGCCTTGACGGTCCTAGCGTAGGCGTAAGGCCGTCGCCGGATGGCGTTGTGGACCTGCTCGGAGCCGTCTATGGAGAAGCCGATCCACTCTATGTTGTCGTATCGCCGCAGCTTCTCGATGCCCTTTGCATCTAGAAGGGTGCCATTGGTCATCAGGCTGGTAGGGATCTTTCGTCGCGATAGATAGTCCAGCAGCTCGTATATGTCTTTCCGCATGAAGATCTCGCTGCCAACCAGCTTGGCGTCGGCCACGTTCACCCGGTCGTAGACTGCGATCATCTGCTCCAGGGTCAGCTCCTTTACGCCCGTCTCGTCCTCTCGGAAGTCCCCCTGGTAGCACATCTTGCAGGCGAGGTTGCAGCGTATGGTTGGCTCGTGGCCGATGGAGAAGGGGGTGCCGGGCTGGGCGGCCTGCCCGTCCTGAAGGAGCTGCTGGTATCGGGTGGAGAGGTAGCGCTGCCTCTTCCGGAACTGATAGTCGGCGTAGGGTTGGTAGAGCCAGCCGAAGATGCCGGGCTTTCCGGCGATGGCCCTCTTGGCGTACTGGGTTATGGCACTCACGTGGTGGTCTCCCTTCGCCCGGCAGTATCCTCAAGAGGGCCAGGAAAGTCAAGGCGGTGGCCAGCGCCACGGCCCTCGGGAGAAGCTGCGACGTTTGCCGGGCCGGTGGGCTGATGCTAGAATCGCCCGGCTAACGGCTGCTTTGCCCCCTAAGAGATGTGAGCTGATGCGTCCGTCGTCGTTGTGTGCATCCCCATACGTCGAGTCTTCTCGAGCTCATGAACCCTTCGCTGGTACTCGCCGACGAGACCTGTGGTGGGATCTCGTAGCTCTCGGTTTTCTTGTCATCCTCTCTTTCGGCCTTCTCTCCCGCGAGATTGCCTTCGGCGGAAGCATCTTCGACTACGATATCCTGCTGATGAGCATGCCGGCCTACAGCTGGTTCGCGGAGGCTTTGAAACAGGGCCAGTTCCCCTTATGGTGCTCGGCTCTCCTGGGAGGAGCTCCCATCATCTTCGCTATCTACACCTTTCTCTATCCGCCTGACCTGCTGCTGATGCGGGTCCTGGACGGGGCGAGGGCCTTCCACCTGTCGCTGGCGCTGCACCTGTTCCTGGCGGGGTGCTGCGCCTACTGGTACTGCCGGATCGTGGGGATGCGTCGGCTCCCGTCTCTTCTCGCCGCCGTCGCGTTCCAGATGGGCAATGAGGTGCTGTCCTGGCAGTCCAACGGGTTCATCACCAGGACCCTGTTCACGGTGCCGGCGCTCCTTGCTGCCATCGAGCTAGTCATCAGACAGGGAGGGCGGCACTGGCTGTGGATCCCCGCCATCGTGGGTGCTGGCCTGGCAGGGGGATATCCCCAGACGGTTCTCTACGCCTTGGCCATCAGCGCAGTCTATCTGCTGGTGGCGCTGGCTGCCAATCGGCACGCCCTAGCCGCGAAGGCGGTGCTCTCCATCCTTCTGGCCGTTGGGTTGGGAGTCGTCCTTGGCCTGGGGCTGGCGGCTGTTCGTGTCATGCCGACCCTGGCCTTCACCGCTCTCTCCACCAGGGCCGGAGGGCTTGATTTCCAGCGCTCGGCGGTGGATTCGGTCGATCCCTGGGCCCTGCCGATAGGATTGCTCCTCCCCGCCGTCTTCGAGGTCCCGGGCTGGGCGGCCATCCGACCCGACTACATGGGCGTGGGGCCCCTGCTGCTGGCTGGTCTGGCGGTAGCCTTTCCAGGACTTCTTGGATGGCGGGGCCGATTCATGGCGGCCCTGGCGGTAGTTGCGACTCTTCTGTCTCTCGGGGAGTACACCCCGCTGTATGGTGCTCTGCTCCACCTGCCCTTCTTCTCGCTCTTCAGGGGTGCCAGCCGCTTCTCCCCGATCGCGGCCTTCGCGATCGCCGTTCTGGCGGCTCAGGCGCTGGACAGTGAAGTGGCATCGGTCCTTGCGGGGCATCGAGGGAGGTACCGAGCGCTGGCCGTGGCAGCTTGGGTCGGGATCCTAGCCCTGGTGCTGCTGGTTGGCTTCAGCCTCTGGCTGCAGCCCGGAAGGCAGCTGATATGGGCGGATCTCTGGCGGCTGGTCGTCGATGGTGGATGGGATCGCATCAGCCTCTTTCGGCCTCGAGTGGCGGTGGCGGTGGTCGCTCTTGCGGCAAGTCCACTCCTGGTGCTGGCCTGCGCCCGCGGGAGGATCTCGCATGTGGCCATGGAGTGGTCGTTCTTGCTCATCACCTCGGGGTCCCTCTTCACCATGGGGTGGATCGAGAACCCGTGGCTGCCACCGTCGGCCCTGTACGATCCTCCTGCCCTACTCAGAACCCTGAAGCAGGACAGCGATCTGTACAGGGTGTTCTCCTGGGCGCCGGGGCAGAGCAGCTACAACGTCGGTGCCTTCTACACTGGCGTTGTGGGCCGATCCCCCGGTCGCGAGTTCGACGAGCACTACGCCCGCCAGTTCATTCCCCCCGACCTCGGGCTCCTCTTCGGTGTCAGCAGCATAGAGTGGTACGACGCCCTACAGACGAGGCGGCAGGCACTCGTAGCCAGCTACGTCGGGAGCGAGAGGGCGGAACCCGCGCGGTACGCCGACGGCGACTCGGTGGACTGGAAGGTCCACACCATGAGCATCCACGACCGGCTGAACCTTCTGGCGGCCTTGAACGTCCGATACATCACCCACGCCTTCCCAATTCAGGATCCACGCATCGATGTGGTTGACGAGGTCTCAGTGCGGATCTATCCCGATCTGCCGGCAACGGCGAAGGTATATCTCTATCGCCTGAAAACGGCCATGCCCAGGGCATTCCTGGTGCCGAAGGCAGTGACAATGCGACGGGAGGAGGACGTGCTGGAGGCGCTCCTGGCTGGCTCGGTGGACCTGCATCAAGAGGTTATTCTGGAGCAGGATCCGCTACCGGCGGACCAGCCGCCCCTGACGACCGGCGGCTCCTCGGTCAAGGTGCTGGAATACGTGGATGGCCGGGTGACTCTGGAAGCCAGCACCGACGGGTCGGGGTACCTGGTGCTCATGGATTTCCTCCTCCCTGGATGGTCCGCGACGGTGGACGGTCGCCCGGTGCAGATCCTGGCGGGCAACTTTGCAGGACGTGTGGTCCCGGTCGAAGGGGCCGGGGTTCATCGGATCCAGTTCAGCTACACTCCACCACTGCTGCGAGAGGGCCTGGCCGTCAGCCTTGCGAGCCTGGTAGCCCTTGTCTCGGCGTGGTTCGCTGGATCCGTCCGAAGGCGCAGGGTGCCTGCGACTGCGACTCCGTGACCCTTTCTACGACCCTGGGGATCGTGGGGTGGAGCCGTGCGCTTCGGCTGGTGGCTGTGGCTCAACCAATGGACGGCCGGGGGGTGGCCGGCCCGCTACACGAACTTCAGGCGGCGCGCGGCAAAGATGACCATCTGTAGCAGCAGGAGGCCATGGCGCCACCTCTGGATGTTGGTGGCCCCGTAGGTGCGCTCGCGGTAGCGAATGGGAAGGTCGACGATCTTTAGGTTGAGTCTCGCCGCGCCAAACAGGAGGTCGAAGTCGCCAAAGGGGTCGAACTCGCCGAAGTAGGACCGATTGGCGGCGATCCGCTCGTAGTCCGATCTCCAGAGCACCTTGGTTCCGCAGAGGGTGTCCTTCACGGGCTGGCCCAGCAGCCATGAGAAAGCCAGACTGAAGAACTTGTTCCCCAGCAGGTTCAGGAAGCGCATCGCCTGCTTCTCCATGGGGTAGACCAGTCTCACGCCGTTGGCGAAATCCCCTTTGCCCGTTCGAAGAACCTCATAGAATCGGGGAAGCGTCTCCGGTGGGACGGTCAGATCGGCATCGAGGATCATCAGCATCTCGCCTCGCGCCTGTGAGAAGCCCAGCCGCACCGCGTCCCCTTTGCCCTTTCCCTTCTGACGGAACAGGCGGCAGGGCAGGTCCGGTCGATCCCGGATCGCCCTCTCGATGGCAGCGTATGTGTTGTCGGTGGAATGCCCCTCCACGAACACGATCTCTGTTTCGCGGCCCATTCTGGGAACCCTCCGCAGGATTTGAGGGATGTTCCCCTCCTCGTTACGGGCGGGTACGACGACAGAGACCGACGGCTCCTCGCTCACCCGATCGACGCGCGGCCGAGGACGTGCCACGATGAAGTTGGTGAGACCCAGCAGGTTGAATGGCCAGAACCTGACGAGCCAGCGGTTTGCGAGAGGGGCGAGCAGCGAGATCGGAAGGGGCATCAGGATCTCCGGCCAGTGGCGGATCACCTCGAAGTCGGCCAGGTTCAGGAGGTTTTCCAGGTCCTCGACCGTCAGCCAGTTCTGATAGAGGGTCGGTCTGCCTAGCCCAAGCCGCTCCGCGACGGCCAGCGGAAGCTCCCACAGGCGGCTGTAGCAGTTCATGATTACCCGGGTTCTCGCCGTGGACAGGCGTGCCACCTCCTCCAGCACGGCCTGGACGTCCCACAGGTCGTTGACCAGGTCCGAAAGGACGATGGCATCGAACCGCTCTCCGCTGAGACGGGACAGGTCATGGGCGTCCATCTGGAAGAAGGCCAGGTTGGGGTGCCGTTGGCGGGCCCGCTCGATCATCGCCTCGGAGAAATCGACCCCGACGCCGAGGGAGGGCTCAAGTGCGGCTAGGAGGTCTCCGCGTCCACAGCCCACCTCCAGAACGCGCTGGCCGGGCGCGATCAGGAAACGGTAGATCTCGGCGAGGCGGCGGTGGTAGTACCCGCCCAGCCCCTCCCACCGGTCCATCTGGCTGGCAACCATGTTCCAGTGTCGGGATCTCGTGGCCTGATACTGCACAAAGGCAGGATCGGACGGTGCCCGGGCGTCTGCCATCACGGATGCCGACCCCTCGCGCGAAGCTGCCGGTACCACTGGACGGTGCGCCTGAGGCCCGTTTCGAAGTCGACCCTCGACCGGAAGCCGAACTCCGTCTCGGCGCGGCTGGTGTCCAGCTTCCTCCTGGGCTGGCCGTTCGGCTTGGATGTGTCCCAGACGATACGGCCCGTGAAGCCCGTTTCGCGGGCAATTATCTGGATGAGGTCGCGGATGGAGATCTCGAAGGAGGAGCCCAGATTCACGGGCTCGCTGCTGTTGTATCTCTCGGTGGCTAGGATGATCCCCTCCGCGGCATCTTCCACATACAAGAACTCCCTGGTGGGGCTTCCGTCGCCCCACACCACCACCTCCTCCGCGCCGCTCTCCACGGCATCCAGGCACTTGGTGATGAGGGCCGGGATCACGTGGGAGGAGCGGGGATCAGCATTGTCTCCGGGGCCGTAAAGGTTCGCTGGAAGCAGGTAGATGGAGTTGAAACCGTACTGCTGGCGGTATGCCTGGGACTGCACCAGCAGCATCTTCTTGGCCAGCCCGTAGGGGGCGTTGGTCTCCTCAGGGTAGCCGTTCCACAGGTCCGACTCGCGGAACGGTATCGGGGTGATCTTGGGGTATGCGCAGACCGTCCCCACGGCGACAAACTTGCCTACTCCCACCCGAAAGCACTCGTGAAGCAGCTGGATGCCCATCATAAGGTTGTCGTAGAAGAACTCGGCGGGCCTCTCCCGGTTCGCCCCTATGCCTCCGACCACCGCCGCCAGGTGGATCACCACGTCGACCGGCGCCCGGGGCAGGCCGGGCCGCGACGGCCTAGAGCTGTCCTCCAGCAGCCTCCGGACCGCGCCTCCATCGCGAAGGTCGTACTCCGCGCTACGTGGGACGATCACCTCAGACGCCCCGCGTGCCTTGAGCTGGTCCACCACGTAGGATCCCAGAAAGCCCGCCCCTCCGGTGACAATTACCCGCTTGTCCTCCCAGAAGGTCCTGCTGTCGGGCCACTGCCTGGTCATTGCTCTCTCATCTCCTGAGTCCATTGCGCACTGCTCCCCTGATGTCGATCTCAGCACCTGGCCTCTCATCGGGCCTCGTATTCCTACCTGGCCAGAGGGTGAAGGCTGCCCCGAACAGCAGCACTAGCAGCGACGACACCTCGTACTGGCTCCCCTTTCCCGTGTTGATGGCAGTGAGGGGCTCGAAGAAGTGTTTGACGTATTCCAGGTGCATCGACATGTAGTCGAAGCTGGGGTCGATCATGGTCAGCCCCTCCACCGGGGCAAACGGGAGATCGGGAAGCTTGTACCGGTAGGTGATGAGGTCGGGAAAGGTCACCCACATGTCGGAAGTCAGAAGCTGGGTGCCGCCCGGACCCCAGGTCAGCGAGGGGCGTGCCAGCAGGTGTAGCTCATACGCGGCGAAGGCGAGGAGGAGCAGAGCTGCCAACGTCGCTGTCGACACGGCCGAGGCGCGCCCAATCCTCCCACGGGCAGCATCCACCAGCAGCTGGACTGCTCTTTGGGTGCAGGTGAAAAGAGCAAGCGCTCCGAATGGTATACCGTAAGAGATATGTCGGAAGAAATCGAACCACTGGTCGACGCCGCTGACCCTGGGATCGACGGTGAAGACGGCGAAGAGGTGAACCACGAAAGATAGGGGGAGAAGAGCTGCCTGCCACCACCGTCTGGCCAGCCAGATGGTTCCGACCGCGCCTCCGATGGTAAGGGCGGCCACGACGGCCATGAAAGATGTTCGGGAGAGGCCGAACGGGTCCATGTAGAAGCTCAGCGACATTCGATCCATCCAGTCCAGGTTTCCCGCGATGTTCCCAAGCCCAAAGGAGTTGCCCGCATTGCGCGGCCACGGGATGCCGAAGGTGGACATCATGACTATGGAGAAGGGCACCGTCAGCGCCAGGAAGCAGAGCCCGGCCAGGTAGAATCGTGGTCTGAGCAGATTTGGGATCAGTCCCAGGAACATGAAACCCGAGAAGAGCAGCCCCTCCGGCCGGGTCAGAGACGCCAGCGCCGCGAGGATGCCGAAGAGACACCACTGCTGGAGGGGCTGCGGGCTATCCCGGCGGGCGGTGGCCTGTCCGTCCACTTCGCTTCTCGGTCTCGGTGACACCAGCTGCAGAAAGAGGTGGCCAGCCCCGACCAGCAGCGTCACGAAGACGGCGTCCGGGACCGGCGCATTGAGGGTGTAGAGTCTGAAGAAGGGGAACAGGGCCACGACACAGGCGCCGGCGAAGGCGAGGGGACGTCCTAGCCCTGCCTTCTGGTAGAAGCCGTAGAGCAGAAGGGGCAAGACGGTGTTGGCCAGAAGGGCGGGCAGGTGGGCACCAAGGGTATCGTGCCCCACGAGAGAGAAGGAGGTCAGTAGCAGGATCGGGAAGAAGGGGAGCTCAATGGAGTAGCGATACATCCCCCCTTCGATATAGTTGGTTAGGTTGATGGATGCCGGATACCCTGCCAGGGACCTCATGGCATCGGCGACGGTCCAGTATCGGGTGAAATCGTTCCCTATGATCCAGAGGTAGGATGCGCCCTGCAGCAGCCCCAGGATAAGCAGTGATGCTGGGATAGCCCATCTGCGGGCGCATGTCAGCGACAGGGAGATCAGATCAAGTGCCGACGCTGGGCCGTACGCCACAAGGGCGTCCTGGGCCGCGATGGTTCCCATTACTGCCAGAACCAGCACCACGGCCGGCGTGGGCTGCAGGAAGTAGAGCACCTGATGGTACAGATCGTCGGACAGGTAGAGGCTGGCGGTGAAACCCAGCGAGAGCGCAAGGATGGGCCCCTCCACCCTCATTCGCTCCGCGAGGAGGTCGCCTCCCATTCTCGATCGCAGCTGGGATCCTAACACCGCTAGCCGCCAGAGGGAGGAGACGAACACCAGGACGAACACGGCTGCCCATGCCAGTGTGGCCTGGTTGGGCCAGCTCCTTCCTACTATAGCGGTCGAGGCGGTGATCGCCAGCGAGGCTGCGACCGCGCTGTTCCACAAGAGAGGGAGTCGGCTTCTCCACCCTTCCGCTACTCCCTTCTCTCGTTCCAGACCATGAGGCGATCCGAGCGACACTTGGATGCGTTCTCCCATGAAGCTACCCCAGCTGAGTTGGCGATCCTTGTGAGGTTGTCCTGCCCGCCCACTCCTGTTTGCCCGAGAGGGCCTCGCGGCGACGGGCAGTGGCGTCACCATGGGGATGACCCGTTCCTGACATGAGGAGGTATCCCAGCACCACCAGGTACACGGTGAGGGCCGCCAGGGTGTACCCCGTGGCCCGCTCGAACCCGTGGAGATCCATGGGCGAGTAGAAGCTGTTCAGGGCGGATCGGAAACCCACATAGTCGAACTCGCTTGCTGGCACGACGGCATGTCCATCCCATTCGAAGGGCAACCTGGGCAACGGGTAGGGGTTGTCCGCCAGGTCCGTGCCCATCAGATACAGCCCCGAGGTCAGGATCTGAGTCCCACCGGGGTAGACGGCCTCCGGCGTTGCCACCAGCTTCCCCTCGTATGGAAGTATCACCCCCGCCAGCACCGCCAGCGCCGCGATGCCCGCGCGGCGACTTGCGCTTCCGGGCACGCCGCTAAGGGCCTTGCCGATGGGATAGGTAGCCACCAGAGCGAGTAGCGGGAGCCCGTACGACGCCCTTCGGAAGAAGTCGTAGGGGAGGTGCGGCCTGGTGAGGACTGGGCTGGCCAGCAGGAACATGACAATGCTGAGAAGGGGGATCACCGCCAGAAACGTGAGTGCGGGGCTGCTTCTTCCCAGCTCCCATGAGCCGAGCAGGAAGAGGAGCAGAACGCAGGCGGCACCTAGAACCAGTGCCCACACGGGGATGCCGAGCGCCTCCGCGAATCGGGGCAGCCCCCAGACTGAGAAGCCGTCCACATTCTGGGCGATGTGGCCGAGCCGGACCGTTCCCACGAAGCTAGTGGGCCAGGGCACTCCGAAGGTGATGAGCATGGTGGCGGAGAACATCGCCAGCGGGATGGCGCCGACAGCTGTTGCCAGCCAGAAGCCTCGATGCTCTCGGTGGAATGGCAGCAGCGACAAGAAGGTGACGGCAGCATAGCCTATACCCTCTGGCCTGGTGAGCGCAACCAGCGCAGCCGAAAGCCCCAGCAGCGGCCACGAGAGACGGGGCCGGGCATGCTTGTGGCACCTGATAGCGAGCCAGACCATCACCATGGTCAGAGTCAGGAACATGGCGTCCGGCTCGCTCGCCCTGACGACGTAGAAGGTCAAGAAGGGGAACAGGGCAGTGGCCACCGAGCCCACAAAGCTGAGCAGGGTATGCTCCGTGAGCTCCTTGAAGGCCAGGAACGAGACCACCGGGAAGAGCGCGCCCGCCAGAATGGTGGGAAGCATGGCAGCGAGGACGGTGTGGCCCAGCAGCGAGAAGGAAAGGATCATGGCCAGCGGCAGGCCCGGAAGGTCCACCAGATAGGGAGCCATCCCTCCGGCTTGATACTCCCTGCTCACAGCGGATGCCGGATACCCCAATCCTGTGGACAGAGCGTCGGCGATCGCCCAGTAGCGGACGTAGTCGTCCCCCATGGCGGTGACGTACGATGTTGCCGTCAGAAGCCCTATCGCGCCGGCGCCCACGAGAGCGAGAAGGGTTGCCCTGGCCCACGTCCAGGCGCGAAGGGTTCCCCAGATGGAGGTGTCCCCAGGCGTTTTGTCCAGAATAGCCTCTTGAAGCCCGAAAACCCCCAGCAGCGCCGCCAGACCGAGGACGGAGAAGACCCCTCGAAAGAGATGGTACTGGGTGAGCATGTGATTGAGAGGATCCGAGGCGTAGACGGCTACATCTAGCCCCGCCGCCAGCAGGCTGACGGTGGCCAGAAGCCTCCTCGCATTTTGGACCGCTCGCGGCCGGCGGTCCTCCGGCAGGCGATGCAGCTGCCTGGTGAAGCGGAACCACCACGTCGCAGAAGCCCCAAAGGTCAGAAGCCACGCCAGCATCCAGACCCTGGTGGCGTGGACAGGGTTGGCGCGCCCGAAGAGGAACAGGGTAACCATCAGCGCCGTGGAGGCCGCTGCCAGGACGTTCAGAAGCGACATTGCAGCTGGGCTTCCAGGCATCTGCCGCGATCCACCTCGGGGTTGCACCATGCCGCTCATCCGACCTTACCCTCCCACGAATCCCAGTATCGAACTGGCGCGGGCCTTCCACGTGAAGTGCTGGACGTCGCGCCATGCCGTCTCTGCGAGCCGAGCAGACAGCTCGGGAGAGCGTGTGGCGCGCGCGATCCCGGCGGCGAGAGCCGCGGGGTCATCCGGTTCCACCAGCAGACCGTTCTCCCCGTCCCGCAGCACCTCCATCAAGGCTGGCAGCCGGGAGGCGACTATCGGCCGACGTGCCGCCATGTACTCGAACATCTTCATTGGCGACGTGTAATGGCTCGACCTGGGGTCGTAGGCGGAGTTAGGCAGGGCCAGGACGTCGGCCGCCGCCAGGTAGGTGGGAACCATATCCGGTTTCACGTGCCCCACCAATCGAACCCTGCTGAGGCGCCTCTCCTCGACGAAGCCCCGGAGGGCTCGCAGATCCTCGTCCGTGCCGCCGACAAGGTACACCAAGTGGTCGGGTGGCATCAACTCTGATGCCTCGGCCAGGGTGTAGACCCCCTTCCAGGGGTAGAGGTGCCCGGCGTAGCACACGACCGTGGCCTCAGGGGGCATGCCGAGGGCCATTCGGGCGTCTACCTTCTGGGGTAGCACACGGAACCTTCCAAGATCTACGGCATCGGGTGCGACAAGGATCCGCTCCTCCCGGACCCCCGATCGTCGGTACTCCTCGGCGAGCCCCCTGGTGATGCATACCACCCTGCCGATCCTGCGGATCGCCCAGATGTGGAGACTCCTCCGGAATCCAGCCCTGGGGAACGTGTGTGCCTCGTACACGGACCTAGCCCGGATCCTGGCCGGGGCGAGCGCAAGGAGGATGGTGGATAGGGGATCCCGAGAGTAGTAGAGGTCCGCCGAGTGGGTTGTGAGATAGGCCCCTACCCCCAGGGAGAAGCTGGCCGACTGGATGGCGAACGCCGGGTGCTGCAATGGGGCGGGGGCCACCTCCAGGGCGTCCAGACATGGAATGCGGACGATGGAGAAGGTACGGTCGAGTCCGTAGTAGGCGAAGGGATCGGCCACCGAGCGCATCACTCGCGGCTGCCGTCGTCTTGGCACTATCAGCTGCAGGTCCACGCCTGCTTGGCTGAAGGCCGCGCACATCTGCATGATCTGCAGGCTGTTGGCCTTCTCGCTGGGGATCCGGTTGTTTGCCAGGTATAGCAGCTTCATGCGATCTCGATGTCCATGGAGAAGCCGGAAGGCAGCGACCCGAACTCCAGTAGGTGGGCCTTTTCATCCCTAGTGATGGTGATGGGGGTGTGCCCACTCACCCGGAGGTAGAGCTGCGGGTCGGGGAGAGTGACCCGGATCACCAACCCTTCGGTGCCGATGGGCGTGCGCAGATGCCATCCTGCACGCCAGCCAGCCAACGGGGTCAGACTTGCAGTCGACCTGGCCCGCCACCAGCGGTCGATCTCGCCTGCAGTGGCAACATGGGCGTCGTTCTTTTCCAGCCACTCTAGGGCCTTCGAGTAGAGTTGGCCGACCCCCGGATACTCCGGGTCGTAGAAGGTGTGATTATGCCAGAGGATAGTGGCCAGCCCGCCCACCGACCGAGCCTGTTCGAGGGTAAAGAGAAGGGCACCCAGTGCCCCTTCTCCCCGGAGGCGACGATACTTCGTTAGCCCCACGTCCATGATAGCTAGTGGGATCTCCAACAGTTGGAGGGCGCGGTCGTTTTCCAGATCGAATGGGTGGAAAGGGAAAGCGTTCCCTCCCCTGAACCCTTCTCTGTCATGGTAGCCAAGGGTGGAGTCATGGGAGAACCCGGCGCTCTCCTGGGCCCTCCAGGAGTGGGGTACTTGGAAGCGCAGCAGATGGTTGCGATGGCCGGTCACGGTCAGGCCGGTGGTTCGCTCCAGCCTATCCTTGAGCTCCCTAAGCAGGGCCGGGTCGGAGGCCGACGCGTAGCTGCCGTGGAGGGCGATCTCGTGACCGCCGCCTGCCAGCGAGGCGATCAGCGACCGCACGCGATCCTCCTCCAGATCGTACCGGCCATCTTCAGGATGGTGATGTCCTGCCATGAAGTAGTACGTCGAGCGGTAGCCGTGTCGGTTCTCCATGGCGGAGATGCGATCGAAGGTCCAATAGGGATCCACGCTGTTCATGGCGGTCCGCGCCACACTGGAGGCTCGCGATGCCGCCGTTCGAAGCCGGCCGCGACCGACCGCAGCTAGCAACGCTCTCAGATCTCTCACCGCGATTCCTCTGGGCAGCTTCCCCCTGCTCAGGACATCCACATCGTGTGTCAGGCACCCCGCCATAGGCCGTCCACGGGGCCAGGCTTCGAGACGGGCGATGGGGAGAGAGGCGCGAGCACAGGCTTCTTCCAGGGATGCCACGAGGAGTCGAACGTACTCGCTTACGAGGGGACGCGCTGCCAGCTCCTTCGGCTGCACGAGGCTGCTGCCCCACCGGAAACGGCCGTGCTGGTCCCGCTCGACGATCTCCAGCTCCTCGGCTCGAGCGAGCAGTCTGAAGGCCCCGCCCACCAGATCTCCGCCGATCCGAACCAGGCAGCCGCTTCCGCGCTGCTCCTCCAGCATCTGGAATTGTGCGGGGTCGAGAACCAGGCGGTCGCCGCCTGCTAGACCGTGCTGCTCCGGAGCATCCCTTCGGTGAAGGTGGCACCTATGGTGTCCGAGCCACCTCTCTTCGTTTCTATCCGGCTCGGTGGTAACCCCTGGATCGACGCAGGGGTTGGGCAGGACCACGACCGCGGTTTCCCGCGCTAGCTGGTCTATCTCGGTGTCGTCCCGGCCGCCCACTACCAGATAGGCACAGCGCACCGACCCTCTTTCCATGGCGGCGTCCATTCCATACATCAGCTGATAGGGCAGACCCGCGGTAGTGAGGATCGTCTCGAGGGCGTAGCGGGCGCGAGGCCCGCGCGCCGTAGGGGTGTTCAAGACTACGCGGATGAAGATGACCTACCTCCTCCGGCGACGCTACGAAAGACCGCTACCAGCCGCGACATCTGCCGGCGAACGTCGTGCTCCTCGACGACCCACCGGCGAAGTCGGCGCCCCGCTTCCTCTCGTGTCTCGATAGACATTGCCGCCGCGTCGCGCATCCTCTCGGCGAGGCTGCCGGCATCCCTCGGGACGAAAAGGAAGGTTCGGCGGTACTCGGGAAAGGACTCGTAGTAGGTTGGCGTGGAGACGATGGCCGGTCTGGCGCAGCTCATGGCCTCCAGCACCGCCTTGCCCAGCCCCCCCTCCACATGCATGTTGACGAAGAAGTCGCACTCCTGGAGGCGATGCACGGTTTCCGAGTGGGGCACCCCTCCCGTGAAGCTGAAGTAGTTATCCAGTCCGAGGTCGTGGACCCTCGATCTCAGGTGTGCCAGGTAGCCGTGGTCCTCGCGTGCCAGCGGGGCGCCAGCGATCTCGAACTCCAATCCATGGAGCTTCCAGCGATTCACCAGCAGGTCGGCGGCTGAGATGAGGGTGTCCAGCTCCTTGCGCGGTGAAATCCGTCCCAGGCTGAGGAACCGGATCGTCTGTCCTGGCATGCGGGTCCGCGGGCTGTCCGGGGGGCGGAAGATCTCGGTATCTATTCCATGTCCGACCACCTCGCATCTCCCAGATCGGAGAGGGAAGCTGTCCCGGGAGACGGTGACGAAGCGGTCGACCACCAGACTGGCAGCCCGAAGCCCGAGATCGGCGCTGTTGTGCGCGTACCACATGACCGTGGGTATCCGGAAAAGTAGCCTGTAGGGGGCCAGCAGGAGGGCGTACCGTGGCACCATGTGGGCGAAGAAGACATCCAACTGGCGGCGAAGCACCAGCCTCCCCACGACCGAGTTGAAGATCGCCAGCTGCTGGATCTTTCCGTTCCCCCTGTCCTTGCCCAGCGAATGGACGACGACGTTGGGCGGAAGGTCCATGACCCCCGTCCTGAGCGCCAGGACATGGACGGCCTCGACCTCTCTCGCCATGGCCGCGATCCAGCCGTGTACTGCGCCGAGATTGTCGTCGGTGCGATCGACGACTTGTGTTACGAACAGGACTCGCATCGATTCGTATCAGGAGGTCAGCGCTGCGCGGAGCTGCTCCACCACGAAGCTCCGCTGCTCGGAGGTCATCTCCGGGTAGAGCGGGAGGGACAGTACCGAGCCTGCAGCCCTCTCTGCCTCGGGAAAGTCGCCCGGCCGGTGCCCGAGCGCGGCGTAGGCGGGCTGGAGATGCAGCGGTATCGGGTAGTGGATCCCAACTCCGATGCCCGCGTCTCGCATCCGCTTGAAGACCTGATCCCGGTTGGGGACTCGGATCACATACTGGTGGTACACTGCCTTCGCCCACGTGGGTTCGAAGGGAGTCTCCACCAGGGCCGAGAGCACACGGTTGTAGTCTGCCGCCGCCTCTCTCCGCGCCCGGGTCCAATCCTCCAGGTGGCGAAGCTTCACCCTAAGGACTGCGGCCTGGAGGGTGTCCATCCGCTTTCCGTACCCGATGTGACTGTGGGTGTACTTCTCAGTCCGCCCGTGATCGGCCATCATGGCGCACCACCTGGCCAGCTCCTGGTCGTCGGTCACGATCATCCCGGCATCGCCGTAGGCGCCCAGGTTCTTCCCGGGGTAGAAGCTGAAGCAGGCCGCCCTTGCCAGGGTGCCCACACGCTTGCCCTTGTACTCGGCACCGTGGGCCTGACACGCGTCCTCCAGCACCTGGATACCGTGCCCGGAAGCCACCTCCAGGATTGGATCCATGTCGCACGGCTGGCCGTAGAGGTGCACCGGCATGATCACCTTCGTTCGAGGGGTTATCCTTTCCTCGATCTTGTACGGGTCGATGTTGAAGGTCAGCGGGTCGATGTCCACGAACACCGGCTTGGCCCCGCAGTGGTAGATCGCCTCGGCCGTGGCCGTGAAGGTGTGAGTTGTGGTGATCACCTCGTCGCCGGGCCCGACCCCCATGGCCAGGAGCGCCAGATGGAGCGCGTCGGTGCCCGAGGCCACGGCCACGCCGAACCGAGCGCCACAAAAGTCCGCGAACTCCTGCTCCAGCAGCCGCACCTCCTTGCCCTGGATGAAGTTGGTGTTGCTCAGGACGGTCCTTATGGCATCGTCGATCTCGGCTTGAATGGCGGCGTACTGGGCCTTCAGATCGCAGAGCTCGATCTTCATCTCTTTCCTCCGTAGGGTCTGTCCACCAGACCGACTGGACAGGTCAGCTCGTCCACGGTCTTGATCACCTTTGCCGGATTGCCGGCCACTACCGCCCCGTCCGGCACGTCCTCTACCACCACGGAGCCGGCTCCCACCAGCGCATCACGGCCAATAGTGAGGAACGGGAGGATGGTGGAGTTGGCGCCTATCTTGGCGCCGCGCCGAATGGTCGCCCCCTTGATGCACTCCTTGGCCTTGGGGCAGAGCGGGTGAGGGACGTTGGTCAGAACGACGTTGGGGCCAATCCAGGCGCCCTCCTCGAGGACCGAGTACTCGGGGACGAAGGCCTGGCTGTGGATCCGTACCCTGTCGGCGATCTCCACATGATGCTCCACCACAGACCCCGTCCCGATGCTGACGTCATCCCCGATCCGGTTCTCCTCCCGTACCATGGCATGGTGTCCTATCTGGAACCTGCTGCCGATCACGTTGCCGGCATAGATGACGCTGTGGGAGCGGATGATGGCCCCATCTCCTATCACCGTCGGCAGCTCTCCCTCCGATCGCCCGCGTGGGGGGACCCCTATGACGACGAAGTCGCCCACCTCCACATCCTGTCCGAGATGGACGTTGGGATAGATCCGGGCCGTCGGGCTGATCATCGGCTTGTCCTCCTCATGGCGCCTTCGTGGACCCCCACATCGGCTCGCTGTTCGGCAAGACGCACCTCTCGACCCTCCCTGGCCGATTGGTAGAGGGCCAGAACCAGTTCCAAGGATTTCTTCCCCTCGGCTCCGTTGGTGGCTGGCTGGCGGTCCTCCCTGATCGCCCTCACCATGTCGTCCAGCACCAGGCTGTGCGAGAGGAAGCGGCTGGGAGGCGGATCCAGCTCCTGCCGCCTGAGGATCTCCTGCTCGTGCTCCAGCTCCCCCTCCACCTTCCAGAAGTCGATCCGGTCCAGGGAGTTGCCGCCGATCTTGACGGAGCCCCTCTGGCCGAAGAGGGCCAGTGATCCCTCGATGTTGGCCGGATAGGTGATGGTGGAGCCCTCGATGGAGCCGAGGGAGCCGGACCGGAACCGTACCACCGCCACTCCCGTGTCCTCCGCTTCCATTTGATGGGCAAGGGTAGCGGTGTACGCGAAGACGCTTTCCGGCTCGCCCATCATCCACTGCAGGGCGTCGATGTGGTGAATGGCCTGGTTCATCAGGGCTCCACCATCCATCGCCCATGTGCCGTGCCAGTTGTCCCCGGAGTAGTACTCCTGCGGGCGGTACCATCTGACCGTGACGGTGGCCAGAAGGAGCCTGCCCAGCTTGCCGGCGTCCACTGCCTCCCGCAGCCTTCTCATCGGGGCGTTATACCGGTTCTGCAGGACCACCGTCAGCTTGACGCCCTCTTCACGACATGCGCTCTCCAGGGCGTCGGCGTCCTGAAGTGAGAGCGCCATCGGCTTCTCCACGATCACGTGCTTGCCGGCTCTGGCAGCCTGGATCCCGTTGGCGGCGTGGAGGCCGCTAGGGGTGCAGATGCACACCACGTCCAGGTCTGGCCTGGAAAGCATCTTCTCATAATCCGTGTAGGCCTCGCAGCCGTACTGGGCGGCCATGCGAGCAGCGCGCTGCTCGCTGGTGTCGCAGACCCCCACGAGCCGGGTGTCACCTCTCGCCCATATGGCGTCGGCGTGGCGGGACGCGATCCTGCCGCATCCCACGATCCCGAAGTTGAGAACCCCGTCCCTGCGGCCGTCATTCGTCATCAAGCTCACCTCGTTCCACAGATGGTGAGGTCCAGGGACCGGATAGGGACAGCCTGCCCTCAGACCCCAACCCGCGCGTGCGCTGTGGCCTCCCACATTCGCACCATCTGCTGGAGATTGTTTCCGCGGTCGTACCTTTCAATGTTGATTTGCTGCCCGAGGCGCCCCATTGCCGCCGCTTTCCCTGGGTCGGCCAGTAGGCGCAGGATCCTGTCCGCTAGAGCGGCAGGGTCTCTCACTGGGACCAGATAGCCGGTTTCCCCCTCTGCCACCACCTCATCAGCCCCGCTCACGTCGGTAGTGACGATCGGCTTGCCGGCGCACGCGGCTTCCACAAGAGCCCTCGCCTTTCCCTCATAGAGTGACGACATCACAAAGATGTCGCATGCGGCAAAGTAGCGTGGGGACTCGTCGGGGCCCACGCCGCCAAGCAGGGACAGGTTCGACTCAAGCCCCAAGCCCACACGGAGTGCCTCGAGACGGCCCCTCTCCTCGCCATCCCCGACCAGGAGGAACAGTGTCTCGGGGCGTTGCCTGGACACCAGCGACGCCGCCTGCAGCAGGGTGGGAAGGTCCTTCTGCTTGACTAGCCGGCCCATGAACAGCACCAGGGCTCGGTGATCGCCTCCCAGCAATCTGGCCCGGAGTGCGGCTCCGTCGGCCTCCCGAAACAGCATCGTGTCTATGCCAGCCCCGGTCATGATGTTCCACGCGCGCGAGGGATCCATGCCCCGGGCGACCAACCTACCCTGAATGGTCCTGCTGACCACCTGCACCGTGTCCGCTCGCCGGATCAGCCGAATGCCCAGCGGCTCCATCAGCCGGTTGGCCCGCGACTCGCGGAGCCACCATTGGCAGCCGATCATATCGTTATGGACCTGAATGCACAGGGGGACACCGAACCGCCTCTTGAGCCAGTAGCCAGCCAGGGCAGTGGAGAAGGGGTCCTGTGTCATCACCAGGTCCGCGCCATTCTCCTCGATCACCCGGGCGGCCAGCCTGTAGGCGTCCCACGGGAAACGGGCCGGGCTTGCGGACAGGGTGGGAAGCACAGCATGGCCGTTCCCCCAGCCCTGGACACGGTAGCGGGAGTCCCTCGGCGTCTTGACTATGGCGGTGAAGGCGGCCGTGAGCTCCGAGTACTCCTGCTGGCGACGTCGTGAGTCTCCCCGGCTGCCCTCGGAGGGGTCCACCAGGGCGATGGTGGGGTCCAGCCCGATGGATATCACCTTCAGCTTTCTCTCGACCATGAGTCGATGTCCACGCTCCAGAGTTCTTCCAGATTGCAGGCTCCTCTAAGCAGGTCGACGTGGTAGCTGTGTGGTTCGTGGGGACACCCCACGCCCCGCCAGGCGCTGCGCCCTGGACCCACTTTCCACTATGCTTCCGGCGAGTCCCTAACGTTTTGTTCGGGAAGCTACCAATTGGAGAGTATCCACTACCGTGTCCACCAGCCGGTCCCACGAGGCGTCCTTGACTCTCTCCTTCGATCGGGCAATGAAGTCCTCTCGGACCTTGCCGTCGTAGAGAAGCTTTCGGACAGCCGATGCGATCAGCTTGTGGTCGTTGACGGGGACCAGGAAACCGTTGACTCCGTCCTCGATCAGCTCCATGTTCCCCCCCACCGCGGTGGCAACCACGGGGATCCCCACATCCATGCACTCCAGGATCGTGTGGGAGAGCCCCTCGTAACGCGTGTTCAGCACGAAGACGTCGGCCGCACGCAGGTATGTGGCTACCATGGGCTGTGGCACCCTCCCGGCGAAGACCACCCGGTCGGCCACGCCCAGCTCGCTGGCCAGCCTCTTGAGGGAGGATTCCTCTGGCCCGTCTCCCACGACCACCAGCTTGCTCGCGGGAGGCAGGAGGGGCACCAGCCTTATCAGCTGGTCCACGTTCTTCCACTTGTAGAGTCGGGCCACGGTGAGCACCAGGACGCCCTCGAGTCCCAGGATGCGGCGAGCCTCGTCACGACTGAGACTCCCATCGAAGCGGCTGGTGAGGGCATTGTAGATCACGGTGATGCGGTCCAGGGGCACCCCCCAGCCGGCCACTATTCCCTTCAGATAGTGGCTGGGGGTTATCACCCTGTCCACGTTGCGGGCGTACCAGTGCTCGACAGCCCGGACCAGCTCCACCTTCCAGCTGTATCGGGTCGACTGGAACTGGTCGATGCCGTCATCGGTCCAGCCGTGCCGGATGGCGTACTCCCACGCAAAGTCTCCAACCACCTTGAGGGCGGCGGGCTTCATCGCCACCCGGGCGCCGAGGACGCCCGGCAGCTCCAGGCCGTTGACGTAGACCACGTCGGCCCTCCGCGCGTACCAGATGACCCACAGGAGGACCACAAGCATGCGCAAAGGCATGAAGAGTCTTCGGGAGATGCGCCGGACTGGGAAGGGGAGCCTCTCGCCGGATGAGGGGTCCTCGGCGCACACCACCAACTGCACCGCGTGCCCACGTCGATACAGGTCATGCGCGAGCCTGGAGACGTAGGTGGCGGGGCCGCCGATGTCGGGCGGGAAGAGGTTAGAGACCAGCAGGACTCTCAACGGGATCCGTCACCTCGGTATGTGAGCCCCGCGATCCGCGATGCCAGATGGAACAGGGTCCAGCGAGGCCCATCGGGCTGCCAGGGAGCGTCGCAGTTGCGGCAGAGCTCCAGCTCGCCCAGCCTTCCCGCTCTCTGGAGCTTGCGGATGTTCACCATGTGGGGGCCGTTCCAGATCTCCATCAGGCTCTGGGTGTTCAGATCCCCGAACACCGCGTACGGACCGAAGTCGCCGCAGCAGGTGGCCACCTTGCCGTCCCACCCGATGGCCAGCGATTTCCACAGCCAGTTGCATGGGTAGTAGTTGTGGCCGTAGGGGGCTGCCGTGAACTCCTTGCTGTCCTTCATGGTGCCCGCCCAGCCGTGTGCCCAGATGGGGTCGAACTCGTCCACGGGGAGTCCATCGAACAGCCGAACGAACTCCTGCGGCACAGATGGGCGGGAGGCCTTGGGATCGAAGAAACGGATCACCTGGATGGTGGTGTAGGGCTTGGAAGAACGTCGCTCCGCCTTCGCTCGCAGGAAGGCTAGGACGTTCTCCAGGGTCTTCTCGAAGCGGGCGCCTCGGCGCATCTGCTCGTACTGCTCCTTCTCGCCCGCATCGAAACTGATGGTCAGCTTGTCGAGACCCGCCTCTAGTAGGCCGTCCACCAGCTTTCCCTTCAGCAGGGTCGCGTTGGTGTTGATGTGGGTGCTAATCCCCGCATCGTGCGCTATGCGGACCATGTCGACGATATGGGGGTGAAGGAGCGGCTCCCCTCGGAAGAAGAGATTTATCTCCAGCACGAAGCGCCTGGCATCCTCGATGATCTTCCTATAGAGAGCCATGTCCATGTGGCCGTTGCCCTTGGTCGCCCCCATGCTCTGTGGGCACATAACGCATCGAAGGTTGCAGTGGCTGGTTGGCTCCAGGTGGAGCTTCAGCGGGGGGTAGGGTACGACGGGGCTGCGGCGCAGCCAGTGGAACATGAAGCTGAGCGTCCTCGGGTGGAGGACGGCCCTATGACGTCGAAACTTGAGGAGCAGGTTCTGCGCCCCTCCGATGCTGTTCATGATGGTCTATCTCCTTAACCTTCCCGCAGCGGGAAGGGTGAAGCCGAACGGACTGGTGGGACCCCGCAAGGGAGCGCCGTAGCCTACCGTTCCCGAGGGTGTGGGCTGCATTGCTTCTTCCGGAGCGATGCGACCTCCACGAGAGTCTGGCTCACGTCCCCCGGGCCTCCCCGCTGGATCGAGGGTCGATGGCCTCGTCTACCAGCATGATAGGGATGCCATCGCGGATGGGGTACCGCTTGCCGCAGCGATCGCTGGCCGTGCAGACGATCCAATCGCCCTCTTGGGCTACCGGTGCCCTGCAGGCCGGGCAGGCAAGGATCTGCAGCAGCTCCTTATCTATCATCCAGGGGCTTCCTCCTTCCGTCTGTGCCGGGCCTTCAGATGGTAGATGGTGGCGGCCATCAGCAGCGCCAGGGCCGAAAGGGAGAAGGCCAGACCCAGCTTCAATGAGTCGGGCTCGAAGCGGAACTCGACCTCGTGCTCGCCAGGGGGGACCTCGATGGCCCTAAACAGGTAGTTGGCCCGCCATACCCGGGTCCTTTGGCCGTCCACATAGCCATTCCAGCCGGGGTATGATAGCTCATTCAAGAGGAGGAATCCATACGAGGTCGCTCTGACCTGGAGTCGAACGGTGTTGTCGCTGTGGGAGATCTCCACCACCTCGCCCTCGCTGGAGCCGTCGCCCTGCTCCCTGGGAAGCCCTGGCCCCTCGAGCAGTACCTCTTTCCTGGGGTCGAACCCATCCTCCTGCAGCCTACTCAGCAGCTCGGCCGGATCTTGAAGCACCTCCGCCTTGGGCACCAGCAGGGCCCTGGGCAACGCCAGGTTGTTGCGGTAGAGCCTGGTGCCACCCGCCTGGGCGACCAGCTGGTATCGGCCCGTGGGCCGGGTGGGGACCGCCGCCAACTCCGGGATGGCTATGAAAACATCCGGTCGTGCCCGCTGAAGGGTTACCTGCCCGATGGTGATGGTTCTCGGGAAACGGATCTCGTCGACGTAGGTGTGGACTGGGGAGGGCAGGTTCCAGGTGACGGCGATACTGGCTCGATGGTGCTGGACGCGGCTGAGCACGTCAGGACGGTCGTAGGCCCACTCCGCTGTCTCGATGCCGGCCCTCAGGTCGAAGCTCAGGCTGCTGCCCGAGGTGTCGGTCACCACCAGTCGGGCCGCCACGTCGCCGTCCCTGAGAGCGGTCGCGTTGCCCAGGTATGAGTACACCCGCAGGCCCGACGCCTCCATCGGCTTTGGTCGGATCGAGACGGATTCGCCGGAGCTCTCCAGGTTCAGTCCCGTGGCTATGGTCACGTCGCTCAGCCGGTAGTCGCTGCCACGGAGGAGCAGGTAGCGCAGATTCAGCAGATCCAGCAGCGGGGACTGGAGGTTGTAGACGAGTGCCCAGTGGTAATCGTCCGGCCCGCCGTTTATGGCCGCCAGGTACTGCGCGTATCGCCTGAGCTGAAGGGGGTTGTACCCCTGGACGTCCTCTGTGTCGTACAGCATGGACAGGTTGGGCGGCTCCAGGTCCGAAACCAGGTTGGAAGGGAAATCGGAGAGGAAGTGCATGGTGCCGTTTCGAGCGTACCCCATCACCCGGTACCGGGCCATGCTTTCGGAGTCGCCGGCCTGGTTCAGCAGCGCTTCGGCCGGTTTGAACAGCTCCGGCGGTGCGGCGAAGTAGTGTCCTCCCAGCCCACGGTAGAGGAAGAGGTCGGCCACCATTATCCCCAGTATGGCCCAGTAACGCACTGCCCCTCGTGGTCGGCCGAATGGGATCATCAAGAAGATCGCTACGGCTGCTGCCCCTGAGAACAGGAGGTGACGCGCCTCGTCTGGTCGCAGATAGGGACCAGAGTACCAGCTGAACAGGTTGGTGAGCAGGAGCTGGAAGGCCTCCGGGGCGAACATCCTGGACATGGTGTGGTAGAAGGGCACCACCAGCAGGACCGCCACGCCCGCCGCCACCAGCCATCTGCGTCTGTCTATTCCTTTGATGACCACCTCGGTCCCCATGGCTATGAGGGCGGAGGCGGAGAGGAGGTAGAGCACCATGAAGCGACCCGGGGTGTGGAATGCCTTGAAGCCGGGAACCCACTGGTAAAGGACGGCGTATAGGGGTGCCTTGGTGCCGAAGGCGGCCAGCAGAGCGAAGGTTCCGAGGGACAGGTAGAGCCAGACTCGCTTTCGATCCTGGCCGTACAGAGAGCCGAGTAGGAGAAGCAGGAGACCCATTCCTCCTAGGTAGGCGCCATGTCCCTCGCTGCCGCCAACCCCCAGCACGGCCAGCACCGTGACGTACCCCTCGCCCCCGGCCTGGTCGAGTCCGCGGTCCATCAGGTAGCTGGACAGGGAGGCGAACTCCAGCGCCGGAAGCAGCAGCACCGATCCAAGGAGCGCCCACATCAGGCCGACCAGGGCCATCAACCACGTGCTCCTTATGGGCCCTTTCCAGGAGTGGGTTGCCAGCAGGTCCACTACCAGATGCCAAAGGAATGTCGCCAGGAGCGCCAGGGCCGTGAGGTAGAGGCCGTGAGGCCAGCCGTTGAAGAGCTGGAGGGTGAGGGCCACGGAGGTGGCCATGGCGTAGCCCACACTATGGCGTTGAAGGGTGCGCTCCGCCAGCAGGAGCACCATCGGGATCCAAGCCAGGTTGATCAGCAGCGGGATGCCGGCTACCTGGGTCACGGTGTACTCGCTCACGCCGAAGCTGATGGCACCTATCATGGCGGGCGCGGAGCCCAGTCCGATGGTTCTCAGGTAGAGGTAGGCGCCCACTGCGGCGAGGGCAAGGTGGAGCAGGACGATGGCTCTGGCCGCATCGGGCGTGTCCATAGCCAGAAGGAAGGGCCAGTTGGGCAGGTAGAGGGCGCCCGACTGGGGGTCCGCCAGGTAGGGCGTGCCCGAGAAGACATGGGGGTTCCAGAGGGGGATCTCTCCCGCCTTGAGGCTGCGCCCCAGGAAGGCCAGGTTAGGGTAGTACTGCAGGACGAAGTCTATGGAGCTGGGTAGCCAGCGCTGGAAGGTGAGCTGCCACGGGAAGAGGGCGACCAGAAGCAGAAGAAGGAGGCAGGAGGCCAGATCCTTCGCGCGTCCAGGGTGGTGGGCTATCTGGACCCACCACCCTCCTGACGGTGTGTAGGGTCCCGGCCCGGCCGCAGCGCCGGGAGAAGGAGCGTGGAGTGGATCCTGCTGCCCCTTCTCGAATGGTGCCGAGAAGCCCCAGCTGTTCAGCGCGCCCGGATCCGCGAGCGGGCCTGGGGCGCGGCTCATGGAGGGGTGCGGGGAATCTCGAAGGGAACCGTCGTTCATCGACTCGGGTCCGCTACAGCAGAAGATGGACGCCATCGAACAGCAATAGGGCGAGGGCTGAGCCCAGCAACCATGCCCTCACCGCCTTGGTCCGCCGGGCCGACTGGGAGAAGAGCAGCGACACGAGGCCAGCCCCGGTGACTACCAGTGCCACCTCCAGTGACAGGACCACCAGGGCAACAATAGCCAGGAAGGTGGTGCTGGACGGGAAGTCCACCCTGAGGTGCATGGACCAGAAGTCGAATCCACCCAGGGCCTCGGCGGGGCGGAGGGGTACCACATCGATCCCCCAGAACATCTTCCAGGGGGGTGTCACCAGCAGTCGATCCTTTAGGGGCTGCACGAAGCCCGGCCCGATGGAAAGGATGTCGCATGCCAGCAGCCATGCGTGCGCGGTGATGGGATTGAAGGGGAGGGCCAGCATGGTGGCGGTGATGGAGTTGCCGTCGTCCAGCCCCTGGGAATATGGGTAGTACTCGGCGCCGCCGTACTGGGCCCCTTGGTCCGGCAGCTGGGTGACGATCTGGTATCGGAACATCCCCAGGTAGTTCTCGAAGTACTTGGATACCGCCAGGAGCTGGAGAGCGATCCCCAGCAGGAAGGTGGCGAGGATCGCGTACCTCGCCCAGCGCCTCCTCTCCTCGATGGCCTTCTGGATCAGGGGTGCGGCCATCAGGATGACGATGGGGATGACCAGGACCTGGTATCTAGGTCCCCAGCCTGCGCCTCCGTGCCAGGCGGGCTTCTTGCTGTAGATCAGGAAGTAGACGAGGACGATGGCCAGCAGCCCTATCGTGCGAAGGCCATGCCGTCGGACGAAGGGCACGACCGACAGGATGGCCAGGACCGTAGGAGGTGAGTAGAGGAAGAAGCTCTTGCCGGGGCTGAAGAGGAGCCCCTCCAGGCCGATGTGCATGGGGAGTGGGAGCCAGCCCCTCTGGATCCCGGCCCAGGCCTCCAGGATGGAGGGGTAGTAGCCAAAACGATGGCTCAGGTAGATCACCAGCGGAGCCGCGACCAGGGCGAAGGGCGCCAGGAAGAGGGCCACGGGTCGCGCGATGCTTCGAAGTTCGCGGATTGAGGGGTGCTTCTGCCAGTGGACGAGCACGACCTCCAGCAGCATGAGGGGCACCAGCACCCCGGCGAAGTACTTGGTGGCCACCGCGGAGACGGAGGTGAGCCCCGCCAGCAGCATCCACCGGTCCCTCCGGTCCTGCTCCCACCGAAGTATCAGGTAGATGGTGAGCAGTACGAACATCACCAGAGTTGGCTCCGAGAAGTCGTACTTGGCGTAGGGCCAGGCCAGGGTCGCCACCCCGTAGATCAGGGTGGCGGCCAGGGCGACCCTCTGGCTGTAGCCGAAGAGGCGGGCGATGGCGAAGAGCAGGACGCAGCCAATGGCCGTGATGAAGGAGTTGTAGAAGGAGAAGAACATCCGGGCGAAGTACTCGTCGTTCTCGCGGACCGACCAGACGCGGTGATCGTCCGGGATCTGCTCGAAGCTGCCCGTCTCCTGGTTGAGGAGCGCCAGGGAGCGGATGGTGAGGTTCGCCTCGGGCAGGAGGTATCGAACCGTGAAGCCCGTGATCTGGACCGTGCGGCCGAATGGGAGCTCCACGAAGTAGTGCCTGCCGCTGGTGTTACCGCTCCAGATGGCGGCGACCCTGGGGGACCCGTGCCGGACGTAGCTTTGCAGCTTCCCCCTGTTCCACTCCGCCGTCTCGATCCCCGCCCTCAGAGGGAAGACGAGCTGGCTGCCGTCGGCGCCGTACAGGGTCAGCTCCGCCACGGTGGTCCCCTGTTCGATGTCCCTGGCGAAGGAGAGGTAGGAGATCATGGCCAGGGAGGTGGCGGGACCCACCTCCAGGTCGGTGCGGGTGTAGCTGTCCTCGACCCCTGGGCCGGGTGGGCCGACGGTGGGCGCATCGCCGGGCAGCCCCTTCCTGCGGAAGATGCCCAGTGCATAGTCGTGTCCGTCGACGATGGCGTGGTCCATCTGCGGAACGATCCCCAGCAGCGGCTGTCCCAGTAGCTGCAGGGGCTGGGAGAGGATCGGCACCATGAGCCCCCATTGCGATAGACCTGCCCTCTGCCTCTGCAAATACTCGTGCTTCGGATCCAGGGTTAGGCTGCGACCTATTCGGTATGCGAACTCTCCGTCGGGGCTGTAGCCGTGTCCTCCTGCGGTGAGCAGGTAGAGGGCTAGGAAGAAGGACAGCAGGAGCCAGCCCAGGGTGCGATCCGACGGGGCTGTTCGTTCTCGTTCTTTCTGCTGACCCGCCGTGGTTGCGGGGGTTTCGATGGCTACCAAGCTCACTACTCCAGCCAGATGCGTTGCACCGCGACGCCCAGGTCGCGGGTGTCGGGGCTCCCGTTGATCTCCTTAGGCACCCAGGTGCTATCCATCTCCAGCTTGATGCGAAGCCGCTCGCCCGCCAGAGGCGGTGCTGGGAAGCTGAGATCTACCCACTGGCCGGCCTCCACTGAGAAGCGGTGCGAGAAGTCGTTCAGGACTACCGTGCCGCTGACCGACCGCCCCAGTTCTCGCGGCCCCGAGAAGAAGCGCAGCCAAAGGGTGGTCTGACCGTTGGCCAGTAGGGTCGCCTCTGCCTCGCGGCCTGTCCACCGGATGTAGGGTGGCCAGCACTCCAGCTTGTAGAAGCCCGCTCCGAGCTGCGCCTCGTCGTTGACGCCCATCTCGATGTTGTCGTTGACGATCCGCTGGTAGGCGTGGACGTCCAGGTAGAGCTCCGGCGGGTAGCGGTAGATGGCCCTTCCGTGGGAGCGGGCTCTCAGATGGATCACGTCCATCTGCTCCCGCAGGAAACCGTGCCGGATGAGCCAGCGGGCGATCTTGTCCAGCCTGGGTGGGTGGTCGTAGGCCGGATCGTAGGCGGTGATCAGGCTCTCGATCTCGAAGTTGCACTGCCCGAGCAGCAGCCTCAGCTCCGGGATGCTGAACTCCCGGTTGTGACGGGAGTACGGGCCGTAGCCGGAGAAGGGAGGGTAGATGTTCTGTCCCCGAATGAACCTGATGTAATTGCTGTACCGGAAGGGGTTCGGCGTGCTGAGGATCAGGTACCCTCCCGGCTTGAGGATCCGGTGGATCTCGTAGAGCGAGTGGGTGGGATCGTGCATCAGATGCTCGATCATCTCGCAGTAGATCACCATGTCGAGGCTTGCATCCTCGTAGGGAAACCGGTCGGTCTCGATGTTGAAGGCCTGGTAGGTGAAGGTCCGGTCGAAGCCGATCTTCGGGTTGACCAGCCGCACCCTGCCGCCGTCCTGCTGCAAGCGGAGCGGCTCGTTGGCCAGCTCCATCTGGTAGTGGGGGAACTGGTGCAGCAGCAGGCAGGTCATGAAGTAGGGCATCGCGCCCAACTCCAGGACGCGGGCCCCGTCGGGGAGCCGCGGTATGAGGTCGAGGGTGACCAGCAGGCGGTCCAGGGCCACATTTAGATAGTCGATGGCCAGTGGGTGGGAGCCGTGCTCGAAGCCGGTGAGGAACTCTCGGGCCTCGGATGGTGTCATTCTCGGCATCTGCTAGATCCTAGAGATCAGATCCAGGAGCCGCTTCTTGAAGCTGTCCTGGTTGAAGTATCGGGAGCGGGCGATGGCTCCCTGCTGCAGGGACGCGCGAAGGGCTGGGTCGTGGATAACCCTGAGGGTGTAATCTTCCAGCTCCGAAAGGCTGTTCCAGAGGAATCCACTTCTCCCGTGCTCCACGGTCTCCAGCTGTCCAGCCTTGGCGATGACCACCGGCACGCTCCCCGCCGCCATGGCCTCCACCGTGGTGATCCCAAAATGCTCGAACCGGATGGGGTTCCGGTTCTCGTTCTCCCCATAGCCGCTGGCGTGCCAATAGATGGAGGACTCCTCGTAGAGCCGCTTCAGCTCCTGGAATGGGGCGTCGGTGTGTATGAAGATGGGGAAGCCCTGCGCCCTTCGGCGAACCCTCTGCAGGTACTCGGCGTGCACCCTGCCCGGGGCGACGCCGCCGGCCAGGTGGAGCTCCCAACCCGAAAGCCCCTTCCTGCAGAGCCGCTTGAAGGCGTCGATCATCACCAGGTGCTTCTTGTTGTGGCTGCCGCTGAAGAAGCGGCCCACGTTCAGGATGATGTTCTTCTTGGGCCGGGCCGGGTCGTAGACGCCCACATCCACCGGAGGGTAGAGGATCTCCCCTCGCTTGCCCCAGTAGATTTCCAGCCACTTCTGGACATACCGGGAGATGGGGGTGATGAGATCATAGGAGTCGACATAACGCAACGACAGGTTTTCCGGGATCCCGTGGAGGCGGAGTCCGGCCTCCTTTACCAGCCGTTCGAAGAGCAGGTCGTAGATCTGGTGCCGGGGGCCCATCACCTTGACCTTCGCCACCGCCACCCCCAGGTCGCGGAAGTCGTCCTCGAACCCTGGCCCGCCCTGGGGATTGAAGGTTTCGGTCTCCAGCGTGATGGTGGCCCTATCCGATCGAGTGGCCTCCGGGGGAACGACGACCTCCAGGGGCACGTAGTTGCCGTCGGTGGGGGCCAGGGTCGTCTCTGCCAGCAGGCGACCCGCAGCGCTGAGTCTCACGGGCACAGGCGGGTATCCACCGGGGCGAAAGCTCCCGATCATGAGCCGCACCCGCATGGGGCTGCCCCGACGAACTACAGGCAGGTGGATCAGCGCCTTCTCCGCGGTCCATCGGTACCAGCCCCCGCCCACCTGTTGAAGTCCGTAGAAACCCTCTCCGTACTCCGGGACGATCAGTTGGTGCCGTAGCCAGAGGCCCACGCGCCGCTTGAATAGCCCCCAGGGCGATCTGTCTACCGGGAAAGGGAAGTAGACGAAGAGGACGCTCTTCGGCGCCCTGGACGGCACGAAGCTCATGAAGGAGGCGTTGATGAAGAGGTCGTACTCCTCCGTGTAGTCCCCCAGGCGGTGGAATGGGAGATCGGGCACGCACCGGAGCGCCAGTCCACTCAGGTCCATGTTCAGCTTGGCCCCCACCTCCTGGAGCGAGGTGGGTCGGTGAGTGATCAGCTCCACCTGGTTGCCCTGCTCGACCAGGGCCTGGGCGGCGGTGAGGGTGTATCGCTCCCCCCCTCCCATGGTGTGAAGCCATCGGTTGTAGATGCCTACCTTCAAGGCGACACCATCCATCGTAGCAGCTCGCGAGCGGGGACCAGCTCCCGCGCGGCGAGCTGCCGTCTCTTGGCGATGGTCTGGGGCAGGTGGGACAGAAGCCACCAGAGGACGCGCATTTGGATGCGAAGTCGGCCCGCGACGGCCGCGGTGTCGGGACTTCCTCGCGCGAGACACCGGGCCAGCCTAGCAGCGTTGGCTGCTGCAGAGAGAGCGTAACGCGCGTGCTCGCCGGCCGCCAGCGCGAGGGGAGCGTTCTTGGCCAGCATCAACAGGCGGTTGCGCTCCACATGGTACAGGAAGAGGGGCGACCACTCGCCACTGCTACCGCAGTGGATGTGGCGGACCACCGCCTCGGGCACGTAGAGTATCTTCCAGCCGCGCCGACGGGCGCGCCAGGATAGGTCCATGTCCTCGTAGTACATGAAGAAATCCTCGTCGAACAGCCCCACGTCCTCCAGCATGGTCCTGCGGAGGAGGATTGCGGCGCCGCAGCCAGCGAACACCTCCTCTCGCTGGTCGTACTGCCCCAGGTCGTCCTCCTGGTAGACCTCGGTTCCCCGAACGATGGTCCCTCTATCTCGCCCGGAGCCGTCACTGAGGATCAGGGTGCCCGCGTTCTGAACCACCGGGCTGGCCCCTTCCAGCACCGACGAGGGCAGGGGGAGCTCCACCTCCACTGGGGCGGCTCCGATGCTCCACTCCCCCAGGATCCGGTCTCCTGCCGACAGCTTCAGCTCGACGGGCTCCGCCGTGGCGCGGGGTGCGCTCACCCGCAGCAGCAGAGTGGCCTCTCCTCCGCTCTTTATGACCGGCAGGCCCAGGGATGCCCTTCCACTGGACCAATGGAACGGCCCGTCCGGCGAGGGCTCGGGTCCGTAGAAGCCGTCCAGCGGATCGGCTTCCCTGCACTCGCTGCCCTGGATCACCCGTGCCGAGAAAAGCCTTATCCCCAGCTCTCGCTGGTCGGCGCTGCCGAAGTCGCTGGGTCGGAAGGTAGGCGCCTCGAGCCGGACCCTGGCTCGATCGTGCAGGAAAAGCAGCTTGGAGGTGCAGGCACCCACTCTCGGATCTCTCTCGGCCGCCTCCACGAGCCCGGAGAGCCACTGGCTGTCCACGACGGTGTCGTTATTCAGCAGAGCCACGAACTCCGCCTGGGTCGACCGCATGGCCACGTTGTTGCCCGCCGCGAAGCCGAGGTTGCGGCCGTTTTTCACGACGCGCACCCATGGGAACCGTTTCTCGGCGAGGTCTGCCGATCCGTCCGTGGAGACGTTGTCTACCAGCAGCACCTCGAGCCGGTCCTGCGGATAGTCCAGCCTAGCCAGGGAACCCAGGCAGCCATCCAGAAAACGGAGGCCATTATAGTTTAGTACCACCACGGAGACAAAGGGGGCGGTCAAGTGCTACCCTCCACGGCAAGGGCCCTCGCCATCGTGGGCTGATGATCGTTGCCGGCGAAGCGCGTTCGGCGTGCTAGGGGCTCCTACCCAGCAGCCGCTTCAGCCCGAAGTAGATCCGGAACGGCGGGGTGGCGTGGTACCGCTCCAGGTTGCCCTGGAGTTGGGCTATGAGCCTCTCCTTCCCCTCCAGCTCGCAGGTGTAGAAGGCATCCTTCTCGGCGAGGGCCCTCTCCAGATAGGCCACGTGCTCGTGCAGCCGGCCCAGGGTGGCGTCCGCCCCGATCCCCTCAGCGGCCCAGCTCCTGGCATCGTCGAGCCCGCCCACGGAGATGCGATGGACAGCGAGACCGATCTCCCTGGGGTCCCGCCCGTCCCTGAACCGATCGTCGGGTCTCCACGTCCGATCGACCCGGAGCTCCACTCGAATGGGCCCGTCACTGGTTGCGGGAACGGGAAAGAAGAGCTGCCTCACCTCCCAGGGGGTTCGGAAGAAGGCGTGGCCCGCGAGCTGCCCATCCATCGATACCTCCAGATGGAGGGGCTTGTCGGCCAGGTCGGGGTGGGTTGCCGCAGCGACCACCTCCAGGATCCATGGGCGGGGAGATGGGGGGCCGGCCAGATAGCACCAGGCCTCCTCCGAGATGCATGTGTAGTCGGTCTCAGCGGCGAACCAGCCGGCGCCGACGGGCAGCTCGCGCTGGTCGGCGCGGAGCTCTACGCGCGGTTGCACGAAGCGCCATAGGAAGAGCCGGTTTCCCCACCTCTCCATGAAACGCCGCTGGTTATCCTCGATTATCTTCATCCGTTCAGGCATGGGCGTTCCGAACAGCTCGTGGTGGACCACGCAGTGGGGCGTGTAGACGACGCGGAAGCCGGCGGCCCTGGCTCGGTAGCAGTAGTCGGTGTCCTCGTGGTAGCCGAAGCCGTACTCCTCATCCAGGTATCCGATGGCGTCGACGACGGCTCGCTTGATCAGCATGCAGTGCCCGCCCACGTAGCAGACCTCTCTCTCTTCCAAGAGGGAGGAGTTGTTGGGGTCGAGTCCCTCGCCGATCATGCGGGCCGAGCCGTCGAAGGCCATATAGGCGCCGGCCACCTGGACGCGCCCATCGGGGTCCAGGATCATCCCCCCCACTATGCCCACATCGTCGGATCGCTCCGCCGCCCGGAGCAGCGCGGCGAGCCAGCCGGGCTCGACCACGGTGTCGTTGTTGAGCAAGAGGATGTAGTCCCCTCTGGCAGCCCGCATCCCTCGGTTCGCCGCCCGCAGGAACCCCTCGTTGGTATCGTTGAGGATCACCTGCTCCGTCCCGAACCTCTCCCGGAGGTAGGCGGCGGTGCCGTCCGTGGAGGCGTTATCCACGAAGATCAGCTCGTTAGGCTCGGGTGTGCGGGAGACGACGCTATCCACGCACCGCCTGGTCTGCTCCAGCCGGTTGTGTGTGACGATGACTATGCTGGTCAGGGCGCTGGTTGCTGGAGAGCTGGTCAAGCTTGCACCGGCTTATGTGACTTCTCTGGCCGGCGATCTCCGCCCGCCGTGTGTACGGTGGAGGTGCTGCACCTTCCACGCCGGCCGGTTCGCGAACGAGGGCCATTATAGATAGGGGAGGTGGCACACCACAACCAGACCAGCAGGGCTGATGGTGTCGTGCCGAGCCGGTCACCACGGTGCGGCAGGCGGGTAGGGCGTAGACCGTTCCGGAGCGGGCGGGTGGTTGCTGTTGAAAGGCGCGGGTAGCCGGGGTAATATGCGTCGCACACGTTGCCCGCAGCGCGCTCGGCGACTCGTTCTGAGACCTCACAAATGCGATCGATAGCCCTGCTGCACATCGATCTTGTGTGAACCAAACGGATGATAGAGATCCTTCTCGTCATGCTCCTATCGATTGGGCTGAGGGTTGCCAACCTTCTCAGCATGCCCATGTACGTGGATGAGGCCACCTACCTGGGATGGGCCGTCGAGATATGGGATCGCAGAACGCGCGCGGCCTTGATGATCCCAGTAGTCGAGGATGGCAAGCAGCCCCTCTTCATGTGGCTCGCGGGCGGGGCCAGCCACCTGTTTCCCGACCCGCTGCTGGCTGGGCGTTTGGTGTCGGTGGCCGCGGGCGTTCTCAGCACCCTGGGGGTCTACCTCATAGGCCGTTGGTTGCTGGGAAGGCGTGAGGGGTTGGCCGCAGGGCTGCTCTACGCCGTAGCCCCGTTCAACTTGTTCTACGACAGACTAGCCCTGGTGGAAGCGCTGCTCAACGCGGAGGCCATCTGGGTTTTCGCGCTGTCCGTGTTCATATTCCGCAGGGCCAAGAGGGCGCGCATCGCGGCGCTTGCTGGCGCCGGGATGGGCACCGCCATAGGTATGGCGATCTGGACGAAGACGTTGGCACTGCTGATACTGCCCTTCCCTATCCTGTGTACGATTCTGCTGGCGCAGCGGCGGATGGCCAGAGTGGCCCTCACCGGTCTGGCTGTGGCGGGCGCGATTGGAGCCGCGATCGCCGCCGCACTGCTCCTGGCGCCTGAGGCGGCGAACCTGTGGAGCAAGGCTGGAACCTTCGCTGAGAGCCCCAGCTACTTCTGGGCGTACCTGCCGAGCCGATTAGTGGGCAACCTGTCTGGGTACGCCAGCTGGCTCAGCGCGTACCTTCCCACGCCGCTATGGGAGCTGATCGTTGGAGCCGCCGTCTGGGGGATGGCGCGGAGAAGGAGGATTGCACTGCTGCTGGTCGGCACCTGGGCGGCTTTCACAGTACCTACACTGCTGTGGTCCAGGACTGTGGCCTATTCCAGCCGCTACGTTCTGGAGGGCATCTTCCCTCTTCTCGTCCTCTTGTCGGCCTTCATTGTCAGGGTATGGGAATGGATCGGCTTAAAGCTGCGGTTCCGGCTCGCGAGCGATCTCCGCCGTAAGGAGGGGACGCGCTTGGCCCTTGCGGTGCTCTTGGCTCTTGCCCTCGTGGGACCATCGCTGCGGTTCGATCTGGAGCTGATGGTCAAGCCCGAGACGGCTCCCTTGCCGCCGCACGACCATATGCTCTATGTGACGGGATGGTTTTCCGGGTACGGGGCCAAAGATGCGATCGACCTGGTGAAGAGCAGAGCCCTCGAGCTGACAGCGAGCGGGCAGCCGGTCATCGTGCTCAGCAACTACTACTGGGGCGACGTGTACGGCGGCCTCAAGATGTATCTGAGGGGGATCCCGGGAGTGCATATGTACGTGGACAGCCACCTAACGTGGAACCCGGAGGAATTCATCGCTACCTGGAAGCCCCACCACGTTCCGATCCTGGTCCTCGGGAACGATGGCATCGACAATCTGGATCAGTTCGAGAGAGCCGTCCCGCAGGCGGTGAGGCTAGGCTACTTTCCGAAGCCCGGTGGACAATCCTCCTTCAGAGTGTACGAGGTGGACGTGGGAGGTCCTGATCCGTGAGCCGATCCCCTCACTCAGTTCCAGCACCCGTCTGCAATTGGGGCAGGTGGACGCCAAAGGCTGGTAGTCGGCTTCGTTCACTCATCGGCCAGGCAGGTTCGGCAGTGGATGCCGCATGTCTGCTGCTCCTGGTGCTGCTTAGCTTCGTGACCTATTCGAGGGAACTGGTGCTGGGCTGGATGCCCATGGACATGGACATCCTGACCGAGGGGATCCCTGTAATGGCCTGGCTCGGGAAAACTGTGCGCGCCGGCGAAGACCTCCTTTGGGTTCCTGGAGTCCTTGGCGGTTTTCCTCTGGCTTTCGGGCAGTACAACCTGTTTGATCCCGTGAGCTTGGTCGCCGTGGTGGCGTTGGACCCCAACCGTGCCACTGCTCTGGTGCGGCTGCTTTACACGGCATTGGCAGGCTCTACAACCTATGGGTATTCGCGGTTGATGGGGCTTTCTCCTGTGCCAGCATTCCTGGCAGCCGCTTGCTATGAGATGAACACGGAGTCCGCGGCTATGCCCGCCTACGGCAATGGTGTTCAGTCGTTGTTCCTGCTGCCAACGATGCTGATCTGCACTGAGATGGTTGCCAGGCGAGGGCTCCGGTGGGGGGGGGTCGCAGCGCTCGGAGTTGGCGGCTCCATGATGGCTGGTGGGGCTTATGTGACGGCCATTGCACTGCTGAGTGCGGGACTGTACACGTTGGCACGGGTCATAGGTTTCTGGAAAGGTGGCTGCAGATCGCTAGCTCTGAAAACCGCACTCTCCATGGGAACAGCGACGATTCTGGGGATGGGGCTCTCAGCCCTAAGAGTGCTGCCGACGGTGGCCATCACGACAGAGTCGGTTAGAGGGGCGGGAATGTCGCTGCGTGCGGCGGCGGCGGGCTCTCCGGATCTTGTGGGGCTCTTTGCAGGATATCTGCTTCCCTTGACCAGGTTGACCGATCTTGGAAACCGCGGAGAATATAACGCTCCCGGCTACGTCGGCCCGTTCGTGCTTATGCTGGCCACGCTGGCGGTAACAGTGTTACGGCGGTCTCGAAACGTGGCGATCTTTGGCGGGCTGGCGATCTTCAACATGGTGGCATCCATGGGCGATGAGGGACCGCTGTTCGGGCTCCTGCACTCGCTGCCTGGGATGGGGTTCTTCCGCGGTCCCCAGAGGTTCAGCACAGCTTCGGCCTTTTTCCTAGCCCTTCTGGCGGGAATGGCGATGGAGGAAGGGGTGGATTCGGGCGTCAAGTTGGGTCGGACCGGGTTGAAGTCATTGGCAGTGATCGCGACGGCTGTCGCCGGTCTGGCTCTCGCCGCGGGAATTCTGTGGCTGTATGGTGGCGATCTCGGGTCCGGGATCCGCCACTTTGCGGAGGGATACAAGCTGGGCGCGGCGAACCCGCTGCGACCTAGAATGGCCCTGGCCCTGCTGGCCATCCCTGCGGCCCTCTGGCTACTCCATTTGCACCGTTCGGGGAGGGTTGGCCGCAGTCTCTTCAGTTGGCTGTGCGCTTCGCTTACAGTCCTCCTGCTCTTGGCGGTTGATGCTGGTGTGACTACCAGGCAGCCAGAGCCCTCGGGCGTCCCTGCGACGGCACGCTTCCTTCAAAAGGACGGCTCGCTGTTCCGCGTCATGTCAGGCGTCAACAGCATCACTATCAATCTTTACCTGAGCTTTCTGACGGGAGCTGACCCGACGAGGGTGGATGGAGAGGCGCCCCAGGCGTACGACTTCAGGTACCGGTTCATGAGGGAGACGCTAGCCAAGAATTTCAGCCTCGAGTACGGGCTGGAGTCCGTGGACGGGCAGGCGCTGCTGCAATCGAGGCGACAGGCGATTGCACTCTGCTACTTGGGAAGCGGCGGAGAACTGGACTACTTCGAGCAGGTCGACCCGAAGCTGGCTGCCAAGCTCTGGTCGATGCAGAACCGCAACATCATGGACCATCTGCCGGTGCTGAGGGCTTTCAATGTCAAGTATGTACTCACCAACCTGGAGCTATGGCAACACTCGGAAAGCTTAAGGCTCGCCTTTACGAGCCCCATACCCATGTTTGATCCTCGTGCCATAACCAACGTTTACGCCTATGAGGTGGTGGGGGCTTTGCCTAGGGCCTACTTGGTGCCTGTGGCCTCAGAGGTGGGAGGCGCTGATGAGGCGTTGGATGCACTGGCATCCGAGAAGGTAGACCCGTCGAGCATAGTGCTATTGGAGGTGGTGCCACCTTCGCCTCGTGGCCCTCGACTGAACGCAACTCGTTCAACGGTCGACGTGGTCTCGTACAAGAGCACCGAGGTGCTGATTGAGGCGGAAACGGATGGCAGCGGCTTCCTGGTTCTGAACGATGCCTACTATCCCGGCTGGTCCGCTTGGGTGGATGGCCAGGAGTCGCCTGTGCTTGTCGCAAACGGCTGGGTGAGGGCGGTGGTGATCCCATCCGCCGGGAGGCATACGGTCCGTTTCGCGTATGAGCCGCCCATGTTCGAAGAGGGCAAATGGGTGACGGGGGTGTCCTCAGTCTTTCTGATAGCGGCGGCGATCAGCTCATTGGCGGGTCTCTTGAGGAGGGCGGGTCGGAGGAGCGAGCTGTCCCGGCGGCACTCCGTCCCATGAGATGCTCCGGTTGAAGGCCTGGCTGGGGCTGCCCAACAGGACGATATGAACGGTTACGAACCCCTGGACGTCGTGCCGATCGTCGGGCCAGTCGTTCATGACCAGCTGGAGCTCGCCCGAGGTGGGGGCTGACAGAAGGGCTTGCTCGCCGACGACGAAAGGATCCGAGCTTCCTACTCGGCCCAGCAGCACGCCGATGGGCACCGACGGCATGATGGTGCCGCCGACCGTTCGCCAGCTGCCACCTGGGCCGAAACGCTCGCCGCCGATACGGTTGGTCCAGTCCCCCCTGGCCGCGATGAAGACCTGCTCGCCCCTGTTCAGCCAGACTCCGGTTCCCTGCCACGACCTATTCGCCTGGATCACAAGGCTTCGAGCCGCTCCGTCGTTGCCCACCTGCCCCCGTGCAATGAGCAGTGCAGCGCTGGCAGCGAGAAGCACCAGAAGCTGCTGGGTGATGCCGAACCTCGGCAGAAGCGGAATGGCTGAGATTCCGATGCGCCAGCGCTCGGCTTCGGTCTGGCAGTCTGGTTGTGCTGCACCACGCTGGAGCCGCAGGCTATAGCTGCCTGTCGTGTCACCCTGCTGGATCGGTATCGGGCCCGATAGGTGTTGCCTCGCGAGATGGAGCAGGCTGCCCAGCAGCAGCAGCACGCTGAGTGCAGAGCCCACCGGGATGAGCGGAGCAAACGGGCTGGCCTCCAGCATTTCCGGGCCGGCAGGCTGGGTGAGATACACGGCGGCGATGTTCGCCAGGTAGAGAACGGAGACCCCCATGTAGTAACCGATCGCTTGCCCTTCGACGGCTGCAGCCACAGCGATTAGGGGCACCGCGCCGAAGAGGTACCGCTCGTGCATCCGCGTGGGCAGGACGAAGAAGGCCATCGCCACCAGGAAGCAGGACCATATCAGCGCGGTGCTGCTGCTGGGGCGTCGCCAGGTTGCCAGCAGGGCGGGGGCCGACGCGGCTGCCAGCAGGATCCAGCCCCAGGTCTGGAAGCTTATTGAGAGCCATCCAACTGCACTATCTGGACGCCACAGGCCGAAGAATGGTGCCGCCCAGAGATTGAAGGCGTTGGCGCTAGTGAAAGGGAACTTCGTCGTGGAAACGGCGAGCCGGTCGAGGGGAGTCCATGGGATCATTGCCGAGGGCCAGATCGACATAGAGAAGGGGAGGGCGAGGGCTTCGACCGTGACAAGCAAGAAGCCGATGGGGAGAAGTACCCTCCGGCCAGTCCAGCGCATCCAGGCCGACAGGGTGCTCCCGGCCGCGGGTGGCAGGCAGAGCATCTCGGAGCGCAGATATGCTATGGCCGCCACTACCAGGACTGGACAGTACTGGGGTTTCGTCATGAGCGTGAGACCTGCCAGAGCGCCGGCAAGGACTGGGTACCCTGATGTTATCGCCAGAAGGCATGACAACGAGAGGAAGTCACCGATGGAATCCACCTGTCCCCAGATGGCGCTCGTGAATACGATCCCCGGGTTGAAAAGAACCATCGCTGCCGCCACGAGAGAACGGCGGGGTCCAAAGAGTCGTCGCGCGAGAAGGAAGATGACCAGAGCTAGTCCCAGGTCTGCCACGATCGGCACCAGCTTGATCCACAGGGCGAACCGTTCTGGCTGCGCTACCGGTCCCACGAACAGGCTTCGGATGAAGGCTGTGGCCCCGAGTATGTAGAGATAGCCGGGAAGATAGTCTGACTCCGGGACGGCATGGGAGTAGAATGCCCATGTTCCCGTTTGGCGCAGTGTGTTGGCCCAGCTGGTGAAGCACCAGATGTCCCCTTGAAACCCAGGAGTCGGGAGCAAAGCGAGCCGGATCGCCAGCCCTGAGGCCAGCAGGAGCAGGAGATGCCCCGAGTCCGAGCTGCCGCGGACCCGCTGCAGCCGGTTTCTGATAGCTCTGAGCAGGTCGGTGCTCGCCTCGGCGCCATGTTCGGTCTCACTCACTGAACCGCACCGGTTTCTGCAACGGTGTTGGCCATGTGGCCATGGCGCGTGCGCTCATGGTTCGGGTGGATGTCCACGATATGGTCGTGCGGCATGAAGACAACGTTCCGTCTCGCAGACGCTCATCGCCGCGGCGAATTCTATGTGTGCGCCTGGTCTCCCGTCAACCCATCTCGATCTGCTTGGTTCCCGCTGCGGTAGGCCGCCCTCGCCGCCAGTGTCAGCGCGGCCGTGAACATCAGCAGGAAGGCCAGCAAGGACGGGAAGCCCAGCTTATAGTATATGTACAGGTCGAGCTTGGCCCCAGTGTACAGGAAGTCATGGAAGAGCCGGGCGTGAGCCAGTATCGGCGAGTAGCTCGGGTTCCACATGATCAGCCGCTCGCGGGCCTCGTGCTCCCACAGGTCCAGCCACCCGCTGTTGAAGTCGAATATCACCGCCGAGAAGGTTATGAAGAAGCCCGCGATCGCGGCGACCGCGATCGCCATGTATCCGAGGCCACGGAACCTGCCGGACTCCAGTAGCGTTCCAACTGGCAATACGGCGAACGGCAGCATCACCACCAGATAACGGTTTCCCCAGGTGAAACCCCCCTTCCAGTCGCCGAAGCTTCCATAGAAGGCTATGCCAAGGATCAGGAAGGCTGCCACCATGCATCCCTCCCAGGGTCGCCTTTTGATCAGGAGGGAGACGGATATCAGACCTACGACGACGATGGGGTTGTACAGCGGGAAGCTGAACCCGGGACTGGTGAAGGTGCCAACCAGCCCGACCAGCGGCTGAGTGGAGAAGCCGGCGAGCGTGCCCTGAGCCCCATGGCCGGTGGCCCAGATGTAACCTGTCTTTACCCAGTTGTACCAGCCGAGAGTCGTTCCGCCTGCAAGAAGGAACGAAACGGCAAAGAAGACCAGGGGTTTGGCCGCGAGCGCCCGTTCAGTTTTGAGAGCTCGCAGAATAGGGATGCCCAACGGGGCCGCGAGAAAGAGGATCTCAGCCCTGCTTCCTGCTGCGAGGCCCAAGGAGAACCCGGCTAGGGCGCATCCGGTGGTCGTGTGCTTCTCTCGGTGCAGCAGGTAGGTGGTCACCAGCAGGAAGAAGGTGGCCGCAGGTTGGCTGAGGAAGGTCTTGGCGTAGACCCATGCCGACGTGGTCAGCCCGTAAAGAAGCACCAGGGTTAGAGCTGTGGATGCTCGAAACCCAAACCTGCGGGCCATGCAGTAGAGTACGGCACACGTGGCAGCCGTGAGGAGCGGGTTCACCAGCAGGTCGACCAGAGGGTAGGCCCCGTTGGGGATTGGGAACGCGGCCGATGGCGGATCGGGTTGTGGGCCGGCTATGCGGGATATCCAGTATGGCGGGATCGCCAGCAGGGACGGGACCAGGCCGTACTTGGAGAATTCGGGCTTCAGCCCGCCCGGGCCGGACTCGTCGGGATCGCAGGGTGGCTGGACGGGAAGCAACTGGACCAGCTTCTGGGTGGCCCTGTACATGGAGCCTTCGTCCGGTGTGTACAAGTGGCCCCCTGCGCTATAGATGTAGAGGGTAGCGAAGGCGAGGAAGATGAGGAGCGGGGCGGAGTTCTCGCCGCACAGCCAGCGCTTTGCTCGGGAGCCCAGCCTCACCGACCATACTAGAGTGGCCTCTTGCAGTGCCAGCATCGCGAGCAACGGGGCCCAGAGGACGAGACCTCTGGGAACCCAATAGATGAACAGGTAGTGGAATACCGAGTCGGAGAGGTAGGCTGCCACCAAGAGGATCGTGCAGCCCAGTAGAGGGACGGCTGAGGCGGAGACCCTGGTCACCACGAGGCGAGCACGAAGGTCGGAACCCCGCCTCAGCCAGTAGCCGAACAGAAGCTGCCAGACCATCAGGGCCCCGCTAGCGCCCAGGAGGGTTGTCAGCCAGTCTCTGCTCACTGCGGTTGGAGCGGTCCTGCCCAGTTCCAGCGTCGTGTAGAGCGCTGCCCAGGAGAGATCACCACCCAAGAGAACCGTCGCCCAGATGGCGGTTGTCCTGAGGCTGCTGTGACTGGTCGTTACGTTCATGCAAGCTCGTCCGGAACTTCCCAAAGCCACCGATCTGCTCGCCGGCCGCTGCCTCACCAGGACACAGGATGCAGAAGCCGATGCCCCCTTTGTCACCATGGAATGGATGGCGACCTGGCCGCGACTGCGGCGAGGTGGTGTCTGAGGAAGCGAAGGGCTGCCGCTCGCCTCCCGATGAGGCCAAACGAGCTGACCTTGACAAGGTACATCAAGTGCTTGGCCAGGATCAACCCTGACCTCTTTCGAGGGCTGAACCGCGTTGTTAGGCCTGGTGGATCGGCGCTATACTACTCCGCGCTCGTTCTGCTTCTTTCGCCATCTCCCGACATAGGAGTCTCTCCATCGGTGAACGCCAGAGTGATCCTTCGCTTGGCTCATGCTGATCCCCGCAGCAGGTTGGCCCGCCGGCTTTTCGCCATGTCCCGTGCCCATCCTAGGATTGTACTGCTGGGGATCCTCTGGGGCGTGGCGGTCCTGGTCTTGTTCGGGGCGATCTTTTTCACAAGGGGGTACCCCGGGAGGGATTCTGGCCTGTTTCTGTACATCGGGCAGTCGATCCTCGATGGAAAGATCCCTTACAGGGATGCTTGGGACCATAAGCCACCCGGTGTGTTCTATGTGGATGCGCTCGGCCTGTGGCTGGGCGGCGGCTCCATCGTTGGTGTGTGGGCCGTCGAGCTGCTCTCGCTCTGCACAAGTGTGTGGCTGGGCGTAATGGCCCTGGAAATGGCCTTTGGACTCGGTTCAGCTTTCTTCGGGTCCTTGGCCTGGCTGGCGGGCCTTATGCTTCTCTTCACCGTTGGGGGGCCCAACCTCCAGGAGGAGTATGCGCTGCCCGCCAAGTTCGCCGCCCTCTGGCTATTCCTACGTAGCGAGTCTGCCGGTTACCAAGGGCCCCGGGGCTTTCTTTTGGGAGCAACTGGAGCGGTTGTGGTGCTGTTGCGGCAGAACCTCATGGGGGTGCATCTGGCTGTTGGGCTCTACATCCTGTTGACACGTATCCGCTCTCGGCTTGTTGGGAGGCTGCTGAGGGAGATTTCTTGGATCGTGGCCGGCGGCGGTCTTGTGATAGCCGCCGTAGCGGGATACTTCGCCCTCAATGGAGCCCTGGACGACCTGCTCAGTGCCTCCATTACATATAACCTGATCTACACTGGAGTGTCATTGCAAAGCAAGCTCGACTCCTCCGTTGCGGGCTTCAATGAACTGGCGAGGTCGGGACTAGGCGTCATTGCCGTGGCGTCCTGGCTTGTGGGGCTTGTCCAAGTGGCTGGAGGCCATCCAATGCCGACGGACGCCCGCAGACTTCTTGCCGTGGGCCTGATAGCCTTTCCACTGGAGGTTGTCCTGGCGGGATTGTCTGGGAGGGGCTACGGCCACTACTATCAGGCGTGGCTTCCGACGGTGGCGGTTCTCGCCGCGTTCTTCGACTGGAGACTTCTGAGAGGAAACTCGAGCTGCAATGCTAGTTGGCCATCGGAGCGAGTGCGGTGGCGGCTGGCCTTGGCGATCGGGATGATCATGATGCCTGGGTACGCTACCATATCTGGGGCGCTCCCGTTGGGCAGACCTGCCACCGCTGTGGCCCACGCTGCGAATTATGTTCGGGAGTTCACCCGTCCGAACGACTACGTTCTGGTTTGGGGTTTTGAACCGAGCATCAACTTCGTCTCCGGAAGACGCTCGCCGTCGAGGTATGTCCAGCAGTACCCTTTACTGACCCGAGGTTACGTGACAACTGAGATGATCCGGCAGTTCATCGCGGATCTCGAGCAGCGTCCACCAGAGCTGATCATAGATACATCGCCCGTCAACACTATAGTCCCACCCATCGACAACGGGCGGCGTGAAGGGTGGATGAGATGGGGCCCCACAGAATTCTACGCCCCGCCCCAGGAGATGCAGGAGTTGTTTGGCTACCTGAATGCCCACTACAGGGAGAGAGGCCCACTGGTGCAGCCGGGCCAGGGAGCTGTGTTCGTGTACGAGAGGAGACCAGAGGCGAGCGCGCAATGAGGGACTATGGGTAGCAGGCCTTCCAAGTCGTCATCCGAAAGACTGGAGCCTTGGTCGGGTGGACCTTCCTGGCTGAGTGGTGCCGTTCTTGGCCTGGTTGCCCTCGCTTTCGCGCTGTTTGTGCGTGTCACCCTGTACGGCAGGGTGGAGATCATGGAGCCGGGCCCCAAGGGCATCATCATACCGGCAGCGCTCCTGCTGGCCCTAGTGGCCTGGCATGGGGTGGCGCGCGGGCTTATCTCCAGATCTGCGGCGCGGGCGACAGGGAGTGCGGGCTGGCTGGCGGCGCTCACCTTCGTGCCGATGCTGGCAACGCTCCCCATATCCCTGCAGGTCCTGCTCTCCGACGATTTCGCCCGGGAGTACTGGATCGATCGGAGCCTGAAGGTGGAGCTGCTGCTGGGGCTGCCGGCCCTCGCTCTGGCTCTCCAGGCGGGCATCTGGACCTGGTTCCGCTTCCGTCTGACATGGCGAGGTGCGGGGCCGATGCTGGTGGTCCTGGCGGCCGCCCTGGGATTGCGGTGGGCCGGGATGGGATGGGGTCTACCCTTCGCCTTCCAGCCGGAGGAGAGCAGCATCTACGTTCGATGGGCCATAGAGTTCGCCCTGCACGGCCAGTGGAACCCCCACTACTTTCAGAACCCATCCCTGCTGATCTACCTACTGGGGATCGAGTTCAGCGGGATCTTCGCGCTGGCCAGGATCCTCCAGTTCGGCCAAGATCCCGGGGACCTCTACATGGTTTTTCGGGGGGAGCAGGACCTCTTCTACGGACTCGCAAGGCTAAACAGCGTGCTGCTGGGGACCGCCACGGTGTTCGTGGTCTACCTGATCGGCCGGCGTCTGTGGGGCGAGCGGCCTGGGATCGTCTCTGCCGCCTTTCTGGCTGTCAATTTCCTCCACGTGCGGAACTCCCAGTACGCCGTGAACGACGTTCCATCCACCTTCTTCCTGGTCCTGTCTTTCTGCTTCGCCCTGGATATAGCCAAGCGAGGGAGCTGGCGAGACTACCTCTTGGCAGGGCTTATGGCCGGGCTGGCCGCCTCGACCAAGTACAACGCGGGGATGGCCGTAGTGCCCATCGTGGTGGCGCACTGGCTGCGCCGCGGGGCCCAACAGGCGGGCGGCGCTGGCCCTGGGCGAGGAGGGATGCCCGGGGTGGCTGTCTGGAGAGAGAGCGTGGCTGCGAGGCGATGGTGGCCGTCCCCCGAGGACACGAGGCTGCTGAGCGCGGCTCTGGCTGCTGCCCTGGGTTTCGTGCTGGGCACACCTTTCTCGATCCTGGATTTCAACGGCTTCCGGCAGGGTTTCCTGGAGCAGCTGGAGATGGGCTCCAGCGCTTGGTCGGGGCAGGCGCTGGAGCCCACTGCCATGCAGTTCCTGGCTGGTGTGGTACACGGGAGCGGTGTGTTGGTGTCGCTTCTCGCGTTGCTGGGGGCCGCGTCGCTGCTCGGGCGACGGAGGCCGGAGGGCTTGCTCCTTCTGTCATTCCCCTTGCCCTACTTCCTCTTCATGTCGTCCATGGCACTGTTCTTCGTGCGCTGGGTCGTGCCGGTCATGCCCTTCATCGCCCTGGCAGCGGGCTACGCTATTCAGGAGGTGGGCAAGGCGTTCTCGTCGCGGCAGCTCAGCTGGCTTCCGACGGCGCTGGTGGCGCTGGCGATGCTGCAGCCCGTGGTCTTCTCGCTACGACTGGACTGGCTGGCCAATCAGGTGGACACCCGGCAGGAGGCCAACCGATGGGCGGAGATGGCGATCCCGCCTGGGAGCAAGGTGGCGGTGGAGGCGTTCTCGCTGCTGGATCAGGAGTCGCTGGCCTTCAGGGCTACCCTCCAGCATAGGGAGATCGAACTGGATTGGCGCGCCACCATGCACGATCTCGACTACTACAAGAGCAACGGTTTCGACTACCTGGCCGTCAGCAGCTTCATGTACGACAGGGCCTTCGAGCAGCCGGAGAAGTACGCCGATAGAGTGGAGTTCTACCAGCGGCTGGATCGGGAGTGCCCGTTGGTGGCCGTGTTCTCCCCACGGAACGACGGGACCCCTGCCCCCTACGCTTTGGATGATCTGGATACACCCTTCTGGCACCTCTTCGCGTACGACCGGCCGGGCCCGGCGGTGAAGGTGTATCGCATCGGCTCGCGATGATCCCCCTTGCCCCGATCATTCCCTCCACAAGGGCATCAGTGCCGACTCGATGCCCCGTCCCAGCAGGTGCCAGCCTCTCCTGATGGGCTCGGTGGCCCTCCATGTCCACGAACGCCGCACCCGATCGAGCGTTTCCTTGGTGGCCATGTGGGATGCGATCTCCTGCTCCAGCAGCTCTCGGACCTCTTGGTGCGCCGCGATCTCCTGCTCCAGAAGTCGGCGGGTCTCCTTCAGTTCTCTTTCCGTTTCCTCCTGAGAGCGCTGAAGAAGCTGCAGCCGGTACTGGATAGGGACCAGAGAGTTGGCGACTGAACGAGTGCCCTTGTCCCTGTCCCTGTCATGGGAGACGGGCCATTGGTGCCACTCCGAGCTGTGGTTGTCCAGGAAGAGCCGCCTCGGCTCCAGCCCGGCCGCGCGGCAGCAGTAGTTGATGGAGAGCTGGTCCCGGCGGGAGTAGCGGAATACGTGAGCCAGCCACAGCTCCATGGTGGCCTGCAGCTTTGCGCTGTCGTGCCGGCGCAGCATAATGCCGCACCAGTAGGGAGCCTCCGCTAGGACCTCTGGCCTGGCGAGGGCGTAGTGGTTCAACTGCTCGAAGACTCGAGTGGAGTCGTCGAAGCCGACGCGGGCAACCTCGAGGAACTCGTCCAGCACCGTCTCGCGATAGCTGTGGGAGGGCAGGGCGAAATCGCATCCAGAAAGCCCCTCTTCCAGAAGCCTCTCCGGTGGGCGCCGGAGGATCACCGAGTTGTCGATATAGACGGAGGCGGAGAACTCGGGTAGGAAACGATAGGGCAGCATCTTGTAGAGACGCTGGCTCCGCACCGGATCCATCCGGAAGAGGGGCCTAACCAGAACCATCTCCCAGGTCTCGCTTCTCAGGTCTGGGTCGTCGGTGAAGCAGATGAACCGGAGCCGCGACTGGCACTTCACAGGCTGCTCGTTCAGCTCCTCGTACCGGCCAAAGAGGGTGGTGTAGACACATGCTGACCCTGAGAACTCATCCGAAGGAGCCCCGTGCTCCATTCTCACCTCTTCTCGTCGTATCGGAAAGAGGGCGATGGTGGGACCGCGGTGCCGCGAACAGCCCCGGGGCCGTCGCCCAGCAGCGCAAAGCAGAGGGCTACCAGAGAAGCGACTACCGACGCGTAGCCGAAGGGCCGGCCGTTGCTGTCGAAGGACATGTCGAAAGGCCTGAAGAACTCCAGGGCGGCGTCCGGCCATTCGATGCTGGATGGCCTGGCGACAGTGACATCACCATCTCGGTAGTAGGTCATGGGTGGGAGAGGGAGGGGGTGTGCAAGGATCGCCTCCATCGAGAGGTAGGTGTAGGTAGTCAGAACCTGGGTTGGGCGGCTGTTGGGCCGGTGGGTCGCGGTAGGGTTCGCCAGGATGTCTCCCTCCCGCGCCACGGCGCCGACGAGCAGTAACATGCCGATGAAGCCGAGCGTCTTCAGCGATGGGCGGCGCGACAGTCGAAGCCACAGCCCTTGCAGTCCGTAGGCGGAGGTAGCCACCAGGAAGGGGATCCCGAAGGAGTCGTGCCGAAAGAAGTCCGCAAAGTGGAAGGTGTTGGGTATGGCAGGGTTGGCGAAGAAAATCAAAATCGTGTTACCGATCCCTGGAACCGCGAAGGCCAGGAGGCGGCGATCCCTCACGGACATCTCCGCGATGCCCACCAGTACGGTGGCCAGGAAGAGAGCTAGGAGCCCCAGCGCCCAGTTCGGGTCGATGCCGAGGCCACGTTGGTAGAAGCCGAGAGAGTCCATTCCCATCAGTATCTCGAGGTTCTGGCGCGGGTAATCGAGGCCGAGGGTTCGGTTGTAGTTCTGTGGCCAGATGAAGCCGAAGCTGGTGACCCACAGGGCGACCGTCGGCACCAGGAATGCGCCCAGGCAGGCCAGGTAGATGGCGACCGGCCTGGCTCCGGGGCGCGAGAGGAGAATGCCCAGGACAAGGAAGCCAGCGTAGAGGATCCCCTCGGGGCGCGCGAGGCTCAGGACTCCGGCTGCTAGGCCTGCCAGGGTCCAGACGATGGCGGAGCCAGGAGAATCCAGGGCGAGAAGGTATAGATAGGCCGCCAGGCACGCGCTGGTCAGCAGCAGGGGATCGGGATCGGGCAGGTTGAGCACCCAGAACCTAAGGTAGGGGAAGAGGGAGCCCAGGGACGCGAAGATGACAGCGGTGGGCCTGGAGCCCGCGGCGCGGGCGATCAGCAGGTAGAGGGAGATGGGGAAGAGCGAGCTGGTGATGGCCGCGGGGAGGTGGGCCGCGGGCGAGTTGTGGCCGAAGATGGTGAAGGCCGCCTTCAGCATCATCGGAAACAAAGGAAGATCGTACACATAGGGGGGGCTGCCGGCTCGAACGGGCCCCTCCTCGGTCAGCGTGACCGGGTAAGGGGTGCCGGTGCCGATGGCATCGGCGATGGCCCAGAAGCGCAAGAAGGCGTTGCCGATGGGAAAGATATACACGCTGGACTGAAGCACGCCCATGAGCAGGAACGCGGACGGCACCGCTACCAGCGAGGCTCTGTGGATGGTCTTGATGGGCACGGCGCCAGTTGCTGCCGTGTGCCAGACCATGGCGAGCTTCATCAGCCAGATGACCAGCAGCGACAGGGCTGAGGCGATGAAAGGGAAGGGCTGGATAGGGGATATGATTTGCCGCAGCAGCTCCTCCGTGGTGGGTCTGAACTGCAGTGCCCCCAGCATCGCCGCCGACCCGACCAGCGGCACGATCGCCGATGCCCAGAGCGGGAACCGGATCGGCTCGCTCCTGGGCTCCGCACGAAGGACGGGGAGGTAGCTCTGCAGGCTGGTGAACAGATACAGTGACAGCCAGAATGCGGCGCCAACGATCCAGAGGATCGGGCGCGGGGCGGTAGAGATGGGGCCGAAGGAGATCCGGGCCATGAGGGCAGCTGCCGCGCAGGACTCCGCTGTGATTACGAAGACGAAGAGTACCGAACTCGCCCTTCCAGGACGGAGCAAGGGTTCGCTTCCCACTGCAGGCAGCTACCTCCCTCGATCTCGAACTCGGGCAAGAGAGCCCTTCGGCCCGCGAATGGCACGCGCACTGCCAGGTGCGCCTCGAAACGAGGATGTCTGACTTGAGACCAGGTGCGATCGCACAGGTGACTCTGCTTCATGGTTGAACCGCGCCCCTCGTCGACTAGTGGAGCGCTGGGCTGCTATTGTAGCATGCAAGGCGAGGCCTTGTTGGTCCGACACACTCATGCTCTGGTCGCGAGCAGCTGGTCTCACGGCGGCACATACCATGTTGTCCGAGCCGCTTTCAGCGGCCAATGACTTGAGTTGCGCAGCCTGACCATGTCCTCTAACATGGGCGTCCGTGATCTTCACGCTGCTTTGGAAGCCCTCTCGTCTCGTGCTCGAGCGTTCACTCCTCGCTCGTTGTGGCCTGTGCCGGCTGTCCGGACATCCGGAATCCGCGAGGCTGCATGCTGCAAGCGATAGCCTTTCGTCCGCCGGGGTGGTGAGTGCTCGAGCGATGTCCTGCATCATCTCGTGGGAGACATTCTGAAACCTGAGGAGGGCGCTGTCTTCAGCATGTACGGTAGGTCCTCTGGTAGCAGCGGGAAGAGACTCCGTGGAGCGCTTGCCATCGGTCCATGGATATTCTACCTGGCGATTGCCATCTCGTCCGTCGCGGGAGCGTTAGTATTTCCGATTTCTCGCTTCGGGAGAACCTCGCTTCACGGTGCCAGCAAGGAGTGGTTGATTCTCCTGGTTCTGTCCTGGGCCCTGCTCACAGCCTGGGCACTTGCCTTCGCATGGTTGCTTCGAAGCAGATCCCGCTTTTCCTACGGGCGTTCATTGCTTTGTGCGGCAGCCTGCCAAGCACCCCTTCTGGTGTGCTGGGGTCTGGTCAGGCTGCTCTATGAGAACGACGCTGCGTACCATGCCTATGAGAACACCGCCTACGGTCAGGTGATCTTCCAGCCCGTGGCTCAGGGCTACGTTCTTCTAGCACCGGCGCTGTTTCACGGGGTCGTCCTAACTGTTCAGTCGCGACAGAGGCTGGCTCGCCTGCTTCCAGTGGCTTCCGTAACGCTGATCGCACTATTCAGCAGGTTGTGGGGCTTGGACTGGGGTCTACCAGCCTTGTACCATCCTGACGAGCACCACTATCTGGGCCAAGCATCTGTGATGCTGGCAAGCGGCGACTTGAATCCCCACTACTTTGAGAACCCCAGCCTGCTCATATACGTGATCTATCTCCTGGATAGGATACTGCCGCAGCAGGAGCAGGCGTTCCATGTGGTCAACGACTTCTTCAATCTCGGCATCATGGATCCCCGAGGAGACTATCTGGTGGATCTAGCAGCGCGTGGGGTAAGCGCTATCTCCGGAACCATGACTGTACTCCTCGTATATGTCATTGGCGAAGCGCTCTTCAATCGCGCAGTAGCTCTATTCGCATCGTCCTTAATGGCAGTATCTTTCTTGCATGTTCGGAATTCCCACTACGCGACCAACTATGTGTTTGCGACACTGTTCCTAGTGGCAAGTTTCCTGTTTGCAGTTCGCATCTACAGGAATGGCAGGATAGTGGACTATGTGCTTGCTGGGCTGGTGGGTGGCCTCGGCACATCGGCGAAGTACAACATGGGTGTGTTCCTGGTGGCAGTGCTGGTTGCGCACGTCGTGCGCGTGCGGAAGGGGTCCTATCCTGGCCGCACACCGCAAGGCCACTCTGGCCTATTGTTGGCCGCAGCGGCTTCTGTGGCTGGTTTCGTGCTGGGAACACCCTATTCTGTTCTCGACTGGCCCGGGTTCCTGTACGGTTTCCTCAAGCAGTATGGCTTTGGGCGGGAAATCTGGACGGGCCAGGAGGACGCTCCCTCTCTCCTGTCGTACCTCAAGACTCTCGTTCAGGGTTTTGGGGTGATGCCGCTGGTGCTCTCGGCGGCCGGCGTATTGATACTAGGGATGGGGCGAGATCGTACCAAGTGCTTCCTCGTCACGAGTGTCCCGGCCGTCTACTTGGCTTTCATGGCCACACAGCGCCTGTTCTTCGCCCGGTTTGCCATACCAATCCTTCCGTTTCTTGCCTTGCTCGCGGGTTACACCTTGGCGGAGATCTACCGGAAGGTTGGGAGGCGGAGAAGTCTGGAGGCTTGCTCTCTCCTACTGGTGGGAATGGTGATGGCGCAGCCCGCCGTGATGTCTTGGCAGCACAACCTGCTCCTGCGAAGAGACGACACGAGGGCTATGGCTGTTCGATGGATTGAAAGCAATGTCTCGAGCGAGGACGTGGTGGCTGTGGAGGCTGTTTCCAAGATGAACAGTCCCTTCGGATGGAGGAGCTGGCAGATGAGGGGAACACCAGTGTTTGTTCCAGGGAATCCGCAGGATGAGGTCGATCTGTTCAACGGCAAGATCAGATATGCGATTGTGACGAGCTACGGATACGACTCCCCTGACAAGTCAGGCAAGGTGAGAGTCCAGCCGCTGTACGACCGGTTGGAAAGGGAGGCGAGTCTGGTTGCGACGTTTCGGCCGGGAGCGGGTGACACCGACCTTCCGTACGCCCTGGATGATGCCTACGGCCCCTTCTGGCATCTCTTCGATCGCCAGCTGCCTGGCCCCACGGTCAAAATCTATCGACTTCCATAAGAAGGCCGAACATGGCAAGAGCAGGTGGGCGGGCTGGCCCGTCAACAGAAATGCTGGTGTCCGCCGCATTGGCTACAGCTACCCTCGTGCTCATGGCGCTGGCGGCGTGGATGAGGCTCTACCATCTCGGCGTTCCGTTCGACCGTGACAGCTACGATGAGGGCGTCTACTGGCAGACGTTGAGGGCCATGGCTGCTGGACATGGGCTCTACTCTCCCATCTTCTTTTCCCAGCCTCCAGCCTTCATGCTTTCGATCTTCCCATTCTACATGATGTTTGGGCAGACAATTTGGGCGGCGCGCCTGGCCATCGTGGTCATATCGATGATAGGTGTGGTTGGAGCCTACCTGCTGGGTCGTGCCTTCGGCGGGCGACTAGGTGGGTTTGTCGCCGTTCTTCTGCTTTTCTCTGATCCCTACTACCTGAAGATGTCTCGGACGCTGCAGGCAGAAGGCGTGGCTGTCCCTCTATCCCTCATGGCGGTCGCGCTCGCTTACGTTTGGTGGGAGAAGCCGTCCGGCCGAGCCGGACGCACTCTGGCAGTTCTCGCCGGTGCCACGCTGTCCCTGAGTGTCATGTCGAAGCTTCTCACCGTAGCCGCTGTCGTACCCATAGGGCTACTGGTGGGAGGTCATCTACTGAGACTCCACCGGCGGGGTCAGCTCGCTGGGACGCCACAATCTCGATCGCTTCTGGCTGGACTGGGAGCCGTGACCATGGCGTCGCTCCTCCAGATTGCACCTTTTGCCGGGGATCTTGGCAGTCTGTGGCAAGGGGTTGTGGAATTCCACCTTAGGGCTGCTGAGCTGTACAAGAGCAGCCAATCCGAGAATCTGGCGGACATCATGGACTTCCTCAGGGGATCCCCGACTGCCTATGCGGCCTTGTGTGGAGTTGTTGCCGCATCGCTTCGGAAGGATGGAAGGGTGCTGCCGCTGATCGCCTGGCTCGTTGCCACTCTATACATCTTGTGGGCCCAAGTGCCCATGTTCCCACATCATCTGGTCGCTTTCACTCCAGTGCTCGTTTCCCTGGCCGTGGCGGGGATCGGGCCGGTCAAGTTCACAGGCAAGAGCACGTCGATGCCTGCTGCCCTTGGTGGAGCCATTGTTCTGCTCTCCGCCATGCTGGCGTCCATACAGGACTGGCAGGCCGCTAGCCGCTATCTGCTGGCAGAGACACTGCAGGCGAATACCGACGGTGAGGAGTGGATGCGCGTCGCCGACGACCTGCGGGAAGCGATTGGGCCTACTGACCTGGTGATCACCGACTCCCAGTTCATCGCCGGTCTAGCGGACCGAGGCGTTCCACCCGGCCTGGTCGATACGTCCTCCGTGCGCATAACGACGGGCTACCTCTCTGTGGAGCAGCTGGTGGAAGAGGTGTCCAGTCCAGAAGTGAAGGCTGTTCTCTTCTATTCTGGGAGGCTGACGCGGGGTGAGGTTGCGATGTTCGCTCAGCTCGTCAGGGAGCAATTCTACCTCCTGCGAAGCTACGGGGATCGAAAAGAGCTGTGGGTTAAGCCAGGAAGCCGCCAAGGCCACCAAGAGTTGGGCCAAGGACGCTCCAGGTGAGGCCAGTTATCTCTGTCTCGGAAGCTGGTACACGACCACGGTCGGACCCGGCCTCTCCCTGTCGAAAAGGTGCCAGAATGGGGTCATGGTGTCCTCGAAGCTGTAAGGAAGATCGGTGCCATTTTCTCCGGGCCTCACGATGAGCACCGGCTTGCCGACCCTTTCGAGATAGCCGAAGAGGGGGTGCTGCTCTAATCGGCTGTTGGCCCGCTGGAGCCATTCATCATATCCCCAGCTCCCGGTGATCAGGTAGTCGAATCTGCCGCTAGTCACCTCCTGAATGTCCTCGGGGTCCTCCGGATGGATGATGCTGGTCCCGGGCATTGGAGCACCCGTTCCCTTCCAGGCGAAGGGGGTGTGGAGGCCGGTTCGTATCTCAGCGCCGATGGTCGCACCGCGTGGCACGTTGCTCTCGATCCATGCCGCGGCCGTGGCTCTTGTGTCGTCGCGACCGATGAGGGTGACGTGCTGCCACGAGAAGGCCAGCGGCTGGGCTAGTGTTGCGGTGAGCAACACGCCGGAAAGCGCCCGCCGAAGGAGAGGACGGTTCACTCGGGTGGAAGCCTTCCAAAGGGTGAACCCGGCCAGCAACGAAAGGAAGGGCAAGACGGGCATGGCAAAGCGGGCAAAGAAGAGCCTTTGGCCAAACATGAATGCCAGGTAGATGGTGGGAATAGACATTGCAACCGCGAAGCGTCGCCAGCCTTGTCCAAACAGTATGGGTATGGCCAGAATTGCCAACACGAGGGGTAGCACGCCGAACCCCTGCTGAAGGGCATACAGGTAGAGGAGGGGCGTGGGAAGGTCATCTTGCCCACCCCATAACCTTGCGCCGAAGCCGAGTTGGGTACGGAAGTCGTACCAGAATCGAGGGAAGTTCAGGATCGTGTATGGTGTGCCCACCAGGTAGGCCGCCATGGCTGCTAGACCGCTGATCAGCAGCGGGGCATGCCTTCGAAGCAGAGTCTCCTGCTTCGCCGCCTGTCGCTCCGAAAGGCAGTGGGCGACCAGGATGCCCACGCAGAAGAAGCCAGCATTGTACTTGGTTGTCGTGGCCAGCCCCCCCATCAAGCCCGCCAGGATGTAGTTGGCAAGGCCGCCTCTCCTGTATATGCGTGAGGCGAAGAGGAAGCTCAAGCTGAGGAGGAAGGTGCAGAGCACGTCGTTGGTGGCGAAGTGGGAGTCTCGAACGTGCAGCAGCGGCACGGCCATGACGGCCGCTGCGAAGATGGCCGGACGTCGATCCCTGAAAAGCTCCATCGCGGCCAGGTAGACTGCGAGGGGTGTCAGTGCACCGGCGATTGCGCTGATGCTCCTCGCGCCGATGTCCATGAGGTAGTCTCCCCTCGGGTCGAGGATCTGCCAACCGAAGAAGCTGGCAATCAGATGGAAGTCTTGCACGTGAGGGGAGAGAAGGCGATCCACGAAGTAATCAAGATAGATGAGAAGGCTCGGGTTCTGGAAGTAATCCGGGTCGAAGTTGCCTGTTCCCAGCATGACCATCGCCTTGCCTAAGTAGTGGTGCTCGTCTCCGTGAGTCAGAGCGGGAAGTCCCCAGTTGAGATTCCACAGTCGAAGAGCTAACGCTACCACCGTGACGCTAGCTATGGGCATCGCTTGGGCGACGACTCGCCAGTTCAGGAGGAGAATCGAGAGACACTGTGCTGTGGCCGGTCCCAGAAGTGTGTACGTCTTGGCTGCAGGCTGGAAGATGGTACGGCCGTATGGTGCGTCCAGATAGATGTGGTTGGCCAGATCGCTGCCGTACAGTGTGGCCGGCAACGCAATGCACAGGTACAGGGGAATGTGGCACAGGGCGGATAGGTACAGGGCGCGCTCCACGGACATGGCCCTTGCCCTGCGCAGCAGGATGGCGAACAGGAGGCCCCAGGCTGTGAGCAGCAGCCACGCTGCGACCAGCGAAGTAATCCAACCGCGGCTGACAGACAATGGTGCGGCCCTGCCGAAATCCGACAGAGGCCAGACTAACGCGCCAGCCAAGGAAGCCAGGACGATGATGGCTATTGAGATGGTTTGACCCAGACGACCAGCCTTGCGGCTCCCCGACAGGGCGCTGGCCGGGACGGACTGCGATGCCAATGACCTCGCCTCCGAGGAGGGGATCTTGACGCTGGGCAGCGTGCTGGGCTGCATCTCCGTGCCGATGGGCGAAGCCCGCGGGCTTGCTGCTTCAGCGATGGTTGGGTGTCGGCAGCCAGCTATTCTACCACGCTGAAGATTCAGGCGAGAACGTCCGTCCTTGACTGCCCGGCGGCGGCAGGGTATCCTCGTCCGGGCCTCAGGGGGCCCCAGCCACGATCCTCCCCAATCCAGGACATGGAAGGTATTGATGAGCAGCCAGGTGCGGCAGACCCCGGCCGCCTTGCCTCATGCGGCCGACCCACGACCAGGAAAGGAGAAGGCCGCGCAATCCCGAGAAGAGATGGTGCGTAGCCTGGTAGCGGCGACCTCGGTCGCACTGCTGGCGATAGCCAACTACATCTTCTGGATCCACAATTACTTCGCTGCCGACTCCTGGGCATTGGTTGGTTCCATCAGTCAGCCGGATTGGAGCCTCGATGCTCTCCTGCCCTTCCGGCAGGTCCCGCACAGGATCAACTCCACCTTCTACTACTCCCCAGTGTATACGGCCGTACTCTGGCTTGCCTTCAAGCTAGGCGGTTTCGCACCGGAGCGGTACCATCTCTTGCTCATCGCCCTCCACGTGGGTGCCACCCTCCTCCTCTTCGTCGCCGCACTGCAGCTGACGGAGAGCCGATGGAAGGCGACCATCGCCGCCGCCATCTTCGCCGTCCACTTCGGGAACACCGAGACCGTGGGGTGGATCGGGGCGATCACCCATCCGCTGACGGGGTTCTTCGCGGCCCTGGCCTTCGCCACCTATCTGCGCTTCCTCGCGAGCGGGCGTCGGGTCTGGTGGACCGCAGCCATGGTCGCCCTCCTGCCATCGGCCCTGTGCCAGGCCACGGCGCTGCCCTGGTTTGCCATATTGGGCCTGCTGGATATCTACCACTCGCGGAAGGAGGGCGGCCCCCCCGGCTTGGGCAGGCGGCTATGGGTGCTGATGGGGGTGCTGGCGCTGGTGCTGGCCCTGCAGATCCCCACATTGCGCATCGGACCCTCCACTAGCTACAACTATCAGCTGGGACCGTGGGTGGTGATGAACCTCTTCTTCTACCCGGCCTCCATGGTTCTCCCCATGCTGGAGGGTCCGGCCGTCACCATCACCCGGGACCTAGTGCTGGCCCCAACCAACCAGGATGCCTTCATCCGGCTGATGGGAATGACCGACGCCTTCGGTCTTCTGCTCACGTGCGGCCTGGTGGTCGTCGCGGCGGTGCTGTTGTGGACGCGGGGCGGATGGGTCGCTCGCTTCTCACTGGTGGGTTTCGGCCTCTCCATGACTCCCTTCGTGCTGCTGAACGGGCAGGGCTACCGCTACATGTACCCACTGCTGATGTTCTTCTCCATCGCGATGGCGAGCGTCGTGGTCGATCTGCACCGCCGTCTCGAGCGAGAATCGCGGGCAGCGGCCCTGGCCATCCTCGCCATCGTACCCCTCTTCCTACTGCTCTCCTTCGCGGAGTCGCAGCGGCAGCTCTTCTGGTGGCAGCAGGCCGGCCTGGTCACCCATCGGACCCTGCTGCAACTCAGGGAGATGCAGCCCGAGCTACCCAAGGGGGCGAAAGTGGTGTTCGGCGGGCTCCCCGATACCCTGCAGAACACCAACGCCGAGGTCTGGAGGAATGGGATCACGGAGGCGGTCCAGGTGGTGTACGGGGACCGGACCCTGAAGGTCCAAGCATTCACTCGGGAGGAGACCGAGAGGCTCTTCCGCGAGGAGCTGAAGGGGGCGCCCAACACCTTCGGCTTCGTCTGGGAGGACTGGCAGCTGAAACGAATAGCCCCTTGAGGGAGGGGCGGCCTCACCCGGCCGCCCGCGCCAGCTCCTCCAGCCTCATCTTCGCCGCGTCCAGTCGAGGCATCACCCTTTCGCGCCCCAGCACCTCCATGGTCTCGAAAAGCGGCGGTGCCGCCGTCCGACCCGTGCAGGCAACCCTCAGGATGCCGAAGAGCTGTCCGGTCTTCACACCCAGCTCCTCGGCAAGGGGGCGGAGGGCCTGCTCCAGGGTTGCCCTGTCCCACTGGGCCAGACTAGCCAGCCGCTCCATGGCTGCCCCCAGGGCCCGCAAGCTGCCCTCTGGGGTGAGGCCCTTTTGCACCAGAAGCGATCCCTCGTATTCAAGGCTGTCGACGAAGAAGAAGTCGGTGAACTCTACCACGTCGCTTAGCTTCTTGATCCGCTCCTGGACCAGCGGCATCACCCGCTCCACATAGTGGCGGTCCCCAGCCGAGGCCAGGCCGGCCCGCTCCAGATAGGGCATCACCCGCGAGGTGAGTTCCGACACGGTGAGCTGGCGGATGTAGTAGCCGTTCATCCAGTCGAGCTTGGTGATGTCGAAGATGGCTCCGGTCTTGTTGATCTTCTCGATAGTGAAGTAGCGGACTAGCTCCTCCCGGGACATGATCTCGGTGGTGGCATCGTAGGCCCATCCTAGTAGGGCCAGGTAGTTCAGCATCGCCTCTGGCAGGTAGCCCATGTCCCTGTATGCCAGCACCGAGGTAGCGCCGTGCCTCTTGCTGAGCTTGGAGCGGTCCGGACCCAGGATCTGGGGCACGTGAGCGAACTTGGGCGGCTCCCACCCAAATGCTCGGTAGAGCAGGATGTGGCGTGGCGTACTGGAGATCCACTCGTCCGCCCGCATCACGTGGGTGATCTCCATCAGGTGGTCGTCCACCAGGTGCGCCAGGTGGTAGGTGGGATATCCGTCGGATTTGATCAGGACGAAGTCGTCCAAGGCCGAGTTGGGGAAGGTGATCTCCCCGTGGATCAGGTCGTGGAAGGTGGTGGAGCCCTCCAGCGGCACCTTGAACCGGATCACCGGGACTATCCCCTCGTCCAGCTTTGCCCTGATCTCCCTCTCCGTCAGGTTGCGGCAGAGTCGATCGTATCCCGGCGGCTCCTTGCGGCGCTGCTGCTCCTCTCTCATCGCCGCCAACCGCTCGGGGCTGCAGAAGCAATAGTACGCATCGCCCTGGGCCAGGAGCCGATCGGCGTGTTCCTTGTAGATGGGCAGCCTTTGCGACTGCAGATAGGGCGCGTGAGGCCCGCCCACCTCCGGCCCCTCATCCCAGTCCAGCCCCAGCCAGCGGAGGCCGTCCAGGATCGCCTCCATGGCGCCCTCCACCTTGCGGGCCACGTCCGTGTCCTCGATCCTCACCACGAACTTGCCCCCATGGTGGCGTGCGAAGAGCCAGTTGAAGACGATGGTCCTGAAGTTGCCGATGTGGGGAAGCCCTGTAGGGCTTGGCGCGATCCTGGTTCTCACAGGCTTTGTCTCGGTCATCTCGAAGTCCTCGTAATCAGCTCTATGAAGATCTGGAGGGTGGCAGGCCTCCCTGGTCTCACGCTCTCATAGAACGGCGGCCAGCTCGGCGCAGCCTCGGGGTCATTCCTTTCTTCCTTGCCTCTGGTGCGTGCGCAACCAGGCGATGCAGCGCTCCAGGTCTCCCGGAAGCGGCGACCGGAAAGACAGCCTCTCCCCCGTCAGTGGCGAGTCGAAGGCTAGCAGGGTCGCGTGCAGGAACTGGCGCCCCAGGCCGTTGGGGCCCCGGCCCGATCCGTACAGACGGTCGCCGGCCACAGGGTGCCCGATGAAGGAGAAGTGCACCCTGATCTGGTGCGTCCGGCCGCTGATGGGCTTCGCCTCGATGAAGCTGTATCCCTCGAACCTCTCCAGCACCTCGAAGTAGGTCTTGGCCGGCTTTCCCTCCAGCTGGACGGCCATCTGTTGCCGCCGAACCTGGTCCCGCTCGATGGGCAGGTCGATAAGCCCCTTGTCGTCCGGCAGCCGACCCTCCACGAGGACTAGGTACCGCTTTTCTATGGTGCGCTCCTTCATCTGCCGCTGGAGCTCGGCGAGGGCACGCGCGGTTCGCGCTACCACCATCAAGCCGGAGGTGTCCTTGTCCAGCCGGTGCACTATCCCCGGCCTGCCCGGCCCTGGCACCCCCCTGATCTCAGGGTATCGGGCCACCAGCGCGTCCACGAGGGTCCCGCTGAGGTGACCTGGAGACGGGTGCACCACCACCCCGGGCTGCTTGTCCAGCACCACCACCGCCGGATCCTCATACACGATGCAGAGGATTGGTAGGTCTTCCGGCTCATGCGGTCGCTCCTCGGTCTCGGCCACCTCCACCTGGTCGCCCTCCGAGAGCCTGGTGCCGGCCTTGGCGAGCATGCCGTTGACGGTGACCAGCCCCTCCTCTATGGACTTCTGCCAGGCGGCCCTCGATCGCTCTGGGTACACCTTGGCCAGGAAGACGTCCAGGCGGGTTCCCTCGTCCTGCTCCGTAACGAACTGTCTCACTTCTCGGACTTGGCTTGAGCGGACTGCTCGGGAGGGCTGGTGATGAGGTGATAGGCCAGGATCAGGACTCCGACCACGATGGCCGAGTCGGCAACGTTGAAGACGGGCCAGTAGGTGAGATCGACAAAGTCGAACACGTGACCCAGGCGAACGCGATCCACTAGGTTCCCTAGGGCCCCGCCCAGCTGCATCCCGAGACAGACCGCCAGAGATGTCTTGTGTGCGGGGACGAACCGCTGACCGACCAGTATTCCACCAACCACCAGAACGCCAACCACGATGAAGAAGAGCGACTGATTCTGGAAGAGGCCGAAGGCGGCGCCGCGGTTCTCCACGTAGGTGAGCTTCACCCACCCGCCTAGCAAGGGTATGGAAGGCACGCCTGCTTCCAGCAGCAGCTGACGGATCACCTGCTTGCTGATCTGGTCAGCCACCAGGACGACCAGTGCGGTGAGGAGGAGAATCGTCGTGCGAAGGTGCACTGCCCTCTCTCGAACGTCGCCGGCCTTGCCGAATCCGTGCCCGTGGGGGCCAGGTTCGGCCGTATCACCTCCATGGTGAGGAGATACGCCGCCCGCCGCCGCACCGATATGGCTGAGCCTGGGACCTGATGGTGGCGTCGTCGCGCGCCCATCCTCGCGATCCCCCTCCGAAGGGGTACCGCCGGTTGCTTTCTCGGTAGTCAGTGTTGTTTCTCCTGCAGCCGCTTGCACCGGATGCAAAGGGTGGCCTGAGGGAGAACCTCCAGACGTTCCAGGGGGATCTGCTCGCCGCAGTTGGCGCAGATCCCATAGCTGCCCTGCTCCATCCGACGAAGGGCATCCTCCGTGGCCTGAAGGAGCCGTCTCAGGTTCATCTCCAGGGCCAGGTCCTTCTCGTGCTCGAAGGTCTCCGTTCCGATGTCGGCCATATGGTTGCCGTAGTGCTCGTACTCGGTGGTGGTGGCCAGCCCGTCGGAGTGCAGGTAGCTGAGCGCGTCGATCTCTTCCAAGAGCTGCGCCCGCTCCTCCAGTAGCCTCTCCCGCAGCCGCTCCATGGTTGTGGCCATTCTTGCGTCTACCCCCTTCCCGTCCCCGCTCCTCCCGACCTTCGGTCAGCAACGGCAAGGGGCATGCCTTTGACAGGGGGATTCTATCGCCGCAGCGGCGCGAATAGCAAGGTGACCATTTCAGAGCGATGTGCCCTCACCTGCTTCTGGCGGCACGGGTCGCGGTGCGCAGCAGTAGCGCTACCAGCACCAGATACAGAGCGCCCAGAACCAGGTAGGTCAATGGATTGGCAAGCAGCCCTGGCCTACCTCGTGTGAGGTTTTCGGCCAGCACGTTGACATAATCGGCCGCCCGCCCCTTGGCGGCCGCCCGGAAGGGCACATGAGCATCTGTCTCCTTCTCGTTGAGGTAGGCCTGTCCCTGGGGGTAGCCGCTGTGGTAGAAGATCAGCACCCTCACGGTGTTCTCCCTCGGCACATCCTTCCCCTCCACGGAGAAGTAGAGCCTCCTGCCACCCGAGTCCGGGATCGGCTCGAATTCGAAGGTCTCCCAACGTTCGTCCAGACTCCCAGGCCGGAACTTCATCGGGTCGCCCACGGGAAGCAGCGAGACGGTGCGCCTGACGGTGCGGATGGGTGGATCGAAGGGGCCTGTCTTGATGTTGAGGGTGATGGCCGCCTGGTCCGTTGGTCTCTCCGCGGCCAGCACCACCGAGATCTGGTTCAGGTTATCGAAGCGGCAGGGGAAGCTTTGCCCTACCGATGTCCAGTCGTTCACAGTCGCCACCCCGCTTCCCGCCGGAGGGCTGACCGCGGCGGGGACCTCGGCTGGTAGCTGGAGGGCTAGCCATATGGCGGCCGTGACAGCGGCAGCAGGGGCTGTCCATTTGAGGGCGTGGCCCAGCTCCAGAGGGGAGACCTGGGGCAGCCACCTCACGCGGGTCGCGGGTGAGGGCTGGATGGAGAGCTCCTCCTGGGGGGTGGCATCCAGGAGCTGGATCAGGTGGTGGCGGAAGCCATCGAGGTCGTCCGGTGTGAGGGCGTAGCCATGGGAGGACGTGGCGATGACCAGGGCTGCGTCCGGGTTCTCAATGGATCCGTAGAGGCGGACGGGGCCGATCTCACTCGTCTGGGCGGCTCCCACTGGTCCGAGGCCGTGGGTGCGGATCTTATCGCCCAGCTTTGTGCCTCGGTACACGGCCTTGACGGCTGCGAGCGGGACCACCTCCTCCATCCAGAGCCAGCGCATGGAGAGGGCTGGGCGTGGGGGGTAGGGAGTTGGGGCCGGTTTGGAGGACTGGGTGAACCCGAGGCCGTAGCGCATGGAGCGTGCGGACCAGGCCCGGAGCGCCAGGAGGCCGGCCAGTAGGAGGGCGGAGAGTCCGAAGAGGGAGGCGGCGAGGGAGTCGGAGTCCAGAGGGCGGCCCGCGGAGTGGAGGCGCGCGAGTGCGGAGGCCGCGAGGCAGGCGATGGATAGGGTGGCGGCGAAGGGCAGCTCTCTGGATGGGCGCGGCCGCCACCAGGAGATGGGCGTGGGGGGGTGCGATCTGCCCGGGTCCGGCCTGTTGGCATGCAGCAGCCCGGTGGGTGAAGATGGCATGCATATCCTCCGTGTGGATGTCAGCTCGGGTGTGGCTGCTCGGCGCCGGCCAGGAGGATCAGGCGCCTATCCTGGCAGCATGGGTCTGGACGCCGAACCTCTGCAAGGCCCTCCTGGCGATGCCCTCGGGGTCCAAGCCGTACTTGGATCGAAGAATCGAAGGGGTTCCGTGCTCCACAAACTCGTCAGGGACGGCCAGCAGCTCCACCGGGATGTGGGCCAAGCCATGGGAGGCCAGCAGCTCCAGCACGGCCGATCCGAATCCTCCCGCGGCCACGTTCTCCTCCACGGTCAAGGCCCGACCGCACCTTCGGACGGCAGCCAGGATCAGATCCTCGTCCAGGGGCTTGAGGAAGCGTGCGTCCACCACGGTGCAGCGAATGCCCTGACCCTCCAGCAGGTCGGCGGCCTCCAGGGAGGAGTGGACCGTGCTTCCGATGGCAATTATCGCCAGGTCTGGCCCATCCCTGAGGAGCTCGCCCCTGCCTATCGGGAGGACGCGAAGCTCCCGGTCCATGGGCACCCCGATCCCGGCCCCCCTGGGGTATCTCACCGCGAATGGCCCTCGTCCTTGCCCGACGTACTGCAGCCCTGTATGAACCAGGTGCTGGAGCTCGTTCTCGTCCCGCGGTGCGGCCACGACAAGCTCCGGGATGATCCGAAGGAAGCTGAGATCGAAGAGGCCCTGGTGGGTCTTGCCATCGTCCCCCACGATGCCCGCTCTGTCGATGCCGAAGAAGACGGGCAGCCGCTGGATGCAGACGTCGTGGATCACCTGATCGTATGAGCGCTGGAGAAAGGTGGAGTAGATGGCGGTGACCGGAACCATGCCATCCGCGGCCAGGCCGGCGGCGAAGGTGACGGCGTGCTGCTCGGCGATTCCCACGTCGAACACCCTGGAGGGGAACTCCTTGGCGGGGATGGAGAGCCCGGTTCCGTCCGGCATGGCGGCCGTGATGGCGACAATCCTCGGGTTCAGTCGCATCTCCCTGGCGATGGTGGTTCCAAAGACCGCGGTGTAGCTGGGCGCGGATCTTTTCCCCGATCCGTTGGGGGCGACGCCGTGCCACTGGGTGGCGTCCTCCTCGGCGGGCCCATATCCGTGCCCCTTTTGGGTCTTCACATGGATCACCGAGGGCTTGGTGTACTCCTTGGCAATGGTGAGAGCCTCCTCCAGCTCGGTGAGATTGTGCCCGTCCACCGGCCCCACGAAGGTGAATCCCAGCTCCTCCCACAGGAGGTTGGGCAACACCAGCGCCTTCAGGCCATGCAGCACCTTCCGCCCCTTGTCGGTGGCGCCAGCTCCGCCCGGCAGCCGCTGGAGCATATGGTCCACCTCCTCCTTGGCCCTGTGATACCTTGGGTCGATCCTTAGTCGGTTGAGGGCTCTGGACAGTGCTCCGACGTTGTGGGCGATGGACATCTCGTTGTCGTTCAGGACCACGATCAGCCTGGTGCCCAGGTGGCCGGCATGATTCATGGCCTCCAGCGCCATGCCGCTGGTCAGTGATCCATCGCCGATCACGGCAACCACGTGATAGTTCTCTTTCTTCAGGTCGCGCGCCACGGCCATGCCCAAAGCCGCCGAAACGGATGTCCCGGCGTGGCCCGCGCCGAAGGCGTCGTGAGGGCTTTCGTCCCTCACGGGAAACCCGGAGATCCCGCCGTACTGCCGCTGAGTCGTGAACCTATCCCTGCGGCCGGTCAGCAGTTTGTGGGTGTAGGCCTGATGACCGACATCCCACACGATCTTATCCCTCGGGCTCTTGAAGACCCTGTGCAGGGCCAGGGTCAGCTCCACGGCTCCAAGGTTGGATGAGAGGTGGCCGCCGGTGACCGGAACCACCTCCAGGAGAAAACGGCGGATCTCCGCGGCCAGCTGCTTCAGTTCGGCCAGCGAGAGTGAAGCCAGTTGACTTGGGTCGTCGATGCGGTTCAAGATGGAGTACTCGGACAATGGTGAACTCCCTTCCACATTGAGGACAACGCATTGATGCTAGCAGAAAGCGGCGTTAGAATCTACTTGAGATTGGCCCATGTCGCTTGATGACCTTGGAGAGGCAGGAGAACGTTGGAGATCATCCGAGCGGCCCGCTACGCGGGGTTCTGCGGCGGGGTTAAGCGGGCGTGGAGGCTTGCCAGCCAGGAGGCGGCCTCGGGTACGCGCCCGGTCTACATATCAGGGAAGCTGATACACAACACCCCGGCGATGAGGGAGCTGGAGGCCAAGGGGATCCAGACGCTGGACGTCATGAAGGCCGAGGGGATAGAGGCAGGAGCTTCCTTCATCCTTCGCGCCCACGGAGAGGGGCCGGAGGTCTATCGGAGGGCGCAGGAGCTCGGACTCCGCCTGATAGATGGAACCTGCAACATAGTCCGGAACGTGCAGCGTCGCGCCCGGCTGCTGGAGGAGCAGGGCTTCCAGGTCGTACTGTTCGGCCATCGAAACCACCCCGAGGCCAGGGCCACGGTCGCCCACACGCGGCACGGGATCATCGTCGAGTCGGTCGAGGAGGCTGCTGCGCTGGATCACTATCCCAAGATCGCTGCCATTGCCCAGACCACCTCCTCTGCCAGGGAGTATGTGGAGGTGTGCCGGATCCTCGAGAGCAAGTGCGAGGAGTTCCAGGACCAGGGCCACATCTGCGATTTCACTCAGCGTGCCCAGGAGGAGGCGGAGGGGATAGCCAAGAGTGTGGACGTCATGGTGGTGGTGGGCGGGCGGGATAGCTCTAACACTCGCCGACTGGTGGAGGTGTGCAGTGGCCACTGCACCACCTATCAGGTGGAGACCGCCGACGAGCTGGAGCCGGGCTGGTTCGCTGGGGTGGGCAGGGTCGGCGTCACCGCTGGCGCCTCCACCCGGGACCAGGACATCGAGGCCGTGATCGCCCGCCTGGGAGAGATTCAGGGCTGAGGCGGGCTTCGAGGGCCGGGCGGTGGGACCCTGGGTGTTCCAAGAGAGCGGTGTCCGGGGTGCACGACCTATTAGGGGGCTTGGGGTGTCCCCAAGCCTATTCTTTATCTAACCCCTTCCAAGAGTATTATGGTGAAGGGGACCGGGGAAGAGGACTCTCGAATTGACCCTAGGTAACAGGAGAAAAACGAGACAAGTCACCATCGGCGGCGTCACCGTGGGCGGAGATGCCCCTATCCGTGTGCAGTCGATGTGCAGCACCGACACCGCTGACGTGCAGGCCACCGTCGACCAGATCCTTAGGCTGGAGGAGGCCGGCTGCGAGATAGTGCGGGTGGCGGTGCCGGACCGCGATGCGGCTAGGGCTCTCCCGGCCATCAAGAGCCGCATCCACATCCCGTTGGTGGCCGACATCCACTTCGACTACCGGCTGGCTCTGGAGGCCATTGACGCGGGGGTAGACAAGGTTCGGATCAACCCGGGGAACGTGCTTGTGAAGCAGGGCTGGAAGGGGGTCGAGGCGGTGGTGGAGGCGGCCCGCGCGCGGCGGATCCCGATCCGGATCGGCGTGAACAGCGGCTCCATCGAGGCATCGCTCCTGGAGAGGTACGGCTACCCCACACCCGAGGCAGCGGTCGAGTCGGCCATGGGGCACATCCGGCTCTTGGAGAGGCTGGATTTCCGCGACATAGTCATATCGGTCAAGTTCAGCGACGTGCCGAGGACCATCGAGGCATACAGGCTCCTCTCGAGGACGACCGACTATCCCCTTCACCTCGGTGTCACGGAGTCGGGGACCTCGTGGGGAGGGACCATAAAGTCCTCTGTGGGGATCGGCACGCTGCTGGCAGAGGGGATCGGCGACACCGTCCGCGTGTCCCTTACCACCCCAGACAAGGCCGAGGAGGTGAGGGTGGCCTATGAGATCCTGAAGGGTCTCGAGCTCCGGGCCAGGGGGCCGGTACTCACATCCTGCCCCACCTGCGGCCGTACAGAAGTGGACCTCCTGAAGCTGGCGAGACAGGTGGAGGAGGCGCTGTCGGGCGTGAAGACCGAGCTGCATGTGGCCGTCATGGGCTGCGTCGTCAACGGCCCTGGAGAGGCCGCTGAGGCGGACCTGGCTGTGGTGGGGGGCAAGGGAGTAGTTGCCCTCTACCGGAAAGGCAGGTTCCTGCGCAGGGTGCCAGAGTCGGATGCTGGCAAGGCGCTTCTCGAGGAGATCGAGGCCTGGGGCTCGTAAGCCATGGCTTCGCGGGCGACTCGCTGGCCGAGCTCCACGGCGAAATTGGTTCCGCGATCCCACGGGTAGACCTGGCTCATGCTTGCCCAGAATAGGCCGGGCAGCGGCGTGGCGAGGGGTGGTATGCTGGCCAAGTGGTTCACCGGGACGATGGGCTGGGCGTACGTCTCCCTGTGCAGCCAAAATCTTCTCACCCAGGAGCGGTCGAAGGCCGGGTTCACCTTTGCCAGGGCAGGGAGGAAACGCTCCAGCAGCTCCTCCGGACCGAGTTGAAAGTACTCGTGGGACGGCTCCAGGTAGTCGCCGCAGTACACCAGGTGATCGCCGCCGTAGTGGCGAGGGTTCATGAGGTTGGTGTGCTCGACCAGCGCCAGGAAAGGGAACTCGTCCTTGGGCATGTTCATCCAGTAGACATCGCGGGTGAGGGGGCGCCGTAGTGCGATGGTCATCACCACCGCGCCCAGTGAGTCCAGCTTGCGGAGGCTGGCCAGGTAGTCGGCCGGCAGCTGGGGTGTCAGGCGGGCCAGCAGCTGAGGCGATCCCGTGACGATTACCGCATCGTAGCGGGTCCTTGGCGCATCCGATCCCAGCTTCGTATCTGGCGTCTCGACCATCCAGCCACCGTCCTCCATGGGGCTCAGCGCCGAGACCGGCGCTGCGAGGTGAACCTCCACCCCCGCTTGCACCACGTGGTCCACCAGCGCGTCCACGAAGCCCTGAAATCCTCCCTGGAAGTACCCTAGCCTGAAGCTGCGACTCTTGAGCCGCGCCCAGAGCCAGGCCATGTTTACCCTCCCTGCATGGCGTCCGAACTTCCCTTCCAGCAGCGGGTAGACGAAGGCTCGATACGCAGTCTCTCCCATCCACCTCTGGGTCCATTCGGCGGCCGTCCACCGCTCGAGCGGTCTCCAGTCCCGGACCAGATACTTCAGATAGGCCGAGACGGCCCCCATCCGCAGCCGGTCCGGGAGCGGCATCCCCGGGAACCCGATAACGGAGAGGCCGGTCGCGACAATATCCGGCACTGGCAGCCTGGCCCTCAGAGGGCCGAACTGCAGCGTGAGGGAGTCCGGCCCACCTTGAAGGGCGTGCGGCCGACCGTTCCACCACTGTGCTGTCACCTGGCGGTAGAAGGCCAGATTGGGCCCGTAGCCTATCTCGTCCGCCAGACGACGGATGGCCGTGTCGGTAGTGAAGATGTGATGGTAGAAGCGCTCGAGCGGGTATTCCCAGCCCTCGTCCCTGAAGCCAGATGCCAGTCCTCCCGCCTGCGGCGCGGCCTCGAAGACGACCACCGCATGCCCGGCCTTGACCAGCTCATGGGCGGCGGTCAGGCCAGCGATGCCAGCTCCAACTATTGCAACTCTCAATAGGTGTACTCCCTGTTCGGATTGCAGTTCATCAACTTTAGCAGTCTGTTGGCTGAGGGGGCAACCTGGCGGGACAGATCAGCCCGGTCCGCCCGTTCGAGGAGCGGCCAGGCGCGAGCGCAGGCGCGTGGACCGGCTGCCAGGCTCCACCCTGTCCCAATGCGGGGCTCTCGATCACCTGGGCCTAGCAGCCTCGTAGGTTGAGAGCGGCGCCGCAGTGGCGGCAGTAGCCGCCCGAAGCCACGCCCTCCAGATTGGTGTGGTATCCGAATCTGAGGATGACCCGCTGGTGGCAGCTAGGGCAGATGGTGTCCTCGGTTCCCCGGATGGCCACGTTTCCCACGTACACGAATTGGAGGCCGGTCTCCATACCTATCTTCCGCGCACGCAGCAGGGTCTGAACGGGAGTAGGGGCCAGGTGGCTCATCTCGGCGTGAGGGAAGAAGCGGGTGACGTGCCACGGGGTCTCAGGCCCCAGGGAATCCCTGATCCACATTGCAATGGATGTGAGCTGCTCATCGTCGTCGTTTACCGTCGGCACCACGTTGGTGACCACCTCCACATGCATCCCCCACCGATGCCTGGCGCGCTCGGCCGAATCCAGGATCCCTCTCCACCGGACAACTCGGGCCAGGTCCCTGTACGCCCTGTCGGTAAACCCCTTGATGTCCACCCGATAGCAGTCCAGGAAGGGCCCTATAAGGTCCAGACTCTCCCGGGAGATGTAGCCGTTGGTGACGTAGACGGTGTAGAGGCCCGCCTCTCTGGCCAGTTGGGCTGTCTCCAGGGTCTGCTCCAGCCAGATCCCCGGCTCGTTATAGGTCCAGGCTATCCCCCGGCATCCATACCTCTTCGCCAGGGATACGGTTTCACGCGGGGTGATCGTTTGCCCGCGTCCCTGGTATTCACCCTGGACAACCCATCCTCTCTCGCCTGGACGGGCATATGAGATCTGCCAGTTCTGGCAGTGCCTGCACCGGAAGTTGCAGCCCCAGGTGCCCAGGGAGAAGACCTGGCTGCCCGGGTAGAAATGGAAGAGGGGCTTCTTCTCTATGGGGTCGACGTTGACCGAAGAGGCCTCTCCATAGAGCAGGGTGTAGAGAGTCCCTCCCTCGTTCACCCTGGTTCGACACGCCCCCAGCTTGCCGTCGGCGATGCGGCACTCCCACTGGCAGACCCGGCAGCGGACCGTGGTCCCATCCAGTCGGTCATAGAGCAGGGCTTCTCGCTTCATCGTCTCTAATCCAGGGTCGGGGCGTTCATGGCTACTCGGCGGTATCCGAAGGCCGGTCAGGCACGAAGAAGCTGCAGCTTCCGGACCCATCCAGCAGGCTGGTCCGGCGCTCCACTCGCTCTCCCAGGAGATCGGAGAGCAGCAGGTGGTCGATGGAGCACACTCCCCCATTCCGCAGGGCCACCGCATAGAAGAGACAGTTGTGGTGGTGCAGAAGGAAGCCCCCTTCCACCCTCTCCCATGAGGTGAAGCCCCCAAGCTTGTCCAGCACATCTCCGACCGAGCGAACCCGCTGAGCTAGCGAGTCGCCATCCACGTCGGCCGCCAGCTGAGCCGCCACGGTGTGTGCCGTACTGGCCAGGATGGCGGAAGAGAGATGATCTCCGCCGTACTGCTGGATGGCCTCCAGGAGCCGCTCGGCCAGGAGGTCGTAGCGCTTGGGGAAGAGCTCCTCTGCCTTTGGGGCCAGCGAGTAGACCAGGGCCGGCCGCCCCGGCTTCTCCCGAACGGTGGTTCGCTGGACGTAGCCATCTCGGTCCAGCACTACCAGGTGGAGGCGGACCCCCATAAGGGTCATGTCGAGGGCCTGAGCAAGCTCGTTGACCGTGGCTCGGCCGCGCTGCTTGAGTAGCCGCAGTATCTCCCATCGAGTGGGCTGCATGGTAACCTCCACCAGGATCTGAACCGTACGTCCGAGGCAGCACATCCGCGAGAGCCCCGGGGATGATAACACAATGGAAGCGGAATGCACAGTAGAGATAGTTGCTATAGCCTTTTCATTCTCTAGGTCGTCGCTATTTGCCATTTTTATAGCTTGCAATTGCAGAACTCCAGCCTCCGCGCTAAAATGCCTGTGGGGCGTAGAGGCCCCTTCAGAGGAGGAGCAACCAGTGGTCGAGAAGAGCATGGTCACGCCAGAGGACGTACTGAGGGTCCTTTCCACCGTGCAGGAGCCGGAGCTGCACCGCGATCTGGTCAGTCTGGGGATGGTGGAAGACCTTCAGGTTGATGGCTCCAGGGTTTCCTTCACCGTGGTCCTGACAACGCCGGCATGTCCGTTGAAGAGCGAGATAGAGCGGCAGGCTCGGGAGGCGGTGATGTCGATCCCGGGGGTCCAGGAGGTTCAGGTGAAGCTCTCCTCCCGCGTTCGAGGGGCGCAGCGGGAGAGGGTGATGATCCCAGGTGTCAGGCATGTGATCGCCGTGGGCAGTGGAAAGGGTGGAGTCGGCAAGTCCACCGTGTCGGTGGGGCTGGCCCTGGCTCTCGCCGAGTCGGGGGCGAGGGTGGGTCTCCTGGATGCGGACATCTGGGGACCCAACATACCCCAGATGCTGGGGGTGCAGACCCTGCCCCAGCCGAACGGGGACAAGATCCTCCCCGCCACCAGCCACGGTGTGAGGATGATCTCCATGGGCTTCTTCGTGGACGAGGATACCCCAGTCATATGGCGAGGCCCGATGGTAGCGAAGATGGTGGAACAGCTCCTGACCGATGTGGACTGGGGGGAGCTGGATTACCTGGTGGTGGACCTGCCGCCCGGGACGGGCGACGCTTCCCTCACCCTGGCCCAGTCGATCCCCCTCAGCGGCCTCGTCGTGGTGGTGACCCCCCAGGAGGTGGCCGTGGCCGACGCCATGAAGGCGGCGTCCATGTTCCAGCGGCTCAATGTGCCCATTCTGGGCATCGTCGAGAATATGAGCTACTTCGTCTGCCCCCACTGCAACCAGCGGACGGAGATCTTCGGCGAGGGCGGCGCTCGTCGGCTGGCCGAGATGCATGGCGTACCCCTGCTGGGCGAGCTGCCCCTGGACCCAGGAGTACGGGCCGGGGGCGATGCGGGCCGACCGATCCTGGTGGTGGAGCCGGAATCGCCCGTCTCCGAGGCCTTCAGGAAGGTGGCCGGGAGGGTGGCCGCGAGGGTGAGCATGCTCTCCGCAGAGAGGGAGCGCGAGGGCAGCGGGGCACCCTCCAGAAAGGGCTGAGGCGGGGGCGTTACCGACTTCGAGGGGAGAGGGCACGGACGAGCGATCTAGCCGGCAGGACGTCCACCCTCTTCCCTAGGGGTAGCCCTCCATCACCTTCTCGGGGATCCGCTCGATCAGGTGCTGGGCGGCGATGGCCGCCGTGGTGCCGTCCCCAACGGCGGTGGTGATCTGGCGGGTGAGCTGGGAGCGGATATCGCCAGCCGCGAAGATGCCCGGGACAGAGGTCTCCATGTTCTGGTTGGTCAGGACGTAGCCGTACCTGTCGTGCTCCACGTGCCCGCAGAAGAGCTGGACGTTGGGCACAAAGCCGATGAAGATGAAGATCCCGTTCACCTCCAGCCGCTCGCTCCTGCCCTCTCGGACGAGATCGACCCACTCCACTCGATCCACCCCGTGGATGGCCGTAACCAGGCAGCTCCTAATGATCTCCACCTTGGGATTGTGTCGGGCTCTCTCCACCAAGCTCCTGGCCGCGCGGAGCTCTGCTCTCCTATGCAGCAGGTACACCCTGCTCGCGAACCTTGTGAGGAAGACCGCCTCCTCCACGGCGGCGTCTCCCCCGCCTACCACCGCCACAACCTGGTCCTGGAAGAAGGCCCCATCGCAGATAGCGCAGTAGGAGACCCCCCTACCGACCAGCTCCTCCTCGCCCGGCACCCCCAGCTTTCTGGGCTCGCCGCCCGCGGTGACGATCACCGCCCTGGCCAGGTACTGCCGGCCGCTCTCCATCTCCACCAGCTTTCGGTCGTGCCTGGGCCTGATGCAGACCACCTCGTCCATCTCGATCCGAAGGCCCATCCCTCGAACCTGCTGCTCCATTCGCTGGGCCAGCTCTGCCCCGGAGATGCTGGCGAAGCCTGGATAGTCCTCTACCCTCTCCGTGTTCAGGAGCTGTCCCCCCGGCCCCTTCTTCTCGATGAGCACGGCGTTCAGCTTGGCGCGCGACGCGTACAGGCCGGCCGTTAGACCCGCCGGTCCACCTCCCACGATCACGAGATCAAGCTCTTCCATGCGGATGACACCTCCCGACTGTGGAGGACTTCGGCTTGAGCAGGCTTCCCCGTGTCATGTTCACCTTCCTAAGACGAGACGAGATCCTGCATCACCTCTGGGAACCTGCCAAGCCCTTGCAGCCCATGTGCCAACGATGGGGCTCCGGCCATGAGAGCATTGTGGATGGCCCTTCTACGACTGCAACAGTCGATGCAGGAGGTTGGCCACAGCCGGCTCGTCTGGGCCCTGCTGGCCGACGTGCTGGATCTACGGCCTCCAGTCACCTATGTTGTGGCGGCTCACCACTGCCCCAGCGGGAGATCCTCGCCTTGCACGTCGTCGTTCGAGGCAAGGTGGAGATGGGCGTGGAAGTTGGCGGTGAGGGCTGGCATCTGTCCAGTCCAGCTGCGGACATGGCCAGCCAGGTCTCCTGTTGGACCGGAGCCCGGATGGCCGAGGAGGTAGACAGCCGCACCCGGAAACGGCTACTGTTACTACCAAGGATTCGGATCTTGATTTCGATCTACACATTCGAGCCAAGGGGGGAACCCGACATGTCACAATGGCGTGCAGCGCGCTACCGAGTCGTCGAGGGCTGGGAGAAGCTTCCGGAAGGGTACAGGCACCTGGATGGTGTGGGTGTCTCCACGGATGCGCAGGACAGGGTCTACTTCATAACCCGCAGCGACTCGCGGGTCATCGTCTACGAACGGGACGGGAGCTTCGTCACGTCCTGGGGAGAGGGGGTCTTCACCCCCCGAACCCACTGTATCAGGTTCGGGCCGGATGGCTCCATCTACACTGCCGACGACGGGGACCACACGGTCCGAAAGTTCACGCCGGATGGGAAACAGCTCATGGTGATCGGCACACCTGGCGTTGCCTCCGATACTGGGCACGATCCCAGTCTGACTGCGCTCTACGACCGGATGAGGTCCATCAAGCGTGGCGGTCCGCCCTTCAACAAGCCAACGGCGGTGGCGATAGCGGAGAGTGGCGACCTCTACGTAACAGACGGGTACGGCAACGCGAGGGTGCATCATTTCTCCCCGACCGGCGAGCTGATCCGGTCGTGGGGCGAACCGGGGACTGGGCCCAGCCAATTCAACCTGCCGCACGACGTCGTGATCCATCCGGATGGGCGGCTGCTCGTGGCCGATAGGGAGAACGAGAGGATCCAGGTGTTCGACCTGGACGGGGAGTTCCTGGAGCAGTGGACCGACCTTCAGCGCCCGGCGGGTCTCGCGGTGGATGGCGAGGGATACATCTACGTGGCGGAGAACGCGTGGCGAGCTGGGGAGCGCACATTCAGGCGTGGGATCGTGCCGGAGATCGTGCAGGGGCACGTGAGCATCCTTGATCCGAAGGGCCGCAGGGTCGCGCGGCTCGGCTTGCCGGATGCGGAGGGGCCGGCAACCTTCTGGGCACCTCACGGGATATGCGTCGATTCCCAGGGCGACATCTACGTGGCCGAGGTGGTGGCGAGCCACTGGGGCAAGGCGGGCGGGATCCCGACGGGGAGCCACACGTTGCAGAAACTGGAGCGGCTGTAGCCTCGCCGTTGCCGCACCGATGCGACACGCTGGGATCGTGCGGCAGCGGTGCGGCAAGGAGCGCGTGGAACGATTCGGCACCTTCCATCGTCCTCATCTCAGGAGGTGACTGTGCCATGAAGCCACGTGCTCTCGCTCCCGTGATCGTGGTGGCTAGTCTGGTGCTGGCGACCGCATGGCTTGGCGTCTTACACCGTCCCCTAGCAGTCTCGGCGGCGCCCGGAACCGGCAGCATAACGGGCCAGGTCGTGTGGAGTAGCTCAGGTCCGGTTCCCTATGCTGTCGCGGTGCCCGGCCAATCCAGTGCAGGGCAGGCGACTCCGGGGGGCGTCGATCCGGACCATTACGCCCCCGGAGCATCGCCGGATGGTGCATCCAACGCCGGTCCCGGCGCCGTCGCGCCGGAGGTCGCCGGTGGCATCCCCGTGCCGGGGCTTCCGGTTCGACCGGGCCCGGCGCCGCGTCCTATCCCCGCCGGGGCGGTCCTGGTCGCCGTGCAGGGCACCGCCCTCTCCGCCCGCACCGACGAGAGGGGGCGCTTCCGCATCGACAATGTGCCGACTGGTCAGTATCTGACCGTGGCGGCGGGTCCGGTAGCTGGGGTGGCTGCAGCAGCTTCGATGCGGCCGAATGTCTTCATCCGGAGCGCGGGCGACACCGTGGATGTCGGTCGCCTCTACCTAGGGCAGAGCTACCATCCGTACTACGGGCCGGTCCCCTACGGCGCGACGCCCGGAGCGACGTCCCCGGATACGGCGACACCGGATGATGGCCAGCCGTGATGCGAGGGGAAGGCTGAAGGCTTCTCTGGCACCCGGAAGCAAGGCCGAGCAATCCGCTCCAGGCCGGAGCTGTTGCCACACCGGGGATTCCTGGCTCGCACTTGCTCCGACCGCAAGATGATCCGCGCACGGAGCCAAAGCTTCGGGGTCGAGGGCTCGATGCCCTCGACCCCGATCTGTGCAGCGGAACTCTCTGTGGCTGGGCTCGTGCCCAGGGCGGCTAGGCCCGCCAGACCAGATGGACCAGGTTTCCTCCCGGGTCCCGCTGCTTGAGGTACACCAGCTTGGAGGTGGGGCTGATCCGCGGCTCCTCCAGCTCGTAGCCGCGGGCCTTCAGGTCCGCCACCGCCGCATCGAAGTCGCTGACCCTGACCGCTATGTGGCAGCGCTCCCCGGCTGGCTTCGACATCGCCTCCACCCATCCGAACCTGCCGTAGTTGGCGAAGAAGCTGCTGCTCCCGGCGCGGCTGACCGGCCAGCCGAAGGCGCGGTGGTACCACTCGACGATGCCCTCCGCACCCTCTCCGCTCTCTGGGTACACGCCGACGTGCTCGATGGCCTCAAAGAGCGGGAGGCCCCGCGCCTTCCGGACCCACCCAATCACCTGCGACACCTTGTCCCTGATGGCGTCGAAGTCACCAGCGGCCACCAGGTCCTTCCGGATCAGGTCCGACCCCATCCCCAGGCAGGCGACACCGCCCTTTATCCATGCCGTGACGCTCTCCTCGGTGGCCTGCACCCCGCCGGTCGGCATGATCCGGGTCCATGGCATGGGGCCCAGGATCGCCTTGACGAAGGAAGGCCCTCCCACCTCCGAGCCTGGGAAGACCTTCACGATCTCGACCCCCAGCTCCTCCGCCTCGGAGATCTCCGAGGCGCTGCCGCATCCCGGCGAGTAGGCTACCTTGCGGCGGTTGCACAGCTTGGCCACCTCGGGGTTCAGCGTGGGCCCGACCACGAAGTTGGCCCCGCTGGAGATGTAGAGGGCCGCCGTCGGCGCATCGATCACTGACCCCACGCCCAGTATCACGCTGGGGTCTGCCTTGGCGAAGTGTCGCAGCAGCTCGCCGAAGACCTGGAAGGCCAGGTCGCCGCGGTTGGTGAACTCGACGACCTTGGCGCCGCCCGCGGAGCAGGCCTCCACGATCCGCTTCGCCACCTCCACATCATCGTGGTAGAAGACCGGCACCACGCCGATCTCCAGCATCTTGTTGAGCACGTCCAGCCGAGAGAAACGAGCCATCTCTACACCCTCCTCCTGATCCTCACCTCGAGTGCGCTGTTCCAGGGATTGAATTGCTGCGGTGAGGGATCTTGTGCCCCGCCGCCAGGCGCTAGCGGTGCGGCCGGCGGCAAAGGATGAGATCCCGTCCTACGAAGTCGAGCTCAAGAAAAGACATTCCAGGCCGGTGAACCACGGAGACACTGAGGACATCCAATCCGACACCGCGTCATCTCCATGTCCTCTGTATCTCCGCGCTTGGCATGACTTGCCGGTCCTACCGAGACACCCGTCCCGAGGCATCGCCCCCCATCAGCTTCTCCACCTCGTCCACGCTCACCATGTTGTAGTCGCCGAAGATGGAGTGCTTCAGGCAGGACGCAGCCACGGCGAAGTCGAGGGCTCTCTGGGGATCCCCGTAGACCTTGAGGCCGTAGATCAGTCCGGCGGAGAAGGAATCCCCGCCGCCCACCCGGTCGACGATGTGGGTGATATCGTAGGTTCTGGTAGTGTAGAGTCTGCCGCCCTCGAACAGCACACCCGACCAGCTGTTGTGGCTGGCGGAGAAGGAGCCGCGCAGTGTGATGGCCACCCTGCCCAGGTTCGGGAAGCGCTCCACCAGCTGCTGGCAGACGGACTCGTACTTGGCGGCGTCTACCTTTCCGCTGGTAACGTCGGTGTCGGGCGCCTTGATCCCGAACACCTTGTCGGCGTCCTCCTCGTTCCCGATGGCGATGTCTGCGTAGCGGACCAGCTCTGCCATTACATCTCCGGCGGGTCTGCCCCACTTCCACAGCTTAGCTCGGTAGTTGAGGTCGCAGGAGATGGTGAGCCCCATCTCCCTGGCTGTGGCGGCGGCCTCGATGGAGACCTCGGCCGCGCCGCGCGAGATGGCCGGGGTGATCCCCGTGATGTGGAACCAATCGGCGTCGGCGAAGACCGCCCTCCAATCCACCATCCCCTTCTCGATGGTGCTGATGGAGCTTCCGGAGCGATCATAGACCACCTTGCTCCCTCGCTGGACGGCACCGTTCTCGAGGAAGTAGATGCCTATCCTCTCGCCGCCTCGGACGATATGCCCGACGCCCACCCCGAAGCTGCGCAGGTTGGCGATGCAGGCGTCGGCTATCTCGTTCTTGGGGAGTCTGGTGACGTACTCGACCGGGATGCCGAACTGGGCTAGGGAGACGGCGACGTTGGCCTCACCACCGCCGAAGGTTGCATCGTAGGAGGAGGTCTGGCCGATGCGCAGGAAGCCCGGCGGCGACAGCCGCAGCATGATCTCGCCGAAGGTGACGACCTTCTTGGTCATGGTGTCCCTCCACTAACAGACTGAGATTGAGCCGGCCAAGCCATGGTATCAGCCCGGAGAGGGCTGTCAAGGGCAAAAGGGGCGTTTGCAGGCGCTCGGCGGGCTGCCCACTTGGAAGCCTGGCCCGAGGTCGTCCTGCGCACCTGAACGGGTAAGAACCGGCCTTGACAGCGCCATGGTGCCAATATATCATGGCAACCGGTTGCCGGCAACCGGTTGCCATGCGATCCCTAAGCGGCCCTACTTCTCGTCCAAGGGGAGCCATGAGTCCAACCATTCGTGATGTTGCTCGCATGGCCGGGGTGTCGGCCACAACGGCTTCCCGCGTGCTCAGCGGAAGCGACCATCCCGTCGCCGCAGAAGTGCGTCGGCGGGTGCTGGAGGCCGCTAGGGAGCTGGATTTCACCCCCAATGCCTATGCTCGAGGTCTCTCCAAGGGCGAATTCCGGATCATCGGCCTGGTCATCCCAGACATCCTGGACCCCTACTTCGTGGAGATCGCTCGGGGAGTCGAGGACCTGGCCAGTGCTGAAGGCTATCTGGTGGTCCTGTGCAATACGGATCGGCAGGCCGCCAAGGAGCGCAAGTATGTGGAAGAACTCCGAGCCATGCGGGCGGGGGTGGTCCTCACCGGAGGTGGCATAGACCGCGAGGCCCATCTGGCCGACCTTGTCAGTCACCCCGCCCCCATCGTCGTAATCGGCCGCCATGAGCTGCCCTTCTCGTCGGTTCAGATCGATAACGTTCAGGGGGCCATCGATGCCACGGAGCACCTCATCCGGCTCGGGCATCGTCGCATCGCTTTTCTGAGCGGCCCTCTTACGTCGGCTACCGCCGCCGATCGGTGGGAGGGCTTTCGCCGCGCCATGTCGCACTACGGGCTGCCTGTGGACCCCGACCTGGTGGTGGAGAGCGATTTCTCCACAGGAGGCGGTGCCAGAGGGCTTCAGACTCTGGCCAAGGTGGATCCATTGCCCACAGCCCTCTTCGCTGCCAACGATCACATGGCCATCGGAGCGATCCGTGAGGCTCGTCGGCTGGGAATCGAGATCCCGGGTCGCCTGTCTGTAGTGGGCTTCAACGATATCGCTTCTGCTTGCGAAGTCGATCCCCCTCTGAGCACCATCCACCTTCCATTGAGGGAGATCGGTCGTATGGCTGGCGATCTCCTCTTGCGTCAGATCAAGAACGGACGCCAACCGGCAGCGGCACTGACGGTCCGAGGCGAGCTGGTTGTCCGCGGATCGACCCGAGAGCTTGCGTAGTCGTCGGTCGGCCTAGGCCGGCGCTCAAGTGTGTCAACTTAACCCAAGGAGGTTTGGCTGCTTGATCAGGTCCGACCCATCCATCTCTCCCGCACGGCTGAGATCAAGGATCGAGCACCTCTTCGAACTCTCAGCTCGCAAGATCCTCTCTCTTGAGCGGTCGTGGAATCCTGAGGATGGCACCCCGGTGTTCACCGTCGAGGGTCGCTACACCACACGCGGATGGACCGAGTGGACCCAAGGTTTTCAAGTAGGCTCGGCGATCCTCCAGTTCGACGCCACTGGGGATCGGGAGTTCCTGGATCTAGGTAGGCGGGGCACGGTGAACCTTATGGCTCCCCATGTTAGTCACATAGGTGTTCACGATCATGGCTTCAACAACGTCTCCACCTATGGAAACCTGCTGCGGCTCATGAACGAGGGGCGCATCGAGGAAAATGGATGGGAGCGGGAGTTCTACACCCTGGCCCTCAAGGTTTCGGGTGCGGTTCAGGCCTCCCGATGGACCCCCGTTGCGGACGGACTGGGCTTCATCCACTCCTTCAACGGTCCTCATTCCCTCTTCGTCGACACCATGCGATCTCTAAGGTCCCTGTCCTTAGCCCATCGTCTCGGTCATGTACTGATGGGTGAGCACGATTGTCGGATCTCCCTGCTGGAGCGCATGGTGAAGCACGCTGAAACGACGGCTCGCTTCATCGTCTTTTACGGCGAGGGACGTGACTCGTACGACGTTCGCGGGCGCACTGCCCACGAGGCGATCTTCAACGTCAACGATGGAAGCTTTCGCTGTATATCCACGCAGCAGGGCTACTCACCATTCAGCACATGGACGCGAGGGCTGGCGTGGGCCATTCTTGGCTTCGCGGAGCAACTGGAGTTCCTCGAGACCGTATCCGACGGCGATCTGACCCCCATGGGAGGCAGAGGTCGTGTCGAGGATCTGATGCTGCGAGCTGCCACGGCGACGGCGGACTTCTATCTGGAGAACACGCCCATCGATGGAGTGCCCTACTGGGATACGGGCGCCCCTGGTCTTGCCCTGATGGGGGACTACCTGGATCGGCCAGCGGACCCGTTCAACGAGCATGAGCCTGTGGACAGCTCAGCGGCCGCCATCGCGGCCCAGGGCCTGCTGCGGCTCGGCACCTACCTGGAAAGCAGAGGGCGACCGGATGACTGTTCGCGCTACCGCGGGGCCGCCCTTGTGATCGCCCAGACATTGATGGCGCCGCCGTACCTCTCCGAGAAGGAGGACCATCAGGGCCTGCTCCTGCATTCCATCTACCACCGTCCGAACGGCTGGGACTACATCCCCCCTGGCTCGAGGATACCGAACGGCGAGTCGTGCATGTGGGGAGACTACCATCTTCGGGAGCTGGCCGTCATGCTTTGGAGAGAAGCGACGGGAGGGACATACCCAACCTTCTTCGGCCCACCGTCGGGGGAAGTGGCAGATACCCCTTCCCAATGGGGAGATCGTCGATGAAAGAGGCTACAGCTGCCGTTCTAACAGCGTTTGGCCAGCCTCTCGAGCGGAGAGAGGTCCCTCTCCCACGGCCGGCCCACGGAGAGGTTTTGGTCCGCATCCTGGTGGCCGGCGTGTGCGGTTCCGATGTGCACATGTGGCGTGGCCAGGACCCTCGCACGCCCCTTCCCATCACCCTTGGCCACGAGGGAGTTGGGCAGGTTCTGGAGACGGCCGGATCCAGGAAGACGGTGGATGGCCGGGAGCTCAAACCGGGCGATGTGGTGATTTGGAACCGCGGTGTCGTGTGCGGGCGCTGCTACTGGTGCACCGTGGCTCGAACCCCAGCGCTGTGCCCCAACCGATGGGCATACGGCATCCACCGATCATTTGACTATGGAGCCCATTTGAACGGCTGCTACGCCGACCACATCCTGCTGCATCGCGATACCGACATTCTCCTGGCACCCGACGGCGTGGCGCCTGAAACCCTGGTCGCCGCATCCTGCTCGGGTGCTACCGCGGCCCACGCCTTCGATCTGTGCCCATGCCACCCAGGCGATACGGTTCTGATCCAGGGGGTGGGTCCGCTAGGAGCGTTCGCGGTGGCTTTCGCCAGGGCAAGCGGCGCGGGGCAGATCATCGTCGTTGGCGGTACCGACAGCAGACTCCAGCTGTGCCGAGCGCTTGGGGCCACGACGCTTCTCAACCGGGGCCAGCTGACTATCCAAGAGCGGCGGGATGCTGTCATGGATCTCACGGAAGGCAGGGGTGTGGACCTGGCCATCGAGGCCTCGGGAAGTGTGGAGGCCGTCCAGGAGGCTCTGCCACTGATCCGGGTAGGGGGATCCTACGCCATTGCGGGGATAGCGGAGCCTCGGGACCCGATACCCTTCGAGCTGTTCCGGGATCTGGCCCGCAGGAACCTCCATCTCCAGGGGGTGTGGGTCAGCGATACACGCCACCTTCGGCAGGCGGTCAGCCTCGTGACCCGGGATCCGGGGCCGTTTGAGGCGATGGTGACCCATCGCTTCGCCCTCTCGCAGGCGACGGAGGCCTTGGAGGCCGTGGAAAACCGGCTGGCCATGAAGGCGGTCATCTGCCCATGACATAAGACACCCGAATGGCCCTGCGGTTGCGGGCCGTCGCAGCAAAGGTATTGGGCAGGCCAATCCAATAACCAGGTAAGGGGAAGAGATGTCCAGCATGCTACGCAGCCAGTCCATCGGCGTCGAATCGATTGCTCACAGGGTCGCTCTGCTCAGGGCCGAGGGGTTCGGCCGCGAGGCGACCAGCCGCCCCATGATCGCCGTCTTCAACAGCTGGAACGAGGCCAACCCTGGCCATTTCCATCTCAACGGGGTGGCCCAAGCGGTCAAGGACGGCATATGGTCGGCCGGCGGACTGCCGCTGGAGATGCCGGTGACAGGGATCTGCGACGGAATGTGCTCCAACCATCCGGGTGACCGGTACACGCTCCCATCTAGAGACCTGTTGGCGGCAGAGATAGAGACCATGGCCGAAGGGAACTGGGTGGATGGCATAGCGATGCTGGGCACGTGCGACAAGGTTGTGCCGGGCATGCTCCAGGCGGCCGCCCGGCTGGATCTCCCGTCGATCATGGTGACCGGAGGCTACATGCAGCCCGGGGACTTTCACGGCGAGATGGTGACTATCTCGGCCACCAAAGAGAAGTACCCCGCCCTCCTGGATGGGCGGCTCACCCAGGAGGAGTACGACCATCTGGTGGACGTAGCATGCCCTGGTGCAGGGGCCTGCCCCTTCATGGGCACCGCCAACACCATGTGCGCCCTCGCCGAAGCGCTCGGCCTTTCCCTGCCTGGTAACAGCACCGTGAGCGCCACCGATGGAAGGCTGCTCCGTCTGGCCCGAGAGGCAGGAGAGCGGGTGGTCGCCATGGTTAGGGAGGGCGTCACGGCCCGGCGGATGATCAACTCCCACGGGATCGAGAACGCCATCAGGGCCCAGATGGCCTTCGGGGGCTCCACCAACGCGATCATGCATCTGCTGGCCATCGCCAGGGAGGCCGACGTTCGCCTCTCGCTGGAGGACTTCGACCGACTGAGTCGAGAGACCCCCTATCTCTGCCGCATCTTCCCCTCGGGGCCGCTGACCCTGGCGGACTTCGACCAGGCCGGGGGCTTGCCGGCGCTCATGAGGGAGCTGATGCCGCTGCTCCACGGCGATCAGCCGACGGTCACAGGGCGGTCGGTATCCGAGAACGTGGAGAGGGCGGTTCGAAGGCGGGCCGATGTCATCTCAAGCCTCGAGGTGCCCCTTGCCAGAGAGGGTGGGCTTGCCGTGCTTCGCGGGAACCTCGCCCCGGATGGCGCAGTCGTCAAGCATGCCGCCGTCAAACCCGAGATGCTTCGCCATCGGGGTCCTGCGGTGGTGTTCGACGGCGAGGCCGATGGCTGGAAGGCCCTGCTGGAGGGGAAGATCAGATCCGGTAGCGTGGTGGTGATCCGCTATGAAGGGCCTCGCGGGGCGCCGGGGATGCCCCACCTGGAAACCTTCATGGCCAGCCTGTGCGGCAAAGGGCTAGACGAGAGCGTTGCCCTGGTGACGGATGGCCGCTTCTCGGGTGCCACCAAAGGGCCAGCCGTGGGCCACGTCAGTCCGGAGGCCTACGTCGGCGGCCCACTTGCCGCCGTTCAGGACGGAGACATTATCGAGATCGACATCCAGTCCCGCAGGATCACGTTGGAGGTCGATGAGGGCGAGCTCCGGCGTCGCCTTGCCACTGTTCGCCATCCTGAGAAGCCGGCACCCGGCTGGCTAGGGGTGTACCGTCGGCTGGCCAGCTCGGCCTCGGAAGGCGCCATGCTGAAGGTGTGAGCAGCTATGACGAGCTATGTGGGTCTCTTTGGGCACCCGGTCAGGCAGAACCTTTCCGCGATCATGCACAACGCAGCCTTCGATGCGCTCGGGATCCCTTGGCGTTACGTGTTGCTGGATGTGGAGCCGGGCAAGGTTGCGGAAGCCGTCAAGCGGGTGGTCTCCGAGGGATGGAAAGGGTGGAACGTCACCATTCCGCACAAGCTGGAGATCGTGCGCTCCATGGATCGGCTATCCACGGAGGCGGGCATCATCGGCGCGGTCAACACCGTCCAGGTCACGCCGGAGGGCCTGGTGGGACACAACACCGATGGTGCTGGATGTGTGATGGCCCTGCGCGAGGAAACTGGCCGAGGGGCGGCCGGGCTGAGCATCGTCCAGATAGGATGCGGTGGCGCGGGGCGGGCGGTTGCCGTCTACCTGGCCAGGGATGGGGCCGCGGAGCTCTCCCTGTACGATGCGGACCTCGCCAGGGCCCAAGAGCTGGCCTCCTTGGTCTCCAGGAGCAGCCCGGGTGTCCGTGCTCGGTGGCTCCGCGGGGGATCGCTGCCCGAGGCTATCGCTTCCGCCGACATGGTGGTGAACGCCACCCCGATCGGCATGTGGCCCAACGTAGATGCGGAGCCTCCCATCGATCCTGATTGGATCCCTCGTGGAATCCTTGTCTACGACATCATCAACAACCCGCCGCGAACGAGACTTCTCCAGGCGGCGGAGGAGCGTGGCTGTCGGGTGCTGGGTGGCCTGCCCATGCTGGTGATGCAGGGGGCGCTCGCCTTTCGGCTGTGGACGGGACTGGACGCGCCAGTCGATGTGATGCGGAGGGCGGCTGAGTCGGCGGTGTCCAAGTGGAAGTGACACGGCCAGCGGATTAGGGCCGATCGGCTGGTGGCTGAGGGAGAGGAAGATGAGAAGCGCGGTGGTGACCGCCCCGGGGAGGATGGAGATCCAGGAGAAGCCGGTCCCGCGGGCCGCTCCCGGATGGGTGGTGGTTCGCGTGAGGGCAATGGGTGTCTGCGGGACCGATCTCGAGATCCTGAATGGCTCCCTTCCCTATCTGCGCAAGGGAGGGACGTCGTACCCCATCGTACCGGGCCACGAGTGGAGCGGCGAGATCGCCGCGGTGGGGGACGGGGTCGACGGTCTCGCCCCCGGGGAGCGAGTGACGGGCGAGACCCATCTGGGTTGTGGCAGGTGCGAGCGCTGTCGTGCCGGCCGCCTCAGCTCCTGCGAATCCGTGAGGAGGGTTGGAATCGGCGACCTGCCCGGGGGACGCGCCGAATATCTGACGGTCCCGGCGTCATCGCTGCATCGTCTCCCCGACGGCGTCGGTTTCGTCACGGCGGCCGTCCTGGAGCCAGTGACTGTGGCTCTTCATGCGGTTACGAGGGCCGGGCTCTGGGGAGGTGAGCACGTGGTGGTGGTAGGGTCTGGAACCATAGGGCTGCTGGCCACGGCGGTATCCAGATCCTTGGGGGCAGGGCGGGTCACGCTCCTTGGCACCCGCGAGGAGCGGCTGGCTGTCGGTCGGAGGATGGGGGCGACCGCCACCGTCAATGTGCGTGATGGGGCCGAGCTCCTGGCGGGACTGGCCGGCCAGGCCGACATGGTGGTGGACGCGGCCGGCGATCCAAGCTTCGTTGCACGGGAGATATCGCTTCTAAGAAAGGGTGGGAGTCTGGTGGTTGTGGGGCTGTTCGACGAGCCAGTCGATCGATTGGACCTGACGGGGGTCGTGACCCGGAACCTGAGCATCCTCGGTAGCCTGGGGGGATCGGGCGTGTGGGATCGCGCCATCGCCATGGTGGGAGCGGGTCAGATCGACCCTTCACCGATTGTCACCCACCGGTTTCCTCTGGACCAGGCGGAAAAGGCGTTCCACACCGCCGCGGACCGCGCAACCGGCGCTATCAAGGTGATCATCGAACCCTGGGCAGGGAGCGAGTGAGGCAAGAGGGATGGCGAGACACGAGAAGTTCAATTTCCGCACGGCAGAGGACCTCCGGACCAAGATCGAGCAGCTTGGGCTCGGCATCCAGTTGCAGGATGATCTTGCCCCGCTTCACCGGCCGGTGGCGATCGGGCCGCTGACGACGCCCAACTCCCTGGGGATCCATCCCATGGAGGGGTGCGATGGCAAGGCCGACGGGTCACCCGACGCTCTGACCATTCGCCGGTACGAACGGTTCGCTGCCGGCGGGGCTGGGCTTCTCTGGTTCGAGGCCACGGCGGTTGTCCCGGAGGGTAGGGCGAACCCACGCCAGCTCTGGATACACCGAGAGAACGTGGGGGAGTTCGCGGCGCTGGTAAGGAGGGTGCGGCAGATCGGCCGCGAGGAGTCTCCAACGGGCAGCGAGCCAGTCGTGATCCTTCAGCTGACCCATTCCGGCCGATACAGCCGCCCGGTCGACCGGCCGGCGCCGGTCATCGCCTTCCATCATCCGGTGCTGGACCCGAGGGGCGGCCTCACGGCGGACTACCCGACCATCACCGACGACGAGCTGGAGAGGCTGGAGGGCCGATATGTCGAAGCGGCGAGGCTGGCTCGAGAGGCCGGCTTCGATGGGGTGGACATAAAGGCGACCCACGGCTACCTGGTGGCGGAGCTGCTGGCCGGGCACACCCGCCCCGGACGGTATGGTGGAAGCTTCGAGAACCGAACCCGCTTTCTACTGAATGTGGTGGAGAAGGTGCGGGCCGCCGTGCCCGACCTGCTGGTGGCCGTGCGACTCTGGGCCTGCGACGGGATGTCGTATCCCTACTCCTGGGGGATGAGCCGGGATGAGCCGGGCAAGGAGGATATGGAGGAGCCCATCCGGCTCGTGGATCTGCTCTACCAGAAGGGGGTCCGCCTGCTGAACTCGACGGCCGGGAATCCCTACTACAACGCCCACTTGACCCGGCCCTTCGACCAGAACATCCGCGGAGCTCCCATGGAGCCGGATGAGCACCCCCTGGAGGGGATCGATCGTCTCTTCCGGACGGCACGGGCCATACAGCAGGCCGTGCCCGAGATGGTGGTGGTCAACACCGGCTACTCCTGGCTTCGCCAGTTCTTCCCATTCGCGGCGGCCGCCAACCTGCAGCATGGCTGGGCGAGGATCGCAGGCCTGGGCCGCATGGCTTTCGCCTATCCGGACTTCGCACGGGACCTGCTAGAGAAGGGGACCCTGGATCCCAAGAGGGTGTGCACCGCCTGCAGCAAGTGCACCCAGCTCATGCGCGATCGAGGCGTCGCTGGCTGCGTCACGCGAGACAGCGCCGTCTACGTGCCATTCTACAGACAGTATTGCCGCTAGAGGTGATCGTGGGCCTCTCCTTTCAGGCGCGACGAGAGGGGGTGGTGGAGTCAATAGAGCCAACTGGAGGAGCCAATCCGCGCCGGTAGCAGCTACCCTTTTGCGATGACGAGGAGGATGAAGATGAGGATGCGGAACCCTGGTATCCTATTTGTTGCCACAGCTGCCACGGCCCTGATGACCGTCCTGGCGGCCGGCTGTGGCGGTGGGGCTGCGGCTCCCACGCCCACAGCCGCCCCCAAGGCGGGAGTTCCCACGGCTGCACCAGCAGTCGCCACCACCGCGCCCGCATCGGCCCCGACCACCGCTGCAGCACCCGCCAAGGTGTTCGAGATGAAGGTGGGCCATACCCACCCGGAGACCCACCCTCACCACAAGGCCTGAGTGAAGTTCTCCGAAGAGGTTGCCAAGGCCACCAACGGCGGCATCAAGGTGAACATCTTCCCCAACAACCAGCTGGGAAGCCTGGATGAGGTGATCACGGCCATGCAGGCCAACACCGTCCAGGGTCTGGATACCCCGACCTCCTTCATGACGGGTGTTCTTCCCGAGCTAGGCCTTTTCGACATGGCTTACCTGTTCCGGGACGTGGACCACATGCTGAAGGTGGCGGATGGACCTATCGGCGCCAAGGTCTACGACAAGCTCCCGGCAAAGGGTCTTCGCGTCATCGGCACCATGAACGCCGGAACCTGGTCCATCTACAACAGCAAGCGTCCTATCAAGACGGCGGACGATGTCAAAGGGCTCAAGATCCGCACCATGTCCAGTCCGGTTCTGGTGGAGAGCATCAACCTGCTGGGTGGGTCTGGGGTGGCCATGGCTCCCGGTGAGGTGTACAGCGCCATCCAGCAGAAGGTGATCGATGGCTCGGTGAACTCCCTGGTCTTCTATAACGACAGCAAGCACTACGAGGTGGCCAAGTACTACTCCAAGAACGATCTCTGGATAATCCCGGATGATCTGGTCATCTCGGAGAAGTTCTTCCAGAGCCTGCCTGCTGACTACCAGAAGGCGGTGCTGGCCGCTGGAAAGGCGGCGGTGGAGCAGGAGCGGAAGGACTGGGTGGAGCTGGAGAAGACCGCCGAGCAGTCGCTCAAGAGCAAGGGCGCTGAGATCAACGAGGTCGACCCCGGCCAGGCATCCTTCCGAAAGGCCATGGAGCCGCTCTACGGAAAGTTCGCCGACAAGGTCGGCGGCATGGACCTGATCAAAGAGGTGCAGAACAGCAAGTAGCGCGGAGCGGGAGCGGGTTGGGGCTTATGCCCAGCCCGCTCCCCTCGGCCTGCTGCCGCGGTACGCGGAAGTTCCCTTGAGGGGAGATACCTATGCACTTGGCTAGGAAGATCTTGGACAACGCCGTGGAGGCGGTGGCCGGGGCGCTGGTGGCGGCCATCGCCATAGCCGTCTTTCTCTCGGTGGTGTATCGCTATTTGCTCTTCAGGGCGCTCACCTGGGCCGACGAGCTGCCCAGCTTCCTGTTCATATGGATGGTTTTCCTGGGGGCGGCCCTGGGGGTGAAGCGAGGCGCCCACTTCGAGATATCGGCCTTCGTGGGAGGGCTGTCGGCGCCATGGAGGCGAGCCTTCCGATACCTGGCCCTAGCTGCCCAGGTCGCTTTGGCGCTCTTCCTGGTGGTGTACGGATGGGAGCTGGTGGAGCTGACCGCGGAAAACCACTCACCTGCCCTGGATATCCCTCTCGCCTACGTCTACGCCGCCGTGCCCCTCAGCGGGGCGCTGATGCTGCTCTTTCTGCTACCGCGGATCGCCGACCTCGTTCGTGGTGGAGAGCACCCTCACGGAGGGTCCTGATGCTGATCGTCCTCGGCCTAACCTTTCTTGCCCTGCTGGTTCTCGGCTCCCCCATAGCCTTCTCCATGGGGATCGCCTCGGTGGCCGCCCTGGCCATCGACGGCAACGTCCCACTGGTGATAGTGGCCCAACGGATCGCAACCGGCTCGCAGAACTTCGCCTGGCTGGCTATTCCCCTCTTCATCCTGGCCGGCTCGCTCATGGACACCGGCGGGATCACCATCAGGCTGGTGCGTCTGAGCCAGGCCCTGGTGGGCTGGGTGCGGGGCGGGCTCGGCATGGTGGTGGTGGTTGGCGAGATCTTCTTCTCCGGCATCTCCGGCTCGTCCATCGCGGACGTCTCGGCCATAGGCGCCATCCTGATCCCGCCTATGGTGAAGGCCGGGTACAAGCGACCCTACGCCGTCGCCCTCGTGAGTGCGGCTACCGCCATGGGGATGCTGATCCCGCCCTGCCTGCTGATGGTGGTGCTGGGGGTCATGACCAACCTGTCCATCGGCGCCCTCTTCATGGCCGGCTTCATCCCCGGCTTCGTCATGGCGCTGGGCCTCCTGGGGCTGATCGCGGTACAGGCCAGGCGGGGAGGGATATCGGACACGGTCCAGATGACCTGGCGCGAACGGGGAGCGGCGGTGCTGGACTCCCTCCTTGCTCTGATGATGCCGGTCATCATCTTTGGGGGCATCCTGGGCGGGGTTGTGACGGCCACGGAGGCGGCTGTCCTGGCGGTGGCCTACGGCTTTGTCATTGGGGTCTTCGTCTATCGCGAGATAAAGCTCCACCACCTCAAGAAGATGTGTTAATCTCCAGCGATTCTGACACCCCTCAACTGTTCAGCGAAAATGTCCTCCATGATGGAGACGGTGACGTTGAAC
>Ga0315298_1000244_pt1 | contig 110155 bp, 97 predicted proteins | sample WHS_1_MG_FD_203077 | JGI IMG/M metagenome (GOLD analysis project Ga0315298, IMG submission 203077) | Extremophilic microbial mat communities from Washburn Hot Springs, YNP, Wyoming, USA - WHS_1_MG | ecosystem: Environmental > Aquatic > Thermal springs > Hot (42-90C) | place: USA: Wyoming...
ATAACAGTATCATTAAACCATGTTGGATAAACATCACCGGAAGGCCAAGTCCACAGCTTATACGGTTTAGGCGTGCCCCACTTAAAAGCAGATTTAGGCACACTCGTGCTATTCACAACAAGCGACAGAAGATTATTGTAGCCAGCATCGTTAAGCGCAATAACCAAACGCGTATCATAAGACCTCAACGAACTACTCGTATTGTTTATCCTAACAACAAAAGTCTGAACAGCACCCGTAAGATTCAACAAATAACTTTCACAAAGCCAAGGATCAACATCATACCCATTATAAGTGCCTTCAGGCAGAGAAACCTTAAGAACAGCACAAGGATCCGCACTCACAGGCAAAACAAAGTACGCAGAAAACAATAAAAAAGCAAAAAAGCCACTTAGTGTTACCTTTAAGTTCTTCATTTCGTTCGCCTTCTCCCCTTCGGCAATAAAACAAATGCCCTCAAAAAATATATAAGACTTTCTAGAAGTATCTTCTAGGGTGCAACCGTTCATTAAGGAAGTAAGGAAGAATATTCGCGGTAATTAGTGATTTGAATGGGTTAAATCTTTAAAGCTTTTGGCTCTTTGACTTTTGAGTATGCTGATTTTAGTGCAGCGCAGAAGACAAGCCATGAAAGAACTAGAAGCACTAGTCCGGTAAAGGATGGAATGGACAGTGCATCAGTATTTCTGTTAATGTAGACGTTGTATAGGATTAGGGAGAAGCCTGAAAGGAAAATCACGGATGATAATCCATAACGCATAAGAGTTTCAGAGATAACTTTTAGTAAGGCTCGTTTTGGTATGGCTCCGCTTTCAAGCCATGCTGCAAAGTGTTTTTCGCAGACATAGATTTTTTGATTATCATATGTGATTACAACTTTTGTTCCTTTTTCATTACATAAAGGTTCAATACATTTTGGCATTCTCTTTTTTCTCCTCTTATACTGCTGTAGTTCTATTTAAAAAGAAAAAGGGGTTATTTAGCTTTTTTTGTTGATTTTAGGCCTATTACTGCTGCCAAGCTTGAAGTTACTAGTAGAATCATCAGTATCAACGCAGAAAATTCAGGAACTACAGTCGCTGGATAAACGTTCAAGTCAACTTTATAACCAGTTTGTCCGTCGATCAGATATGTTCTTCGAACGCTTCCAGTATAAGCGTAAAAGTCTAGTAATTCGCTTAATCCATCGCTTGGAACAGCAACTATTTCAAATTCTATCCAGCATAGGCTTCCGTATCCTGGACTTCTCAGTGGGCCTGTTCCAGCCCATGATTCACCGTATTCTACTCTGTTGTGGGTTGTGTTGTGTACTTTGAATGATGGATTTACTGGGATGGTGTTTATGTCTTTGAAGAAGTCGCTTTTTGTTCCATCTGGGCCTGTGTAGTTTGCTCTGGTGGCGTTGATGTAGGCGCTTGGGTATATGAGCCATATTTGCCAGCCTCCACAATTAACGGAGCTATTGGCCCAAATTGTAACGTTGAATTTTTCTCCTACGGCAATGTTTGGTGGTATAACTGTTGATGGTTCTACCCATATGGCGTTTGCTGGATGGGGTTCAGATGGTTCTGCTGCGTATACTACAGTTGCGAGGCATAGTAATACTAAAGTTGCGAGTAGCAGTGATTTTTTCCTAATCAATTGTTTTCCTCCATCTTTCTATATTTAACATTGGTTTTAACGTTTAAGCTTTTCCATAATATAGCTCAAGTAGAAAAAGGTAGGAGTTTATGGGCAAGAGTTTGAGAAGCTTTTTGCGACCAAGAATATGTCGTCAATTCCAACGTATTCATCCCTGTTAACGTCTGCGTATGGGTTCCATCGCGGATGTGATGGCATTGAACCGAAAGCACCGGCTGTTTCGAATATATCGTCGATGCCGACTGCGCCGTCGCCGTTTACGTCTCCAAAGACCCTTATTTTGATGCTTCCAGCAGTATATTCGTTATCTGATACATTATATTCATATTCTAGTGGTGGGATTCTTGCGCTTATTGTATAGTTTCTGCATGGTGTCACTGTTGAGGTGTTCCAGCTTATCGTAAGCGTTTGTTCGTTGCTTGGCGGGAGGTTTTGTATTGTCACGTTTGTAAGAAGGTTTGTGTCATAATACATTTCTAGGTTAAAGCTTTCTGTTAGGTTTCCTTTGTTTTGAACTATCACAATTATATCTATTGTCCATCCTTGGTAAGCCCAGTTGCTTGGAAGTGAAACGCTTTTTACTGCTACATCGTGTATTTGAGTCATTATCCATACTTTTCCATTTGTGAAAGTATTATCAGCCACGTTAATCTCGTATGGCAGTATTTCTGCATCCGCTTTTATGGTGTAATTGCCTTCTCCCACGCTGCTTGTATCCCATGTAAAGATTATTTCGCGTACTTCATTTGGTGTTAGGTTGTTTACACTTGTTTGCGCTATTAGGTTGCCGTCGTAGTATGTGCGGAGTGCGAATGTTTCGCTTATGTTGCCTTTGTTCTTAACTGTTACTTCGATGTTTATCGGCCATCCCCTGTATGCCCATTCTCTGTCAACTTCAACATTTAGTATGGCTATATCTCTTATCAGCGACATGAAGAATCCATCTGTAGCGTTGTGGTCCATTGGTTCTCCTTCGGAATTTAGCATATATGTGTCATGAAGGTCTAGTGGTGTTGCACCTAGAGCGTCTACATGGAATTCTAGTTTAATTAATGCTAGTGGTTCTGTTGTCATGAATGATGATGAATATGTGAGTTTCATCCATATGTAACCGCCTTCATCGTCTATTATTTGTATTGGGGTTGGATATTGTCCTTGCACTTTGAAGAGGCGCATGCCTATGTATCCTATTACTCCAGGGTTGTATGTGAGGTTGAATATGCACGTTTTTAGGTCTGCTACATCATCTACTGTTATGTTTATGCTGAATTCCGATGATGGAACCATTGTTGGGTCTATTATTTCTGGTGGGTCTACAAATATTCTGGTTCCTGTTGGTGGTGGTATTCTAACGAATACTGCGTGTAGGGTGTGGTTCATGTCCATTAACATGTCTATGGGGTTGTCGGTGGAGTATCCTATTATGTCGCATTCCCAATGGTCAAACATGTATCCACTGTTTGGAATAGCTTGCACACTTACTATTTGTCCTTCCTGGTACGTATAGACTCCAGGTGGTGGGCTTGTTGTTCCACCCGTGGTGCTTGTGATGGTTAGCGTGTATGTTGGTGTTGGTGGTGCTGGCGCTAGAAATCTAACTAATGCCGTGTAGACGTTTAGGTCGACTTTTTCGCCTGTTTCTCCGTTTACCAGGTATGTTCTTCTAACAGCGCCTGAGTAGGCATAGAAATCTAGTATTGCGTCTGTGGAGATCGTTGGAAGGTTTGTTACGTTAAATTCTATCCAGCATAGGCTTCCGTATCCTGGATCCCTTAGCGGGCCTGTTCCAGCCCATGTTTCACCGTATTCTACTCTGTTGTGGGTTGTGTTGTGTACTTTGAATGATGGATTTACTGGGATGGTGTTTATGTCTTTGAAGAAGTCGCTTTTGAATCCGCCTGGGCCGGTGTAACCCGCTCTTGTAGCATTAATGTAGGCGCTTGGGTACATTAACCATATTTGCCAGGCTCCGCATTTGACAGAAGAGTTAGCCCAAACTGTAACGTTGAACTTGTAGCCTGGAGAGATTAATGTTACGTTTAGTTCTATTTGTGGTGGTTCTATCCATATGGCGTTTGCTGGGTGGGATTGTGTTTGGGCTGTTGTGGAAATTGCGGTTGATGCTGTTATGATGTTTAATAGGAGTATTGTTAAAATTGCTATTTTGTAGGTTTTTTTCATTTTCTCCTTTCTCCTTATTTATATATGGTATATCAGAAAAAGCTTTAAGGCTTGTGGAGAAAAGTTCTAAAAATTGCTTTAAAAATGGGGTTATGGGGGAGCTTCTTCTCCGAAGTGCCTTGCAACTTCGAATATGTCGTCGACGCCTATGTATTCGTCTCCGTTTATGTCGCATCTTGGGTCCCATTCTGGGTCTTCTGGGGTTTCCCCGAAGTGGCTTGCGACTAGGAATATGTCATCTATTCCAACGTAGCCGTCGCCGTTTACGTCCCATGGGAATGGTGAACCCGTGTAGTTTAGCACTTGGATTATTGCTGATGTTGTGTTTATTCTTCCAACGGCGTCTACAACTGTTAGTGTTATAGTGTAGTTTCCTGGTTCTGCGTATTTATGGGTTATTATTGGGTCGCTTGTTGTGTTTTGTGTTCCGTCCGACCAGTTCCACAAGTACTGTACTATTGGGCTGAATTGTTGTGTTTGGGCGCTCCATCCTGGCGTGGATAGTGTTGCATTGAATGTTATTGTTGTTCCATTGTATGGTTGTGTTGGAGTCCATGTGAAGTTGGCTGTTGGTCCGAATTCTGGGTATATTATGACTGGTTTTGCCGTTGTTGACCATAGTCCTTCGTTGTCTGTTACGTTTAGTTCGACTGTGAATGTTCCTGGGTATTGGAAGGTGTGAGTTACTGTTGGGTTTGGTGGTGTGCCTTCGACTATTATTGTTCTTGGGTTGTATGGGTCGTTTATTTTCCATTCAAGTTTGGTGATTATGTCGTTATAGCCTTCTGCTGATGATGATGAGGCGTCGAAGGTTACCGTCATGTTTTGGTAGATTTTTGTCGGGTAGTACGTGAAGCTTGCTTGTGGTGGCGTTGGGTCTGATTGTATTATGAATGTTGTTGATGTTGCTGTTTTTATGGCTGGAATTAGTGTTCCAACCATGTATGTGTTGTATTCCCCTGGTTGCGCGTAGTTGTCTGGTGATGTTCTTAGGAAGATTTTGTATTCTCCTTGTTGGGTTTGGTGTGACGTTGGTGTTTGGGAGTAGAATGGTTCTAGTTGTTCGTTTCTTAGGATGTAGAAGTAGTCTAGTCTTTCTGGTGCGTATGGGATTCCTTCATTTTTTGGTTCGTCTGTGTACACGTTTGAGCTGATTATTGCTTTTCCTGGTGTTGCCCATTCGGGTATGTATATTTGGGATATTAGCGATGTTGATGTTTGTGGGTTTATGGTGGATTTTCCCGATGCGCTTCTTATTGGTATTAGTGTGTTGTCGTATAGTGTGTATGCAATTGTTACGGTTATTGCTGTTAGGTAGTTGTTTCTTACTGTGATTTTTAGTCGGATTTGCGAGTTTGTTTTTGTTTTTGTTATTGGGTTGTTGTTTAGGTCTGTTACTGCGACTTCTGTTATGTTAACTGCCCATGTTTCCTGTGGTTCGCCGATTGTTATTGTTCTGTAGGCGAATGTGCCGTTTCTTCGGTCTAGTATTTGCATTGCTATTAGGGCTTCTGTTACTGGTTCGTTGTCTTTTGTGAATGTTCCCTGTATTGTTATTGGTTCTCTGATGCAGTATGTGTTTTTGTTTGTTTGTGCTGTTAGGTTTAGTGTTGGTGATTGTGGTTGTATGGGTTGTTGGAGTGTGGGTGTTATAAATGCTGATGTTATTAGTATGAGTAGTGCGGGTATGAAAATTCTTGTTTTTTTATGTGTAATGCTCATGTTTAAGCCTCTCTGTTTATTTTTGTTTTGGTTTGCTATTAAAGTTGTGGAATAATCTTCTATTAGTTTTTAAAAAAATAAAGGGGGGATTATGGGGGTTTAGCGTTTACTTTGACTTTGGCAGTATGTAGATTGCGTCGTCTATGAAGTATTGTGGACACCAGGCGAATCCGCCGACTGTTGGGTCCTTGTCGAAGCAGTCGACGTATATGTCCGCGTAGCCTGAGAACATCCACTTATCAACGTGTATGGGTATTGTGATTGTGCCGTTTTCGAATGTGCAGAAGGTTGCGCCTCCCACTGGCGCGTTCCCCATGCCCATGAATGGCACGTTAAGCTCGTCTTTGATTACTGCAACGAACAGTGCTGGGTATGTTTGCATTGCGTGTGAGCCGTATTCAATTATTACGTTGACTGTTTCGCAGTGTTCGTAGTAGAATTTGTCTGTTGTTACTTTGAATATGTGGACCATGTAGTCGTAGTAGAAGTACAGCGTGTCGTTTACTATCACGTCTCTAATGTTGACTGTAGCTGTTACCTTGTAGACGCCTAACAGTGCTTCTGGGTTTGTGCATGGCCACGGCATTGCGAAGGTTATTTTGGCTACGCCGTTCTCGTCTGTTCTGGCGGTTGTCTTCAAGAGTATGAACCAGCTTTGCTTTGGCACCAGTTGCCCATTCACGTGTTCGTATGGACCTTCAACCTCAAAGTTTACGTCTTTCTGTTGGACTGGCCAGAAGTTATAGGTGACATTTGCGTAGAGTACAACTTCTGATTGTGGAATGACTAGGTCCATTGGCTTGTTTGGTCCTTGTCCGCCGTAGGGTGCTGGCCACGGGTCTGGGAACGGTCCATAACCAGCGTTGCTTGCACCGCCATAAACGTCAATGACTCTTCCCACTCCTGCGAAGCCTCTTATTGTTACTGTGCCGTTAACTGGGTCTTCGAAGGGCACCATGTCACCTGTTGCGCCAATTCCGCGTATTCTGAACAGGCCTAGGTATGTGGTAATTTCGTCTGGCCAAATTGGTTGTTGCTTAATCCTGAACGTGATTGTGGCTATTGTTCCGCTTTCGTATGTTGCAGATCCTGGATACGGTGGGTTCCAGTAGCCTGTGCCGTTGGGCAGTATTAGTTCGCCCACTAGTATGTGTGGTCCCCAGTAGTCTGGTTCTATGTAGCTCTTGAACCATGTTCCGTATGGTGCGTATGATGGGAAGTATGGTCCTTCATCAACGCTGACAACTTCGAGTACTGTTGGGTCGTAGTTGAGGCGGAATTCTATTCCTATAAGTTTCCATGCGAAGTGTAGGCGCTTAATGTCTATGTTCACCGTTATTTCTTTGCCAATGGCGTATTCTGGTCCGTGTACTTGGGTGTTTGGTTCTACTGCTAGGTATGGCATTTCCACGGCTAGGAAGCCTTCAACGGTTATTGTGGCTGCCTGGTGGGTTCCAGGCGTTATTGCACCAACGTGGTCGTAGAATACAACGTTTGAGAATGATAATGTGCTTGTGTAAATTGTTGGGTAGTCTCCCTGAGCTGTAATATTGAATGTGACTGAGGCTACGGGTACGTTTCCGCCTATGTTAGCTGAGGTTTCAACGAATACGTCTAACCATCCGTTAGTGTTGTCTATCGTGTAGGACGAGGCAACATTCCATGTTGGGTCTATTGAAACGCTTAAGATTTTTAGGAAGTTCTTGTTGAAGCTCATTCTGAATGTGGCGTTTGTTAAGAACCATGCAGCGTCAACGTTAAGCGTGATAGTTTCAACAAAGGTTATTCCAACGGCGTGTGTAAAGCGGTCGTAGAACCTGTTTGGAGCGCTTATCAGGTATGGTCTTGGCGGGGCAGCCCAAGTGAACACGTATGGAATGTCGAAGCCCTCGCCATATTTTACGTTTAAGCTATCTATCATGTAGGTTTTGGGCGCCGATGGACTGCGGATAACGTCGAACTCCCTAATGCCAAATTTGGATTGCAAAGTTTCGTACTTGAATGGAACAGCCTTAACGCGGAAGAATATTATGGCTAGGCTGTCTGAGCCAGGAGCCCTCATGGGTCCAACTCCAGCCCAAGACTCACCGAAGTCAATCCTGTTGTGTGTACTGTTTAAAGTAGCGTGGCTTGGCGAAACTGGAACTGTGGCTATGTCCTTGAAGAACATGCTTTTGCCCGGTCCAGTGTAGCTGCAGTTTATGTACTCTAACTGGTCTTTGTTGTAGGCTAATCTGAAGCTCCATGCACCGCATGTGCGGCTTGACTTAGCCCAAAGCACTATGCTGAACTCGTATCCAACCGAAACGGTGCTTGTGTCGAAGGATATGCCGCCTGGATATGGCTCTATCCAAATTGCGTCCGCAACGGCTGGCGGTTCTGCGAGTACCGGAATCGCTGACAAAATTAATGCGGAAACTAATGCAAGTACTACCGCTTTATTGAGTATTCTTTTCATTCTCCCTTCTCCTTTCTATTTTCATAAAATAGTGTGGTGAATGAGAATTTAAGCTTTCTGGAATTATATTCTATTAGACAACCTTGAGGCTGAACTGCAAACTGTCACGGAACAGAATGAAAACTTTGCTAAAATTGAAGCAAAAAAAAGAGGGGAGTATATTTAAGGGTTTATGGGTCCCAACCGAAGTTGCGTGCAATACTGAATATGTCGTCAATTCCAACGTAGTAGTCGTTGTTCATGTCGCAGCGCTCATCCCATCTTTCGTAGCCTGGGAATGGTGGAGGCTGCGAACCGAAAGCGTAAGCAGCAGCGAATATGTCGTCAATTCCAACGTAGAAGTCTAAGGTAACGTCTTGCTTAAGTGTCACCCAAACAGGGCATTTGTAGCTGTCGTATAATTCGCCGTAGGCGTATGTGTGGCAGTCAAGGTAGTGTGGACCTTTCTCAAGGGTTACAGTGTATGGACCAAGCACCTGATAGCCGAATGGAGGAATCACTATTGGTCCTGAAATTGTGAAGTAGTATTCTCCGTCGATTGTTATGTCAATGTAGTCTATAACTGCAGGTGTTAGTTCGCCCGTAGCCTCATCCTTGCTTCCAGTGTTTTGTATTTCAACATAGAACGTGAATTCTGTGTCTGGGTCAACTCTTTGCGGTTGTATGAAGTTCTGCTTTAGCGGACCGTCAACCCAGTACTTTGTGAACTTCTTTATGTGTGCAACGTTTATTGATGGGTTCCAGTAGTCAAGCACGTATGGACCGCATCCAACAAGGGCTGTCACTGCCTCGCCTACACCGTATGGAATTGTCCAAACCTCAGCGTTAACTGGGTTGTAGCCGTGGGTTTCAAGCCAGCCTCCTGGACCATAAATGTGCTTTGGAAACATCAGCGCAACGCCTGCCAAATCATAAAGTATCCATTGGCTTGTTGTGTTTAGGTATATGTCTATTGTGCATGGGTCAACTATTTGGCTCCATAATAGGTACTGATATATTGAGGCGTATCTTGGGAAGTTCCTTATGAAGTCTAACGCGAATTTGATGTCCTCAACAGTTACCGGGTAATAGTCATGCCATAGTACGCCATCTCTAATTTGGAACCTCACCTTCTGACCTACAACGCCCAGAGGCTCCCACTCGAACGGTTCAACTTCCCATTTGCATGCAATCCATGGAAGGTCTGAAACATCGTATGGGTGTACAGCCATCAAACCGTCAAGTAGCCTGTTGAGTATGTCCCACTCGTAAGACCAGCTTGCCCAGCCTGGGTGTAGGTTGTACACGTTGCCTGTTAGACAGTACTTTAACGTGCCGCCTGATGCGTTAACATTCCAGTGCATTAGGCTCCAGGTCCAACCGTTGTCTGCGCCGTAGCCTGGCATGTTAATGAAGTTTGTTAGGCGAAGTGGATTACTTGGGTCGTAGTACGTGTAGTTTTTGAAGGCTGTGTAGTATGTCCTTGAATATAGGTAGACGCATGGAACAAGCTCCAAGACAAGCATTTCTTGAGCGTCCCAAGCGGCCTGAACTTTTGCCTCGTGGTCTGTACCCCACTTAATAATCTCCAACAGATCGTCAAGTTCTGGGTCTTTGATTCCTGGAGCGTTGTTGCCATCTGGCATGTCTTGGCTGCTGTGGAAGAAGTCATACAAGTAGTCTGGGAACCTGCCTAAGCCCCAGCATAGGAAGTACAGGTCGAAGTTGCGGTACCAGAATGCCCTATCATAAATTACCGATGTTGCTACAGGGTTGTTAATGAAGGTTGGGTTTGTCACGCCAACATAGTTGTGGAAGAAGTCATTCCATTGGTCAACCCACTTCTGGGTGAACGCCACTGAAGTGGGCGCAGCTGATGGGCTCAAAACCTCTATTTGATCGCGTACTGGCACACCATTAGGCTGGTACAATGTGTTGCCCACTTTGTAGAAGCCAGAGTTCTGTAGTATTTGCCAAGCCCGCGGATAGTCACCGCCAGGATCCTCAAGCGCTGTGTTGCTCCAATATCCCAAGGCAGGTGGAACAGGGTTGTTAACAGCCGTTACTGCTGGACCACCATATATTTGGTTGATGGCAGCTGCTTTCTGGGCAAGGTTTAGCCCGGCCCATGCAAGCGCCTGCCTAAAGGCTGTCCAGTTCAATGGAGCCAACGGGCGTCCAGCGTCGGGCTGTTCAGCGTCGTCTGGAACGTAGTCCCTACAGTTCATTGCGATGTAGCAGTAGTGGTAGCCAGGCGAAGCAACCATTTGCTGCTTCTCTCCGATTAAGGCTTGAATGTCAACCCATGTAAGCATGTCAGGCAGCATTTCCACTTGGCATGCCTCAAACGCCTGCCTTTGAGCAGTAGGCGTAAGAACAACTTGCATATAAGCGTCGTCGAAACGTGGCTGACCAATCTTCTGAATCTTTGCCTCTACAGGTCCAAGACTTGACAGCAATAGAACAATAGGAAGCAGCAGAGCAAACACTTTAAACATTTTCCTTGCCAATTTTCCTCTCTCCTTTCCATCTTCACCTACTATAACGACAAATCAAATTTAAAAGGTTTATGGAAGATTGTTACATTGCCAAAACAATAGAAACCCTAAACAAAAAGACGGGACTTAAAACGCCTAAAATACTTATCACCCAAATACAACCCAAAAAACCCGGAACAAATAGACATTGGAACAATAAAAATTGAATTATAAGCCAAAACACTAGCAGCCCCTAAAGCGCCAAGCTCAACCTTCAACCAGACAACAGTTGGGTACAGCGAAGGAGAAACGTAAAGCAACACAGCCAAAAAAGAGGCCCCAAAATAAGAAAGAACCCATAAAACAATAAAATCCTCACCCCGCAAAACAACAAGACCAAAACAGAAACCAACAAGCACAGAAAGCAGATAAACCCACACCAAATTCTGCCAAATAAGCAGCAAAAAGAAAATCGCCGAATAATCAATTAAAAGAGACAAAAAAAGTAACAACTTAAAGCGTCCAATCAATCTACACACCACAAAAATTTTACCGACAAACTTACTTATATGTTTGACTCACAATACATAAAGAGACCCCCAATGCAAAAAACGAAAAACACAATTCCAGCCACAATCTTTCTAGGACTAACAATAGGACTAACAACTATTCTAGGCTACAACACCTACATTTGGATAAACATATCATACCTATACAGAAACTTGGACAAAAACACGACAATTGACAACGTAGAAATCATAACAAAAAACGACACAAACCTCACAGTGAACATAAACATAACCATAACAAACCCCTACACATGCACCCACATAGACACATATATAGCAATCAAGGCAATAAAGATAAATGAAAAATTCATATCACTAGAAGATTATTACCATGGACAGCTACCAGGCACCTTTATTGCCGGCTTCTATATACCCCCTGGATCAAAAGCCACAGCTAGCTTCAACTTTGACATATCCCAAAGCTCATTAAACATGCAAGAAAACCAAAACATAACATTATATATTCGTCTGCTAGCAGCAACAATAATTAACCAAGGAAAACCTCAAACTGTGGAATTTACAAAACAATATCGTACACAACAAACTTGAAGGATCATAATGACGCCACTAGTAAAAAAAGAAAAAATAAAATATCCATTTAGCAAACTCAGGGTATACTTCAACGTAATATTCGGGACAGCATCCCTATTATTCTCACTAATTTTTTTAATAAGCTACTCAGACACACCCACAACTCTAGTATACACGGCATTAACGGTCACTGTAATCATGCTGTCAACAAGACTAAAACTGTACTTACTTAAAAGAATCGAAAAAATCCAACTAGAGCCAGAGAATCAAGAACAGGAAGATGGAGGCACAATCAACTGGAAAATAATAGTTATGGCAATAGTCCTAGCCATTGTGCTCATGCTACCAGTAATTACGGCACTTTTCGTTAATCCGTTATGGTGGTTCATCAGTTTTAGCAGCTTTACCGTGGGTTTTAGCCTCTCAGAAATCCTGCTATACTTATCTGTGGAACATTAAATTAAGGGGAAATGGCATGCAACAAAGTGTCCCTTACGAACTTCAACAAGCTGAGGCTCTTCCACTTTACATTTATCTTTTACGAATGGGCATCTTGTGTTAAACCTACAACCTTTGGGAGGATTAATAGGACTTGGCAGTTCACCTGAAATTACAATTTTTGTACGTTTAGATGTTGGATCTGGAACAGGCACGGCTGCAATCAACGCAGCAGTATAGGGATGCGCTGGATTCCGCACAACATCTTCAGTGTCGCCAGTTTCAACAATTTTTCCAAGATACATAACAGCTATGCGATTACACATATACCTAGTTAAAGCTATATCATGAGTTATGAACAAGAAGCTGCAGTGCGTTTTTTCCACCATGTGAAGCATCAACTTAACAGCCTCTGTACGTATAGAAGCATCAAGCATAGACACAGGCTCATCAGCAACTATAAATTCTGGAGATAGAACAAAAGCCCTTGCCGTTGCAACCCTCTGCCTCTGACCACCGCTTAGCTCATGAGGAAATCTGTAAAGGAACTCCTCTGGAGGAACCAGATCCATATCTTCCATTGTTTTACAAACAATCTCCATAATCTCCGCTTGACTTCCAGCCGCGTTCTGAAGCTGGAGAGGCTCCGCCAAAATGTCGTAGACGCTCATGCGCGGATTAAGAGATTCGTAGGGATCTTGGAAAATTATTTGCATCTTCCCTCGTAAATATCTTAACTCCTCCTCGGTTAAGCTCATTAAATCTAACCCTTTAAAGAATATTTTGCCAGCCGTAGGTTCAATAAGTCGAATAACACATCGTCCCGTCGTGGTTTTTCCGCAGCCACTTTCACCTACAAGTCCAAAAACTTCGCCTCTGTTAACATAAAAGCTTACGTCGTCCACTGCTCTCACTTTTGGAAAATCAGATAGCATAAGAGATTTTATAAATCCAAGTTTTATTGGAAAGTACTTTTTGAGATTTTTAACGACAATTATAGGCTGCTCTACCATTTTATTTCACCAAATGACATGCTACATAATGTTCTTTATCTCCAACCTTGACAAGTTCAGGATCCTCTTTCTTACAAATATCCATTGCGTATTGACAACGTGGATGAAATCTACATCCAGGAGGTGGATTGAGCAAGTCCGGTGGAAAGCCGGGAATTGTTGACAACTCTGCTTTCTCTCCAACTATGCTGGGAAAAGCGCCGATTAACTTCTGCGTGTACGGATGCAAGGTTTCCTTATAAACTCTTACGACATCCCCTAATTCAACTATTTTGCCAGCATACATTATGGCAACAGAATCACAAGTCTCAGCAATCATTGACAAGTCATGCGAAATTACTATCATTGACAGGTGAAGTTTCTTCTGCAACTCTTTCATAACACCTAACACCTGAGCCTCAGTAATAACATCTAGAGCCGTCGTTGGTTCATCCGCAATTATTAAACTTGGATTACATGCTAAAGCCATCGCGATCATAGTCCTCTGTTTCATTCCGCCACTCAATTCATGAGGATATCTTGAAAGCCTCTCCCTTCCAACGCCAACCAAATCAAGAAGTTGCCCAGCCCGTTCAACAGCTTCTTCTTTTGACAAATCTTCATGTAAAACTATAGCCTCCAACATTTGGTCTCTCACCGTCATTATAGGATTAAGCGCATTCATGGCTCCCTGAGAAATCAGCGATATCTTCTTCCAGCGATAACCTTTCCGGAATTCTTCGTCACTCAGTTTAAGTATATCAGTACCCTCAAAAATTATCTTCCCCTCTTTTATTATAGCGTTCGATGGAAGCAACCTTAAAATTGATAAGGCCGTCGTGGTTTTTCCGCAGCCGCTTTCACCAGCTAGGCCCATAGCATGCCCTTTCTGCATCGTAAAACTGACTCCGTCCACAGCTTTTACTTCTCCGCGTAGGATTCCAAAGTAAGTTCTAAGGTTTTCCACTTGCAAAAGCACCAAGTGTCATCGCCTCCTCCTAAGTCTTGGATTTACTACTTCATCAAGAGCATGACCAATAAACACAAACGCGAGACACAAGAATGTTATAGCAAACCCTGGCGGAAGTATATACCACCAAGCGAGCGAACTGAAAGCTCCAACTTCTTGGGCTTCATGAAGCATTTTACCCCATGTTGGAGCCAGTGGATCACCAAAACCCAAAAAGCTTAGGGCAGCTTCGGTTATCACTGCTGCTGGAACAGAAAGAACCATTGAGGCCATCACTATTGGGAAAATGTTAGGTATGAGATGCCTAAATATTATGTAAAGGTCAGAAGCCCCAGACGCCCTTGCACTTTCTACAAAAGGCATTTCTCGTAAAGTCAAAACTCGAGATCTTACAACTCTTGCACCTCCTTGCCATCCAAAAATGGCTATTATTAAGATAATAAAGTAAACATTGGGTCTAAAATATGCAGAAAGTGCAAGCAATAAGGGTAGCGTTGGAAGACATAGTAAGATATCAACTATGCGCATAATTGTTTCATCAACTAAACCGCCTAAATAGCCTGAAGCCACACCGAAAACTACTTCGAGAACTGTCGCAAACAAGGCTGCAAGCGATCCTACAACTAAAGAGATGCCGGCACCACCTAAAACCTGCGTTAAAACATCTCTACCTTGATGGTCCGCGCCTAAGAAACCATGTACACTTCCCCAAACTTTAAATTCACTGGACGGGTCAATCGTGATCTCAAGTGCAGCATTGCTTGAGAGAGGTGTTACTAAAACGCATATTTCTAGTCTATATTCTCCTGGACCCACAAATATTTCATTTACGGGTGAAATACGTCGGCTTGCCTGGTCAGCCTTAGATTTAGCCATTAAGTCAGCATTTTTGGCTGCTTGATCTGCGAATTTAATTTTCTCTTTTTCAAATTGGAAAATAGCGACGTCATACCAATAGCCGCTCCATGTATCGTTTCCATACCAATATTTTTGGAAGTAATCGTAATATCCAGTGGCGTTGCCGAAAGCCGCTTGCCAAGCATATAGCATGCTATAGTAATGGCTTAGGTATGTCTTATTTCCGTATGTTGCATACCAGCCGCTCCAAGTGTCGTTTCCATAGAAGAAAGCTTCAAAATACTCGTCGAATCCTTCTAAATTTCCAACAGTCTTGTTGTAAAGACTACTTTGCGCAGAGCGGGTACTGTTATAATAACTTTCTTCACCTATTTCCATTAACGCTATATTGTAAAATATAGGATAAAATTCGCTGTATAATCTTTCATAGTTCATACGCCTCGTAAGTTCAACATCAGCGGAAGTCGTCAACCAATCTCCGTACGGCATGTTCCAGTATGTATTAAGTGCTTCTACATGTTGAGTTGCAATGTTATAGGTCTGCCCTAAAAGTATAAAGCTGTCGCCATTCGGATTAGTCATGTTAATTTCTATTCGATATGACACATTTTCAAATGAGGCCTGCCATTTAAAGCGAATCTGAAACTCCCTTGGTTGGTCATAAGTATAGTTAAAAGCTACTATGAATTTGTAGGTATAATTTTCACCTACTCCATTTAACGAGTTGTAAGAAATTACCGCTCGAGATAATGCATCTAAATCAATTTCAGGGTATGGTTCCATCGCATTAGTTACATTTAACGGTATTGGTATGGTTGGTGGTAAATTGCTATACTGAGGGAACAGCTTCATCCATGTAGGCATAGCATATTGAGCAGCAGCTTTCGGTGTGCCGATAGCTGGATAGGGTGAGAGATACGGCGCAAATACTGCCATAAAAATGTAAAACAGGAGTATTACAAGCCCGATGAGCCCAATTTTATTATGACTAAAATCTAACCAGAAACTAGCGATTTTTCTTCTATATATCTCCCTTTTTTCTTTACTCATAATGGGCACATTCTCATCTCCTAACACCAACACGTATTCTGGGGTCTAGAAAACCATAAAGTATATCAGAAACCAAGTTAGCCACAATCATTAGCACCGCATAATTATATAGAACCGCTTGAGCCACTGGGTGATTGCCAGTATTTAGAGCCTCCACGTACCATGTGCCTATTCCAGGCCAACCAAAAATAGTTTCAGTTATTACTGCTCCAGTAACAATTCCCGGAATGGCCATAGCAATCATAGTTGCTATTGGGGGAAGAATGCTTCTAAAGGCATGCTTGTATAAGACATCCCTGTTTGGCACACCTTTCGCCTTAGCAGTCACTATGTAATCTTCTGTTAACGCATCTAACATGAGGTTTCTGGTGTATAACGCCCATGAACCAAAACCGCCGATTATTAAAGTCGCTATTGGACCTATTGCGTGCCAAGCCTTGTCAACAAACAATGCAAAAGGATCTGTTGGCGGTGGTATACTAACGACACCGTATGGAGGAAGCAACTGCACCCCGAATATCATTTTTGAATAGTATGAAAAGAACATTAAAAACATAATTTGAATGAAGAACAATGGAAAGCCCCATGTAAAAAGTCCAAGTCCCATAACCACTACATCAGTTTTTTTCCCTCTTCTCGAACCCGCCAGTACTCCAAGCGGCAATCCAACTGAAATATTACCTACCAAAGCCACCCCTAATATGAAAACGGTGTTAGCAAGCCTCCAAGACATTTGCTCAGCAATTGGTCTAGGCGGTGTCCCAAAATCATAGCCATACTGCCACGTTAGCAGGTTCCACATATATTTAAGATATTGATCCGGAAATAACGGTTGATTTAATCCCCAAAGCGCTTTCATCGCTTCCGCATATCCGGCGCGTTCGATTTTGGGGTCAAGTAAAAGCTTAGTTGGATCCTTTATGGGGTGCACCACTCTAAATAAAATGAAATTTAAAGTCAAAACAATAAATAGTATAAATAAGCTTGTAATTATTCTCCTGATTAAATACTCGCGCATTCTCCTTCCCTTGATGTAAAGAGGAGAGATGCTAAAAATTTAAGTTTGTCGGTCTATTTTTGGCGTTAAAAATATTCAAACAAGTTTGCATTAAAACTTAAATCATCGTTTTACAATTGCATAATTGAAGGGGAGGGTCGATTGAAAGGATTGCTCATCGAGTTAAAATGCCCAGTTCATGGATTTGAACGTTTCATAATAAAAGTTATAAAAAGAACAAACATTCCGTCAGATGAAATAATACCCGTATTCCGAAGTAGACCCATATACGATTTAAGTTATATTATAATTGGAAGAAACGTGGATGACGTGCTAGTTCAAAAATATATCATAGATTACTTGCGTCGAAAAGGCCTGTATGACAAGATGGTCAAATTTAAAATCCTCTAATCTATTTGGTGGAAATTTTGGTTAATTCCTCAAAGCATAAGGTTTTGTTTTTAATGATATTGGTGCTTTTACACATCAACAATATTCTATTGAATGTTTCTCTAACGGAATCAGGTGCAGACATTCAAATACTAAGTTATACAGGTTTCTTAACTAATTACGGTGGCACACTGGCATACCGTGTAGTGGGTGAAGTGAAAAATGTAGGAAGCAGAGCATATAATAATACGTTTGTAAACATTGTTTTGTATGACCAAGGCAACAATATAATAACAAACGCAACTGTCAAGACTGAATTGTCGGTAATCGGGCCTAACAGAATATCTCCTTTCAGTTTTATTGAGTTCAATGCGACTAAGGCTGTGAATGTTGCACGATGTGAAGTAATGATATCAAGTTACAATGAAACACAACCGAAGGAGGGTAATCTTGAACTCTATTCATATTACGATCGTTATAAGATATCTGGAGAAATCAGCAATAAAGGAACTTCGGAAACGGAGTTTGTTACAGTTTTCGCGACATTCTATGACGCAAATAAAAGAGTTGTGGATGTGTATTCTTCGCAAACAATTGCGATACTAGAAAGTTATCATAGTGAAAACTTTGATATTTATTTTCCCTCGCCAGATATGTTCAAAAGAGCGCGATATTATTCACTCACTGCTGAATCAAGAGATTACACGATAGATAATGAAACTGGCTTGATAGAATTCTCTCCACCACCACAACCATATGCTAAATTTGAAGTTACACCAGCATCTAATATTCAAGTAGGTCAAGCTATAACCTTCAACGCTTCCGAGAGTTATGATCTAGATGGAAACATTACAAGCTACGAATGGGATTTTGGAGATGGAAACATTACAACGACGTCGAATCCGATAATAACCCATTCATACTTGGAGAACGGTACATACACCATTAAGCTTGTTGTAATTGATAACGACGGATACAACTCAACAGCAGTTGGGCAAATAGTCGTGCAACCATCAACAGGCGGCGATGGAACCTACGCACTTTTCGTCCTATTTGGAGTTTGCATAGCATTTTCAGCGGCAGTTCTGTTTATAGCCATTGGACTAGCAAAATGGAAGCACAAACCAAGAAGAAGACGAATAAAACGTACAAATGTTAAATACACACCAAACAAAATTAGATTAAAATATAATTTAATGACTTGGCTGTGATCTCTTTGTCCAGGAACACGACGATCTTTATTCTACTTGCAATTGTTCCTTTAATAGCAGGAACACAAGAATTAATATGTAATTGTGTATCGGAAAACAACAACTATCTACAAACTATACAAGAGGCCATAAATAGGGCAGAACCAGGCGAGACAATTCACGTTCCATCAGGTGTTTACTTCGAGCACCTGGTAATCAATAAATCAATTAGTCTTGTTGGGGAAAACTTGACGAGCACTATTCTTGATGGAAACGGTACGGGCATACTTGTTGAGATTTTATCAGATAACGTTTCTTTACATAATTTCACTCTGCGTAATGCTGAAAAGATAGTAACATTAATAAATGTGAAAAATTGTGAAGTGCAAGGCAACATAATAGCAAATATTACAAACTCCACTCACGGAACAGGTATTAGAGCACAAAATTGCGAAAACATAAGAATTTACGAAAATATTTTCGATAGTCTTGATTGTTACAACATCTACTTTAGCCAAACTCGGAAAAGCTTTATAGAAGAAAATATGTTCAATGCCAACAAAAGGTGGAGTCAACCAATTTTTCTATATTTTTCAGAAGAGAACGTTATCGAATCAAATAATGTTTCAGGATACGAAGCATTAAATGAAGGGGGAATAGGCCTTCTTTACTGAACAACAATTTGATACGATACAATTATATTTTTGAAAACGATTGGGTTGGGCTGTCACTACGCTACTCAAACTGCAACGTTATAGAAGGAAATACGATTACAAAACATACGTGGTATGGACTCAAAATGGAAAACTGTAGGGAAAACAATGTGCACTGGAATAATTTTTTGTCAAACTATAAGCACGCCAACATAAAAAACTGCGAAAACATAACATGGAGTTTAGAAAAATTTGGAAACTATTGGGATAATTATGCTGGGAAGGACTTAGACATGAATGGTGTAGGCGAAGAACCATATCAGATTGATTCTGAAAACTTTGATTTTTTCCCTTTAATGGGCAAATTTCACAATTATAAAATCGGTTATGATCATAGTGAGGGGGAGATTTTCATAATTTCAAATTCTACAATCGAAAATCCTATATTTATAAGGATAAACGAATCTGCTTCAATTGTTTTTAACGCTTCTGGAAGACAAGGAACTATAGGTTTTTGCTTAACAAAATTCTCTAAAAGCATAATTGAACCACCTTACAATGTTGAAATAAACGGTTACTCACCAGTTTGTTTATTTAACTATTCAGACGATGCAAACGCTATCCTATACTTTGCTTATTTGCATCAGAACCAAAGCGAAAATATTAAGATAATCCCCGAATTTAACAGCATCTTGATGCTTGCCATTTTTTGTACACTTTCATTACTGATTATTAGGAGAAAATGAGAAGTTTTACGCCTCTTATGGAGGATCTTCTTCCCCGAAATGCGAAGCTGCAATAAATATGTCATCTACTCCAACGTAATAATCATCGGTTATGTCAAGGTTTGGATCATAGTATCGCCCGTTTGGGTTCGGCGGTCCATCAGGTTCCGTCCCAAAATGCCAAGCTATTGTGAATATGTCGTCAACTCCCACGTAACCATCAAAAGGATTAACGTCCCCAGGAACACCAACCTTAATTATGCCGTTTGCGCATATGTTGTCTGTCATGTCTATTTCGCCTGGAACTAACTCTGCATAAGCCCATATTGTGTAATTGCCCTTAGCAAAATCTGTGGTGTTCCATGTAAAGGTTAGATTTTTTAAGGTGCCCCTTACCAAGGTTTCTTGGCGGGTTTCTATTGCTGTAGTGTTTACGTAGACGGTAACATTAAACGTTTCAGTTTGACCACTTTGATTAACTACTGTGACGTTTATGCTTGCTGTATAGCCTTGTCCAACAATTATCTTTAGTGCTGTTACATCTGTTATTGCTATGTTGTGATGCTGAAATTCAGTTATTGACCTATTTGTTATGTATGTGAAGACGGGTAGCCAGCGTTGGATTACTGTTTTGATTTGATTTGCATCCGGATTGAAGTATTGGAATACGCCTTTCTCCCACCAAGTTTTTGGCTCTGGCCCAGGCTCGTATTGCCACGCGCTGTTGTTTGTGTAGATTTCACATGTAATGGCGAATGTGCTTCTGTTTCCGTACATCCAATCGTCCCATAAACCGTATGAAATGTACAGACTGCTTGCTTGCATGTATATTGTTCCGCCGGTGATGCTCGACAAGTCTTGCGAAATTTTTTGAAACATCATCACGTCGGGTGGTGGATTGTATGTATAGCCCCATGGATAAAGTATAAGCTCAGCTCCAGAGTGAAAGCTTAACGCATACATGAAATCATGTTCTAATGCAAGATTTCTTAGTGCTTGTGTTTCAGGTTCTGAGAATGGCGCTGTTCCCTTGAAAACTTCTGAACGCGGGTCTGAACTTCCACCTTGCCATTGATAATCATAGTTTCTGTTTAGGTCTACACCGCCAATCCAGTCTTCATTTTTTAAGCCGTCGCCGTCATCGTCTATTCCTTCCCATCTTATGAAGTAGTAATTGATGCCGTCCCAGTAATAGAGGTCTTCTATGTAGCCATCTCCGTCTTCATCGTCTGGTGGATCCTCATCAAACAACCCATCACCGTCTTCATCAAATGGATGCGCGTTTTTGCGTTGCCACTCATTTTTTCTTACGCTATCGAAGCCGTCTACATTTAGCGCTGGTATTACGTATATTTCGCTGTAATTCAACATGTAAGTTATTGTTTCGTTTGTACCGAAGTTTATTGCTGCTTGCGACACAAAGTATAGGGGAAGTTCAGCACTTATGAGTTCGCGAGCATGATGATAACCAACAAAAAGAACTTTAGGCTTAGGATCAGTGTTAGACTCATTTGTTAATCTAATACAATAAATGTCTCTGCTTTGCCAACTCTTGCCTATTGAGAAGACGTCAACAATGTTTGGAAAAGTGTTGTTTAAAGAAAGTAACGTATTAACAATTTCGGTATAGTTGTGGTAGTGCTGCCAGTCACCCCACGGAATGGACTCATTATGAACAAGCGGGTAACGATCTTGATTATACTCATCAATAATGTATGGAGTATCACCTATACCATCACTACCAGTCTCATTCTGATGGGGACCATTATACAAGTCTATGCTTGTATAGTCGCTCCAGTAGTTTCCGCCAGAAGGATAACCGTCGTCCCAATAATTTATGTTGTTGTTTGTTAATGCTTGAAATGCGTTGTTTACGAAGTTGTTATGGAATATTACATTGTTTATGGACTCGAGGAAGAATTCTATGCCAGCATGCCTATTCTGTGTTATGTTGTTTCCTGACACTTCGTTGTTTGTGGAGTTATAAATTAGGATGCCATCAACGTTTTCTGATATTTCATTTTTGAAAATAGTTATGTTGTAAGAATCGGAGACTGATATTCCTGCAATATCACTTGAAGTTATTTTGTTTTCTTGAATGTGAACATCATGTGAAAAACCCCATATACTTATGCCAAAGTTTATGTTGTTAAATAGAATGTTCCCGAAAACAGTGTTGTTTAAGCCAGAATTAACGCCTATACCATAATATCTGTTGTTAGTCAAGGTGTTTCCATAAATTGCACATTGCAATGTCGAGTACAGAAATATTCCAAATTCAAAGTTTTGGATGCGCATGTTCATGACTGTCACATTGCTCCTTCCTGATAAATCCACACCGCAGCCATTCATAGCGCCTTGAAGAATGCAGCCTGCTCCGTTAATTATGACGTTGTCTCTCTCAACTACGATTCCATCAGCAGAGCTCGTAATGTTACCAATCAATGTATAAGTCATGTTATCATAGGTTATTATTGGCGCGTCTGATGGATCTATGCTTCCATCAGCCTTAATGTAAACAGTACCAGTCCAAACGCTTCTAGCCATTTGGCTGTTAACTGCCAAAGACAAAATGCTTATAAACAAAAGCGTCATAATCATCCAAGAAAATGTTTTACGCGTGTTCTCTCCTCCTATTATAATAACGTAGATAATTCAACTTAAAGTTTTTCCATAAAACGATGAGTAGATTTTACCATCGAGTAACGGTATTTTATTGCGTAAAATTTTTGGGGGAAAACGATATTCTCCTTGCAGGTTAATATGGGGCTATTTTTAAGGTCTAAAGGCAAAACGATAATAGGATACGTTAGTAGCATAATCAAACTTTTGATTTAGTATTTCAAACAGAAAAAATGGGAGTTTTGGGCTTTACGGGTCGGGTTCCCATCCGAAGTTTGATGCTGCAATATAAATGTCGTCTATACCTATGTAATTGTCTTTGTTAAGGTCTAGGTCTGGGTTCCATCGTGGTCTTCCCGGTTCTTCACCGAATGCTGAAGAGATTATGAATATATCGTCGATGCCGACGTAGCCGTCATAATTTACATCCGCTATGTTTGTTGGATAAATAGTGCATTGCCAACCTTCAGCATCATGTGGTATAAGTAAGCCATCGTCGTCTATTACTCTTGATCCGAAAAGTGCGAAGTTTGATGCTATTGGGGGTATTATATATCCTAATTTCTTGTCGTATCCTCTATCTTGATAAATTACCTCAAAGGTTATTGATGCTACCACGCCTTCGCCGTGTGGAAATTCTTCCCAGTAGCCGGTTGCGTTTGGCAATAGCAAGGTTCCTATTAACACGTGCGAGGGAATTATCGTTCCGTTCGGCAGTACAGTCGCCCTTTCTATGAAGTATATGAAGAAGGTTCCATGGTGGTTCCATCGCGGGTCTTTTAAGAATGGGCCCTCAGTGACGTTAACAACTCTTAATAGTGTGCTGTTGTATGCGATTCTGAATTCTAGTCCAACGAGTCTCCAGTATGCTCCTAAATCGTTTATTGTTATGTTTACGGTGAACGTCTCGCCTAGCAGTTTTGCGTTATATGTTGGCGGCTCGACATTTAATGTTGGTTTCTCGCCTATTCTTACGGTTATGGTCTTAATATTGTCTGCAAGATCAGTTTCACCTGGAACCGCATCTGCTTCGGCCTTTATGGCGTAATCGCCGTAGGGAGTAACCCCAGTAGTGTCCCATGTAAAAACTAATATTTTAGTTGACCCTGGGATCATGTCCGTGATCGTCTGCTTGCTTATAAAGTGATTATCGTAATATAGGGATACATCGAAGGTTTCGTAGGTGTTTCCCTCATTTTTAACCGTGACACTAACTTGTACGGCAGTTCCAACCACAACCCGAGACGGAGAAGCAACAACATTTATAACGGCAACATCGTGGACAAGCGGTGGAACTTTTTCCGCAAGTAGCCATGGACTAAAGTTAGCATTACCGTATAATTCGTCGCCTGTGCCTCCTGGGTTAAGTGTTGGGTGATATGGCCCGGAGGCATTGCCCCACCAGTTATAGCGAGCATCAACTTGCTCTAAAACATCATCCTCAACCCATAAGCCATATGTGCCGCTGCCTACAATGTTGTTGTAATTTATCTTCACATTGGTTGGATAGACTGTTACGCCTGAATAGCTCCATACGTCAATTCCGTCTTCTATCGCGTTCAGTATGTTGTTGCAGATGAGTGTAATATTTCTTGCGTCATTTGATATGTCAACTTGCCACGTGTTGCCTACCAGAGTGTTACCAATTATATCAACATTTGACAATATCAGATGGTAGAGTGAGCCATATTTTGATTCTGGAAAATCGACGGCTGCTATTCCAAGATCACATCCTTCAACATAATTGCTTTCAATTGTAACTCCATCAGTGTCAACAGCCATTATACCAGTAGCGGACCATGATGGATTATTCACTGTGCAGTTATAAACATGGTTGCCTACAACATTCGCTGTTGCGCCATATCCCACCTGTATGCCGTTTTCAGCCCACCAGTTGGTTTCGGTTTCTAGACCATTTCCAAAAACAGTATTTTGTTGGACGAGAGCGTACGGATCTGGATTTTGACCAGCGTCGCCAGAAATGCCTATGCCTCCCCGACTGAAATCCCTAACCTCATTATGCGAAATTGTCATCTCGGAATCGCCGTAAACCATTATTCCGAAGGTCTGCGGTCCGCTTCCCTTTCCAGAGGGCGGATACAAGCTGTGAATAACGTTGTTTGAAATGGTGCCTGGTTTTACGTTGCGACAGAGTATTCCAACATAACGATAGCTACTGGAAGCCTTGTTTCCTCCATCTATTTCAAAACCATCAATAGTCACGCTGATCGTATCAGATCCGCTCAGCGAGCCATAAGCAAAAATTATTGGGTCCCATGTTGCGGAGGACTCTGGAATTGTGAACGTACTTCGTGTATTGGGGGCTACGATTTTAGCTCCAACCGCTCCTTGTAGGCTTAAGCTCTTGTTGATGATCAATTGTTCCATATATGTACCTGGATAAACATGTACTATGCCTTCTGGAGCTACTGCGTTAATGCCATCCTGTATTTTTGCGAAGGCATTGTAGCCTATGAACTTGCCTGGTTCAACCTCGTAACCTGGTGGTAAGCCGGTCCAATCGTCGTCAACCCAAACCTCGCTTACAAAACCTTCAAGGTCTATGGAAACTGTTGTTCCATCTTTTAGCCCTATCGTTATTGCGTCTATGTAGCCTTGGAATGTGTTCATCCAATTCGTCCCTGTTTGGAACGAAATGTATTTTACTACTTCCACTCCATAATCGATGTTGGTTACTGGACATCCAGAATAGTAGTAGTGCCAGTTAATTGGGCCAGCTTGAATATCTTGTAGAGTTGGTTGACCATAAAATCCGTAGAAGCCTATGGTGTCCAGGTCGAAGAATGTAAGCTGATTCGTGCCTACATCTGTGCTCCACTTATTCCATTGATTTGATGGAGCGTTAAGGTTTCTTGAAAAGTATGGTTCTCCGATCAGTTTATAACCATACCAGCTTGCCTTGTCATCAACTCCGTCTGGTTTAGTGTAAATCACAAGGTAGAAGTCCACGTCATTTTGAGAGCCCGGCTTGTTCGTGTGATACGAGATGCTTGAAATGTCATCTATCTTAAAGCTGCCTAGTACGTCAAAGGGCGGAACTGTCGGGTCGATGTAAATTTCAAATTTCTGTCCTAATACTGCGGCCCAGCATCCACTTCCCCAATAATACTGTTCGCTTGTTCCCTTGGCTTTGGCAATACTGGCAACAGCGCCACCTAAAATTAAGTATTTGGCAGTGGCCATGTCACTCGTGTTTGTGTCATACCATGAGAAGTCTGCCGGATAGAAGGTTCTTCCGCCACTTCCTCCTTTAAAGTAGACTGCCCACTTAAACTCGTTCGCAAGGTAAGCCTTGCCTATAGTAACTGTGAAAACCATTTGCGGATTTTCACTTTTGCTTCTGCCACCTGTAGCGGTTATGCCATCTGGCAGTGGATAGTTCTTATAGTCTGGGCTTCCGGTGTGCCAGCCGCTTTCATAGTAGCTGATTAACCATGTTCCATGTGGATAATGGGGATCAACGCCATCGTTGTTGTGAACTTGAAACTTTATCTCATTGCCAATCCCTATTATAACCACTATTCCGGCAACCGGATTGTTCAAGTATGCGCTACTTTCGTCTAAGTCGATTGTCCACTTAACAGAATTGGCAAATTCTTCAACCTTAACGTGCGCCCAATCAACATCTTGATCAAACAACACATTCAGTACACCATCAGTAGCGTTCACAGGCACAACAGGCAACGCGATTGCAACAGTGCTTATAAAAAGCATTAGAAGCATTAATGCCGCAGATAGTTTGCTTTTCATTTTCCTTTCTCCTCTTTCACCTTTTAGGCACCCCAAAAGATGTCTTTGGGGATAATAAAGGGTTGCAATGAAAAGTTTTTAAATTTTGTGAAACTTTGTTCTAGCCACTTATCTAATGCTGCTTTTACATTTTAACATCACGGGAAACAAATTCTCCCAAATTCTCTGGCGATTAGCCATATATCATCTATCCCTACATACCCGTCACGATTTACGTCAGCATCAAATCTCCATCTAACGTGCCCAGGACTAGTGCCAAAAGAGTAAGCTGCAAAAAAAATGTCAGAAACATCAACAACTCCATCCACATTACAATCAGTATTTACAGCTATTCTGATGGCCTTGTTAATCTGATAAAAGTTATCAGCGAGGTCTAATTCACCGGGGGAACATGATGCTATTGCAGTAAAATTCAAATATAGACCATAAAATCCGGCAGTATTCCATACAAAAAGCATCGTGACATTCTGACTGCTCTGAATGGTTAATTTGGAATAACCAATTAAACATCCATCACAAAAAACGTCAAGATTAACAGTTGCAACTTTATCCCCTTGATTTTCAATAGTTACATTGACAAAAATTGGAACGCCGGGCTCAACCCTTTCAACGTCTTCCAATTGAATAGAAACAATTCCAGTATCCCATAACGGAAATTCCTTGACAATATCCCTTAAAACGATAGGTACATCTCCATCTAAAACTGGAAAATAGCCCTGCGGATTTTGTTTAAAAGCCTCATCTTCCTCATAAAAGTGTGTTTCAACATACTCTTTAGCATGTTTAAAGGCTTCTGCAGCAGAAACCCAACCATCATTGTTTAAATCTTCAGCCATCCAAAAACTTCCCAAAATACCAACGGTAAAATGCCCATCAAACATATGTCCCCAAGCAGATTGCGACTGCTTACAAGCTGCAAGTACAGTACTATCGGAGAGAACGCCTTTCGTCCAATATCCACTATAACAAGTATCCAGTATGAGAACAACATAGGCTTGAGGAAGCCCCCCTAAGGAAAGCCATTCCTTAAGCTCTTTTAATGACACCCCGCAAAAACGATATACCAACCCGTGTGAAGGCTCTAGGTAGACATAAGTATGCCCAACATAGTAGAAAATCACAATTTCACCTGGAGAAGCTTGAGCAAGAAAATTTTCCATCTCATTTTTAATGCTGTCAAATGATGGAGAACCTTGCCAAAAAATTTTAACTGAATCATCAAGCTCGTTTTGTCCGTACATCGATAAGAGATGGATAAAACTTACATACTCATCTGTACTATTATTCCAGTTCGGATAACGCAGCAAGGTTTTGATAAGGTTTTGGGCACTTTTCATTCTTTCACTATCAAACATTTGCTCAACAGCTAAAAGTCTAAATCTTCTAGGTTTCGCTGAAGGCTCTGGCACTTTAGGACCTACTGAATACTCACCTATTATCTCAACTAAATGAGCACTATGCAAATAGGTAAATCCAATAATACTGTGTGTTTCATTTTGTTCCATCATGTAACTTGATTGTAAACCATCAATTAAAACACAAAAATCTCCATTAAGCAAGTTTTTTGGAATTGTAACATTACAAAATCCGACAGTACCAGAAGGTCCTGTAACCTTAAAACTTAACTTTTTATTTGGCTGATTAAAATTGAAAGACGCCACAGTTGAATTAGAGAGCACCATGATATAGTAAACTTGACCACCCCATTTTAACGGAAAAATTCTTTTCTCGTTCCATGGCTCCATTAAGGGATAATTATCCACACCTCGATGCGGAATCAATGTATCACCAACGCCATCACCGGCAATCCTCTCATTCGACCCGTCGTCTAGACCTGCATAATCACTCCAGAAGTTACCTTCACAACCATTATCCCAAATGTTTGAACTATCTATTGATTCCAGCTGGATAAAATTATAAATGAAATTGTTGTGATAGATAACGTTAGAGTTAGAGTAGAAGAATTGAAGACCAACATTATTGTCAATTATAGTGTTGTACGTGATTAAATTTCCGTAACCACCCCATATGGCAATTGCTATCGCAGCATTTCGTATAGTAAAACCAGTAAAGCTAACATTTGAAGCAGTTATAGTAACTCCATACTCGAATTTCGTTACATTAGCCTCAACTATGGTTGTTTCCATGTCTTCTCCAATCAAAGAAAGGGACTTGTAAATCCGTAAAGACTCCCTGTACAAACCACGTTTAACAAAAATGATGTCTCCTTCACAAGCCACATCAACAGCATCCTGTATTGATTGAAAATCAGCCACACCATCGTCATCAACAATCCACTTTCCATGCTCCGCCTTAACAAAACAAGAAAAGTTTCCAGTTAGGATGCTTGCTATAATTAAAATCGTGAATAGAACGGAAAAAATCTTCCTGAACAATTTTACTCAAATTTTATATTTATCGCCCGTCCAAAATAAGCTTTTTTAGAGTATACAATCTTAACATAACATTATTTTGCAGAACGCAAGTAATCCACAGCGGCTGATAAAATTACTAGAAAAAGGAACGCACCCCAAATTAATATAGCTCTTAGAAGTGGGTGTAAACTAAAAGCCAGAGCAAACAAATACCAAGCTCCAGCAACCGGGAGACTTATTAACAAACCAGTTACAATTACAGACAAAATTAAAGGAAGCTTCATTATCGTATCTAAAATGAAATTGATAGCTTTAGCTATTGCCATTGCAAGATTCATCAAGCGGTAATTTGAATTTTCCTTTTTTCTCATTTCCAAACTTTCCAGTAAGAAAGTACTTGGTGTTATCTAATTTAAGTTTTTACACCAGCACGCTAATGTTCTTCAAAGTGAAGCTTAAGGGTTTCATTATCAATCTGGATCGTATCACCATTTGAGCTTATAAGCTTCGTTTCGTATGGTTTTTTGTCGAAGACTATTTGTGGCATTGAATAGTCGATTGATAAATAGCCAAAGGTGACTTTGGCTAATAAACCACACCCATCTTTACCAGAAACATTTCCAATAAGAGAACCCCCAATAAGAAGCAAACCTTGGCCTATGTCAGTTGCCCTGGCAAATACATCTTGCACGTGACCGTTTGATTCGTTTATTAAAACACTTCCAATAAATCCTCCTGGGGTTACGTCTATTAAGATTAGGCTGTAAGGGTCATAGGTCAAAAGAATCTGCCATGCATATAGGTCTTTAACGTTGTGAACTTCAACATTCACGGTGAATGTCCCCATAATCTCTGGTTCGGTTTTCTCTGGACTTGGTGGAACAAAGCTTGCTAAGACATAAGTTATGGGAAGTGCCAACATTAATGAGACTACAAATGCAATTTTTCTTGCCTTCTTCACTTGAAACATTCTGATTTCACCAAATAATCTTTGGCCGTGTAAAGATATAAGTTTGTCGCGTTAATACTTCGACTTTAAGAGGCAATACAAGTGCTAAAAACTAAAAGCGTCAATAAACTAGATGAAAGATTATTATATACATCGAATAGCAGATCAATATTAAACCACTCATTACACGTAATTTGAATTTGTGCTTATACATGTTTCTTGCCAATTTTGATATGGATCCAGCAATAATTCCTATACCTACAAATGGAAGCATAACACCCAAACAGAATGATATTACTATCAAAGTAAAATCTACATTCAATGTTAGTGGTGCCATAGCAAAGAAAAGTGGTGCAACACATGGATCAAGGAAATAAAAGAGAAAGCCGAGAATCACGATCCCCGTGTATGTTTTTACATACTTCTTTGCCAGTTTTTGTACTAAAACTTTTGTTTCACCTTTAACTTTAAAGAAACGTATGATGTCCAAACCTATCGTGTTAAGACCAAACAATATTGCGAATATACACGCAGCCCAAATTAATATAGTCTGAAATGAAACTGAAAAGAATATTAGAATAGTTATTAAACTGATTATTAACGCCGCAGAAACAAAACCTATTCCAAAAATCATTACGTAGAAAAATCCTTCTTTAAAACTTGTACCTTTTCCAATGGTGTAGCTGAGGACGAATGACAACAAGATAACTAAGCATGGGGAAAATGTTTCTAAAAAACCAAAAATGAACGCTAGTGGAATATTGATTGTATAATCGAACATTTTATCTGAAGATTGTAAAATGTTAATCATACATGAAAACTCATTGTTTTCCTTCTTCAATTCGCTTTCAATAGGCTCTATACAAGCTTTTATAACGTAGTTTCCAGCGCTCAAATTGAAGGAGTCCAAAATAAACGATTCCGAAATGCTCTGTTCTGGGTTTAAGCTCATTGAATTAATTTCCTTAATAAGCGATTCATTCAAAAATATTTTTAATGTAAAAATTTCGGCGACCGTTCCAAGGTTTTTTACAGTTACTGTTACGCTAATTTGCTCATGGCTCTTTATTATTGATTTAGATGGAATAACCGAAACTACAGCTAAGTCATGTATAATAGTTGAAACTGTATTTTGGGCTTTGATTTCCACTATTCCTGCGCAATATAAGTTATCAGCGATATTGAGTTCGTTTTGAACAGGGTTTGCATAAACAATTATGTCATAATAACCTTCGGGAAAATCGGTCGTATTTAGATCAAAAGTTAGCGTTTTGGAAGCGTTTGGTTCCAAAAAATTTCTGAGTAATGTTTCAAGGGATGTATTATTAAAGTAAATTGTTATGTTGAAGGATTCTGATTGCTTTCCACTGTTTGTTACGGTAATGGTCATGTTTAGAATTTCGCCTTTTGATAAGCTGCGGGGATTGATTGAAACATCTAATATTGCTATGTCATGTTCTAATGCCAAGTAAGAGTCGATAATGCTTCTCAAGTAGGTTTCATTAACAAATTGGTCGCCACCCTTTAGTATTATCTCTTCATTTATAACGATAGTGTTCCAGTCCATACGAGTGAGATTATAAAAGGCCCTTTTTTCTTGTCCCTCTTGGGAATACCAATCGATGCGTTTAATTAGAACATTGTTTCCGTAATCTCGCTGGATATTATCAACTATTTGACTGTTGTGCATGTATACTTCATAGTAAATTTGCCATTCTGGGCAATCTTGACAAACGCTATAGTACAAGAATTCTATAAGTACTGATGGGTTTGACATTGATAAACTTGGGAAAGCAAGTATAGCTATAACACAAATTATCAGAATCTCCTTTATTTTCAATTTCATTTTTATTCATCTGAAATGATAAAATTAGCCTTATATAAAAATTGTTTCTATGTTGACACTTCCGCTGTTTTTGTTAAATTGAATATGAAAAATTGTGGGTTTTATGGGTCTTCTTGTCCGAAGTGTTGTGCGGCTGTGAATATGTCGTCTACGCCTATGTAGCCGTCGTTGTTTATGTCTAGGTTTGGATCGTATTGGGGTGTTCCTTGTTCGGCTCCGAAGTGGGAGGCTATGGTGAATATGTCGTCTATTCCCACGTAGCCGTCAGCGTTTACGTCGCCAACTAGGCCCACATAAACCCAGCCGTCTATGAAAGTGTTATCGCTTGTTTCTGTTTCGCCTTGGACTTGTTCTGCATAAGCCCATAGCGTATAGTTGCCTTTGGCAAAGCCAGTAGTGTTCCATGTGAAGGTTAATGTTGTTGATGTTGTGCTTTCGAGTGTGATTTCTCTTTTTTCTATTGTAGTTTCGTTGGCGTAGATTGTTACATTGAAGGTTTCTGTGAAATCGCCTTGGTTGACGATTGTAACGTTTATGTTCATTGTGTAGCCTTGTCCCACAACTGTTTTAAGGGGTGTTACGTTGGTTGTGGCTATGTCGTGGACTTCTGCTAGATATCTTTTGGCGAGGTCGTCGCCTCCGCCTGTCCATGTGCTTGGTGTTCCCTGCCATGCGTATATGTTTCCGTCTGCGTAGGCTAAGCGGGAGCCTACATAGTAGCCTACTCCGAAGGGTAAATCGGCTAGGCGTTCCCAAGTGTTTGTGGATATGGTGTATCTGTAGAAGCGGTTGTCTGGGATTCCGTCCGGGTGGGCTTGGTTGCCGCTTAAAGCGTAGATGTAATCTCCATAGCCTGGAAGTTGCCATTCTGGGATATACAGAAGCGAGCCTCCGTCGCCTACGCCACCGGACCCACCGCTGTGGGGCCAAGCGGGAATATCAGCCATAGCAGTCCATGTATTATCCAAAATGCTGTAGCACCAGAAATCGTAAAGGGGTTCGGTTTCAAGAAACTCGCCGCGCAATGCATACAAGTAGTGGGCCCCTGTCCAGACGAGTGAGGCTCCGTCTCCCATGCCTCCCGGCGGGTCTGCAGGGTCCTCTTCGAACGGATTCCATTGCATTGTCCAAGGTTCAAAAGTCATAAAATACGTGGGGCGTTGCTCACCGCCTATTGTGGCATATAATCTAGGAATCGGGAGCGGTATAGGGGCCCATGTTATTGTGTCGCCTTCACCTTGGTCAACTGGGGTATCTGGCAAAGGCTCCCAAGAGTCGCTCGAAATGCTGTAACGATAAAAGAATCTGCGACTCTCTCCTGTTGCTGCTCCATATAAAGCATAAATGTAGTCAAATTCAATGTCGTTCCAAGCCAAAGCGGTACCAGTTTTGAAAGCCGCACCATCAGGCTGCGGTGGGGCTGCCAACTCTACAAAGCTGTTGTCCCAAGGGCGATAGCGATAAAAGCTGTTCCCCCGAGCGATGTAGATGTCCGTGCCCGTGCCAACCACAGCCTCCCCATAATTGCCTGTAACTGTGTCCCTAACCCAAACCCAAGGACCAAGCGCCCCCACATTTGAAACACTAAATGCAAACATCAACATGCTCAAAAGCAACAACCTCACCATTATTCCCGAAACATTGTTCTTTTCCAATTTCACCTCCACCATTCTCTCATCTCATTTCAAGGAGCCTAAGCCTTCAGAATCCAGCCCATTAGCCTTCCATACCACTATATAGCTAAGACCAACAAGCCAGAAACTAAAACCTAATCTCCCTTCAACAAGTAATTAACCCCATAAACAATTTAAAAAGTTTATGGAACTTTGTTCCATAACATCCACTACCCAACACCTAAACTATTAACTCAACAGTTAACATCAAAAATTTCTTCAGTAGTTGCCGTCTCATCAGCTGTTTTGTCAAGCAAATTTAAATAAACACGCACTCCTAAATTCCTAATAAAAATAGTACAAGTGTCCCACAATGTTAAAGTTTCACAAAGAAATACTAAAAGAATTCGAGCCCGTCGGCAAAAAAGCAAAAATAATACTATTCGGCTCATTAGCCAAAGGCAACTACAGACTTGATTCAGACATTGATCTAGCAATAATAACAAGAGACAAAAATTTAATGAAACTAGCCTCATCCATAGCCGACAAAATACTCGCAGAACACGGAAAACTTGTAACCCTCAAATTCATAAACGAGAAAGACTTTGAGGAGGGAAAAAAACCACTTATAAGCGAGATTAAAAAGGGAATCGTGATCTACGATGGAGGAAAACGTTAAAATCCGAATAAGAGAAGAATTGGAAGTTGCAAAAAGAAGGCTGATAGCAGCAAAACTTCTCTTCGAAAAAGGCATGATAGAAGATGCGGTAAACAGAGCCTACTACTCATTCTTCCACGCAGCCAAAGCCATGCTTAACATATTAGGATTCGATGCAAAAACCCATTCAGGCCTAATATCAGAATTCGGCCTAAGAATAATAAAAACAAACCTATTAGACGAAAAATTTGGACAATATTTTAGAAGGGCTTTCGAGATGAGGGAAAGCAGCGACTACGAAATAGGCATAGTATTCAGCAAAGAAGAAGTGCAAATGCTTATCAAAAATGCAGATGAATTTCTGAAAAAGGCTCAAAAATTCGTAGAAAAAAGACTTTAACTCAACTTTCAACAATTTTCTTCAATTGCTTCTGGTACATTTCAACAATTTCGCTTACGGTTGTTGCGTCTTCTGCTGCTTTGTCAACTCTATAGTTGCCTGTAAACCGTGGAAAGCGTATGGCTAGGCCGCTTCCTTGGCGTATTGCGTTCATGGCGCATGTGTGTATTGGGCTTAGGGTTATTTCTGCGCCTAATATTTCGAGGACTATTTTTGGTTCTAGCCATATGTCTGCTTCTATTAGGGAGTTTACCCTTGGATGCCTATGCCCTATTACGTGTGGTTTCAGCATTTGTGGAAGTTTCGCCAAATCGTCGTCTGTGAAGCCTGTTCCACATTTTGTTACTGTTTCGAATGTGTCGCTTTCTGGATTATAAGCTGCCAGTAGTAGTGCGCCGTATGTTCCTGCGCGTTTTCCCCTGCCGTGAAAAGCGCCGACGACGACTAGGTCTACTGTGTCTGTCATTTCGCTTTTGTAGTCTCGTTTGTACTTTATCCACAGCCAACCCCTAGCGCCTGCTTGGTAAATGGAATCCTCTGCCACTGATTTGCACACTAAGCCTTCGCAGCCGTTTTCAATAGCTTCTAAAAAGAATTTTTCAAGTTCTTTCGCGTCGCCTGTTATTATGTGTTTTGCGATTTGCACCCTTTCGCTTTCGATTATTGTCCTTTCTAGTGCTTTTCTCCTTTTTGGGTAAGGCTCTAATGTTAGGTCTTTTCCGTCTATGTATAGCGCGTCAAACATAAACAGCGAAACTGGATAGGCTTCTATTGCCTTTTCAATTTCGTATTTGCGTCTTCTGTGCATAAGCTCTTGGAACGGGCGCATTTCGCCCGTGTCGACGTCTATGGCTACGCATTCAGCCTCTAAAATTGCGTCTTTTGCGCGCACATGTTTTTTGACGAGTTCTATGGCGTCTGGGTATTGGCTTGAAATGTTTTCTAGGCGTCTAGAGAATAGGATTACCTCTTCTCCTTTCTTGTGGATTTGCACCCTTTCGCCGTCATACTTGTATTCTGCAATGCACTTTCCGCCAAGCTTTTCCAAAATTTCTTCTGGCGAGGAAAGCCTTTCAGCCAGCATAGGCCTTATTGGTTCGCCTATTATGACTTGGAATTCCTTTATTCCGTCCAGTCCCCTTTCTGCAACGGTTTTTGCAACCCTCCCGAGGTCTGAGGATATGTTGTAGGCTCTTTCAATTAGTTCGCGGGCCTCTTTTCCCCCGCCGTAGGCTATTGCCAAAGCGTCGAGAACAGTCATGTCAGCGATGCCTAGACGCAGGTTTCCAGTAACCGTGCGCATAATGTACTTCGCCTCTTTTGGTGTTGCATCTGCCAGAAGCCCGGCTAAAAGTGCGGTTTTAGTGTCCACTGCTCCGGAGCCAGAAGCCTTGGCCATCTTGTCCAGTGTTTCGTATACTCTTTGTACTGTTAGGGGTTTTTTGAAGAATGTTATTTGTTTTTTGTTTGCTATGAATTTTTGTGCGGTTTCGCCTATGTCTCCGCTTTTCTTTAGGTCTTCTTCTATTTCGCTTTCTTTTGAACCAGAAGCTCGTGCCAGGGCTTTTATTGCGAGTTTTTCCGCCACGCCTATTTCCAATCCTACAAAATCTGGGTAGATTTTGCCCTGCGTCAAGTAAACGACTTTGTCGATTATTTCTTTAGGTGTACTTCTTAGCAAGTTAACTAGGAGGTCCGTCATTTCAAGCCTTTTTGTTGTAGCTTCAATTTGCTCGTAGATGTCGGCTATTTCGGAGTACTGCAATAATTGAGCCTCGTTAAGGATAGTGTCAACGCCAAGATATTAGACTTTCATTTTGTCGAGTTCCTTTAAAAGTTCAGCAAGCCTTTCTATGGCTAGTTTCCATGCTATTTCGCCTGTATCTTTCGAAGCTTTCGTGGGGTCGCCTATAACCCCATTTTCGCTCAATTCTTTTGTTCTAAAACTCCACGAGACTTTCGGGCCTGTCTCTTTTAGCCCTATCTTTGTATATTTTGATTCTGGAAGTTTTATCTCTGTTTTTCTTATCCTTTCTTTGACTACGTAATTTTCTCTATTTGCAAGCGTAGTGGATGTTTCAAATTCTCCAGCATGTGCGTCATATGGTGTTTTAATATGCTTTTCGATGAAGTCGGGTATTAGGCTGACCGTGTCGATAGCTGCGAATGCGTTTGTATCCATCTTTATTCTTTGTGCTGTTGCTTCTAAGGCGTGGGTGTTTCCGCCGTGTCCATTTTCGAATAGTATCTTTCTGAATCCATGTTTTGTTAGGGAATAAGCCACCTCGTAGGCTAGTTGCTCCAACGTGTTTGAGGAGAGCGTAACTGTTCCTGGAAAGTCCATGTGATGCAGTGAAACTCCATAATATATTGGTGGAGCCACAAGTGCGCACTGCGCCTTTTCCGCAGCCTTTAGTGACAGCCAAAAAGCATCGTAGGCATCCGTGTCAAGCGGCAAATGGGGACCGTGCTGCTCACAACTTCCTACGGGTATTATGGCTACATCGTGCTTTGACAAGAATTCTTTCACGTCAACCCATGTAAGTTCGCCCATGTAGTAGCTGCGCATCCTCATGCCTTTTCACCAAGTTTCGTAGTGAACAACTTGCTTCATCGGCCTTCTTCTCGGAGGTTGAGGAGCCTCGCCTGGATAGCCCACGGGAATTATTGCTACTGGGCGTACTCCATTAGGAATCTTCAGCGCTTCTCGCGCTTCTTCCTCTCTGAAAGCGCCAATCCAGCATGTGCCTAAACCAAGCGAATATGCGGCCAAATGCATGTTTTGAATGGCTGCGGCAGTGTCCTGTATGCAATACAGTGTTTTACCGCGTAAGCCGTAGCCTCGCGCTGAACGTTCTTCATTCGCGCATACTACCATCACGACTGGCGCTTCTGCAATAAACTCTTGGCCAAGCGCCGCCTTAACGAGCCTCTGCTTAATTTCATTATTTTGCACAATGATGAATTCCCATGGCTGGATGTTTCCAGCTGAAGGCGCCCAACACGCAGCCTCGATAAGCTTGCTAATTGTTTCTTCTGGAACAGCTTGACTTTTAAATGCCCTTATGCTTCTTCTACCCTTAATTGCTTCTAGAACCTCCATAATTTTCACCTACATGTATCGTGTATACCATTATAATCGAAAAAGCCTTAAGTTTTGCCATTCAGAGTATATTTTGGATGATGACGCAGAGAGTCAATAGAGCTTCTGTATAGCGGTGATATGACTCGACGGGCGAACTGACATATCCTTCTAGAGAAAATTTATCAGTATAGAAAGCGAATGAGAAAGGAATTAACATTTAGAAGTTAGTGTGGCGAAGGTTGGACGGGGAACGTTTGCCTAAAAAGTTTGTGGAAACTTTAGATAGACTTTCAGCGCGAAGGGTTATTAAGTATGCGGTTTACTCGGTTGCCGTTGCTTTGTTTTTCGCTTTGATTTTGTTGCCGCCAATACTTGGAATAGTGATTAAGTGGGGCTCGATTCAAAATGTTTTAGAACAGCCGGAAATCGTGGCGCGGGCGCTTAACGCAGTACGAAATTCCTTCATAATTGCCTTGCTTGTTTCTGCTGTTGATGTTGTTGCTGGGCTTCCCATGGCTTGGCTTGTTGCTCGTGGAAAAATGAAGTGGCTTAATATACTTGATACTTTATGCGACATACCGTTTGTTGTGCCGACGGCTGCTCTTGGCTATTCGCTTTTGCTTTTTTGGAGCGACTCAAGCGGAATATCAGCACTTTTTGGTGGTTCACTAGTATCTGAGGGTTGGCTCCTAGTTATACTGCTTCACTTCACATTCTCTTACCCAGTAGTTGTTAGGGTAATCGTTGGCGCACTACTCGACTATAAAATGGAGTACGAGCAAGCTTCAAGGACACTTGGGGCGCCGCCGTTCATAGCCGCTAGGACCGTTACGCTTTCGATAATTAAGCCTTCTTTGATAGCAGCTTTTATTCTAGCCTTTTCAAGGTCGATTTCTGAAACAGGCGCGACGATGATGGTTGCTGGAGTTTTCGAAAATGGTCCAGTCTTTATCCAAAATATGAAAAATGAATTTTCAACAATCAACCCAGCACTTTATGAAGGCGCAATAGTCCTAGCAAGTTTCATATTAATTGCTGTATCATGCACGATTTTTGCTATAATCCGCGCACTGGGACCAAAACTAAAAATGCCAATAAAAAGAGTTTGGCCGTCCGTCGAAAGAAAGTTAAGCTACTCTTCAGCCTCAGCCACAAGGAACACTGTGACGCTGGCTGTTTTTCTCGTAATAGTTCTTATTCCATCGCTCTTCGTTGCATTGCCAGCATTTCAAGCAGTTTTTGCTCCTACATTGTGGGAAGCACTTTCTGGAGCAAGCGAACACTGGAGTGTTTATTGGCAAAGCATAATTCTTTCATATTCCGTAGGGGCTATTGCCACATTTTTAAACATCGCTATTGGCTTGCCCGTGGCTATAATAGTGGCGAGAAAAAAGTTTGGAACGTTAGCTTCAACAATTTTGGATGTGCTTGTGAATGTTCCACTTGTTGTTCCGTCGATAGCCTTGGGCGTTTCTTTAAGGTTCTTTTGGAAAGAAACTGTACAGTTCATCCCAGATTTATGGCTTCTAATTTTCGCACATTTGGCGATTACTTACCCTTATTTTGTGCGGGCGATGGCGGCAGCAATTGAAAGAATAAGCATAGAGTTGGAGGATGCCTCAAGAACCTTGGGAGCTAAACCATTATGCGTTTTTAGAACAATAATATTGCCGTTAACCAAGTACTCAATGTTTTCTGGTGCAATAATGGTTTTCACGAGAAGCGTAAGCGAAACTGGCGCCACGTTGGCTGTTACTTCACTTAAAACAGCGCCAGTTGTGCTCGTCGATTGGGTTAAGAGGATAGTTTCCGTTACGCCATTAGAAATAGGTTTGGGATGTGGTTTCTTGGTGTTGTTCTCTTTCATGATCCTTTTAGCCCTGAGACTTGCCGTTAAGGGGAAGGGAAGATACTAGTATGCCTAATATAGTGCTTAAATTATACATTCTCTCTTACGCTGGTTTAGGCTTGGACGAAGTGAAGAAAAATGCCTGACGTCCGTCTCGTCAACGTTACAAAAAAGTTTGGGAAAATAGTTGCCGTTGACAACGTTAGCCTCCACATTCACGACAAAGAATATTTTTCGCTTCTGGGTCCAAGCGGCTGTGGAAAAACCACGCTTCTGCGGCTTATTGCGGGGTTGATTCAGCCAGACGAAGGCGAAATCTACATTGGAGACCGATTAGTCAACAATGTGCCGCCAGAGGATAGGGACATAGGCTTTGTTTTCCAAACCTTCGCTCTTTTTCCGCACATGACCGCTTGGGACAATGTGATTTATGGCCCCAGAGTGAAGGGTTTCGACATGAGAAAGGCTGAGACAATTGGACATGAAGTACTTGAAATGGTTAGACTTCATGAGCGCTTAGACGCTTTTCCTAATGAGTTAAGCGGTGGAATGATGCAGCGAATAGCTGTCGCAAGGGCGTTAGCGGCTGGAGCGAAATTGCTGCTTCTAGACGAACCCTTGGGACATTTGGACGCTAAAGTTAGGAATGAGTTACGCTATGAGATAAGGAGGATGACGAAAGATTTAGAGTTAACAGCAATACACGTAACGCATGACCAAGCCGAGGCCATGGCGATTTCAGATAGGATTGCTGTTATGAAGAAGGGAAAGGTTTTGCAAGTTGGCACTCCCTCGGAGCTTTACCTAAACCCACAGAGCATATTTGTGGCTCACTTTATTGGGGAGTCAAACTTTCTTGAAGGATACGCTTTGGAAGTGAATGAAAAAACAGTCACCATAGAACTTCGAGGCGGGACAAGGATACAAGCGCTTAACAGAGGCGCGAGCAAAGGCGAAAGGGCGCTTTTGGCGATAAGACCAGAGGCGTTCACTGTCAAGAAGGGAGAGAACAAAGGGAAAAACGCCTTGCTTGGTGTGATTGAAAGGGTTACTTTTGAGGGAACAAATATAAGGTATGATGTGAGACTTGAAAACCAAGATTCCGTAGTTATAATTAAGCCATCAATGACGGAAGAGTGGTTTAACATGGGGGAAAAAATAACCGTAAGCTTCCCGCCAGAAAAGGCATACGCGTTCATGTACCCAGAGGCTGGTTTGAAGGAGGAAATATCCGTTGAGTGAACTAATAAAATGGTTTGAGAAAAGAAGAGAATCAAGGGCGCTGGCGACCATACAGCGGCACCTAGCCCTAACAACTGGAATAGTTGAGGATTTGGAAAAAGCAATAAGGGCGGCGATAAAAGGAGACACTAAAGAGATGCAAGTTTGCATCGAACGAGTGGCAAGCAGCGAGAAAGAGGCAGATTCGCTTCGGAGGAAGGTTATGGATGAAATTTCAAAAGGAGAACTCTCGCCAGTAGATAGGGCTGACCTAATGGATTTAGTAAAGAGAGTTGACATGGTTGCGGACTGGAGCAGAGAATCAACAAGAGTTCTAGGTGCAATACCGATGGAGCAGCTGCCGACTTCCATCAAGGAAGAGTTTATTGAAATGGTTAAAAGCGTTAAAGGCTGCGCAATTTCGCTACAAAAATGTGTAAACAAAATGATGGTCAAGCCAGAAGAAGCGCTTCAAGCGGCAGATGAAGTGGAACGTGAAGAGGAAAAAGTTGATGACTTACATGAGAAGGCTAGAAAGCTTCTTGGTAAGGAAGAGTTTCCGAAGGCTGGCGTAGCCATTTTGGCAAGTCAGCTCTTCGAAGCGATAGAGATGATTGCAGACGCATGTGAAGATGCATGCGACCAAGTTAGGGTTATCATGGTTAGGAAGTAGGGAGGGAAAAATTATGGTTGAAGTAAAAGTTGATGTTTCAGAATTGAAGGTTGAAGGCAGCGACGTAATTAAGGAGCTCGCAGATTTCTTGAAAGAGAAAACGAAGGCAAAAGTTGAAACGCTGACAGACGCCATAAGCGTGGAAGGAGACGCCATTTCCAGAAAATACTTACGCGTACTGCTCAAAAAGTTTCTACATCAAGTCGAGCTCAAAGATTATTACAGAGTTATAGGCGGCGCGGAAAACTCGCTGGTTATTAAGGAAAAGAAAATCTCCGAAGAGGAAGAATAAGCAAGCTATTGCTTCCCAAATTTCTCGCGTTTCCTCTTTAAAAATTCTTCCTGAACTTTTAACGTGTAGTTCCTTGCATTGCGAACATTTTCATATGCAGCCAAAAATTCTCCATCTTTAACAAGCGCTTCTGCACTCCTCAAAAAGTGACGCACATCGGCAAGCATTTGTTTAAGCTCAATTTTTTTGGGGTCTGGATCTGCCTTCGGCTTAGAAAACCCATCATCTTGGATAACTATGGAGAAAAGGAATAAAGCATATTCAAGTTCAGCCACAACATGCCAAACGTTTTGGGCGAATGCATCATCATCCCCATTATTTAACGCTTCAATAGAGTTTTCTAGGTAGTTTAGGGCTGACGCAATTGCTGTTGCCACTTTGTTGCTAACATCCATCGCCATCGACTTGACTTGCACACATACACTAATTTATATTTTTATTCCCTTTCTCTAGCAATAAAAACCACACCAAGCAAAACTAGGAAAGCCCCAAAAACTGTTAGTTGTGTTGGAACTTCTTGAAATAGGGCTACGCCAAGCAAACTTGCACCTATCGGTTCAAGCAACGCAATGGTAGCGGCTTCGAAGGATTTAAGGTTTGAAAGCGAGGAAAAATATAAGGTGTGAGCCACCGCTGTTGGAATTAAGCCCAAACCGAATAGAGAGAACACCGCATCAACGCTTTTAGGTATGGAAACCATACCAGCAACCGCCAAATCCAGAAAAAACGCCAAAAACGCCGCAAACAAGTAGATTGGCACAATGGAAGTAGATAAACCAGTTTTACCTCGGAGAACCTTGCCATAATTCAAGTAGAAGGCTATAAGCAAAGCGGCAAAAGTTGCTTCCAAATCACCTTTTAGAGTCGATGAAATACTTGCTAACTGAGAACCTGGCGTTTCAGCATAAGCAATCAAAAAGACGCCTATAAATGAGATTATTAAGCTTAAAACTGTTAGTCGGGATGGTTTAAGCCTAAAAGCGAACACCGAAATAATTGTGGAAAATATTGGTGTTGTATTAACAAGAACCGTGGCGTTCAATATTGTTGTGTCTTTCACAGCAGATGCAAAAAATACAAAATGTAAACCCAGAAAAAAGCTGAGAACCAAAATTTCTTTCAGGTTTTCCCTCATTAGGTTAAAATTGAGCGAAGCATGAAAAATTAAGGCGATTGCTAGCAATGCTAGGCTTGCGATGAGCAAACGCCAGAAAGTTATGGAAAAAGCGTCTAACCCTACAAGAAAACGTGTAAAAATGGCTGATGTTCCAAAGAGAACACCAGCAACTACACCTTCAGCCACCGCCCTACCCCTAGTCTTAACGCACATGCCTATGCCCTTTTTCGCTCTGCTTTTGTGCAAACCATATTAATACGTTTATTTCTTAAAAGGAAAAGAGACCAGAAGGTGAAAATTTGGACACGGAAGAAATTATGGAATTAGCGTTAAAGTTAGCAGAACTAAAAGAAGTCCCAGCCGACAGCGCCATTTATGTAAAAGGAAAAGACATTAAAAAAGTTCTATTCAGCATAGATGCAGGAGTTCCAGAACTTCTACTTGCCAAACAGTTGGGCTGCGACGCTGTGATTTCACATCATCCACCAGGAGGAACTGCGGCGATAAACTTCCACGAAGTCTTTAGGAGGCATGTTCAACAGATGGTTGCTGCTGGAATTCCAAGGCATGAAGCGGAAAAGGCTGTTGAGAAGAGAATTGAAGAATTGGAGGTTGAGGGACACATGCGAAACTATGCACATGCAGTGGACGTTGCAAAAATCTTGAAGATGTCATACATGAACATTCACACCCCGTTAGACGAGGTTGGAAGGAGAATCATGGATGAAAAGATAAAAAGCAAAGTTAAGGAAAACTCGCGCGTAGAAGACGTTATTTCCGCCTTGAAAGAACTTCCAGAATTCAGAAACGCCGTAACCGACATAAAAATTCGCCTCGGAAAACCAGAAAACCCAGCTGGAAAAGTCGCGGTTTCGCATGGAGCTGGAACAAATGGCGGCTACGAAATCGCAAAAACATACTTTAAGCATGGTATTGGAACAGTGGTCTACATTCACATAAGCCCAGCGGACTTGGCAAAGCTGAAGGCTGACGGTGTTGGAAACTTAATAGTGACAGGACACATAGCAAGCGATTCTGTTGGCATAAACCCATTAATCGACAGACTTGAAGAAAACGGAATTGCCGTAACAACCATTGGCATCGTCAGACGCTGAAGGGAAGTCGAATATGAAGCTTGTTCGCTACAGTGTCGGAGAAAGCGAATGGTATGGAGTTTTAATTAACAACAAAGTAATATGTTTGCCAAAGCTTGCGAAAAATAAACTTCCAGCAAAACTAGAGGAGTTCATAGCCTTAGGCATAGATGGAATTAAAACGGCAGAAATGCTAATTGAAAATGCAAGCGAAGATGCTGTAAAAGGCGTCTCTTTACCCGTTGACAGAGTCAAAATATTGGCACCAATAAAATTTCCATCAAAAATAATCTGTTTAGGCTTAAATTACGTTGACCACGCTGCAGAACAAAACGCACCCCTACCAGACGAGCCAATAATCTTCTTTAAACCACGCACAGCAATACTTGGACCAAACGAGAACATTGTAAAGCCAAGCTTTGTTAAACAGCTCGATTATGAGGCTGAACTAGCCATTGTTATAGGCAAAAAGGCGAAAAACGTCAAAGTTTCAGAAGCAAAAACATACATTTTCGGGTACATGATAATGAACGACGTTTCAGCCAGAGACATACAATTCAAGGATAAACAGTGGACCAGAGGAAAGAGCTTTGACACTTTCGCCCCAATTGGACCATGCATAACAACCGCAAACCAAATTGAAGATACGTCAAACTTGGCAATACGCACATGGGTTAACAACGAACTGCGCCAAAACTCAACAACTAAAAACATGGTTTTCAAATTGGAAGAGATAATATATCACCTAAGCCGCGTGATGACACTTGAACCATGCGACATAATCGCGACAGGAACACCTGCTGGTGTAGGCTTCGCAATGAAGCCACAACCTAAATTTTTGCAAGATGGAGACGTCATAAGAATTGAGATAGAAAAAGTCGGTTTGCTAGAGAACAGAGTTATTGAGGAAGATAAGTGAATTAACATTTCTTATCTACCATTCATATTTAAAATTCATAAATTATAAAGCACGCTTTTCCCAAAAAAGAAAATTTTCTGGAGAGAATAATGTTAGAAAACATTTTGCAGAAACAAAAACAGAAAACTAGTCAACACGTTAAATGTGTTAAATGCCACACAAGAGAAGACACAAACGAAGACCAAATGTGCGACAGCTGCCGCTACATGCTCACCTTGGAAAATATAATCAAAAACAGAAAGTAAACTACTTCATGCTTAGAATGCGGGGCAATGCAAAGCTCCGAGTTTAGGCAGTTGCGAATCTTTGTCTCAGAATATTCCTAATCTCCTCGACTTTTACGCTATCTTCCAGCACTTGTTTTCTCAGCGCCTCCTCTGCTTGAGCGGTGCGAGCTTCCATCTCCTTATTATACTCATCAACTTCCATGTTGGTTAAATTAACAACTTCTTTAACCCAATCAATCTTCTCTTCAATGTCCCTAAGCGAGGTTACAAGTCGAAGTTTATTGCCAACAACAAAGAGCTTCCTGTCCCACAAGTGCTTGCTTGATTTCCATTCTCTTTCAAAAATGTCTTGCCAAACATGGTCTGGCGTTGAGTCAAGTGGAAAATCGATTAGGTAAGCATCTCGGAAGTAATGGTCTTTAGTTATGGTTACCTTTTCGACCTCAAATGGCTCCAAAAGTTTTACCTTTTTAACAAATTCCCTCATCAACCAACCCAACATTAACTGCGCGTTTATAGCTTAAAAATTCTATGTTTCAACTAGAAGTGTTCGCTTCGCTTTACCTTTCCGCTACTATTTATGCGCGCGCACTAAAGCAGTTGTCAGTATGAAAAGCTTTGTCTTGGCGGCAACATAATTTTATTGCCATGTTGCTAGATTACTTTTCAACAGAAACCCTACTTTCGCCAGCTTCCTTATCAAGCCTTATAACGTGTTCTGCTTTTTCTGCGAAGCCCTCGCTGTGTGTAACAGCAATTATTTGTTCTATGGCTTTTAGGCGTGATATTGCCTCTGCTAAACGGTCTATGGAGCCGTCTTCTCTTCCAAGGCTTTCAGTTGGCTCGTCGAGCAGTAGCATACTTAAGCCGTGACCAGTCCTAGACTGCATAATAAGCTGACCTAAACCTAAGCGGTATGCAAAAGCAATAAGTGTTCTTTCTCCTCCAGAAAGGTTTGAGACTTCACGTTCTGCGCCGCTCTCGCTTTTTACGTATGGCGTGTACGTTTCGTCTATAATTACATTTAGGAGTGGCCCTTCCCCGCCGACGAGGCTGTCTAAGATTTGCTGCACAAAGTTTCTTAGGATGCTTATAAATTCGCTCCTCAGTTTTGGCTGGATGCTGCGGTAGGCGTCACGGATGTTGCTGATAACCTCGATTATTTTCCCAATTTTTTCAACTTGTTCAGCCTTCTGTTGGGCGTTATCTATTCTTTCTTTAGCCTCTTCTAGACGTTTCATTAAATCTCTTTTGTTATTTCCCTTCATTTTAAGTTCAGAGTCAAGCCTAAAAAATCTCCTGTAGGCTTCGTCTCTCTGGTTTTTAGCGTTTTCAAGCTGAGATAGGTCAAATTTGCCGATTTCAGCTCGAATGGTTTCTAGTTGAAGACGTAGCTCTTTTTCCAGCTTTTGTTTTTCCTCAAATTCGCGTGTAAGCTCAGCTAGAGACGTTTCTTCTCTGCTGATGTTTGCCTTTAGGTTTTCCATCTGTAGGTTGAGTGCTTGCAGATTAGATAAGGCATTGTTTGCAATTATTCTTACACGCTGGAGTTCTTCGATTTCCCCTTGAAGCGCACTTATAGTTTTTTGTCTTTCGACGTTCGCGTTTTGGATTCTCTGAAGCAATCCACTCTTATACTCGTCATTTAAAGGCTGGAGACAAAGTGGACAGCGGCTTTCAGCTGAAAGTTCTGTTACTCTCTTCTGGTCTTCCCTCATGCCCTTTAGGGCGGATTCTTGCTCAGCTTTTAGACTTGAAATTTGGTCGTCGAAATAGGTTAGGTATTGTCTCAGCTCTTCTATGGACTGGTTTGGGGAAATCCCAACTTCTTCAAGCTTAGCCTTGTGCGATTTAATTTGGGCTTCTAAAGAAGTTAAACGTTTTTTTAACTCTTCAACTGCGGTTTTTCGCTGTTCAATCTTTTCCGCCAAATTTGCTGAGTTATCTTCAATGTTTGCCAAGCTTGTCTGTATTTGCGTTTCCTTTCTTCGTTGTTCTTCAACTTGCGCCCTCAACTCCTCAAGTCTCTTAAGCTTTGAATCAGCCTCTTCCAGCGTTCTTTTGGCTTTTTCCAGTTCCTTGCTTTTTTCTTGAAGTTCAATTTCTATGGCTGAAAGTTCTTCAACCATGCGATTATATTCTCTGTTTAGTCTTTCAAGTCCGATGACGTCTGGGTCTTCAGCGTAGGTTTTACGTTTAACTTCATATTCTTTCACGTAGACCGCGAGGTTGCTCCATGCAGTTTCATAGTCTGACAACCCAAAAAGTTCGTCTAGGCGCTTTTGTCTTTCTCTTGGAGTAATATCTAAAAGTTCTTTCAAGTGTTCCTGTCTAACCCAGACTATTTCACGGAAAAGCTCCCTGTCAAAGCCCGTTATCGCCTTCAACTGTTCGGCGACGGCGTCGCTTTTCACACTTGCTATTAAAGTCTCATCCTCGAAGAGTTTAAGCTCGTCGAAGTCTTGACTTATGCCTTTTCCACGCTTTTTTAAACCGCGAATTATTTTGTAGCTTCTGCCGTTTTGAGAGAATTGAACTTCAACCTTGCCGCTGTCTGCGCCCTCTCTTAAAAGGTAGTCGTAGCCCCTCCCCAATGGTTCGCCGAAAAAGGCGAAGTCTATTGCGTATAAAATGCTTGATTTTCCACAGCCTAAACCGCCGACAAGGCAGTTGAAGCCTTTTGCGAATGGCACTGTTGACTTTACGTGGGAGCGTATATTTTCCAATTGCACAATTTCGATTTTCATTGGAAAAGCGCCTCTATTGTCTGTTTAACCTTTTCCTCTTGTTTCTTGATTAGGGGTTCGATTAGGCTGACGGCTATTTGCGCTATTTTTTCAGCCTCATCGCGGCTGTAGCGTTCGGAGAAAATCTGCAAGAAGTATTCGAAGGATTTGGTTTTCAAATCCTTGAGTTCGCCTTGAAATATTGAGCGGACAACTTCCTCCGAAACTTCGCTTTCACGCAACAAAACAATCGGGTGGACAAGTAACGCCTTTTCGGCGGCACCTCTAATTTTTGTTATGTCAACTTCGGCGCGGCTTGCCTCTGCTGGAAGTGTTCCCTTCAAAATGGGTATTATAATTGCGCCTTCCTTGTCCGCGTCCTTAACAAGCTGAACTGCCAATTCGGTTATTTTTGACGGGACAAGTCCGCTAAAGTCGTGTTCTAATACGATAAATTTGCGTGTTGATTCAAGTTCAACAAATTCCAATGAGACCCTTTTCGCTTCGTCGACTTTGACGTGATAAAAGCCCTTTTTGATTCTAGCCTCATCATAATTGACAGTTTCTGTGCATCCGCTGTAAACAAGTATTCCAGACCCAAGTTTTCCTTCATACGACGAGTGCACGTGTCCGGCAGCGTAATAATCGAAGCCTTCTGGCAAGAGTTCTGGAGGTGCCTCAGCCTCCATGTATGGTGGTTTAACGCCTTGGATGTCTAAAGCCATGTGGAGAACGAAGATGTTGAATAGGGATGGGTCTGGCGTTGGCTTGTTCTGCTCCATGAACACTGGCAACTGCTCTTCTGTTTTGCGTCTCGTTCTAAAGTTTGGCACGCCGTAAACGTAGCAGCATTCTTGTTTTTTCCAGCATGCGCCTTCATGTTTTGGCAAATGATAAATCAGCCCGGCACTATCAAGCGGGTTCAGTATTGTTCCAGTTATGATGTTTGGCGCTGAATCATGAGAACCGTCCACTGTTAGAACGGGTATTCCAGCGTCTCGCAGGCGGCTGAAATTTTTTATGGCAGCTTCCAACGTGGCGTTTGACGGTCTCGCTTGATGGAAAAGGTCTCCAGCAATTATTATGAAGTCTGGTTTTAACGCAATAGCCTTGTCTACCAACTCGCTAAAAGCCCTATCAAAGTCTTCGCGCCTTTCTTCTAAACCATACTGCGAATAACCCAGATGTAAATCTGCAGCGTGGATAAAGCTGAAAGCCTTCAAGCGCTTCGCTCTCCTACTTGCTTCGCCGTTTAAAATTGGTGGAAGCACTATTTTAAAATATGTGGGGCTGTTGCAAACATGGTTCTAGGCGGAACAGAAACGTATAAACGGTAATCTCACCGAATTTAAACGTAGAAAAGGGAATGTAGAGGCTGATGCAGTGCGAAAAGTGCGGCAAAGAAGTGTTCTTGCCATTCAAGTGTCCATACTGTGGAGGCTACTTCTGCTCCGAGCATCGTTTACCAGAAAACCATGAATGCCCACAAATGGAAAAAGCGCGAATGCCAGTGTGGGCTACACCGCCAACAATTGTCATACAGAAACAGGAGCCATACGAGTATTCTGTTACATATGTTCCTGTTGAAACGCAGAGGAAGGGAAAAATCCGTTTTAGCACAAAGGAAATTCAACATTTGGTCGTCGCTGCCATACTTGTTGCGGGTATAGCTCTTTCATTGGCAATTCCGCTTGATTCTAGGATGGCAGCCATGAACCCGACGATACTTGCAGCGTTAACAGTAACAATGGTATTATCGTTTTTCGCACATGAACTGGCACATAAAATAACAGCACAAAAACGCGGTTATTGGGCTGAGTTTAGACTAACACTTATGGGGGCAATATTAACGTTGATATCCGTTATTTCGCCAATTTTTAAGGTGATATCGCCTGGCGCCGTTGTTGTATATGGACTTGCGGACAAAGAGAGTTTAGGCACGGTGTCAATTGTTGGACCGACAACAAACATTATTTTGTCAACGATGCTCTTGGTTGCTTATTCCGTTAGTCCTCAAAGTGCATTGGCTTCAATATTTCTGTTCGGCGCGGCTTTTAACGCTTGGATAGCTCTGTTCAATCTTGTTCCATTGGGGATATTGGATGGCTTCAAAGTGTTTTTGTGGAATAAAAGAGTTTGGATTTTAGCTTTTGCAGCAAGCCTAATTTTAACATGGTACTCTTACACGTTAATCTTCTGAAAAAGCGTGTCAGCTTTACATTTGAGAAAGGTTATTTACCAAATTGTGCTTATGATTGTACGTGGCAAAATTTTGTGGAATACGGGATGGTTAACAGAGATAGGCACGATATAGTGTTCGAGATTTTGAAAAAGGCAGTTTCTGGAAAGAGGAAAACCGAGATTATGAGAGAAGTTGGCTTATCCTACACTCAATCAAAACAATATTTTAACATGCTTCTCCAGAAAGGCTTGCTGGAAATCGACGATGACAAATTTAAAACTACAGAGAAGGGATTGGAGTTCATGAATAAATGTGCACAATGCCTACTATCGCACTGGAACAAGCAAAAGAAACGTTAGCAAAAACTTTCAGGAAAGCTCTATTGTGACGTGCACTTCTTCTGGTACGCGAATGCGCATTATACGCCTCATAACGTTGCCTTCAGCGTCAATGTAAATGACGCGTTTGTGGATGCGCATTTCCCACTTATCCCAAGTGGATGTTCCTTCGCCGCATGGAGACTTTAAAACGGGAACACGCAATCTCTTTGTTGGCAAAGGTATTGGACCGTTCATTTTGACGCCTGTTTTTTCAGCGATGGCCCTCAGTTCCGCACATACCTCTTCCAGTTTTTTGTAATCTGTGCTTGTTAAGCGTATTCTTGCCATTTTAGCCATCGCATCATTCCTTCAACTTGACGGTTTCTATTGGTGATTACCTTACAACAACCAACCGAAAATAAAAACTTATCGACGCCATTTAGTTTACTTATGCGCTTGCACATGTCAATTTTTGGTTGTTCGAAACTCCAATAGCGACCTACCCCCCTCTAGATTTTTGCCAGCATCTGACGTGAACGCATAAGTTTTATTGAATTGAACGCGTTAATGATGAGAAAAGTGAAGGATTAAGATGGTGAGAAAAAAGTTGAGGGTGAAGGCTATACTCCTAGACTTGGACGGAACAATAGTGGACTCGAGGGAAGCCTACATAGAAGCTTTAAAGTCCGCTTTCGTCGCTGTAGGACAAGAATTGGTTGATGAAAAGGCGGCGCTTGAAATTCCAAGAAGGCTTGAACAGAACTTGTCAATAAACGACTTGATAGGCCATGCTGACGCTCAACGTTTCTTGGAAGTTTACCTTAAAGCGTATTATGAGGCTACAATTACAAAGTCGAAGCCTATGCCTAAAATTTCAGAAATTCTGGACAAGCTTTCAAAGAAGGCGAAGTTAGCTTTGATAACAATGCGCCATGTTCCAAGAGAAAAAGTTATCTCAGAGCTCGAGAAGTTTGACTTGTCAAAATACTTTCAGCATGTAGTCACAGCACTTGACACACGAGACCCTAAACCTTCACCAGATGCGCTTATACGATGCGCTGAAGAGCTTTGCGTCGAACCCAGCCAATGTATGGTTGTCGGGGATTCTGTTGTGGATATTAAAGCTGGAAAAAGGGCTGGTGCAAAAACTGTTGCGGTTCTAACGGGAATTTTCTCTCTGAAAGAATTGGAAGCTGAAAAACCAGACCTAATAATTGAAAGCGTCGCTAAGCTTCCAGATTTTATTGAATAATGCTTCAGAAGTGCGTTTAGAATATTCTTTTGTCTGGAATATAGCTGAAAATTACTTAAAAATCTTATAGAGGCAAATGCAAATAAAGCTTAATTAAAACCTCAACGCCTAATTTAACATGGAGAAGGCTTCGGAGCGAGAGCAGATGAACTTCATAGAAATACTATTGTCTGAAAAACTCAAAAACATAAACCCAGCGCTGGACATATACGGCTCAGACCGCAAAGTGCTACAGGTTGCATGCCAAGACCTAACAAACTACTTGAAGGTTCACTGGGACCTCGTGGGCAAAGAGGCAAACGAATGCGAAATAGCTGAACGCCTAGAAAAATTCTTCAACGAAAGCCCACAGGAACTGGAAGAATTTTTAGATGTTTGGACTCAAATGTGGTTTAAAAAGTGGAAGGAACGCGTAAAACTACTTATTGGAAATGAAAATTCAAAACGATGGGACAAGGTTACGCGGATATTGAGCGACGCGGAGCCACTATGGAGGAGGCTTTCAAACCGCCAAGAGATGCAAGAAGTTGTTGTTTCAACCCTTGTTAGAAACGGTGAAATCTGCGGCACAACAATCTTGGCTGAAAATCTTTTAAAGATGGAGCTAGGCGAGAAGAAGCATGCATACGAAAATAACAGCGCAGAAAATATAGTGAAAATGGTAAACTCGACATTAAGGAAAGCTAGAGAATTAGCAAGAAGTAGCGGACCGCTGATTTACGTTAAAATTGATAAAGGCTACTACAACCTAACACGTTAAAATTCGTAAAATCAACGAAGTCTTTCCTTATGAAGATTCCTCGTCTGCCATGAATACTCTCTAATGGATTTTGTTTCGCCGTAACCGCATGCAGCGCAGCGCTTTTTGGTCACATTGTACGCTCTTCTTCCACACCGTCTACAACGTATATGCAGGGTTTTTCCGGCGCGTTTGCCGAATGATGGTGTTCCTTTGCCCAAAAAGCTCACCTTGGCGGCGGCGAAATTAGGACAACGTTGTCTCCGCGTACAATTATTAAGCCTAGTTTCTTAACGTTTTCACTGTTTGTTGTATCTTCGGTCTCTTCTAAAACGAGGTTTAGGTGTTGGTCAAAGCCCTTCAATCTCCCACGTAGGCTTTTTCCGCCCTTCAAGCGGACGAGAACTATTTTCCCGAGGTTTTGTTCAAGGATTTCTGTTGTCATTTCGCTCATTTGAAACCCTCAAATTACATTTTATGTCTTTTATACTTAAACTTATACAATTTAAACCTATCTAAGGAGAAAGCCAATGTCTGAAAAATTTAGAAGGTATTTCCTAAAAACAAAGGAGATAAAGACGCTTGCAGATGAAGTCTCTAAACTGGACATTGCATTGGAAACACTTTTGAAAGAGAAAGTCAACGTTGAAGTTGTCGAGTTTGATGAAGCAAAAGTTTACTTGCTAAATAGTAAACCTCTTCTGGCTAAGGTTGGAGGGAAACTCTTTCCAACACTACTTTTCACCGAATACGTGGAAAAAGCTCCTAAAGTCGTTGTCGACATGGGCGCTGTTCCACACGTGTGCAACGGGGCGGATGTCATGGCGCCTGGAATAAAACATTTCATAGGAGAATTCAAAAGCGGCGACTTTGTTTTGGTTGTGGATGAGAAGCACGGCAAGCATTTGGCTGTAGGCGAAGCGCTTCTTGATAGGGAGGTTGCCGCTGCAACCAAGCATGGCAAGGTTGTAAGAAATATTCATTTCGTCGGCGACAAGGTTTGGAATGCCATAAGGAGGATTGGCGGCTAATTAAAATCTAGATTTTGGATTCATAAACTAATTATCTATATTATGGATTTAGACGTGGAATTAAGAAACACTTAAACTTTAGAAAAGCAGATAAAATGTTTAGAGAGGAGAAAATTGCCTGGTTTAAGCGGTATACTGCGTAAATCAAAGAAGGAAGAAAAGGAAGCAGAGCTTAAGGGCGCGTCTGGCAAGACTTACTTGAAGGCTATGCCTCTCCGAGACTTGTCAGATTTGGACGGAGTGAAGGCTGAGGTCAAGTCTGGAAACATCCTAATCCTTAGGATAACTCCTCTCGCAAACAAAAGCATAGATGATGTTAAACGCGCCGTGAACGAATTATGCGAGTTCGCTGAATCCCTCGGTGGAGACATTGCAAGACTTGGAGAAGAACGTGTTGTTATTTGCCCACCAAACGTTAAGATTTGGCGAGAAAAGACTTCAGTTTCAAAGGAAACAGTTGTTACAGCAGCCTAAAGGTTTCCATAACAGAAGGCGCGAAAGCCTGCAGCCCCATCCTCTTCTGAAGGAAATTCGCGATGCTTAAGCATTTGGCTTTTTCACCGTGACAAACAATGACTCTTTCTGGCTCTGGCTTCAGATTTGATATGTAACTTATTATCTGCTTTCTATCTGAGTGCCCAGAAAAGCCCTCAATTGATTCCACGCGAAGCCTAACCTTTATCAAGTCAAGTTTGCCATCACTGTTTAGGAGCGTAACCTCGTTTAGGCCTTTTTGTACGCGTCTTCCCAATGTGCCTTCTATCTGGTAGCTGACGAATATTATGGTGTTTGCTTCGCTTTCAGCCAGCGCCTTAAAATACTCGATTACTGGTCCGCCTTCAAGCATGCCAGAAGTTGCCAAAATGATGCATGGTTCACCGTCGATTATGTCCTGTCTAACGTTTGGATGCTCAACAATTGTGAAGTAGTCTGACTGGAATGGGTTAACGCCCTCGTGGAGTATGCTGTTACGCACTTCTCTGCCCAAATATTCCGGATAAGCCGTGTGTATAGCTGTTGCTTCAGAAATCATGCCTTCAATGAAAACTGGAGCTTCCTTCATCAGCCCACGCTTCATATAACCATCAAGGATAAGCATAATTTCTTGAGCTTTCCCAACCGCGGGCACTGGTATCAAAACTTTTCCTTTACGCTCCAAAGTTTCGTTTACTATTGCCGTTAGGCGTTCCTCAGCTTCAACGCGTGAAGGCATAACGTCTTCTGGACCGCCGTAAGTGCACTCGGTTATGACTGTTTCAACTCTTGGGAATTCTCTGGTGGCAGCTTCAAGAAGCATTGTTCTCGCGAACTTGTAGTCGCCAGTATAAACGATGTTGTGCAGTCCCTCGCCTATGTGCAGGTGCACAAGCGAAGAGCCCAAAATGTGCCCAGCATTATGAAGCGTTAAGCGAATGTCTGGAGCTATATCCGTAACAACACCGTAACGCAGCGGAATAGTGTGTAAAACGCATTCTCTAACGTCTTTCTGGTCGTATGGCGCTATAATTCCCTGCTTGCTGGCTACGTCTAAATAGTCAAGTTGAAGAAGCGTCATTAAGTTGGAAGTTGGAGCTGAACAGTAAACTGGTCCATCATAACCATACTTGTAAAGGAATGGCAAAAGTCCACAGTGGTCAAGATGCGCGTGGCTTATTACAACAGCGTCCAGAGAGTCAAGCTCAAACTGTGCATTGTCAAGCCTCGGAAAAGACTCAAAGGGCTTGGAGGAACCAGGGTTTATGCCACAGTCGAGGAGAACGCTGCTTTCGCGTGTCTGCACGAGAAAGGCTGACCTGCCAACCTCTTGGGCTCCGCCTAGAACGGTTATGCGTAGATCTCCAACATCGTAAAGTTTGGGTCTGAAAATTCTTTCGCCGATTGTGCGGAGTATGCGCTCCCTTTCCTTGCTTTCTGAGTGAAGGTAATGCCTCATATGCGTGACAATTTTTGAACGCAGAGGCGGACTTCTCAAAACATGTGGGCGCCACTTTGTCTGCCTAATTATTTCTTGCAGCACAGCGCCATTTTTACCTATGACTAGCCCAGGCTTTTTTGCTTCAATTATTATTTCACCTAGGCTTGGGTCGAAGTTTATGTCTGTCACTTCTGCCTCTGCTGGAATTATGGATTTGGCTATCCTTTCAGCTTCTTTTTCTGGGAGCCTCACCGAAGGGTCTGAGCGCACAACTATCCTTTTTCTTATTACGTTTACTATGTCTGCGATTAGGCTGCTTTGCTCAACGAGCAACTCTGGCTTTTTAGTGTAAACTGCGAGTGTTGAGCCTTCATACTCTATTCTGGTCACTTCAACTTCTTTTGGCACGTGCTCTAGTATATAGTGGCTCATTTCGATTTTTTCTCGGTCAGAGTTAGGCGTCACTTCCTAACATCCTCAACTTGATAACAGCTTTTTCTTTTCCTTCTCATCTAACTCGCGGTAACCCTTACCGTCTATAACCGCAACATTAAAGCTGTCTCCGCTTGCTGCGTCCCGCTTCATGGCAGAATTAACAGCCTTAACAACTATTGGCAGAAACTCCTCAACAGTCACGTCCTCGCGGTACCTGTCCTCTAAAATTCCATAGGCTATTGGCGAACCAGAACCAGTGGCTACACATTTCTCTTCGGTTAAGCTGCCAAACGGGTCTATAGAATAAACATGCGGTCCTTCTTCGTCCACTCCACCTATTAGAACCTGCGTTAGAAGGGGCAAATATCTGGCTGAGAATAGGAGGTTGGCGATTAGCCTCGCACCAGAGCTTACTGGTATGGGTCTGCCCATGTTTATCTTGTAGAGTTGCGCGTTTGCCATTAGAATGTCGACTGTTCTTTGGGCGTCTGCAAGCGAACCAGCAATAGTCATTGCCAAGTGGTCATCTATCTTGTATATTTTTTTGCCGTGCTTGTGGGCTACGTAAAAGCCCATAGTTACTCGCGTGTCCGAAGCCAGGATTACGCCGTCCTTGCACACCACGCCTATCGTTGTTGTTCCTTTCAATGCTAACTTATCGACTGCGTCTTTACTTATCATCTTATTTTCTCCCAAAACCTAAACAACTCGGATTAGTTCGCTAGGAAACAGCATCATCTAATCACACCGTGACATTTATTAACATTACGGTTAAAGCGAGGAGAAATCAATAGCATTTAAATGGCGAAACGCCCACTAATCTAGGGTTTAGGCAAAATTGAAAATAACATGTTTAACGTGATTGATTTGCCCCTAAAACACCATCAAATGCAACTTCCAAGAGAAGTAATCGTTGGAAACGGCACTATAGAGTGTGTTCCAGAAATTACTCTACGATTGGGATTCACAAAATCCGCGTTAATAGTTGCTGGCACACGCACTTACGACATAGCTGGAAAAACCGTGAAGGAACTCCTTGAAAAAAACGGATTAGAAGTTAACACTGTTCTTGTCAATTCTGCAACCGTTAAGGATGTTGAAGCAGTTGAAGAAAGAATCAAAGTTTTGAAGCCTCAAGTTGTTTTTGGGGTGGGCGGCGGGACAAAAATAGATGTTGCAAAGTTAAGTTCAGCCCGCCAGCAAGTCCCCTTCATAAGCGTTCCAACAACAGCCTCACATGATGGAATAGCAAGTCCACTATCCTCTGTTAAGGGTTTCGAAAAGCCCTATTCAGTCATGGCTCAAGCGCCGATAGCCATAATCGCAGACACGGACATAATAATGCAGTCGCCTTGGCGCTCCATTATAAGCGGATGCGGAGACGTAATCGCAAAGTTCACCGCGGTAAGGGACTGGAAACTTGCACATAGAGAGCAAAACGAGTATTATGGAGGTTACGCTGCAAGCCTAGCCCTAATGAGCGCAAAACTCATAATTGAAAATGCTGACACAATTAAACCAGACAATGAAGAGGGACTACGCATACTCATTGAGGCGCTGATAAGCTGTGGAGTTGCAATGAGCATTGCTGGAAGCAGTCGCCCATGCAGCGGGTCTGAACACCTTTTCAGTCACGCCCTAGACATAATTGCCTCTCATTCACATGGATTGCACGGTGAACAATGCGGCGTTGGAACAATAATGATGGCTTACTTGCATAGGGCGAACTGGAAGCGTATAGGAGACACGTTGAAAAAGATTGGGGCGCCGACGGATGCTGAAGGCTTAAACGTGAAGGACAGCGACGTGGTAAGGGCGCTGGAGCTTGCCGCAAACCTAAGACCAGAAAGGTACACGATTCTTAACAAGCTTAACTTGAACCGTGAAGCCTACGAAAAGGTTGCAAAAACAACAGAGGTTATATGAAAGTTTTAGGCTTGGTTAGCTGGAGCTTCTTCCTTTTTTGGTTCAGCCGCCTTGAACGTTTCGCTGAACTTTACTGTTGTTATTTCTGGGAAGAACTTTTGTATGTCGATGGCTATTCCACGCTTTGCCACTTGAATTCCTTCGAGGTAGAAGGCTTCCTGTGGCATTTCAATATTAACTGTTTTAGCCTTAACTGCAAACTTGAATTTGCTACTTTCGACTGCTGGAATTCTCCTATGGATAAGCGCCTCTACCTTTTCCTCCATTGTCTCCAATTTCTTCTTAACAGTAACCTCGTAAACCAACGTTTTCCCAGCAAGAGGCGGATTAAAGTCTAATAGAACTCTTCCAGCCCCTATGGCGCGTACTACAGCGAGTTTTCCATCGTATTCCACGCGCATTCCAAGGCTTGGAGTTATTCCCTTATCCGTCAAATGCCTAAGCGGAACGCGCCTAACCTTTTCTGGGTCACGCGCTCCAAAAGCCTTGTCTGGCGGTATTTCAACAACTGATTGTTTGCCAATTTCCATGTTCGTGAAGCTTTCATCTAACGCTTTCAGAACCCATCCTTCGCCTACGACGACGAGCTTTGGCTCGTAGATTTCTCCTTCCTTGTATAAGCGTTCTTTTTTTGCTACATCCTCCATTGTTGTATCGAAAACTTCGCCTGTCTCCTTAACTTTCGCGATGTAGTCGATTAGTATGAAGTCACCTTTTTGTAGAGGCATGTTCCTCATTCCTTTTATGGCATTGCATGTAGCTTTGAACTCTAATAAAAACTTTCTTCACTTTTTCGCTAAAATTTATTAGACTGCTGTGTTCACCATAAACTGAAATGATACGCCTAAGCCTAACGGATTTATTTGCAGAAAACCCCTACATAATCACGATACTATGGGTCATCGTCACAGCCGCTGTTGCGCTGATTATAGAAAGGATTTCCACAAGATGGTTGAGGCGAGTTATAAAGAATAGGGAGATTCCACCAGAGGTTGGAAATGGACTTGTACTGACTGAAAGAATAGTAATATTGATAGGTGTTACAATAGCGCTTCTCCACGTTGGAGGGCTACCATCAGAAACCCTCATAAGCCTTTCAGCCATAGGAGGCGCGGCAGTTGGATTCGCGTCTACACGAACAATTGGAAACATTATGGCTGGACTTTTCCTTTTTGCGACACATCCATTTCGCGTAGGCGACTATGTCCGAATAGACGGCATCGAAGGAATAATTCAAGAAATAACGTTGAATTACGTGAAGATTTTAACGATTTCTGGAAACATAATTTCGATAAGCACTCAAAGGATACTGGATAGGGACATAACCAACTATCGGTTTGTGGATGAAGAAGCAAATATGTACTGCTACGGGTTCGAGTTAGCCTTTGACCACGCATTGAGTGTTGATGAGCTGGAAAAGACTCTTGATAAAGTTCTTGAAAAATATGCTGGGCAAATGGCTAGAAAACCAGACTATCAGGCAACTGGGATAACAGCTTTCGCCAGAAACTACAGAATTTACATTTACGTTAAAGAAGCAGCAGACATCTTCAAGTTTTATCCTCAAATTACGCGGGAAATAATCCAAGCATGGGAGAAAGCAAAAAGTCAAGCTGCACTAGCTAAGTGAATCCATTAAATTTAAGTTCTACATAACAAGAGTGTTTCTGAGCTAGAAAAGAAGGTTCTGGTTTGGCTGAAGAGAAGTCGAATGCGAATGCGCGTAAGGTTGCCTATCTTGGAATTTTATCGCTTGGCATAGTAAGCCTAATGGGAGACATAGTTTATGAAGGCTCAAGAGGCATAGTTCCAGACTACCTGATGTTTCTCGGCGCATCACTAGCCATGGTAAGCTTCGTCGGTGGACTCGGCGAATTTTTAGGCTATACAATGAGACTTTTAGGCGGATATTTAGCGGACACAACCCGCGCCTACTGGGTCTTCATATTCCTAGGCTACGGCCTAATAGTTTCAATTCCGCTTCTGGGACCGTTAGGCACGTTAGGCTTGGGAGCAGCCATAACCCTGGTTTTGCTTGAGAGATTCGGAAAGGCTATAAGGTCGCCTTCACGCGACACGCTTCTATCAATAATAAGCAAGGATGTTGGCGCTGGTAAAGCCTTTGGTTGGCATGAGCTTTTAGACCAGATAGGCGCGATAATTGGTCCAACCATAGTGTTTGCGTTGATGTTTGTAAGCGCCAACAATTATGGCTACACTTTCACCTTTCTTTTCGTGCCATACGCAGTACTCCTAATCGTTTTGGCTTACACCTACAAGAGGTTAGGTGCAAAGGTTGCTGTTGTAGAAACGCAGAGGACCAGTGAAAAAGCAAAGCTTGAAAGGGGATTTTACATTTACACTTTTGCCGTTCTATTGAACACTATGGGGCTTATCTCATACACGATTATATTGGCTAAAGCTTCAGACGTTCTGCAGCTAACTGGAGAGCAGTGGCTTGTCCCATTAATGTACACGTTTATTCAAGGGGTAGACGCGCCATCCGCTTTGGTTTCTGGATATGCCTATGACAAGTTTGGGATAAGGATTCTTGTTGCGCCTTTCATAATTTCGGTAATTCCATCCTTGCTTGCCATCGCCAGCAACGAACTACCAATTCTGTGGGTTGCCGCGGCATTTTTTGGCTTAGTCCTTGGAATGCACGAGTCGGTTTACCGCGCAGCAGTATCCGCGTTTGCGCCAGTTTCCTCCAGAGGCATGGCTTACGGCATTTTTAACACTGTTTATGGAGTTGGCTTTCTCATAAGCGGCGGATTATACGGCTTATTCATAGCATGGAACACTCCGCTTATACTCGTAGTTTGCTATGTTGTCGTAATTCAGACGGTTGCAACTTTTTTGCTGCTTAAGGCTTGGCAGTTGAAGCATCAGCCCGAACAAGCTTAATGTACTTTTGCGGAACGCTCTTGCACAAGTAAACTTTGTCGGTTGCCCTAAGGAACTTCAGCCCATCCCTTCTGGCGGCTTCAGCATCAATCTCCAAAACAATTGGGGTGCTTGTTCTTCGCATTCCAACTTCTCTTGCAATTTCGATTGTTGGGGACAAGTGAACCCATCTCCGACGCATTGGTTTAAGTCCTTCCCTCAAAATTTTTGATGCTGCATTAGGCGTTGTTCCATGATAAAACACTTTTACATTTCTGTCCTCTTCAAGTTCAAGCTTCACTGGAACAGTATGCCCATATAAGGCTCTAATTTTGTTGCCGACAACCTCAAAGCGTTTCCTACCACCTTTTTCAACAATTTCCAAAACAAAACTTTTGTCAACGCTGAAACACTGATTGAGTTTTTCTAGAAGCCTGTCCAAATCCACAAAACCATGCTCGTCCATGCCCAAGCCTTTTGGGTTGTGCCTCAAAAGATAACTCATGTACTTACTAACCTTAACACGCAAGTCGTCGCCCATGCTCGCACGGCTCCAACATCAGTCAGATTTTAGTGAAATCGATATGCATATTGTCGCGTGAATATTGTGTCCATTCCGCCATTATCGGCTGAAAACCCCGCATGCTGTAAGCCTCATAAACTTCCTCAAACTTTTCGAGGACCCGCTTTAAAAGCGGTTCAAGCGCCACTTTTCTTTTCAACTTCTCCCTTAACGATGTTGCGATTGGCTTAAGCTCTTCTGGAAAATCCTTTACGATTACAGAGTTGACGTTTATGCCCATGCCAACCACGACGTAATTCACCTCTTCGCCTATGCTACTCATTTCTGCAAGTATTCCGCAAACTTTCCTTCCATCAAGCAGCACATCATTAGGCCATTTAACTTCAACTCTTAAACCATAACCTTCGCTTAAAACTTTGACAACAGCTAAACAAGCAACCACAACAATGCCAACAGCCTCATTAACCTTCATTTTCGGCCTCAAGATGATGGAGAAGTACAGTCCGCCTTTAGGTGAAAACCATTTTCGCCCATATCTTCCACGTCCAGCAGTTTGCTCTTCAGCAACCACAACCGTGCCTTCGGCAGCACCATAACGTGCCAGTTTCTTGGCGAAATTATTTGTGGAATCCACCTTACGCAATAAAATTATTGTTTTTCCAAACTTTTTTGTTTGTAAGCCTTCTTGGATTTTGTCAACGTTCATGAACGATTACGAGTCCTAAGGCTTTTCTACAAGCTCCATTAGGACGCCTTTTGTGCTTTTCGGGTTAATAAAAGCGATTTTTGCTCCTTCAGCGCCAGACCGCGGCTTTTCATCAACAAGCATTATGTTTTTACGCTTAAACTCTTCCAGCGCCTTCTCTATATTTTTGACTTTAACGGCGATGTGGTGTATGCCTTCGCCGCGGCTTTCAAGAAACTTTGCAACTGGACTGTCATTGCCAATTGGTTCAAGAAGTTCTATTCTTCCTTCACCTCCAGAAGAGAAGAACGCAACCTTAACCTTACGCTCATTTAAGACGTGGATGCCTTCAAGTTTGAAACCCAATATTTCGCTGTAAACCTTCACAGCCTCTTCAAGGTTTTTTACTGCAACGCCGACATGGTCAAAACCGACAAACATGCACCTAAACTCCTCTATAGTTATACGTTAAAAGCCAATAGCATACAGCTTATAAAAACTTGCTGGAACCATATTTCTTTTTGCGACGCGCCACTTTGTAGCTTTTTAATCTTCGCCATCCTAGGCTTTTGCAAACATCCAGTTGCCAATTTTTATGGAAAAACTATAAAGGCTAGGTCACAAAATCTAGGTTCTCTCAAACGGAGAGACTTTAAAATGGAAAAGTACACCCACGACATAGTTATAGTTGGGGCTGGACTAGCTGGACTGAGAGCAGCAATCGCTGCCGCCGAAAACAGCAAAAAACTGGACATCGCAGTAATATCGAAGCTTCACCCAATACGTTCGCATTCAGTTTGTGCGCAGGGCGGAACAGCCGCAGTGATGCGCGAAAAAGACTCATTTGACCTTCACGCCTTCGACACCATTAAGGGTGCAGACTACCTCGCAGATCAAGACGCCGTAGAATTTTTTGTGCAGCAAGCACCTAAGGAAATAATTTTAACAGAGCATTGGGGCTTGCCATGGAGCAGAACACCAGATGGGAAAATAGACCAACGCCCATTTGGAGGCCACAGTTTTCCAAGAGCATGTTTCGCAGCGGACATGACGGGTTTCCATGAGATGCACACGCTTTATGGTAAGGCTACATCCTACAATAACGTGAAATTCTATGATGAATGGTTCGCCACTTCATTAATAGTTGAAGATAACGCTGCCGTTGGCTTAACGGCAATAGAGCTTAAAACTGGCGAAATGCACGCCTTCAAAGCAAAAGCAATAGTGATGGCAACTGGCGGACACGAACGCATATACGAGTTCACGACATTCTCGCATACAACAACTGGCGACGGAATGGCAATGGCATACCGCGCTGGAGCACCACTCGAAGACATGGAATTCGTACAATTCCACCCAACAGGACTAGTTCCATCAGGCGTATTAATAACAGAAGGCGCAAGAGGAGAAGGCGGATACCTATTAAACGCCAAGGGCGAACGCTTCATGAAGAATTACGCTCCAGAAAAAATGGAGCTTGCCCCACGCGACGTCGTTTCAAGAGCAGAACAAACAGAAATACTTGAAGGAAGAGGCCTCGAGGGACCATACGGCCCATACATAGCCTTGGACTTGACGCACCTCGGCGAAGAAAAAATAAACGAGCGCTTGCCGCTAATACGCGAAGTCGCCATAAAACTTGGCGGAGTTGACCCAGTTAAGGAGTACATACCAATAAGACCTGCAGCCCACTACTCAATGGGCGGAATAAAGGCAAATGTTAAAACTGAAACGCCGATTGCTGGTTTGTATGCTGCTGGCGAATGCTCATGCATAAGCATTCATGGAGCGAACAGGCTTGGCACAAACTCAACGGCTGAATGCCTAGTCTTTGGCGCGGTTGCTGGAGAAGAAGCAGCCAAGCGCGCCTTATCAACGAGCTTTAAGGAAATTTCAGAGGAGAAACTTGCTTTGGAGGAAAAGCGTGTTTATGACGGAATTTTGGGAAGCGAAGGCGGCGAGAGGGTTCCAGTTATTAGGGATGAGATGCGCCGAACAATGAATGAGAAGGTTTGGATTTTTAGAAGAGGAGACCAGCTTCAAGATGGACTGAAGAAGATTAGGGAACTAAAAGAGCGGTTTAAGCGAATAAAGGTTGAGGATAAACGCGGACCTTTCAACAGCGGACTAACAGAAGCGTTGCAACTTGACTTCATGTTGGACTTGGCAGAAGTCACAATTTACTGTGCACTTGCAAGAACAGAGTCCCGCGGAGCACACACAAGAAGGGACTATCCGAAGAGGGACGACGCAAACTGGCTTAAACACACTTTGGCGTACCGCACAATCGAGGGACCAAGGCTTGAGTATAGTCCAGTTACGATTACGAAGTGGCAGCCAGCCGCGAGAACCTACTAGAGGAGGGAGAAGTTATGAGCGTAAAAGTTGAAAAAAATGTTGAGTTCCGTATTCACCGTTACGACCCAGAAGGTAAAAGGCATTACTTGTCCACGTACAAGGTGCCGATAAGAAAAGGCACAACTGTGCTTGATGCGCTGAACTATATTCGGGACAACCTTGATGGCACATTAAGCTTTAGGCATTCATGTCGTATGGGCATATGTGGAAGCTGCGGAGTCAACATAAATGGAAAGCCCATGCTTGCTTGTTACACGCAAGTGCTTGACTTAAATGCCGACACGCTTGAAATCGCTCCACTCTCGAATCTGCCAGTGATAAAGGATTTGATTGTTGACATTGAACCGTTCTTTGACAATTTCAAAAAGATTAAAACCGTGCTAATAAAGCCCGAATCAGAACTCGTGAAGATGGTTGAGTTCATACAGTCACCTCTAGACCTCAAAAAGTACTGGGACTTGACGCTGTGCACGAAATGTTCAATATGCTATTCAGCGTGCCCAGCAGCAATAGACGAAAGGTTTCTTGGTCCTTCAGCCTTAACAGCGAACTATAGATTTATTGCAGACTCAAGAGACGAGGGGGCGGAAGAACGCCTAAAACCAATGGCGGAAAACATTTGGCTTTGCACACAATGCAACTCATGCACGCTATTCTGTCCGAAGCAGGTTGACTGCGCAAACGCCTTGGTCAACGACAACTGCTTGCTGGTTGAGGCTGGAAACATCCCCAGAACAGTTAAGGACGTGCTTGAAAGCGTTTACAAATACAACAATCCCATGGGAACACACCAAAGCAAAAGGATGGATTGGGCTAAGGGATTAAACGTTAAAACTTACCCGTCGGTTACTGAAGCTGAAGTGCTTTTCTTTGTTTGCTGTTCAAACGCCTTCGACGCGAGAAACCAGGAAAAAGCGCGAATCATGGCTTCAATCTTCGACAAGTTGGGCGTAGATTATGCAACTTTAGGCTCTGAAGAATGGTGTTGCGGAGACCACATCTTAAGGATGGGCGAAAGAGGCTTATTCGAGGTTCTGGCAGAACACAACGTTACGTTGTTCAAAAAGTTTAACGCCAAAAAAATCGTGACATTGTCGCCACACTGCTACAACACGTTCAAGAGCGATAAACCGTACAGCGAAGCAAACTTAAACGTGCAACATTACACGCAGTTCCTGGCAGAAGCCCTAAACTCTGGAAAACTCAAACTCTCAAAGACCGTCAATAGGCGAGTTGCCTACCACGACCCATGCTTCCTGGGCAAACGCAACAACATATTCGACGAGCCAAGACAGATTCTGCAAGCGATAAAAGGCTTAGAACTCGTGGAAATGAAGAGGACAAGGCAAAGCAGCTTTTGCTGCGGTGGAGGCGCTGGAAGAGTCTGGACTGAGGAGGCGCCCGCTGAAAAGAGACCATGCGTTGAAAGGGTTAAGGAAGCGCTGGAATTAAACGTTGACACAATAGCCGTTGCATGCCCATATTGCATAACGACATTGGAAGATGCAGTGAAAGTTTTGGATGTTGAAGGCAGAATTGCCGTTAAGGATATCCTTGAACTTGTGAAAGAGGCGCTTTAGCGCCAAACGCACCCTCATTTTTGTCTATCAGTCTTGTTCCTTAAAGTTTGCAAAAATTTAGAGATACATTAATATAACTTATAACGCAAATTATATGATTCTGTTTAAGCTAAGTTTGGAGGAAAAATCTTGTACGGCTATGCTGGTCGAGTACTCCACATAGATTTAGCGACAGGAAAAACCCATGTTGAACCATTAAACGAAGACTACGCAAAAAAATACATTGGCGGAATAGGCCTAGGCATGCGCCTCTGGCTTGACCACTCACAGGCTGGAGTAGACCCACTCAGCCCAGAAAACCCACTTATTCTCACAACGGGTCCAATATCAGGCACAGTTTGGCCAACTGGCGGAAATGGACACGCTTTCGTGGCGAAATCGCCTCAAAGTTATGGTGTAGGCGAAGCAAAATCTCATGGCTCATTTGGCACAGAACTGAAGAGAGCTGGATACGACGCCGTAATTTTTAAGGGAAGGGCTGAAAAACCAGTTTACGTTTGGATTGACGATGATTCTGTCCAGCTTTTAAGCGCTTCACATTTGATGGGAAAGTCGCCAGCAGACACCGAAGACGCGATAAAAGAGGAACTTGGCGACTACTACATTCGCGTGGCAGCCATAGGACCAGCTGGAGAAAAACTTGTTCGAATAGCATGCATAATAAACGAAAAAACTAGGGCAGCTGGAAGAACTGGGCTAGGCGCGGTTATGGGTTCAAAAAATCTTAAGGCAATTGCAGTCCGCGGAACACACGATATCATGGTGGCTAAACCAGACGAGTTCATGGAGTTCGTAAAAGAATTCCACGAAAGAATGAAGGGCCCAGCAACGCAAAAGTACAGAACCCTAGGCACACCAGAAAACGTATTGGTGCACAATGCCTTACACTGCATGCCTACAAGAAATTACAATAACGCACATTTTGAGGCAGCTGAAAAAGTAAGCGGAGAAACGTTAAACGAGAGGTATGTCGCGAAAATAATTGGATGCAGCTCATGCGCCATGCGATGCGAACACGTGTGCGTGGTAACCGAGGGCCCATACAAGGGCGCAATGACACGGATGGAGTATGAGCCTCTTTGGGCTATGGGACCATACTGTGGCGTTGACCGCTTAGACGCCATAATAAAGGGCATGGACCTATGCAACTATTATGGGATAGACGCTATCAGCGCTGGAGTAATCGTCGGCTTTGCAATGGACTGTTATGAAAACGGGATTTTGACGCAGAAAGACGTGGACGGACTGGATGCACGTTTCGGCAATCACGAAGCACTTGTCCAGCTTATAGAGAAAATTGGCAAACGCGAAGGAATAGGCGAAATCCTCGCAGAAGGCGTAAAAATTGCTGGAGAAAAAATCGGCAAGGGCGCAGAAAAACTCGCACAACACATCAAAGGCGTGGAAGTTACTGGATACGACCTGAGATGCCTAAAAACAGCAGCCTTAGGCTTCGCAGTTTCATTCAGAGGAGCAGACCATAACAGGCATGGGGCTTACGCTTTCGACGTTAAGGGTAAAGTTAACCGTTTAGTCGCTGAGAAGGGTAGAGGAAGAATGGTTAAGGACATAGAGGACATATACACCGTAATCGACTCGTTGATAGTCTGCAAGTTCTCAAGGGGAACATACTATAAAGAGGCAGAAGACCTAGCGAAACTTTACACGCTGGTTACTGGAATTGAGATGACGCCAGAAGAAATACGACGATGCGGCGAAAGAATAAACAACGTGGCAAGAGTCTTCAACGTAAGAGAAGGCTTAAGCAGAAAAGACGACACGCTACCATGGAAAGTCATGAACCAGCCAATCCCAGATGAGGGCCCAGCCAAAGGCGCCTACGTTTCACAAGCGGAACTGGACTTGCTTTTGGACGATTATTACGAGGCTCGCGGATGGACAAGGGAAGGCATACCCACAATAAAGAAGCTTAAGGAGTTGGGCATGGACGACCTAATTCACATTGTTGAAGGAAAAATAAAAGGAGCGTAACATTATGGTTAAAATTCACGAGAGAAAATTCGTCACAGCAGACCCAGACAAATGCGTAGGATGTCAAGTATGCGAGTACGTGTGCTCTTTCACAAAGGAAAAAACTTTCAACCCATTAAAATCCAGAATACGCGTTGTTCGGCTGAACCCACTTGTGAACATATCAATCTCTTGTAGATTATGCGAGGACCCGCCGTGCGTTGCCGCTTGTCCAAGAGACGCGCTTTCGCAGTCTGAAGAAAACGGCACCATAATAGTTGACGAGGACAAGTGCAACGGATGTGGATGGTGTATTGAGGCATGCGATTACGGAGCGATAATGATACATCCAGAAAAGAAGGTTGTATTTGTCTGTGACCTCTGCAAGGACAAGGGCGAACCTCAATGCGTTAAATGGTGTCCAGAAGAAGCCCTAGACCTCGTAACAAGCGATGTCCTAGCGCAGAAGGCAAGAATTACCGCCACAAAGAAGCTTTTCCAAGAAGCTATGAAAGTGGCATCTGGAACCTAACCGTCTTCTCCATTTTTCTTTATTACGTCACTTGTCATGGGAGAACTTCTAACAGTAAATCGACAATTTTTGCGGCTGATTTTTCAACTTCCTTTGTTAAGCCTTCGCCAAACTCCGCACTTTTAGGCTGCACAAGCAGTAAGGCAATTTTCGCCTCCAAAGTTTTTGATAGATATTCACAAAACAAGCGTAGCGGAAGCATATGCGTCGAAAACGCTGGAGACATTGCCAAATCCTCTGGGTAGACAAGTTTTGCCTCGCCTGGCTTTAGCCCTAAAACTGCAGCGTCGATTAATAAAATGTGTGTTGGGTTGAAGTCGGTTATTTGTTGCATGAAACTTTCTGGGACAGTTTCGCATTCAATTAAATACACTCTTTCGGAAACTTTTCCACGCAGGTCTTGAACAATTTTTACTCCAACAAAATCGTCCATTCTTATGGGGTTCCCAATTCCAGCAACAACGACTTTTCTGGCGTTGGAAAGCCAATTTTCCAAATTCTTTTTCAGTATTTGATTAACCAAAAAATTCGCCGTCAAATTGCAATTAGAAAATGATGAAAACCATGGGAAAATTATCGTTGCAACGTTTTGATTAGCTTCTTTTCGCTGCTGTAAATTTCTACCGTAAGCGGCATCTGTCCAAAGGCAAAGTGGGTAGCACATCCAAAGCATGGGTCATACGCCCTAAAAGCCATCTCAACCATGTTCAAAACTCCATGGTCAACTTTGTCGCCGTGTATCAAACCCTTAGCGGCGTTCCGAACAGACATGTTTATTGATGGACTGTTGTTGACAGTCGCAACTATTAGGTTAACGTCCTTTATCAGCGCATTCTCATCCAAAACGTAGTGGTGAATCAGCGTTCCCCTAGCCGCTTCAACCACTCCTACGCCTTCTCCTGGCGCGCCTGGTTTGTTTCGCACTTCCTTACTCGTTATTTCGGGGTCTCTACTTAACTCTAAAGCTCTTTCAGACGCGTACAAAAGCTCTATAAGTCTAGCCCAATGATAGGCAAGTGTTGAGTGAACTGGTTTTCCGCCAAGCGTCTTATACATGAACTCGTATTCTTCTTGCGCTAGTGGCGTTGCCATGCCATCTGCAGCGTTAAGCCTTCCAAGCGGTCCAACGCGGTACGCTCCGCTTTCTGGACCATCAACAAAGCCTTTCCAGCCAATCTTCTTTAGGTATGGAAACTTTACATAAGTCCATCCTTCAACGTGTTCTGCAATGTGGTCAAGGTAGTTTTTGGCTTCAAATTTCACGAATTCGTTGCCATAGGGGTCTACAACCCTAATTTTGCCGTCGTAGAAGTTCACTTTATTGTTTTCGTCAACCAAACCCATATAGTAAGTCTTCAGTGTATATGCGTCGCTTTTAATTAAGTCGACGTATTTGCTGTTTCCAAGAACAATGTCGTGGAAAAGCTTCAGCGAAAACTTTGCAAAGTCGACAGCTGAAGAAGCCATCTTCTCAATTTCTTGCCTATCCTCTTCGCTTAATGGTTTTGAGATTCCACCAGGTATTCCGCAGACTGGATGCGTGGCTTTTCCACCAATTATCTCGGTTATTCTCTGTCCATAAGCCCTATGCTTTATGACCTCTTTGCCGATTTCAAGTCCAGCCTTCTCAATAACGCCTATGACGTTTCTTTTTTCTGGAGGAGCGTCTGGTCCAACGATGAAGTCTGGACCGCCAAGATAGTAGAAGTGTAATGTGTGATCATAAATGAAGTAGCCGCAGTACATGAGCTCCCTAAGTTTTTTAGCCGTGGGTGGTGGTTCAACATTGAATGCTGCATCTAAGGTTTTTGTTCCAGCCATGTGATGGGCTACTGGGCAGACACCACAGATTCTGCTTGTCAAAAGTGGCATGTCTTCAGCTTTTCTTCCTATGCAGAACTTTTCAAAGCCCCTCAGTTCTGGAATTTGCAGATAAGCGTTTTCAACTTCGCCCGCGTCGTTTAAGAATATGGCTATTTTCCCATGTCCCTCAAGCCTAGTTATAGGGTCGATAATAACCTTTTTCATTTTCTCATAACCCTCCTACGCAAAATTGAAGCTGGCAAGGCGTACATGTAAAACGTGCCAATAGGGTCCTTTATTTGGCTTATCAGTTTTTCAACTTCCTCCTCTGTGTACTTTTCTTTTTCCTCTTCCAAGCCAAGTATAGAGGCAAGTGCACTTATCATGGCGGCTCCTTGTTCTGGCGAGTTCGGGCATGGTCCACCACAGCCAGTGCATGGCATATCCGCCTTTAGGCATCTCGCGCCGCATCCTCCTCGGGTTGCGGGTCCCATGCATATTATTCCTTGTTCTAGTAGGCATTTTTCTGGTTCTGGAGCCTTCTCGTATACGCGGTAAACCTTCGAGATTTTCTTGTTCTCCTTTTTTCTTGGGCATTCGTCGCAAACAGATTTTAACGGTGCCAGCACAGAGCCTTTTGGCGGCAATTCGCCTTTGGCTATTGCTTCTAAAGCATATAATGTTCGTTCAACTGCTGGCGGACATCCTGGAACGTAATAGTCCACGTCCACTGTTTGGTCAAGCGTTCTAACCGTGTCGTAGAATTCTGGAATGTCCAGTTCGCCCTCCTTAACCGTAACATTGGGCTTTGGCACTGTCTTGTTTGGGTTTGCCGTTGAAAACGTAGTTCCATAAACTTTCTCAAAAATTTCCTCACGGTTAGTCAAATTCGCAAGTCCTGGAACCCCGCCGAGATGCGCACAGGCACCATAAGCAACCAGTATCTTCGATTTTTGCCTCAAAAGTTTAGCCATATGCTCTTGTTCGCTGTTGCGTATTCCACCGTTAAAGAAACAAACATCTATGTATTTGTCTGGCATGTTTTCAACGTCTTTGTACTTTATGTCCATGGCTACCGGCCAAAAGACAATGTCGGCTATTTGTAGGACATCCAAGATTTTTTCGTTTATGTCCAAAACCGCTATTTCGCAGCCACCACAACTCGCAGCCCAATAAAACGCGAATTTCAACTTGTTTTTACTCACTTTCCACACCTTCTAACGCAATTTTCAATATCTTTGAAGCGTCGACCCTAAGCTCGTTGAAGGCTAGTTCTTCTGGCGGTATTCCCATCGCCAAACCGAGCAGTTGCGTGTAATGCAAAACTGGTATGCCATAAGTTTCATTAAACATCTTTTCTATGCGCAACTCGTTAGTGTCATACATTATGTGGCAGAACGGGCATATGGTAATCATGGCTTGGGCGCCAACCATTTTTATGTGGTTAAGCTTGTCCCTTGCAAGTTGAAGCGCAATCTTGTCATTTACTCCAACGCTTGGGGCTCCGCAGCACTCTGTTTCGTCAAGATAGTCGAGGCATGTGGCGCCAGTAGCCTCTACAAGCCTTTTAAGCGTCTGCGGGTCTTCTGGATCATCAAACCCGATGTATTCTTTTGGTCTGAGGATGTGGCAGCCGTTGTGTTCGGCAACCCTAAGCGCTGTTAAAGGTTTTACAACAGCATTCTTTATTCTTTCCAAGCCCACATCTTCAATGAGCACTTGCATCAGGTGTTTTGCTTCTATTGTGCCCTTAAACTCTAAACCAGACTCTTTCAGGTGCTTGTTAATTTCTTCGCGTAGAGCCTTGTCCGCCTTCAACATCTTATTAACCTTCTTAAGCGTGCCAGCGCATCCTGGACAAAGCGTGAGAATGTTTAGGCCTTCGCGCTCCGCCAAAGCGAGGTTTCTCGCCGCTAGGATAATCATCATTTCGTGGCTTACTGGATCCATGGGCAAGCCGCAACAGTTGAATTCTGGCATCTCAACGAGTTCCACGCCTAACTTTTGAAGAACTTTTCGCGCTGAAATTTCGTAAGCTGAAACCCTATACGGAATTGCGCATCCGAGGAAAATTAGGAACTTATTTTGTGACACTTTTCTCACCTTCAACAAACTTTAAGAAGCTTACACCGCTGAGAGCCTTCCTAATGCTTTCGGGGTTACCACGCGGCAAAGGCGGCAAGCCTAAACTTTCTCGCTTCTTTATTCGCAAGTCTGGAATTTTGTAGGCATACCCAGACTCTAGAATGCTTGACGCTTGCTCCTTAAAAACTTGCGGAATGTAACCTCTCTCGGCTGCTAGGTTGCGGAGCACTCGTATGACGCTTGCAACTTCAACATCTTGGGGACATCTGTCCGTACAGGTGAAACATGAGGCGCAAAGCCACAATGTGTCGCTGCTTAGGACCCTTTCGCGTAAACCAAGTTGTGTCATGCGTATAATTTGTCTAGGTCTATAAGTGTCGCTGAATTTTGCAATAGGGCAGTCGGAAGTGCATGTGCCACATTGGAAGCAGCGCATGAGTTTTTCGCCTCCTGGCAGCTTTGCAATTTCATACTTGAATTTTGGGTCAATTTCAGAAGCCCTTATTGGCTCTTTTTCTGCCTGTGACATTAGGGTTTAACCTCCACTTTCTTTAGAGGGCTTGGTCCAAGCTTTTTTATTTCTTCAACCATTTCGCGCACTACAGCGGCGAAGCGGTCTCCTTCGCTTGCGGAAACCCACTCCAGCCGTAGACGTTCGGGTTCGATTCCAAATTCTTTTAGAATTTCCCTTAATAATGTTACCCTTCTTAAAGCCTTAAAGTTTCCACTAATATAGTGGCAGTCTGATGGTAGGTGGCAGCCAGCCACAAGAACGCCGTCTGCACCGTTTTTGAATGCTTCAAGAATGAATATTGGGTCGATTCTGCCGCTGCACATGACGCGGACAATCCTAATGTTTGGTGGGTACTGGATTCGGCTTACGCCCGCTAGGTCTGCGCCTGCGTAGCTGCACCAGTTGCAGAGGAAACCAATTATTTTTGGTTCAAAATTTTCTTTTTCGCTCATGCTGTCGCCTCCACAAGAGCCGCTCTAACTTGTGCAAGTATTTCTTCAGTTGTGAAGTGCCCCATTATGATGGCTTTTGTTGGACACGCGGTTCCACATGCACCGCAGCCCTTGCATAGGGCTTCAATTACATGTGCTGTAAGTTTGCCGTCTTTTTCTTTCATTTCTATTGCCCCGTATGGGCATAGATATTCACAAATTCTACATCCGCTACATAAATCTTCGTTTACCTTTGCCACAATTCCTTCCATCTCAAGCGTTGGTTTCGAAAGTATTGTTGCAGCTCTTGCCGCTGCAGCACAGGCTTGCGCTATGCTTTCGTCAATGTATTTTGGTGAATGTGCCATACCGCATAGGAACACGCCTTCTGTGGCGAAGTCCACTGGTCTAAGCTTCATGTGGGCTTCGAGGAAGAAGCCATCCTTTGTTAATGGGACTTTAAGCATTTCTGCAACGCGTTTGTTGTCTGGGTTTGGAATTGTCGCTGCGCTTAAAACGATTAGGTCTGGCTCGATTTCGATTTTCTCCTTCAGCACTGGCTCCCAGAACCGCACCTTAAGCTTGCCGCCTTCATTAACGACTTGTGGTTTCTTTTCATCTTCGTAGTTTATGAATAGTACGCCTTTTGTTGCGGCTTCGCGGTAATAGTCCTCTTTGAAACCGTAAGCTCTAACATCCTTGTATAAAACGTAAACTTCTGTTTGTGGGCTTAACTCCTTAATTTTTATGGCGTTTTTTATTGCTTGTCCGCAGCATATTCTCGCGCAGTTTGGTCTCTCCTCGTTTCTTGCTCCAACGCATTGTATCATTACCACGGTTTTGGCTTTGAATTCGCCTTTTGCAAGTTTTTCTTCAAGTTCCCTTTGCGTGAGCACTCTCGGGTCTGAGCTGTAAAGATATTCTTTTGGCGTGTACTCTGTCGCGCCAGTAGCCACTATCACTATGCCATTTTCAACCTCCACTTCCCCGCCGTTGCGCCGCTTTATCCTAGTTCTAAAGTTGCCGACAAACCCTTCGATGCTGACAACTTCAGAGTTCAAGTGAACATGGATTTTGTTGTTCGCCATGACTTCGCTTATTAGGGCTTTCAGTTTTTCCTGCGGGTCTTCGTCGCCCTCAAGCAGATAGTGTATGTGGCGCAAGTGTCCGCCAAGCTCTTTTTCTCTTTCTACTAGGTGTACTTCGAAGCCTTGCTTTGCGAGTTCTAGGGCTGCAGTCATGCCAGAAACGCCGCCGCCTATTACCAAGCCTACGGGTGTAACTGTTATTTGCGGTTTCTCTAATGGCTGCAGAAGCCTTGCTTTCGCGACAACCGAGCGTACAAGGTCTTTTGCCTTTTCTGTTGCGGCTTTCGGTTCGTGCATGTGCACCCAGCTGCATTGGTCTCGTATGTTTGCCATCTCGAAGAGGTACGGGTTTAATCCAGCCTCTTGTACGGTTTCCCTAAACAGCGGCTCGTGGGTGCGTGGTGTGCATGAGGCTACAACTACGCGGTTTAGCTTGTACTGTTGAATCTTTTCTCTGATTAGTTTCTGGGTGTCTTGCGAGCAAGTGTATAGGTTTGCTTCTGCGTACACCACGTTTGGCAGTTTTTTAGCGTACTCCACGACTTCTGGAACGTTGACGACGCCGCCTATGTTGATTCCACAGTGGCACACGAAAACGCCTATTCGCGGTTCTTCTTGGCTTATGTCCCTTTCCTGTGGGTACTCCTTAACAGTCACAAGTTTGCCCCTCTCGCTTGCAATTATGCTCATGGCTTTTGCCGCTGCACCGCTTGCTTGTGCAACACTTTCTGGAATATCCTTCGGCGCACTAAACGCTCCGCAGACAAAAACCCCTGGTCTTGAAGTTTCCAACGGCGTGAAAGTGTTTGTTTTGCAGAACTTGTACTTGTTAAGTTCTATTCCAAAGGCTTCTGCAAGTTTTTCAACGTTTTTTGGCGGTTTCATTCCGATGGAGAGTACAACCATGTCGAATTCTTCTGTTTTTGGCGTTTCATCTTCAACATAATGCACAATAAGGTTTCCAGTAAGCGGGTCTTCGGATACACCCGCAACTCTTGACCTCACGAATCTTATTCCCCATTCTTCTTTGGCGCGGTTGTAGTAGGCGTCAAACTCTTTTCCATAAGCGCGTAAATCCATAAAGAATATTGTGGCGTCAAGCTTTGTCGGCGTGTGCTCCTTGGCGATAACAGCCTCTTTCATTCCGTACATGCAACACGCTGCAGAACAATAGTTGTTTCCAAGCTGGGCATCACGAGAACCAACACATTGGATAAAGGCAATTTTCTTTGGGATTTCGCCGTCAGAGGGTCTTAACACGACACCGCCGTAGGGTCCAGAAGCGCTTAGTATGCGCTCAAACTCGATGCTTGTCACAACATTGGCATAACGTCCATAACCATACTCGCTTTTAAGTCGCGCATCGAATGTTTCGAATCCTGGTGCGAGTATTATTGCGCCTACATTTAGCACGGCTTCGCTGTCTTGTTGGTCGTAAGCCACGGCTTTTGCTTTGCATATTTCGTAGCATGTTCCGCAGCCGATGCATTTTTCGCGGTCAATCTTGTACTTTAGCGGTACGGCCTGTGGATAGTCAACGTAGATTGCGCTTCTGTTGCTTAAGCCTTCGTTGTAAAGGTCTATGGCTTCAATTGGACATTTTTGTGCGCATAGTCCGCAGCCGTTGCATTTATCTTCGATTATGTAACGAGCGCGCTTTCGAAGTTTCACTTCGAAGTTTCCAGCTTCGCCGTCCACGCCTAAAATTTCCGTGTTAGTCAAAATTGTGATGTTTGGGTGTCTGCCAGTAGCCACAAGCTTCGGCGAGAGGATGCACATTGAACAGTCATTTGTTGGAAAGGTCTTGTCAAGCTGAGCCATTACACCGCCGATGCTCGCGCCTTGGTCAACAAGGTACACTTTAAAACCAGCGTCAGCCAAATCCAAAGAGGCTTGTATTCCAGCAACTCCTCCTCCGACAACGAGAACTGCCCCAACCTTTTGGTTTTTGTCTGCCATCCTACTTCACCTCCAGCGCCTTGTAAAGCGGCGTTGTCTCCGCAAAACGCTCTATTGTTATCATGTTCTTCCTACGCATGTTCACAATCTGCTTTAGAACATCCGCGGGCTTAATTCCAAGCGCTTTAGCTAAATCCTTAACCGAAAGCGGCTTGGTCTTGGTCAGCAAGTGGATTTTGTGGCGTAGAAACTCTTCCTTGACGATTTCATCCATCAAAAAGTCGAACTCTTCCTGCGAGATTTTCTCTCCATAAACGTTGACGCTTTCGGTTAGTTCTTTCTCCCTTCCAAGAAGAACCCTAAGCCTAAAGTCGGAAGCAGCATTTTTAGCAGCTAAAATGTTTAGCATAAGTTCGGGGGACTCTTTAAGTGGAGACTCGCCAAGCGCATTTATTGTGCTGCTAAACTCTTTTAGGTGTTGGATGAAGCTTTTCCCTTCAAACGGCGTATACCATTCAAGCTTTATGCGTTCTGGCTCCAAACCAGCAAGTACAACAAGCTTTTTTAGGAGTTTTACGGCTCTTTCCGCCTGAAGGTTTCCTTCAACATAATGACAGTCTGGCGGTTTGCACCCAACCATCAAAACACCATCAAAGCCCTTCGCAAGCACATCCAAAACAATTGTTGGGTCAAGCCTTCCAATGCACATCACACGGGCAATGTTAACGTTTTTTGGAACTTCCATTTCTTCTAGGCAGAAGGCCCAATTACACATGAAACAAACAATTTTTGAACTCATGCTTTCGCCTCCTCAACTTGCAAGGCGAGGCTCAATATGCGCTCATTCGAAAGCTTCTTCATTGAAATTGCTTGTTCTGGACACCGCGCAGCACATATTCCGCAGCCTTTACAAAGTTCCTCATTAACTTGCGCAATCTCCTTCTCGTTCTTCTTTATCGCCCCAAACGGGCATACAACAGCGCAAACGTTGCAGCCCACACACAAGTTCTCGTCAACAACAGCCTTGTCGCCCTCGCATAAGTCAAGTTCTGCTAGGCACTCCGCGCATGGTCCACAGCCTAAACAGCGGAAAGCCTCAAAAACTGCTTCACGTTTCATCTTTTCAAGGTAAACCTTAGCCTCCTCAAAGATTAAGTGAGGCTTTTCCAGTGGAGGTTCGTATCTGCGTTCCTTCTTTTTAACGTAACCCCAATTTTTAACCCACGTTGTCTCCTCAATCTTCTCTTCTCTCGCGCTTCTCGGGTCTTGCCCGCGAAGGTAAAGGTGAATGGAAACTGCCGCTTTTTTGCCCGCTCCAACTGCCTCAATTATGCTTGCTGGTCCAGTAGCCATGTCGCCGCCAGCGAAAACACCTTTCACGCTTGTTTCCATTGTTGTAAAGTCAACTTTTATTGAAGGTGCTCTTGACTCTTTGTCTAGGAGTTCGGGCGGCACACATGACAATTCTAGGGTTTGCCCGAGCGCGGGTATGACCATGTCAACCTCGTATTGATGCTCTGAAAAGCTTATTGGAATTGGCTTTCTTCTTCCGCTTTCGTCTGGCTCTCCGAGGCGCATCCTTAGGCATTCAACAGACTTAACCTTGCCATTTTCGCCTATTATCTGCTTTGGAGCAACCAAAAAGTAGAATTTAACTCCGTCTTTTTCGGCTTCTGCCACTTCGTGCGGCAATGCTGGCATCTCCTCGCGTGAGCGCCTATACAATATCATAACTTCTTTTGCGCCAAGCTTCTTTGCGGTTCTAGCCGCGTCTATGGCAGTGTTTCCGCCGCCTATGACGGCGACTCGCTCTCCAACCTTTATTGGCTCGCCAACTGATATAGCCCTTAAAAAGTCAACAGCGTTTACTACACCTTCAAGTTCTTCGCCTGGAACGTTCAATTTCATGCCCTTCTGTGTTCCAATCGCCAGAAAAATTGCCTTGTAACCATCTTCACGTAAGCTTTCAAGCGTTATGTCTTTTCCAAATTCAACGCCAGTCTTAATTTCCACACCCAAATCTTTTATGTATGCGATTTCATTCGCCACGACAAACTTTTCAAGACGGAAGTTTGGTATGCAGTAGCGCATCATGCCGCCAGGTTCAGCCATCCGCTCAAAAACAGTTACTGGATAACCGAGTTTTGCAAGTTCGTAGGCTGCTGTTAAACCCGCTGGTCCAGCGCCGATTATGGCAACTTTTTCGCTGTATTTTTTGGGTATTGGTTCTGGTTTTACGCGGCCTTGTTCCCTTTCAATGTCTGCGACGAGCCTTTTTAATGCACGTATTGCCACTGCTTGGTCAACGTTTGTTCTTGCGCATGCGTCTTCGCATGGACTGAAGCACACGCGTCCGCAGATAGCGGGAAACGGCATGTCCTTGCGGATTATTTCAACGGCTTCTCTGAATTTGCCTCTTTGAATCAGCGCAACATATCCTTGGACGTTCACGTGGGCTGGGCATGCGGAGCGGCATGGCGGTAGTTTCTTTACTTTTGTTTGGTTATTATTTGTCATTGTCAAACCAACTTGAGAATAAAATTATGAAGCAAATCAAATATATTAGTGCATTCACGTTAAATTTAACGCAAAAATAACATAAAGATAAAAAGGGGAAACTGTTTACTCTCGCAGCCTTCCCTCAAGTTTGCTTACCCACTTATTGTATTCGCGGGCGCTCAACAACTTCTTAAGTTCCTGCTCTAAAGTTAACGAGTTGTTCGGCTTAATCTCCACAATCCAACCTTCGCCGTACGGGTCTTCGTTAACAAGGTTTGGCTCGTTCTTTAGTTTCTCGTTCACTTTAACTATTTTGCCGCTAACTGGAGCGTACAAGTCAAACATGAACATCCATGTTTCAGCAACGCCAAAAGGTTCCATGTGACTTATTTCTTTTCCAACTGGCTCGGTCATTATGTTTGCTATGCCCTTCAAGTGTCTTTGGGCGTAGTCCGAAACGCCGACGCGTATGTTTCCTTCGGGTGTTACTTGTGCCCATGTGTGTTTTGGCGTGTATAGGAGCAGTTCAGGTGTTAGGAGCAGTTCTTTGCGTTTTTCTGCTGGTATGCCTTCTGCGCGCATTAGGTCTTCGAGGCGTAGGCGGATGGCTTCTGAAACGAATTCTGATATGCTTCTGTAGCGCCCTGTTCTGATTGCTTCTTCAATCTGTTTTATTAGTTCTTGTCTTATGCTTACGGTTTTCCATTCAGACATTTTCCATCAACCTCCTTTACGTCTGAAGCATACATAACATAAACGGAAAATATATACTTGATGCATATATTTTACACGATAGTATTTACCATATATAAAAATGGTTAATGCTTTGCTTCTCTGCCAAAACCAAGCAAGTTCCAAACACGCTCATGAAAATAATAAACAACAGTTTTCAAAACAAGTTCGGACACTCCAACAACTCCACCCAAACCCCAATCACCCTTACTGAATATCACAACCAAAAGAATCGTTGTCAGTGTAGCAACTACTCTCCAAGAAATCGCTTTCGCCAAACTTCTAATCGGCTTCTCCAAATCAAAATCTCTCCTCTGTCTGCTCCTAATAGGATATCTGAAACTCTATTAAGGGTTGTCATGACAGAAACGGAAAAATATAGGCTATGCTTTAAAATTGCACGTATAGTAAATACCATATAGACGGTGAAGCTTTTGGAAAGTAGAAAAGTGCAAAAAGTTGGCTACTCAACACTCACCGTTTCGCTTCCAAGCGAATGGACAAAACAGAACAACATAAACCCCGGAGACCTAGTTTTCCTAATGCCAGAAAGAGACGGTGCACTAAAGATTATGCCAAGCCACTTCGCCCTAAAAGAAGAAGCAGAAGAATACATCATTAACGCTGATGCTTGCGACGAGAAGGGCATGCTTGAAAGGATAATCGTTGGAAGCTACATCCTTGGAAGAGACGTTTTAAGGGTTGTATCCTCAACAAGGATAAGCAAGGAACACGTTGACGAAATTAGAAGAATAGTCCCAAAACTAATTGGACTCGGAATACTGGAGGAAACGCCAAAAAACATATTGCTACAATGTTCAGTAGACCCTTCAAAATTCAAGCTCGACATGCTTGTTAGACGCCTAGCGCTAATAGCGTCAACAATACTTTCAGAGGCGATGCAAGCATTTCAAGAAAACAATGAAGATTTAGCCATGGAAGCCATAAGCCGAGAAGACGAGGCTGACACCATTTATTATCTTGCCGTGCGCTTGCTTCTTTCTGCGCAGGCTAAACCTGAAATTGCTGAGCAGATAGGCGCTACGGACGTGCTTTTCATACCAGCAACAAGGCTTATACTTCAATATTTGGAGTTAATTGCAGACTATTCTGAAGATGTAGCCAAAAAAATCGTTGAGCTTAAGGTTTACCGCAACAGAGTCCCATCGGACATTGTGCAAAGAATTCTCCACATTGGCGAGTTAGCACAGACAATATTTCAGAAAGCATTAGACTGCACTTTCACGCGAGACCTTCGCGTGGCTAACGGCGTGTTAGAGATGAAGGAGGTTCTCGAAGGGGAGGCTGAAAGGCTTATGCGCGAGGCTCCAGAAATTCCATATTTGAGGGCTTACATTTCATGTTTAACTAAAATTGCTGATAAGGGAGCAACAATTGCTGACATAGCCATAAACAGGGCATTGGAACAGCCTAAAAAAGAGGTTGAAGACATTGTCCGAGTGGTGAAGCATGTACGGTCTATCCCGTTGGCTGCAAAGAAGAAAACCTAATTTCTGCTTTAATTTTAATTTAATTTTGATTTAAGAAGCCTTAAATGCTTCAAAGTAAATATTGTAAATATGAGGAAGGGCTTGAGGTAAATGAGCAGTTTTGAAGAAGCTCTCCGAAACATAGACGTTTTCTGCAAGGTTCTGGTAAAGAAGCTTATTGAAAATGAAACAGAAGAAAAAAGCGACATCGTTGTGGAGCCTATGGAGAAGCTAATCTACAAAAAATACGTAATCAGTGAGCAAATAGCGCCAAGTCCTGTTAGGCATTTAATTCCATTACCACAGCTTGAAGAACCGCTCATAGACGTGTTTGAGGACGATAAATACGTTAGAATTCTGATACAGTGTAAATGCCGAGACCATAGAATAACCGTTCACACAGATGTTGACGGTATAGAAATTTGTAACAAGGTCTGCTACAAGAAGGATGATGGAAACGAGGTTTGCGTTGCCGAGTGCCGAAAGGTAACTCTTCCAGTTGACCACTTGAAAATTGAAAACATGGTTATGAAATGCAATAATAACGAAGCATTTGAAATCGAGATTCCGAAGGAAAACTGACTGTTTACGATGCGCTTGCCTCTCGGCGCTTTATCCTAATTTTACACTTATCCTCATCACTACACTTTATGCACGTGTAAATAACTTCAAACTCGTTTTTGCTAGGGTCGGATGGATTTACGAAAAAAGCGAAGCATTCTTCACCCCTTTTTATTGTTGCCCCGCAGCAGAAGCACTTATGCTCTTTTAACGCTTTTACTTTCATATCACGCTCACAAAACTGAAAGTGGAATATTCACACTATTAACGCTTATTCAACAAACCTTCAAAACAGAATGATAAAAAGGAGGAAAAAGTTTTAGCCTATTTTGTTTAGGACTGGGTCTAATTTTACCTTGTGGAAGTCTAATGCAAGTTCTTTTGGGTCTACTCCCAAGCTTATGCTTAGGAGTTCGGCATAATGGATTACTGGTATGTTATATTCTTCCTTGTATGTGGTTTTTATGAGCATTTGTCCAAGGTCTAATGTTAAGAAGCAGAACGGACAGAGCGTTGATATGCAGTCGGCGCCAGACCTAGAAGCGTTTACTATTTTGTCTCTTGCTATGGCTAAAGCTACATCGTCGGCGTAACCCCTCAACAAACCGCCGCAACACTTCAACTTATTCCTATACCAAATGCTTTTGGCGTCCAACGCTTCGATTAGGTTGTCAAATATTTTTGGGCGTTCTGGGTCGTCAAACCGTAAAAGAGTGCTCGGTCTGAGTAGATGGCATCCAGAAAACGCTGCGACTTTCAATTTGCTTAGTGGTTTTACGACGCTCTTTTTTAGGTTGTTTAAGCCTACGTCGTTCATTAGAACTTGGAGGTAATGCCGCACTTCCTTGTTTCCTTTAAATTCTTTCCCGACGTTCGCGAGGATTTTGTTGACTCTTTCCCTGAGCTCTTCCTTCTCTTTTAGAAGCGTGTTAGCCATGGCAAGCGATTCGAAGCATCCAGTGCAAAGTGTAACTATGTTTAGGTCTGCTTCTTCTGCTAGGCAGATGTTGTACGCGGCTATGGCGAGGCTTGTCTCCAAATCTATTGACTGTAGTGGCGGCGGAGCGCAACAAGTCATATCATCCAAGTCGATAAGTTCTATTCCAAGTTTTGCAAGGGATTTCCGCGCTGCCAACTCGTAGTGTGGTTGACGTGCTGGTATTGTGCAGCCTAAAAACAAAGCGTAGCTTGTCATTGTGCTTCACCCTTCTTGAACTGGATTTTGTCGAATCCCGTTGCTGAAAGAATCTTTCTTACGGCTTCTACTCCTGCTGGTTTAAGCTGTGGCAAACCGTATTCGGCACGCTTTTTCTCTAGGAATTTTGAGATTGGGACTATGCGTCCTTCACTCATTAATCCAGCTGCAAATTCAGCGTAAATGTTCGGCACATTTCCCTCGCGGATGGCGATATTCCTCAAAGCGTAGATTACGTCGGCTATTTCGACTTTCTGTGGGCAACGTTCTTGGCAGTTGTAGCATGAAGAACAAAGCCAGATGGCGCCGCCCGTCAAAACTTCGTCTCTTAATCCAAGAAGCGCCAGTCTAATAACTTCTCTTGGGTTGTATTTGTCGGTGACTTTTGCCACTGGACAGCTTGCAGCGCATGTTCCACATTGATAACACAGTGTTATTGTTTCTCCGCCGAGCGAGCTGGTTATTTCTTTTGCGAAGTCCTTTGTTGACGCTTTCTTTTGTGTTCCCTTAGCCATTACGCTTACCGCCCTTCTCGGTTTAGGCTAGTTGAAGCGCGCCAAGTTTTTCCACTCTTTCAGTCATGGCTTTTGCTGCTTCAGCGAACTTGTCACCTTCTATGTAAACCATGTTGAACATTTCGAGGCGCTCTGGCTCAACGCCATACTCTTTTAGCAAGGTTTTTGCAAGTTCCACTTTTTTCTGCGTTTTTTGGCTTCCAACTTCGTAGTGGCAGCCGTCTGATTTGCATCCGACAACCATGACCCCTTGAGCGCCAGCCTTGAAGGCTTCAAGTATGTGCTGTACCTGCAAAACACCGGTGCACGGCACACGCAGCACACGCACATTTGCTGGATAGTTTAGCATGGCCATTCCAGAAGAATCAACAGCAGCGTGACCGCACTCTGAACAACAGAAAGCCAAAACAAGCGGCTTTGACGTCCCATTAACAGACAACAAGGCTTTCATCTGAGCTGAAATTTGGCTTGGTTTCAAGTGGCGAAGCTCGATTGCTCCAACAGGACATGTGCCTACGCAGACGCCGCACCCCTCGCATAAGAGGTCGTCAACATGCGCAACAAAGTGTCCATCAGCCTTTTCCATTAGCGTTATCGCGCCGTATGGACATGTGACTGGGCAAAACTCGCAGTCGCCACAATAATCCTCATTCACGTAGGCTGTTCTCTGGTCTTTGACGATTTTGCCGTTTAGTAGGAACTTGGCAGCCTTAACCGCTGCTGAATGAGCTTGAAGCGAAGTTGTCGGCGCATCTTTGGGGAACGTTGCCCCACCACATATGAATATGCCCCGCTTCTTTGTCTCTGTGGGCCTAAGTTTTGCGTTATACTCTTTAAAGAAGCCGTCCTTGTCCAGTTCTAGGCCAAGCATTTCCGCAAGCTCTTTTGTGTCTTCAACTGGCACCATGGCGGGCGATAAAACAACGAGGTCTGCTTCCAGCTCCAAGAACCTTCTTAAAAGTTCATCCTCAACATCGACTATTAGTAGGTTTGCTTCTGGGTCGTGTAGGATTTCTGTTGGTCTTCCCTTCACGAATTTTATTCCCATTTCGCGTGCGCGTTCATAGTAGTACTCATGTTCCCTTCCAGTTGTTCGGACATCAATATAGCATATTGTTACATCAGTGTCTGGAAAAGCGGACTTAATCAATGTGGCATGCTTCAAAGATATCATGCAGCATATGCTTGAACAGTACGGGTTCCAACGCCTATCTCTAGAGCCTACGCATTGAACGAAAACTATGCGTTTTGCTGGCTTTTTGTCTGAGGGCCGAATTATCACGCCCTTTGTTGGACCAAAAGCGTCAATCATCCTTGCAAGCTCAAGTTGCGTTATAACGTCTGGATATTCGCCGTAATGGTACTCCTTTATCACGCTTGGGTCATACTCCCTAAAACCAGTGGCGACGATTATGCTTCCAACATTAAGCGTAACCTTCTTGCTTTTCTGGTTCAGCTCAATCGCCTTTGTGGGACAGACTTCAACGCACTTGGCACATTTTTCGAATTTGCACGCCTCAGCGTCTATGACGTATGCTGGCGGATAAACAAGTGGCGTGTTCACGTAAATTGCCTTTCTATTCTTGAGCCTCGCGTTGTACTCGTCTGGAACCTCAACTGGACAAACAGAAGCACACAAGTCGCATGCAACACATTTTTCCTCGTTAACGTATCTCGGCTTTCTTTCAACAGTCACCTTATAGTTTCCAGGTGCGCCCTCAACCTTGACAACCCTAGAGTTCGTCAGCACGTTAAGGTTTGGAATTTCTGAAAATCCAGAACGGTAAACACATTTCCGCGAAGTATGCGTTATCGTTTTCACGTCTGAAGCTGGCGACTGAATGCATATTGCACAATCGTCTGTTGGAAAGAAATGTCCAGCCTTAGCGGCTAACCCTCCTAGGAAAGGCTCTTTCTCAACAAGATAAACTTCAAAGCCCATGTCCGCCAAGTCTTCTGCGGCTTGCATTCCAGCAAGTCCGCCGCCTATGACGAGAACGGATTTTACGGCTGGAAACTCTAGTTTTTCAATAGGCTCTGCAAGTTTTACGCGTTCTATCGCAGCCAAAAGCATCGCTTTTGCTTTTTCTGTTGCCTCTTTGGGCGCGTCGCGGTGTGGCCATGCACAGTTGTCTTTTATGTCTAGGACTTCAACGAAGTTTGGGTTAAGCCCAACAGCCTCTAAAGCTTCGGCGATGTTTATTTCGCCGATTTTTGGTATGCTCTCCGCAACGACTACGCGGTTTATCTTGCCGCTTTTTACGGCTTCAACGATTGTTTTTAGTCCTTGCCCTCGCCAGAATTCGCTGCCAACCGCCACTATAGAAACTTGCTGGACGCCTTTCAGATGGTTTGCTATTTCCTCGAAGTTTAGGATTCCCGTTAGCTGTTTTCCACAGTCGGATAGGAATACTCCAACATTAATTTCTTCCATTTTCATCACCTTTCTATCTTCCTTATTAACCGCCTCTCACAATCGTAGATTTCAACTTCCAAAGGCATTTGCCCAACTGCAAAGTGCGTGGCACATGCGAAACACGGGTCATACGCCCTAAAAGCCATCTCAACCATGTTCAAAATGCCACCGTTGACTTTGCCCTCTTTTATCAGCGCTTTCGCAGCATTCTTTATTGATATGCATATGCTCGGCGCATTATGCGTAGTAGCCACGATAAGGTTGACTTTTTTGGCTAATGCCTTCTCGTCAAGTATGTAATGGTGGATAAGCGTTCCACGTGCAGCTTCAACTATGCCCACGCCCTCGCCTGGTTTACCTGGCTTATTCCTAATGTCCTTGCTCGTTATTTCCGGGTCTGTCACAAGCTCTAAGGCGCGTTCAGCCGCATACAAAAGCTCTATGAGCCTAGCCCAGTGATACGCCAGAGTGTTGTGGACTGGCTTTCCGCCAAGCGTCTTATACATTCTTTCATATTCGGCTTGCGCTAGTGGCGTTGCCATGCCATCTGCAGCGTTAAGCCTTCCAAGCGGTCCAACACGGTAGAGTCCGCTTTGCGGTCCGCCAACTAAGCCTTTCCACCCGATTTTTTTGAGGTAAGGCAGCTTAACGTATGTCCATGGCTCAACGTGCTCCTCAATTACATCTAAGTATTCTTTTGGCTTGAACTTGACAAACTCTTTTCCGTTCGGGTCGACTACGCGCACATCGCCATCATAGAAGTTCACATGGTTGTTTTTGTCAACCAACCCCATATAATAGGTTTGCAGCGTGTAAGCTTCACTCTTTATCAAGTTTACATAGTCGGTGTTTTTCAGGACTATGTCGTCAAAGAGTTTTAGGCTTAATTTTGCGAATTCGAGGCAGCTTCTAACCATCTTCTCGATTTCGCGCCGCTCCTCTTCGTTCAGTGGTTTCGAAACGCCTCCTGGCATACATGCGTTAACTGGGTGCGTTGCCTTTCCGCCAAGAATCTCTGTTATCTTTTGCCCGTAAGCCCTGTGCTTTATGACTTCTTTGCCGATTTCAAGTCCAGCTTTTTCGATAACGCCTATGACGTTTCTTTTTTCTGGAGGGGCGTCTGGTCCCACAACGAAGTCTGGACCGCCCAAGTAGTAGAAGTGTAGCGTATGGTCATATAGGTAATAGCCGCAATACATGAGTTCGCGGAGTTTTTTGGCGGTTTCTGTTGGCTCAACATTGAATGCTGCATCTAAAGCTTTTGCGCCTGCCATGTGATGCGCGACTGGGCAGACGCCGCAGATTCTCGTTGTTATTATTGGCAGATCCTCGGCTCTTCTTCCCTCGCAGAATCTTTCAAAGCCCCTTAGTTCTGGGACTTGGAAGTAGGCTTCTTCCACGTTTCCAGCGTCGTTCAAGAATATTGTTATTTTCCCGTGTCCCTCAAGCCTAGTGATCGGGTTTATGACTATTTCTTTCATCTTATTTCACCTTCCTCCGCAGGATGGAATTTGCCAAAGAATACTTGTAGAAAGTGCCTACTGGGTCGACGATTTGTTCGATTACGCTTGGGTCTGCGGCTATTGATGCGAAAGCGCTTATCATCGCCGCGCCTTGGTCTGTAACTCTTGGGGTTGGTCCGCCGCATCCGGTGCATGGCACATTAGCTTTTAGGCATTGTGCGCCGCATCCGCCTCTTGTGGCTGGTCCCATGCATATTACGTTTTGGTCTAGGAAGCATGTTTTGAAGTCGTCTTCTATTTCGTAGATTCTCTTTACTTGTGTGATTTTTCTGTCTTTTTTCTCTCTTGGGCATTCATCGCACACTGACTTGTTTAGTAGGAAACTTGCGCCTTTTGGTGGCAGTTTGCCGCTTACTATCGCCTCTAAAGCTTCAATTATCCTTGGGACTGGTGGCGGGCAGCCTGAAATGAAGTAGTCAACGTCAACTGTTTGGGCTAAAGTTTTGACTGTGTCGTAAAATTCTGGGAGTTCAAGTTCGCCTTCCTTAACTTTTAGCCGTGTTTGGGGAGTAACCCTCTGCGGGTTTTTTGTTGAAGGTGTTTCGAAGTAGGCTCTCTCAAAGATTTTCTGCCTATCCCATAGGTTTCCAAGTCCTATTACGCAGCCGTCGCACGCGCATGAGCCAAAAGCCACGAGAACCTTTGATTTGCGCCTCAAGAGTTTAGCCATTTCTTCGTTTTCCTCCGTTCTTATTGCGCCGTTGAAGAAGCACACGTCTATATTTTTGTCTGGCATGTTTTCAACGTCTTTGTATTTTATGTCCATGGCTACCGGCCAAAAGACAATGTCGGCTTTGGCTATGACGTCTAGGATTTTTTCGTTTATGTCCAAAACCGCTATTTCGCAGCCACCACAACTCGCAGCCCAATAAAACGCGAATTTAAGTTTCTCCATTCCCGCACCAGCTTGTTTTAATGGGAAATTGATAATCGCGCTTCTATAATTTAAATTTAGCCATAGTAAATAGAGAAAAAACATGGAAAACATATATGTTAAAAATAATTTAAATGTGGCATATGAGAGTTAGGTGCCAACAGCTTCAGTTTCTCGATGCTCTTCCTGTTTCTGTTCAGGGCTTGACAACAAATTCTTCGTTTCTTGAAAGCTTCTTGTTTCTTGAAATGGCGCTGAATCTTCTTCCTTTAGGTTTAAAATGCCTTTGACAGTCCCATCTTCCATGTACGCAAGTTTGAAGCCCATTTTCCTCGTTAGGCTAATCGCCCTATAATTGTCTGGAAGCATTATCGCGTAAAGCGTTTCAACGCCCATGTCCTTGCAAACCTCAATCGCGTAATCCACCATCTTTGTGCCCAAGCCTAAGCCCTGCCACGGGTCAGCAACAATGAAGGCTATTTCGCCTGCTTTCCTATCTGGTTCTAGGCTTACGCGAACAACGCCCAGTATTCGCCTCTGCCCATTTTCGTTTAGTTCGGCGACTATGGCTATTTCTCTGTCATAGTCAATGTTGCAGTAGCGAACTCGCACTTCATGCGGCGTGTCCTTAATTATTTGGAAGAACCTGTAACGTATGGATTCTTCTGAGAAGTTTTTGAACATTTCAAGCCATAATGGCTCGTCTTCAGGCTTTATTGGTCTCAGCAAGACCGTGCGTCCGTCGCGTATATGCCACAAAGTTTCATATTTCTTCGGATATGGGCTTATTACCAAGTGCTGGTGCGGTTCAAGTTTCTGGAAGACCAGTTCCTTGTCAATTATGATTCTTGCGTCTAACGCATACGCAGCCTTATCATTCACCAGAAGAGGGTTGATGTCAACCTCCCTTAACTGTGGAAAATCAACGAGAAGTTGTGAGAAACGCAAAATCACCTCTTCAAGAAGTTTGATGTTTGCTGGAGGAACATTCCTATAGCCTTTCAAAAGCTGGTAGACCTTTGTTTCCTCCATTAAGCGTCTAACTAGGGTCTGGTTTAATGGCGGAAGTCCTATTGAAAAGTCTTTGAAAAGTTCAACGCCCACGCCACCCATTCCAAAGAGTATTACTGGACCGAAGAGCGGGTCTTTTTTGGCTCCGAGTATGACTTCGTATCCTCGTTTCTTAATCATTGGTTGAACGGTGACGCCGAGAATTTCCGCTTGTGGGTTATAGTTTTTCGCGTTGCACATAATTTGTTCAAAGGCTTCTCGAACTTCAGTTTCGCTTTTTAGGTCTAGGAAGACGCCGCCAGCATCCGTCTTGTGAACAATTTGTGGAGACAATATTTTGAGCACAACTGGATAGCCAATTTGCGACGCAAAGGCTACAGCTTCATCCGCCGTTGTTGCCACAAAAGTTTTGACAACTGGGAAACCGTAATATTCAAGCAGTTTCTTTGCTTCAGCTTCTGTTAGTAGCTCGCGGTTTTCTAGAGCTGCATTTCGCATTATAACTTGTATTGGACGTTTCGGCGGAGCAGCATCAACTGGCAGTTCTTCTGGAGTTTCATAGAGCAATTCAAGGTTACGCTTGTACTGATGCATGTAAAGATATGTTTTAATTGCTTGTTCTGGGGTTGAGTATGTTGGAATACCGTTTTCGTTGAAAACTCGGTTGGCTTCCTCCACCGCGCCATAACCCATAAACGAGGTTAAAACGGTCTTGTTCTGGTAAGCCATGCTCTTGTAAACTTCAACTATGCCCTTTGCAATTTCAACTGGCTCAGCAACCGCCTGCGCAGTATAAATTATCAAGATGCCATCCACATTCTCGTCCTCTAGGCAAGCTTTAAAAACAGCCTTGTAACGGTCAGCCTTCGCATCTCCTAAAATGTCTATTGGGTTGCCACGGCTCCAATAATGCGGCAAAATGCCGTTAAGAAACTCCATTGTTTTTGAACTAAGCTTAGCTAGTTTTCCGCCTCTGGCTATTAACGCGTCAGTAGCCATGACGCCTGGACCGCCAGCATTCGTGATTATGGCGAGGTTTGGACCTTTCGGGAGTGGTTGCAAACCTAAAACTTCTGCGCAGTTGAATAAGTCGGCTATTTCTTCTACGCGCACTATGCCAGCACGCTTGAAGGCAGCATCGTAAACGTCGTCTTCTCCAGTCATTGAACCCGTGTGTGAGGCTGCGGCTTTTGCGCTTTCGCCGAATTTTCCAGCTTTAACAACTATTATGGGTTTTGTTCTTGCGAAGTGTCGGGCTGCGCTCATGAATTTTCTCGCGTTTGTTATCCCCTCAATATACATGAGTATGCTTCTTGTTTTCGGGTCTGTTCCGAAATAGTCTATCAAATCGCCGAAATCAACATCTATCATTGAGCCGACAGAGACGAAATTGCTGAAGCCAATGTTTTCATGCATAGCCCAGTCGAGAATCGCCGAGCCTAACGCGCCGCTTTGACTTATGAAGGCTATGTTTCCCTCTTTAGGCATCTTGTTTAGGAAAGTGGCGTTCAACTGGTTGCTTGGACGGATTATCCCCAAACAGTTCGGTCCAACAATCCGCAAACCATACTTCTCTCTTATTTCTAGGATTTTGTCTTCTAGGGCTTTGCCCTCTGGACCAACCTCTTTGAATCCAGCACTTATGATTATTATGCCTTTTACGCCAGTTTTTCCGCATTGTTCAACAATGTCTGGAACGGTTTTTGCCGGAGTTGCAATAACAGCCAAATCAACAGTTTCTGGAATTTGCTCAACAGAAGGGTAAGCTTTCAAACCCAAAATTTCGGTTTTACGAATATTGACAGGGTAAACCCTACCCTTAAACCCAAAATCCAAGAAGTTCCGCATAATCGCGTATCCGACGCTTCCTTCTTCGTCGCTTGCGCCTATAACTGCGACGCTTTTAGGATTAAAAATCTTGTCAAGATATGTAGTAACCAAAGCGTGTAACCATCCTCTAAGCTGGATGTGAATGTGAACTGAAGCGCAGATTAAAACCTTATGTTGCATAAATCAAATTTCGCTTGATGCTCCAGAAAATCTAGAGGGGGTAGGTCACTATTGGCTAGAAAAACAGCCAAAAAATGTTGAATTTGCCCAACACTACTTCTTATTCATCAAGTACTCGTGTATGGCTCTCGCCGCCCTCTTTCCAGCACCCATGGCGCTTATCACTGTTGCCTCGCCAGTTACAATGTCGCCGCCCGCGTAAACGCCTTCAAGGCTCGTTTTGCCATTCTCATCCGCCACAATGGTGCCCCACTTTGTAACAGCTAAACCTTCCGTTGTACGCTGAATTATCGGGTTCGGCGTCCGCCCAATCGCAATAATAACCGTATCCACATCCATCGCAAATTCTGAACCTTTAACTGGGACGGGTCTACGCCTTCCACTCTCGTCTGGAGGCCCAAGCTCCATGCATATACACTCCATCTGTTTAACCCAGCCCTTCTCATCGCCAATAAACCTTGTTGGATTTGCCAAAAACTTGCAGAGTATTCCTTCCTCCTCGGCGTTTTCGATTTCCTCTTTCCTTGCTGGCATCTCCTCTCTTGAACGGCGATAGACAATGCACACTTCCTCTGCGCCCAGACGAAGTGCTGAACGCGCAGAATCCATGGCGACGTTTCCTCCGCCTATAACCGCCACGTGTTTGCCAACTCTTATGGGCGTGTCATAATCTGGGAAAGCATAAGACTTCATGAGGTTAACCCTAATCAAAAACTCGTTTGCAGAGTAAATTCCACCTAAATCCTCGCCTGGCACACCTAAGAAGGCGGGAAGCCCAGCGCCAGTTCCAACAAAAACAGCGTCAAAACCCTCCTCGTTCAAAAGCTCCGGAATTGTGTGAATCCGCCCAATAAGATAGCCCAGACGCAGTTCAACACCCAACTTTTTAATATAATCAACCTCAGCCTGCACTATGCTCTTTGGCAGACGAAACTCTGGAATACCATAAACCAGAACCCCACCTGGAACATGCAAAGCCTCAAAAATCACAACTTCATGCCCAAGCTTGGCTAAGTCAGCAGCAGCCGTCAAACCTGCCGGACCAGCGCCTATAATGGCGACGCGCTTTCCAGTTGGAGGCGCCTTCTCTGGAACGTTTATGCCCCTAGCTCTTTCCAAGTCCGAAACAAACCTTTCAAGCCTGCCAATGCTCACTGGGTCGCCAACCTTCCCCAAAACACAGAATTTTTGACACTGTTCCTCTTGTGGACAAACTCTACCGCAAATTGCTGGTAGGCTATTTTTCTCTTTAATCTTCTTGATTGACTCTTCGAACTTTCCTTCTCTTAAGAGCTTGATGAAAGCGGGAATGTCAATTTCAACTGGACAGCCTTGAACACACTGCGGTTTTGGACATTGAAGACAGCGGTTCGCTTCGGCCACAGCTTGTTCTTCCGTATATCCCAAAGCAACCTCGTTAAAGTTTCGCCTTCGAACTTCTGGCTTCTGCTTCGGCATCGGCACAGCTTCTTTCTGAACTTTAGGTTTAGGCTTAGCCTCCGCCACAGCCACAACCTCCTAGACGCTCCCAAACAAGGGAGCTTAAACGCTCTTCTGGAAGGAACATCCTCTGCCTCTTAATCAAACCATCAAAATCCACAGCGTGCCCATCAAACTCTGGTCCATCAACACATGCAAACTTCATTTTCCCGCCAACTGTAACTCGACATACACCGCACATGCCCATACCATCAACCATTATAGGCGTCAAAGTCACAATGGTAGGTATGCCAAAAAGCTTTGTCATTTCGCAAACGTTCTTCATCATCACAACAGGTCCCATGGCAACACAGCGGTCAAACTTCTCTTTTTCAAGAAGCTCTTTAAGGAAGCCAAGTCCCTTATAGCCCTTTGAGCCATCATCAGTCGCTACATAAAGCCTGTCGCTCACAGCCTTCATTTCATCCTCGAAGAACAAAAGCTCCTTTATCCTAGCCCCGATAACGGTCGTAACTTTGTTGCCAGCCTCCTTTAAGGCTTTAACTTGCAAAAGCATCGGAGCAATCATCACGCCGCCGCCGATGCACAAAACGTTTCCAAAATTCCTAATTTCCGATGGGTTCCCAAGAGGACCAGTGATGTTGCTTATGCTATCGCCTTCCTTCATAAGACCAAGCTGCTTTGTCGTCTTGCCCACTTCGTTAAAGACAAAAGTTATCGTGCCCCTCTTCCTATCATAGCCAGCTATGGTTAATGGGATACGCTCACCCTTCTCGCCCAAAATAAGGATTATGAACTGTCCTGGCTGAGCCTTTTCAGCTATGTCTGGAGCCTTCACCTCAAAAAGCTTGATTTTTGGAGCCAACTCCTTTTTGGTGACTATCTCATACATTCTACTTTGCCTCCGCAACCTCAAGCTTCAAGGGCGGCATAGAAGCGATTTTCTTGAAGAATTCCTCAAATTTCTTGTTAAATTCTCCTAAGCAACGAGGAGAAACTGTAAAAAGCTCAAAACGCTCAAGCAAACCATTCTTTTCAAGGTAACCTTTAAGAACAGACATGTTTCTTTCAGCTGTTTCTCTCCCCTCTTGGAGTTTGCAATCCTCAGCTGAACAGACAACAGCCATTACACCGTCAAAGCCACTATGCAAAGCCTCAACAACGTGAACTGGATCAAGCGCCTTAAAACATGGAATTTCCATTGCCACCGCTTTCTTCTTGAAAAGTAGGCATTCTGGGTCGTCTAGGCAAGCGAATTCTGACCATTGACAGCAAAAGACAAGTATTGACGGAAAGTTAGCTTCGCCCTTCATTTTCCTTGCAGCTTCGCCATAAAGCCTCACAAGTTTGCTGATGTTTTCAAACTCAAAGCCCTTAACCTGTATTGCCAAGTGTGGACAAACCAACGCACATGCTCCGCAACCCATACACGTCTCTTGGATTATCCGCGGTGTTGCGAACTCTTCGGCTTCTATTGCACCGTAGGGGCAGATGAAAACGCACTTGTCGCAGCCTACACACTTTTCAGTATCGTAAACAGCCTTATGCGAATACTTTACAACTTTTAAGGCTTCTTTGCTATAGCCCAACTGCTCCAGAACAGCCTTCCCAAGCACAAGCCTTCTCGTGTTGATTTTTGTTCCTCTTTTGAAGCGGCAAAACTCATCTTCACACTGGATTGAAATCACGTTCTTAATGCCAGAATTCAAAGCCTTGAAAACAAATTCCGTTGGCACACGACCAGAACACGGAATTCGCAATGGAATATAATCCCTCACATTTAAGCCTTGAGCCTTCAAAATTTCCTCGATTTCGCACGTTGCGGGCGAGTTGCCACGACACATCAAAACAAGCGTTTCGCTTTTGTTTTTCTCTCGCATACACTCCAAATATTCCATCAAATCTTCGTAATTGTAATAGAAGATTTCTATGGCTAGCGACGGGCAAGCGCTATAGCAGATTCCACATACTTGACATTTTTGGATATCAATTTCGAAATTGCCGCTTTCAACATCCCGTTTTATAGCTTCGTAGGGACAAACAGCATAGCAAACTGCACATTTGCTGCAATAGTCTTGATTTATGCGCACCGCAGCAGTGCACATCTCTTCGTTCATGCATCATTTCTCCACGTTTATCGCAAAATTGCTTCATGCTTGACGTTTAAAGGTTTAGAAGATTTTGATGGCAACTCCGACAATATAATAGTTTTGGAGCAGAAACTATGGTTTGTAATAATAAGGTCTGCGAATATAACCATAAGCTTCAAGCGCAGCAGTTATGCCCTGCCCAACAGCCGTTCCAACTTGCTTAACTGGATGGTTTGTAACGTCTCCAGCGGCATAAACTCCTGGAATATTCGTTCTCTGGAAGATGTCAATTATAATGTAGCCCTCCTCGTTTACGGCTACGCCTGCCTCTTTGGCTATTTGACTATTTGGGTCTTCGCCGACTTGTATGAAAACGCCATCCACGAGCAACTCGCTGGTTTCGCTGGTTTTGCGATTGAAAATTACAGCCATGTTCACGAGTTTCTCGCCTTTAATCTCCCTAACCTCAGTGTTCCACAAAATCTCCACGTTAGCTTTCTCCTTTAACGCCTTAACAAGCGCTTCCTCAGCCCTAAACGCGTCACGCCTATGAGAAACCTTAACTTCGCTGGCGATATTAGCCATATACAAAGCAGTTACAATCGCGGAATTGCCGCCGCCAACAACAAGTACGCGTTTACCCTTAAACAATGGTCCATCGCAGATGCCGCAGTAACTCACGCCTCTTCCAAGAAACTCCTTTTCGCCTGGAATACCCAATTCGCGATAATGCGAGCCAGACGCAATTATGACGGCTTTTGCTTCGTAGGTGGCTCTGTTCGTTTTAACTAGCTTGGTTTCGCCCTTCAGGTCCATGTTTAAAACTTTCTCAAATTCGCGTATCGCCACACCTGTTTTTCTGCAGTGCGCCGCCATTTTCTGGGCTAGTTCAATGCCGCTTGTGCTTTCGAAGCCTGGATAATTTTCAATTAAAGGGGCGTCAGCGGTTGTGCCTCCAACCATTTTCTCCTCTAAAATCAGCGTTTTCAAACCGCTTCTTGCGCCGTAGATTCCAGCGGCTAAGCCAGCGGCGCCGCCGCCTACGATTATTAGGTCCCAACTTTCCATAGAGTGACAGCCTCCCAGCTAGTATTTTGTTTTTTATGCTTATCAAGTGTTTGGATGAGTTTAATCGTCCTCGTCTATGTCGAAGTCAAGTTCGCTTATTTCTATTTCGTAGCATTCTTGGCATAAGCCGTCAAAAGTTTCGTATTCTTCCCTTGAGATTCGCTTCCCGCACAATAGGCACCTGTAAACTTCTGCTTCCTCGTCCATTCACATCAAATCTCCAAACATCATTAGGGACTCCTCAGTCATCTGGTCGTCCCAGCACTCCCAACACGCGCCATCAAAACTTTCATACGCATCCTCATCAATCTCGCGGCCGCAAACCTTACAGTAAAATTTTTCTTCCCTCTTCTCTGGTGCCTTACGCCTCTTCTTTTTCTGCTTTCCCAAACAAACCACTAAGTTTCAATTGCCTTTTACGTGTAAAAACGTTTTGAAGATTAAATCAGTAGTTGGGTTTTAGATGGCTTGAGCAGCAAGTTCAGCGATGTCTAAAACTTGGATTTTCCCCTCATTACCAGTTGTTTTAACAGCATCCTCAATCGTTAAGAGACAGAATGGACAAGAAACAGCCAATATTTCAGCGCCAGCGGCAACAGCATCCTTAACACGTATTTCAGCCAACCTTGGACCTGGGATGTCAACCCACATTCTTCCGCCGCCTCCCTCACAGCATAGGCTTCTTGCCCGTGAACGGTCAAACTCCAGAAGCTTCACGCCTGGAATGCTCTCAATAACTCTGCGCGGTTCTTCGTATACGCCGTTTTGTTTGCCTAAGAAGCATGGGTCATGATAAATTACCTTCTTGTTCAGTTCCTTCGTGAAGGTTAATTTTTTCTCGTCTACGAGTTTAGCGAGCAACTGCGTGTGGTGCAATGGTTCAAAGCTTGTTTGGTTGTAGCGGTTTTTGAAGGTGTGAAAGCCATGTGGACAATTTGTTACGACTTGTTTGGCGGCGTATTTGTTAAAGATTTTCATGTTCTCCTCAACTAGAAATTCGAATAGCCCTTTCTCACCCATGCCGTAAACTTCGCTTCCACAGCAGTTTTCCTCTTCGCCTAAAACGCCGAAGTTAACTCCAGCCCCTTGAAGACATAAAACAAAACTTTTTGCCACATTTTGGACACGCGGGTCGTAAGCCGAAGTGCAACCCACATAATAGAGGACTTCAGCGCCTTGCGAAATATGCTTAACGTTTAAGCCTTGGCTCCATTCAGTGCGCTTGCTCCGAATTCTAGCCCACGGATTACCATTCTTAAATATGCTTTCCAACGCATCACGTATCGTTGGCGCTATTTGCCCCTCCTCCACAGCCATGCTCCTAATGTCGATTAAGAACTCGTACGGGTTCAAATCCTTTGGACAGCGGACTCCACATGTGGAGCATGTTGTGCAACTCCATAACTCGTTTTGCGGGTGAATTGTTAACTTGCCCAACGCCGAGACTTCACGCATGTAACGCCTAATGTTCAGGTTAGCCTTTTTCGCCACTGGGCAGCTTCCCGTGCACATTCCACACTGTATGCATTCGAGAAGCTTGTGTTTTTGGATGAGTTCTTGAACGTTCATTTTAAATGTCACTTTGACTGATTTTTGAGAGTAAGATTTTTAATAAGTGTTTTCCCTTCTATGAGTCAAAACATACATTAAAGAATGGAGATTACATCATGGAGAAGAAAACGCCGAGAATCGGCATTTTTGTTTGTGAATGCGGCGGAAACATAGGCGACGTGGTTGACGTTAAAGCTGTTGTTGACGTAGTTAAAAATTGGGAAGGCGTTGTCGTCGCCAAACAACACAAGTATTTATGTTCGAAGCCAGCCCAAGAAATGATAATCGAAGCTATAAAAAAGAACAATCTTGACCGCGTTGTAGTTGCAAGTTGTACGCCGCGCATGCACTTGCCAACATTCCAAAGCGTTTTGGAAAGAGCTGGACTAAACCCCTACATGCTTGAATTTGTAAACATCCGAGAACAAAGCTCATGGGTTCACGGTCCACACGCTTCGGCGGAAGCCACGAGAAAAGCCATAAGCATAATCCGAGGTGGTTATGAACGAAGCTTTGAGCTTGAACCGCTAGAAACCATAAGCGAAAAAGGCTCAAGGGAAATCCTAATAGTTGGCGGCGGCATAGCAGGTATAACAGCCGCGCTTGAGCTTGGATATTTGGGTTATAAAGTACACCTTGTAGAGCGAAAGCCAAGCATAGGCGGCAACATGGCAAAACTCACAAAAGTTTTTCCAACATTAGATTGCGCCCAATGCATTTTGACGCCGAGGATGGCTGAGGTTGGAAGAAACCCAAACGTGAACTTGCTGACATATGCGGAAGTGCAAGAAGTTAGCGGGCGACCAGGCAATTACAAGGTTAAGGTTTTCATGAAGCCTAGGGGAGTTGACGTGGAAAAGTGCAGAAGCTGCGGTGTATGCGCCAAAGTCTGCCCAGTTACGGTTCCAGACGAGTTTAATGAAGGCTTAATGCAAAGAAAAGCAGCCTACATAGAGTTTCCACAGGCAGTTCCATCAGCTTACACCATAGACTTTAACGCTTGCAACAAATGCCGAAAATGCGAGCAGCTCTGTCCAGCTAAAGCCATAAACATAGGTGACACGGGCAAGGTTGTGGAGTTAAACGTTGGCGCAATAATTTTGGCTACGGGATATCAACTCTACGATGCACGGAAACTGGAAATTTACGGTTACGGCACATATAAAGACGTAATAACAATGATGGAGTTGGAGAGGCTAACATCAGCAACTGGACCCACCGGCGGATTTGTTAAGAGGGCTGACGGAAGCGACGTTAGGAAAATGGCGATTGTCTTATGCGCTGGTTCACGCGACAAAAACTACATTCCATATTGTAGCCGCATTTGCTGCATGTACTCGCTTAAACAGGCTTTTGTGCTTAAGAAAATGCTTGGAATAGACGTAACCATATACTATATCGACATTAGAGCAACGGGAAAGGGCTACGAGGACTTGTACTGGCGCGACCAAGAAGCAGGCGTCGTCTTTATCAAAGGCAAAGTGGCTGAAATCTACAAGAACAACGCCAATGGCAAACTCGTAGTTTTGGCCGAAGACACATTGACTGGCGAGATGCGCGAAGACGAGTATGACATGGTTGCTTTGGCTACTCCTATGGTTCCACCAGCGGGACTCAAGGAACTAGCCGAAAAAATGAAAGTGGCAATAGGCGAAGACGGCTTCATAACAGAAAAACATCCGAAACTTGACCCAGTTGACTCGCTTGTAACTGGAATTTTTGTTTGCGGATGCACCCTAAGCCCAAAGGACGTTAGAGACACAGTTTCAGATGGTTTGGGCGCAGCGGCAAGGGCTGCACTTTTCCTAAAAAGCGAATACGTAACTACAAGCCCAGAAAAAGCCTATGTTATTACAGATTTATGTAACAGTTGTCAAGCATGCGTGCAAATCTGCCCAGTAAATGCCATAACAATGGTTGAAGGCAAAGCGAAAATAGACCCGTTCCAGTGCATCGGATGTGGCGCATGCATACCAGTGTGCCCACAAGAGGCTATAGACTTCAAGAATGCAACGACTAAGCAGATTCTTGCAACTTTGAGGGGCGTTCTCGCGGAAAAACAAGCTAGCGAGGTGCGAATAATTGCTTTCGTCGACAAGAATGTTGGTTATACTGGAATAGACTTTTTGGGATTGGACAGAACGAACTACCCAGAAAATGTGCGAATAGTTGCTGTTCCATCAACAGCCATCCTAGGGCTTAAACACATCCTTTATGCTTTTGCTTATGGCGCAGACGGAATCCTAGTAATTGAGGGCTCGGAGGAAATTGACGAGAAATTCACGAAAAAGCGCATGATTGATATGGGACGAGACATAGCCAAATATGGCGTGGAATCAATGCGTTTACGCTATAGTTACGTTCCGCTTCCAGTTTACAAGAAAGCAGCAGAGCTTTTCACGATGTTCACGGACAGAATAAAGAAGTTTGGACCGCTCGCAGAGGAAAAAAGGAACAACATAAAGCAGCAACTGAAAATTTAGGCGTCCCTGAAACTGCTAAATTCGATACACCCTCTAGATTTTCATAACCCAATGTTTAAAAACAGCGGAAACAAGCAAAAGTTATATGAAAACAGTTTGCTATCAACTTTTCACAATCTGAGAGGGAAAAACTTTGGACATAATTGTTTGTGTTAAGCATGTTCCAGAAACAGCAGAAGCGGAACTAAAAATCCACCCAAACGGAAAAACCATAGAAAAAACGGGATTAGTCTTCGACATCAACGAGTGGGACGACTACGCACTTGAAGAGGCAGTGCGCATAAAAGAGAAACTAGGCGGAACAGTGACAGCTATAACCGTAGGCGCAGACGATTCAGACAGCACACTGCGCAAGTGCCTAGCCCGCGGAGCAGACAAAGCCATACGCGTTTCAGACCCAAAAATTGAAGGGTCAGACGGCTACGCAACAGCAAAAATCCTACACAGCGTAATCAAAAACCTACATTACGATTTAATTTTGACCGGCTTTCAAGCTGGAGACGACGGTTACTCAATGGTCGGTCCAATATTGTCGGAAATGCTTGGAATACCACACGCAACGCTTGTCAAAAAAATCGAGTTGGGCACTGGAACCGCGCGGGTTAACCGCGAACTTGAAGGCGGATTGGAAGAAGTTGTCGAAGTTAAGCTTCCAGCGCTCTTTGCGGTTCAAACGGGCATAAATGAGCCACGTTACGTTTCGATAATGGGCATAAGGAAGGCGATGCAGAAGGAGATAAAGGTCATGAGTTTGGCTGAAACTGGACTAAGCGAAGCTGATGTTGGCGAAGCAGGTTCATGGCTTAGAATAGAGAAGCTTTACGTGCCGCCAGTTGAGAAGCAAGCAGAATTCATCAAGGGAAGCCCAGACGAGGTTGCAGCGAAAATTGTTGAACTCCTCAAGTCAAGGGGGCTGATATAAATGGCTGGAATATTCGTTTTAGCCGAGCACAGACAAGGGCAAATCAGAGACATAACATACGAGATGCTTACGAAGGGCAGAGAAATAGCTGAAAAGACAAACGCCGAACTAACGGCGGTTATACTCGGCAAAGACGTTAAGGAAAAGGCGAAAGCACTATCGGCATACGCCAAAAAAGTTTTGGTAGTTGAAGACATAAAGCTTGAGAACTTTAATTCAGAAGCCTACCAGAAAGTGCTCTCAAAACTAATCAAAGAAGAAAAGCCAATGTTAACAATGATTGGACACACATCCTGCGGCTTGGAACTCGCCCCGAGACTTGCCGCTGCGTTAGGCATTCCACTCGCAACAGATTGCATAGACCTATCCTTTGAAGGCGAAAACTTGACGGTGATTAGGCAGATGTACGGCGGCAAAGTCAACGTTAAGGCTTCACTTAGAAAAGCAGACAATTACATGGTTACTGTGCGCCAAGCAGCCTTCACAGTCAAAAAACCAGAAACACCATTAAACGGCGAAATAATAGAAAACCCTTCGCCACTAACAGAGGAGATAACAACAAAACGCTTTATAGAATACGTTTTGCCGCCACCAGGCGGAGTGGACATAACAGCAGCAGAAAAGCTTGTTGGCATAGGAAGAGGCATAAAAGACCAGGCGAACATGCCGATGATGGAGGAACTTGCAAACGCGTTAGGCGCAGTCTTAGCGTGTTCTAGACCAGTTGTGGATAAGGGTTGGCTTCCAAACGACCGACAAGTTGGCAGTTCAGGAAAAACAGTAAAGCCGAAACTTTACATCGCAGTTGGCATAAGCGGCGCCTTCCAACACGTGCTGGGAATGAAAAACTCCGACCTAATCATAGCGATAAACAAGGATCCAAACGCGCCAATATTCAACTTTTCAGACTACGGCATAGTTGATGACTTGTTCAAGGTTGTGCCAGCATTAAAGAATAAGATAGCAGAGTTAAAAGGGCAAAAGACATAAAATCACTGGCAGGAGGAAAAGCTCAAATGGAATTTAAACTAACAGCGGAACAGCTTGAAATAAAGAAGGCAGCACGCGAATTCGCAGAAAAAGAGTTCACACCAGAACTAGCTTTAGAGTATGACCAAAAAGAAGAGTTTCCAATTGCACTTTACAAGAAGGCTGCCCAACTAGGATTCACAAGCATGCGCATACCACAAGAATACGGCGGACAAGGCTACGGCGTACTAGAAGAATGCATAGTCGTGGAAGAATTTTGCCGTGTAGACCCAGGCTTAGGCGTTGCAGTATCTCTAGGCAACCTCATGGTTCCAGACGTGCTACTAAAACATGGCACAGAACAGCAGAAGGAAAAGTACATTCCACCGTTGGCTAAAGGCGAAAAAATAGCTGCTGCAGCCTTCACAGAGCCAGAACACGGAAGCGACATAACACGCATGAACACAACAGCCGTGAAAAACGGAAACGAATGGATAATAAACGGCGACAAACAATTCATAACAAACGCGCCAATAGCAGACACATTCATAATACTGTGCCAAACAGACCCAAACGCACAGCCACCACACCGCGGACAAAGCCTATTCCTAGCAGAAAAGGGCATGCCAGGATTGGACGCAACAAAACTGCATGGAAAAATGGGCATAAAACCATGCGTCACCGGCTCACTTGCCCTCAGCGACTTAAAAGTGCCAGAAACAAACCTTGTAGGCGAATTAAACAAAGGCTTCTATTACGCTTTGGAGCTTTTTGACGGAACACGCATAACAGTTGCAGCCCAAGCTGTAGGTATGGCGCAAGGCGCATTCGAACGCGCACTAAACTATGCGAAAACACGCAAACAGTTCGGTCAACCAATAATAAACTTTCAAGGCGTATCATTCAAACTGGCTGAAATGGCAATAAAAATCGAGGCGGCTCGCCTAATGACGTACAAGGCAGCTTGGCTTTACGACAAAGAAAAACCAAATCCCGCAGCAACATCGATGGCTAAAGCTTACGCAAGTCGCGTTGCAATGGATGTAACAGACGATGCCATACAAATTCTCGGTGGGTACGGTTATCTGGCAGACTACCACGTGGAACGTTTCCACCGCTGCGCTAAGATAACAGAAATCTACGAAGGAACAACAGAGGTTCAAAAACTCACAATATTAAACTTCCTACAGAAACAAGCATAACCAAAACTTCGCCTTTTTCTCTTTTTAATCCATAATTTATGCATAACTTCAAAGCTTTTATACACTTCAAATGTTATTCTATTATTCTCAAGAAGGAGGAAGCATTTTGTCTGTTGGAAAAATTCAAAAAGCAGCTGTTATTGGTTCTGGGGCGATGGGGCATGGAATCGCGCAGCTTCTCGCAATGACTGGACACACAGTCACGATGGTTGATATAAGCGAAGATTTCCTCAAGAAAGGGATGGAAAAAATCAGGTGGAGCCTAGAAAAGTTTGTTGAAAAGAAAAGGATTAGACGGGAAGACGCTGACGACACGCTAGCCAGAATAAGCACGACAACAAGTTATGAGCAAGCCGCAAAGGACATAGACCTAGCAATAGAGGCAGTCCCAGAAAACATGGACCTAAAAAAGAAAGTTTTCTCGACGCTTGACTCTGTAGCGCCGCCACATGCAATTCTAGCCTCAAACACTTCAACGCTTAGCATAACGGAGATGGGAAGAGCCACAAAACGCCCAGACAAAGTTGCTGGAATGCACTTCTTCAACCCGCCACAGTTGATGGCGCTGGTGGAAGTGATAAAGGGCGAAGAAACAAGCCAAGAAACGCTAAACACGCTTGTAGAACTCGCCAAAAAACTTGGAAAAACACCAGTAACAGTGCGAAAAGACGTTAGAGGCTTCATAGTAAACAGAATACTAGGCGCAGTCTTTAACGAGGCGTTCTGGGCATACCACAGAGGAGAAACAACAAAAGAGGGAATAGACGCTTCGGTAAAATACACGGGCGGTTTTCCAATGGGATGGTTTGAGTTAGCGGATTTTGTCGGGCTAGATATAGCCTACGAAGTAGGCAAAATATTGTATGAGGCTTACGGCGAAAGAATGAAGCCATGCACAGAAGTGATAGAACCGCTGATAAAAGAGCGCAAATTCGGACAAAAAACAGGCGTAGGCTTCTACGATTGGACAAAGGGAAGACCACGCATACCATTCAACCTACTTGAAGAATACGATGTGGAAAGGTCATGGGCGGTAGCAGCAAACGAAGCAGCATGGCTAATCCACGACGACGCAGCAAACCCAGAAGACATAGACACTGGAATGAAACTTGGCACATACTGGCCTTCAGGCCCATGCGAATACGCTGATAGAATCGGCTTGGATGTTATAGTTGGCAAGTTAAGAGAGTTATACGCAAAATACAACATGGAAATGTATAAGCCATGCCAATTGCTTGAAGATTACGTCAGCAAGGGCTGGACGGGAAAAAAAGCTGGAAGGGGGTTCTACCATTGAAGTTTGAGTTGACAGAAGAACAGATTGGAATTATAAATGCCGTTAGGGAGTTCTGCCAAAAAGAGTTCAAACCAGAACTAGCCCTAGAACTTGACAAAAAAGAAGAGTTCCCGTTAGAAATATACAAAAAAGCAGCGCAGCTAGGCTTTACAAGCATGTTCTTCCCAGAAGAGTACGGCGGACAAGGCTATGGGCTTCTAGAAACATGCCTCGTCATCGAAGAAATGTGCAAAGCAGACTCCTCGCTTGGCGTTGCTATTTCAAGCGGAAACTTTGGAAGCGAGTTGATACTGGCTCATGGAACAAAGGAGCAGAAGGAGAAGTATCTGCCCCCCATATGCAAAGGAGATTTCATTTCCGCAGCGGCGTTCACAGAGCCAAACGTCAGCGGAAGCGACATAACACGCATGGAAACAACAGCAACAAAATATGGAAACGAATGGTGGATAAACGGAACAAAAACCTTCATAACAAACGCAACAATAGCCAACTTCATAGTCGTCCTAACACAAACAGACACAAAAGTGAGACCAACGTACAGAGGCGAAACACTGTTCGTTGTGGACAAAGGCTCACATGGACTAGAAACAACGAAGCTCCACAACAAGATGGGAATTAGATGCTCCGTAACAGGCGAAGTAAAATTTGACAACGTAAAAGTGACAGACGCAAACATAGTAGGCGAGCTAAACAGGGGGTTCTACCATTCAATGGAGTTCTTCGACAAAACCAGAGTAGGCGTAGCAGCCCAAGCAGTTGGAATGGCGCAAGGAGCATGGGAAATAGCATTCAAATACGCAAAACAAAGAGAAGCCTTCGGACAACCAATACTACAGCACGAGCTAATAGGATGCGGACTAGCAGAAGCCATGACAAAAATAGAGGCAGCAAGATGGCTAACATACAGGGCGGCTTGGCTCATAGACGCTGGAAAAATGGACCCGATGGCAACAGCCATGGCGAAGCAGTATGCAGGTAGGGTTGCAATGGAAGTAACAGATTTTGCGATACAAACACTTGGTGGGTATGGCTACCTGGGCGATTACCGTGTTGAACGTTATCACAGAGATGCAAAAATAACCGAAATCTACGAAGGAACAAGCGAAATTCAGAAGCTAACAGTGCTTAAGTATCTGCTGCGGAAATTCTAGAAAATGATAATAATTGCACACAACAAAATTTGTGCGTGGTGAAAATATGAGTAAGGCATATGAAACGATAAAAGTGGAAAGGGAACAAAGCGTATTGTGGATAATACTCAACAGGGCGCATAGACTTAACGCCTTCAACGACGTCATGCTCGAAGAACTCGGTGATGTACTAGACACTGCAGAAAAAGACCCCTCAGTCAAATGTGTCGTAATAACAGGCGATGGCGACAGAGCTTTCAGCGCAGGCGCAGACGTAACAATGTTTCCGAAGGCAACGCCATCAAAAGCCGAGGAATTCTCAAGGTTTGGACAGAAAATCTTCGGAAAAATAGAGGAAATGTCCAAACCCGTTATAGCAGCAATAAACGGCTTCGCCCTAGGCGGGGGACTAGAACTGGCGTTAGCATGCGACTTTAGAGTGGCAGCGGAACACGCAGAACTCGGAAGCCCAGAAATAGCATTAGGCTTAATTCCAGGATGGGGCGGAACACAAAGGCTTGTTAGAATTGTTGGTTTAGCCAAAGCAAAAGAAATGGTTATGCTTGGCGTGCGTTTCAAGGCAGAAGAAGCCCTAAAAATAGGGTTAGTCCACAAAGTCGTGCACTTCGACAAGCTAAGAGAGGAGGTTAGAGCCTTAGCGAACAAGCTTGCAGAAGGACCGCCAATAGCAATGAAATACGCGAAACACGCCTTAAACTTTGGAACACAAGTGCCATTAGAGGTTGGCTTACGTCTAGAATCTGGGCTCATGGGCTTAGCGTTTTCAACTGAAGACTTAAAAGAAGGCGTAGAAGCGTTCATGTCGAGGCGCAAGGCTGAATTCAAAGGCAAATAGAGCAGAAACCCACCCTTTTCTCCATTTTTTGCGTCCGAAATGAAATTTACACTAAATTAAGTGTGGTATCGACATGAGAAAAGTTGCAATTATAGGAGTTGGAAACTCGAAGTTTGGAGTAAGAAACGACGTAAATGTTGCTGAACTAGCATTTGAGGCTGTCAAGCCGTCACTTGAAGACGCTGGAATAACCGCAAAAGACATAGAACTTGTAGCCCTAGGCTCTGTCGGCGCTGGCGCATGGTATGAGGAACTCCTTCCAACAGTCGTCACCGCAGAATATTGCGGTTTAACAAAAGCTGGTCTGGTTAGATGTGAAGCTGCATGCGCAAGCGGCAGCGCCGCCTTTTTCACGGCTTATTCGGCTGTTGCCAGCGGTCAAGCAGAAATTGCCATGGCTTTGGGCGTTGAGAAAATGCGCGAAATCGATACGCCTACAGCCATGGAGTGGATTGGAAGAGCTGGCTACTACCTTTGGGAGTTCCACAATTTCGGAATGACTTTTCCAGCTTATTATGCATTATACGCCACGGCACACATGGCGAAGTTTGGAACAACAGAAGAGGACTTGGCTTTAGTCGCCGTAAAAAACCACAAGTATGCTTCTATGAACCCGCTTGCACACTTGCAGAATCGAATCACAGTTGACGACGTGCTATCGTCAATGGTCATTGCTTCTCCGCTCAAGCTTTTCGACTGCTGTCCAATGACTGATGGTTCAGCGGCGATAATTCTCGCTTCAGAAGAGAAGGCTAGGCAGTTAGGCGTTGACACGCCAGTTTGGGTTTCTGGAATAGGCTATTCTTCTGGAACGGCAAACCTAAGCAGAAGATTAGACTATGTTGGTTTAGAGGCAAGTGTCCACGCCGCAAAGATGGCATACAAAAACGCTAGTGTAACGCCAAACCAGATTGACTTTGCAGTGGTTCACGACTGTTTTACAATAGCCGAAATAATGGCTTACGAAGACCTTGGCTTTTGCAGCAAGGGCGAAGGAGCAAAACTAATCCGCGAAGGACAAACAGAAATCGGCGGAAAAATCCCAGTAAACATGGACGGAGGCTTAAAGGCAAAAGGCCATCCAATAGGCACAACTGGATGCTCAATGATATACGAAGTTACAAAACAACTCAGAGAAGAAACCGTCGAAAAGGGTAGGCAAGTCCCACTTAAAAACTACATTGGACTGGCACATAACGTTGGCGGGACTGGACATTACTGTTACGTAACAATCTTAAGGAGGTAAGCGTATGTCAGCTATGCCATCAATAAGATCGAGAGAAATTAAAATCGTGCAAGAAATACCGATAAGCAAGACACTAAAGTTTTGGGAAGGCTTAAAAGAAGGAAAAGTTTACGCAACAAGATGCACCAAATGCGGAAAAACATATTTCCCGCCAGCAGCAGACTGCCCAGAATGCCTAACATCAAACATGGAATGGATAGAGCTAAGCAGCGAGGCGGAAATCGAAACTTTCACGCATGTGGTTGTCAGACCAACATCCTTCCAACAGAACAAGCCATACACTGTGGCGATTGGAAAGCTTAAGGAAGGCGTTAGAGTGCTTGCTTGGCTTACGGGGTTCAAGCTTTCACAAGTCAAGGTAGGCATAAAAGTTAAGCTTACGGCTAAAGTTACGCCAGAAGGAAGCCTAACATACGAGTTTGTTCCACCGTAAAAGAGAACTGAAAATCTTTCACATTTTTTCTAACACTGCTTTTATACAATTAATTGTTTTGCATGGTATCCACATATTTTCTTTAACTTTTCTATCCATGGAAAGTATTATTACAGCCTTCAATTGCTATATTTAAAAATAGGGTTGAAACGGTTTATGTCTCCAAGAAAGAAGAAGGAAGAAGTGAAAGAAGCTGAAAAACCTTTGGAAAAGCCTTGGTTGAAGGTTTGGCCTGAAGGAATTCCAACACACATTGATTATCCGGAAATTCCGCTTTTCGAGTTCTTAAGAAAAAGCGCTGAAAAGTACCCAAACAATGTTGCACTCGTTTACTTTGACAACAAAATAACTTATAAGGAGTTGGATTTGCTCACAGACAAGTTTGCAGCTGCGTTAACTGATTTGGGAGTTAAGAAGGGCGACAAGGTGGCTGTTTTACTTCCAAACGTTCCGCAGTTTGTGATTGCATATTATGGTGCAATAAAAACTGGGGCAATTGTAACTGCCATAAGCCCGCTTTATAAGGAGCGTGAAGTGGAGCATCAACTCAATGATTCGGAGGCTGAAACAATCGTTGTTCTGGATATGCTCTACCCGATAATTGAAAAGGTTTGGGCAAAAACAAAGCTAAAAAACGTAATCGTAACTGGGCTTAAGGATTATATGCCTTCAGCCAAAGCCTTTCTCGGCTCGCTTCTTGGAAAAATTCCCTCATATAAGGTTGAACGTAAGCAAAACATTTACTTCTTCAAGGAACTCTTAGGCAAGTACGAGGCGAAACCGCCAAGCGTGGACATAAATCCAAAAGAGGATCTAGCGGCGCTTCAATACACGGGTGGAACAACTGGAACCTCGAAAGGCGCAATGCTAACGCACATGAACCTCGTCTCAAATGCCATAATGTGCAAAGCTTGGTTCAAAGATGCCCAAGAAGGAAACGAAGTTTTCCTAGCTGTTCTGCCACTCTTCCACATTTACGGAATGACAACAGGCATGAACGCACCCATACACTTGGCTGGAAAGATTATCCTACTTCCACGCTTCGACCCAGTAAGCACGCTGGAAGCCATACAAAAATACGGAGTTACAGTCTTCTGTGGAGCACCAACAATGTATTCGATGCTTCTTGCACATCCAGACCTAGGCAAATACGACTGCAAATCAGTACGTTACTGCATCTCTGGCTCCGCACCACTGCCACCAGAAGTGCAAAAGAAGTTTATGGAATTAACTGGCGGCGTGCTCGTTGAGGGATACGGACTTACAGAAGCATCTCCAGTAACACACTGTAACCCACTTGACAAAACATTAAAAACCGTTAAAATAGGCTCAATAGGCATACCTTGGCCAGACACAGACGCAAAGATTATGGATGTGGAGACGGGCGAAAAAGAACTTGCGCCAGGCGAGGTTGGAGAACTAGTCGTTAAGGGTCCGCAGGTTATGAAGGGTTACTGGAAGATGCCAGAAGAAACGGCGGATGTTCTGCGGAGTGGTTGGCTTTACACTGGCGATATTGGGAAAATGGATGAGGATGGCTACTTTTACATTACGGATCGCAAGAAAGACTTAATCAAGTATAAGGGTTACAGCGTCTACCCAAGAGAACTTGAAGACGTGCTCTATGAGCATTCAGCCGTTAAGCTTTGCGCGGTTGTCGGTAAACCAGATCCAGTGGCTGGTGAAATTCCAAAAGCCTTCGTCGTGCTTAAGGAGGGGACGACAGCAACGGAAGAGGAGCTTATGAACTTTGTGAACGAGAAGGTAGCGCCATACAAGGCTATAAGGGAATTGGAGTTCAGAAATGAACTGCCAATGACGCTGGTCGGCAAAGTACTGCGGAGGGTACTTCAAGAAGAAGAACGCGCAAAAGCAGCAGAAAAGACAACGCAATAACCTACCTATTTCGTTTGTTCGAAACCACTGCTCTTTGAAACTTTTAGCAGTTTCCATCTACCAAGTAAATCCTTCTGGTAGAAATGGAATAAACCGCAAACTTGGCATCGCATAATCTTTGTTCCCTTCTTAACATCTAACTCAACAAGCTCCGTAGCGCCTTCACAATCAAAACACTTACCAATATGCCTTTTTTCCTCAATCACTCTAAACCCAGCTTTTGATGCTTATTACTAACTTTGAATTAAAAATATTTTTCCAAAAAAATTATAAGTTAAACTCAAGACATAGAGGTACATTTCAAAGAGAGTGTAATAATTATGTTTAGAGAAGGACCAATCGTTAGTGAACCCCAATATATTTGCGATGTCTGTGGCAAAAAGAAACCAGTTAGCCAAATGGCTGGCAAATGCGTAAAATGTGGAAAATATGTCTGCAGCGAATGCGCCAAACTAAAAGGCGATAAAGTTTATTGCCAAAAATGTGCAGGAGCTTGTTTTATAGCTACAGCCGCTTACGGAACGCCCATGGCTTTTGAAATTGATCTGCTAAGGGAATTTAGAGATAAAGAATTGGAACCAAACACTATTGGAAGGCATATAGTCAAACTGTACTACACAATAAGCCCACCCATTGCACACATTATTTCTTGCAGTGAACGCATGAGGGCTTTAGTAAGAGCTAGTTTGAAACCAATAGTTAACCATTTCAAGTTAAAGTATATTAGACAAGAAAATAGCTAACAGTGGTTTCTTTGTCCTCTTTGCTCGTAAGAAACTACACAATGTACGATTTAGTACCTCTGATAAAGACATGGCTTGAAGAACACGGTTTTAGCGTTTCAATTTTAGCAAATCGAATAGACGGTGTTAAGAAAACGGGCTTCTTAAAAAAAGAAAATATAACCATTCTTTTAGAAGATTACCAAGAATATTGCATAGTGAGATGCCAAGGCGCAACAGAAATGTGCAATCAATTAGCACAATATATTCGTTCACTTCCCCCAAAGGAGAGAAAGACTGAGAAGGAAGTTGTCATAAAAGAAAGAGAAATTGTTGTAATTCCATGCCCTTATTGCAGAACGTTGGTTAAAATAACTGAGCAAAGATGCCCAAACTGCGGAGCGTATATAAAAGGCTAATTTTGCCACTTTTTTGGATATAACACATCAAAACATATATTGAGCGGAGTTTTCCTTAAGTAAAAAGCTGATTAAAGTGCGTGTCAAAATTAACGTGACAGGCATTGTTCAAGGTGTTGGCTTTCGCCCCTTCATATACCGAATAGCAGTAAAAAATGGCTTGAAGGGATACGTTAGAAACCGCGGCGACGC
>Ga0315298_1000245_pt1 | contig 109926 bp, 133 predicted proteins | sample WHS_1_MG_FD_203077 | JGI IMG/M metagenome (GOLD analysis project Ga0315298, IMG submission 203077) | Extremophilic microbial mat communities from Washburn Hot Springs, YNP, Wyoming, USA - WHS_1_MG | ecosystem: Environmental > Aquatic > Thermal springs > Hot (42-90C) | place: USA: Wyoming...
AGTAATGTCCTCACAATCTTCAAGTTGCAGACCTAGTTTTATTGTTTTTAAAATCTTTTAAAAAATTTTCGAAAAGTTGTTCTATACAAAACTTCTATCGGAATATCGGCAATCCACACACTCGTAATTCATTTAATTCGTTGTTTAAATCATAAAATCATGAAGGAAGAAATCCTAGTTAACGCAGAAACACTTTCCCATTCCTACATGCCTGAAAAGCTTTTTTACAGGGAAAGCGAGCTAACTCAACTTAAACACAACCTTCAGAATTTCATTAACACTTTTATTACTGGTCCATGCGGTAGTGGTAAAACTACCTTAGCAAAGAAAGCTTTACAATGCTTAAACAATTCAAAGAAAATCTTGGCATGCTACATAGACTGTGCAGTTTATCAAACTACCTATAGCATTTTAAAGGAAATAGTACCAAGAAGCGAGTTCATCTTTTACAGAAGCAATTACGAGCTTATTAAAGAGTTGATGAAGCAAGTTAGGGAGAGAAAGTTTGTAGTCTGCCTTGACAATTTTGAGAGCATGAAAGATTACAGCCTTATAACCAAGTTCTTAAGCATGGGCATTTGCATTGTACTTATATCCGATGCTGAAGAAAATTTCTCGCTTCTAACTGAAAACATAAGGTCGAACATTCCAAGCATGATTAGGCTTACTGCCTATTCTTCTGAGCAAGCATTTGAAATACTAAAGGATAGGGCTGAAAAGGCTCTTGCCAAATGGAGTTGTACAGATGCCATATTAAAAAGAATAGCTGATAGCGTGAAAGGAAATATTGCTCTAGCGATCAATGCTCTGAAGGTTGCAGCTTTAAACGCTGAAAGCAAAGGCAAAAAGACAATAGAAGAGGCAGATTTGCCAGAAATAGAGGATTGTCCAGTAAAGCTTAGCGTAGATGAGAAGATCCTTCTGAAGATTTTGCAGGAATGGAAGAGTTTGCCAGCTAGAAGGCTTTACGATTTTTACTTGCAAAGTGTAAGGCATCCTAAAAGTGAAAGAAGCTTCAGGAATTACATGGAAAGTCTATGTGCTAAAGGACTTGTTAAGGCAATAGGCGATAAGAGAGGAAGAGTTTATGAAATTGTAGAGGTTGGAGAAAATGCTGTTAGCAAAAGTTGAATGCGAGAAAATAAGCGTAGAAAAATTGGCAGAACTTTTATTTGTTTACTCGAAAAAGCTCAACGTTTGGCTTTACAATAAGAAAGTATATGCAAGCTTCTTTGTTGACTCGCTTTCACTCCTTAAAGGCTTAATAAAAACGCTTGAAACTAACAGAATAAAGTTTAAGTTTTACAGGATCGAGGAAGTTAACTATGGACAAGGAAATTAAACGGATTTTGCTTGAAGATATAGACGAAGAAGTGCTTGAAAAGATGCCTGAATGGTTTAAGGTTTTAAGGAATTTGATAAAAATGAAAAGATGAGGTTTGTTTTACTTTAACTCACCTCTCCCCTGTGCAAGAAGTTCGATGCATGCCAAGCTTTTTATATAAATTTCCACTGGAAATTTGCATCGAAAACCTATGTTTCCGATGGGTTTTAAATACCTGAAAATTTTAAAAAAGAATGTGAGCGAAAATGCTAAGGCAGCGAGATAAAGAAAGTTACAATTTACTTTTATTAGCTTTATATGCGTTTCATGAGCATGGGGAAGATGAAGTCTGTCTTTCCGAAATTTTAGAATGTTTTAAGCATTTGGAGGGAAAAATTCAAACAAAGTATAAATTTTTGGACAGATTTCTCTATTCCCCACAGTTATTAGAGGACTTAAGAGACCTAAGTTATCAAGGACTTGTTAGGCGATTCGCATATCAACATGATGCTTTTCTGCCTAAAACATATTTCATGCTTACAGATTTAGGTAAATTATACGGAAAAAGAAGTTTAAGTCAATCGAACGTTGAAGAACTTGAAAAAGTTAACAATTTTGTTAGATTGGCGATAGAAAATCACAGAAAAAGATGGAAATTTTGGGCAAGGTCTAAACAATCCCCAGAAAACGTAACGCCCATAGTACAATAGGAACCAAAACCACTGTGCCAAAAATTGTAATGAGGATCTTAAACCATTTTAGTAAATCGTTGTATGCTCTCTCTTTTACAATCAATGATACATGTTCAATTATGTGTGGGGCGACTTCTTTTTCAACGTATTGCTCTATTTCTTCTTTACTCCGCTCAATAGAACCACGAACAACGTCGAATGGATAACCAAAGCTTTTCACAACATCTTCTAGATGCTTTCTAGTTACTTCATCAGGTGTTAAAAGAATCAATGGTTTGGCATGCTCAAAATGTAATGGGTCAATAGTTTTTCTACCAATAAACGGAACTTCCTTTTCTGTTAAGACTTGCTCGATCTCAGAGCATTCCATAAAGTAACACGTGCAAAATGCCTCTCCTAGACGTAAGAAGATTGGGTATTTTGCCAAGTTTGTGAAACCAACCAATAATTTCCCGTACCACGTCGCATCCACTTTAGTTGCATTTAATGCAATTCCCTCAAAGATCCATCTTGCTCGAGGGACAACCATAGCTACGATATTTTTGGGTAACGCTATATATTCTTGGGTAAGAATTAAAACCGTCTCTCCTGGAGCTATTTCAATAGTTTTATCTTGTTCAAGTTTTTTAACATTGTGAGGATCCCTTAGAGAAACATACTCTTGACCAACTGATATATCATAGCTATTTGCCCCTAGTCTTGTTTCTTTAAAAGGGTATATCAAAATTGAATCTTTAATTTTATCCCATTCTCCCTTTTCCCACAAACTTATAGCTGTTTCGTCCTTGACTATCCTTTTCTTTAAGTCCTTATCTGATAAGATCACGAAAAACCACCCACTTTATGAGATACTTGCAGATGTTTTAATTAAAGGAATTTATAAATTTTGATTCTCTCAATACTGTCGTTCATGTCTCGCTATTAGAATTATAAATTGTTTCCATTTTTAGCTTCTCTATTCCTTTGAGCAAAGCATTCAAAACTTCTGGATTTTTTACAAGCTCATTCATAAGCATGTCAGCCTTAGCCCTCAGTTCATCTATTGCTACTGCTGTTTTAGCATCCAAGCACATCCCGCAGTTACTACAGAACTTGGCATCTGGAGAATTTCTTGCTTTGCATCTTGGGCATATCAGAGCTTTAAACTGTTCTTCTCTCTTTTCTTCCTTGACTTCTAAGCCGTTCAGCTTAAGCAGCGCATTGTCAACATCCCTTCCGCTTAAATGCACGTATACAGAAGCCATATCACTTCCTTGAACCCATCCAAAATACTGCTTCATCTGTGCTTCTGTCAAATGATTAGCTAAATGTGTAGCTCTAGAATGCCTGAAAAGATGCGGATATACCCTCTTCTTTATTCCAGCTTTCATCGCAATCTTCTTGATCACTTCTCTTGCAGTTCCATAGTTCCAAACTTTATACCTGCTATTAGTGCCGATAGTTATCCATAAAGGTGCTTCTGGATTTTCCTTTAAAGGATGGTTTTCGATCCATTGATGAAGCCTAGGTTCAGAAGCTATTACCCTAACTCTTCTCTGGCCTGTTTTGCCGTTGACTAGCAGTACTGCACCAAATTCGTCAAACTGCACGTGCTTTATCTGTAGGCACAGTAACTCGCCTATCCTGCAACCGCTTTCATAAAGCGTTGAAATAAAGGCCTTATCTCTTATATGGTCTGCTGAATCGATAAGCTTGTTAACTTCCTCTGGTGTTAGAAGTTCTTCAGGAAGTTTATGATTGCTCGAAGTTCTTACTTTTATCCAACTTACTTCTTCTGGATAATCATCCTTTCTAAGCCACTTGTAGAAAATTCTAAGTATCACTTTATAGTCATGCTTAGTCCACTCACTATAATTCCTTTGCTCAATTTTTGCGATTAGATTAACTATATCCTCCTTTTTAGCCTGAGTAAGAGGCTTTCCTAAATTTTTTGCGATCCTTTCCAAAGTGTCTAAATATTTGATTATTCTAGCTTTACTGTAACCTCTAACAATGCATTCTTGGTAAAAATTAAGGATACTTTGTTTGCTTTCCTCATCGATGCTAGAATTTCTTATCTTCCTTAAACAAGCTTCAATCCTTCTCTTGTAGCAGTATACTTCATCCTTCACACAACCACTTTATCCCATCACCTTTTATTGGTAAGGGACATGTGATTGTGCCGTAACGCCCTCGGCGGGATTTGAACCCGCGACACCTAGCTTAGGAGGCTAGTGCTCTATCCAATCTGAGCTACGAGGGCAGCACTTCAATTTTAATTATCCGAGCCAATTAATAATTATGCTTTCTTTCCAAGAACTAAAGAAGATAGCAAAAGCCACAGTAGAAAGCATGCAAATAGGAAGAAAGCCAAACAAGGGAATAGAAAAAGCAAGAAAGAAGTTTGGTCCTGTAGTGGACAGGCTTTTAAAGCTAGATCAGTTTACAGAAAAACAGCTAAACGAAAAAGAAAAGAAAATTGTTGAAAAGCTTAAAGATCCTGAGTATGGACCGCTTATCATAGAAAATAATAAAAGGTATACAGTGAAAAAGGAAGTAGGTCAAACTGTTCGTCTTGTATATTCTTCTGTAGACAAAGAATGCGTTAAACTTGCTCAACTGATAAAAGAAGAGTGTTGGCAAAAAGGTGCACACATAACAGATTTAACGTACAGCTCTGAAGAATCTAGAAGACACTTGCAACTGATACCTTTTGACACCGCTGCTGAACTGCCAGAAGTTAGCAAGCTTTTTGCAGGAGCATACGATGCAAGGATCTTCCTTGGTGGTGAGGAGGACATAAACTGGACTCGTGGGTTAGAAGAAAAAATAAAGATAGGAGCTCCAGCTTCTCAAAAAATCCACGCGATAATAGATAGAAAAAAAGTTAGATGGTGCTATTTTGGTTGGCCTATAGAAAAGAGACAGATGTTTGTCGACAAGAACTACTACAGAAAAGTTTTTTATGAATCTATAAAGACGACCTTCTCTCCAGCAGTAAAGAAGATTTGTGACTATTACCGACGTGCACTAGAAAATTCAGACGAAGTAATAATTACTGCTAAAGATGGAACAGACTTAAAGTTTAGCATCAAGGGAAGACCTATACTGGTAGCAGATGGTATGATTGATGAAAGAGACGTGGAAAGAGGAGATGTTGGCTTGAACATACCAGATGGTGAAGTCTTTGTCGCACCTTTGGAAAACTCGGCAGAAGGCTATATAATTTTTGATTTTGTTACTATCCCAGGTTTTGGCAAAGTTACTAGCCTTGAGGTTGAATTCAACAAAGGAAAGATTGTATGGTTCGATTCTCCTCAAAAGAAAATTTTTGAAAAGTTCTTAGACTCTAACGTTGGTGAAAAGGATAGAATTGCTGAGTTTGGTATAGGCACCAATCCTGCTGCTAAGTATGTTGGCGAAACTATAGTCGATGAAAAAATTTTTGGTAGCATCCACATAGCCATAGGCAACAACACTGGAGCATACCATGGAAAGAATAAAGCAAGCTCGCATCTTGACATGATAAAGATGATGAGAGGAAAAGGCGGTAACGTTTTTGTTGATAACAAGCTTATCATGAAAAATGGTCTACCAGTAGGACTTAAAAACATTAGATGACATAGAATTAAGTATGGAAATAAAACCTCCAAACCACTTAGGAGTTATCATCGACGGCAACAGAAGATGGGCAACAGCTAGAGGATTACAGCCTTGGGAAGGGCATAGACATGGAGCTGAAAACATAGAAAAGTTTTTGAAATGGTGTGCAGAACTAAAAATCCCACAAGTTTCCATCTACACGCTTTCCACAGAAAACTTGAACAGGCCAAAAAGAGAGCTGGACGAGCTTTTTAAACTTTTCAGAAAATTCCTAGTCAAGTGGTTGGAAAGTGATGAGCTAGATAAGTATGAAATAAGGGTAAAGTTTCTTGGTGATTTTAGAAAGCTGCCTGATGATGTTGTTAAACTGATGAAAAGGATAATGAAAAAGACTTTAAAGTATGACAAGCTTGTGTTTAACTTTTTGGTCGCTTATGGTTCTAAGTTTGAGCTCACTCAAGCATTCAGAAAAGTTGCAGAAAAAATCGTAAAATCAGGGAGAATTAGAATAACACAAAAAGACATAGAAGAGAACCTTTTAGTTCAAAGCCCTGTAGACCTGATAATTAGAACTGGTGGTATGAGCAGACTGTCTAACTTTTTGCTCTGGCAGTCTGACTATGCAGAGATATACGTGACTAACACTCTATGGCCAGATTTTTCTAAGGCAGAGCTAATAAAAGCAATAAAATGGTTCAACGGAATTCAGAGAAATTTTGGAAGATAATTAAAGCTTTGAATAAATTAGTTTTATGGAGTTTGATGCATTAGTCATCGGTGCATCTGTAGCTGGTTGTAGGACTGCTGAGCTAATAGCCTCTAGAGGCTATAAGGTTGCTGTTGTAGAAGAACATGAAAAAGTAGGCTTTCCTTCTAAGTGTACAGGCTTAGTTAGCTGGAGGTTGAAGGAGCTGTTGCCAGAGTTACCAAAAGATATACTAGTAAACGTAGTTAATGAGGCAAAATTCTTTTCACCATCTGGCATTAGCTTTGTTCTAAAGTCGAAAAAGCCTGTATACGTGATAAACAGGAAAAAGTTGGATCGATATTTATTTTCACGTGCATTAGAAAAAGGTTGTAAGCCATTTTTGTCGAGAAGGTTCGTCCAATTTGAAAAAGAAAATGGTATAGCAGTCACAACTAGAGGGAATATTAAAACAAAAATTTTGATAGGTGCTGACGGAGCAAGCTCTACTGTTGCCAAAGTAGCAGCACTCCTGCAACCATCTAAAATTCTGCTTGGGCTTCAAGCAACAGTAAAAGGAAACTTTGAAGAGGATTGTGTAGAGCTCTGGTTTGGTCGAAAAGTTGCCCCAAACTTTTTTGCATGGGTTGTGCCTGAAAGCCGTGATACAGCAAGAGTAGGCTTAGCAACGGACAAGAATCCTGCATACTTTTTTAAAAGCTTTCTGAAGCACTATGCTGGAAAGTCTGTACAGCCAGATACTGCTGGAATTCTTAGGCTTGGTTTTATGGAAGATACTGTTGAAGAAAGAGTTTTGTTAGTTGGTGATGCTGCTTGTCAACTCAAATCGTTTAGCGGTGGTGGTGTAGTGTACGCACTAATTGCATCTGAAGCTTGCGCTGAAGCATGCTGTAAAGCTTTAGAAATGGAAAAGTACGACAAAAGCTCACTCAAAAAATTTTATGAAAGTGTTTGGAAGAAAAAACTGGGTAGAGCCATAAAAACTGGTATGGCGTATAGAAAAATTTTGTCCAACCTTTCTGACTGGCAACTAGACTTACTTTTTGCTAGCATTGAAAGGTTTGGAAGAAAGTTCTTAGAAGGTTTTGACATGGACTTTTTATAACAAGCTTCCCAACAGGCTTAAAGTTCTTTCGTTTACTTTTATATGATACCTTTTACAGCCTCCTACAGTAGTAGTGGTGTAGAACTCGTCTTTGTTTAGGCCGGCTGTTTTAACCCATGCTAGTATCGACCTTATTATGGTTGTTTTAGACAGTTCGCAGTTTGTTCTTTCTTGTACCTCTCTTATGTTAGGCACATAGACGAATTCTCCTTGCGACTTGTATTCGGTATCCATCTCTCTTAAAAGTTCTACGAGAAGAGAATGGTATGGATCCTTCTTCCTCCTAATTGCAAGCTCCTGATAGTTCTTCAGCGGAATTGATAGTTCATAAATTTCTTGCATAATTGAAGTTTCTAACAGAAAAGCTTAAATTCTTTTACTCATATCAACTAATCATGCCCCTTAAGTTCTGGAAGAAAAAGCCGAAAGAAGAGGTAAAGAAAGAAGAGAAGAAGATGCCAACGTTGCTTGAACAACTTTGTGGAGAAGATAGAGAACTTCTTTGGGTGCTAGAAAGAACTTTATTAATCGACCCAACTAAGAGAAATCTAGAAGAAACTACTAAGAAGGCTGAAGAATACGAGAAGAAAGGCGACAAAAACAATGCAAGAATAGAGAACAAGTATGCAGGAGATCTAGCAATCTATAAGGGAGATTTAAACCTAGCTAGAAAGTACTACAAAAAAGCCCTAGAGGTAGACCCTGAATGGCCTGGTAAGAAAATACTAGAATACTTTTTCACAGAAAAGGCAGAAAAGGCGATGGAAACTGCCAAGGCCTACTATTCCAAAAAGGAAGCTTAAACCAAAACTTTAATCCTCTTCTTTCCTACCACAGCTTTTATCAATTCCTTTCCTGTATCAGAATCTTTGGTAATTTTTATCTTTCCATTCTTACCGACAGTTGCAGAGAACAAGAAATTCTCGTCTATGTACACACAAGCTGTCTTTCCTTTCACCCTTTCTCCAAGAACAAGCTCTATGCTGTTTCCACTCTCGTTTATACCAAAGTTAACTTCCTTCCCTAATGCAGGTATCCTTGGTTCAACTTCTATATGCATTCCTAGAACATTCTCTATTGCTGTTATCCTGCTTCCGTTCCTTCCTATGACTTTTGGTATTGCCTCGTTGCTAACACGGACTATTGCCTTGTTGTCAGAAACTATTTCAACAGCTGCGTAAGGATCAAACTTCCTAAATTCTTGCAGTATTCTTTCTTTTGCTAAACTCTCCAAAGGCTTCTTTTCCTCTCCTACAGGCACAATCACGTTTTCCTCACCAAAAGTGTATATCTCATACTCTAGTTTACCAGTCTCGAAATTCCTAACCTCTACCACAGGTCTTGTCAAGTCAGCCTCGCTCATACCAGAAGGTATTTTAACAGTCAAGGAAATCTCTAAAACTTTCTTAACCTCTCCACCTTCTACAAAAATTATCGTGTCTATCACATGCGGTATCATCCCTAGTTCAAGCCTGCTCATGAACCTTTGAATCGCGTCTATAGCATCGCTTGCATGCACAACTCCTATCATTCCTATCCCAGCTAAACGCATATCACAAAATATTTCAAAGTCTTTCGTCTTTCTCACTTCGTCGAAAATTGTATAGTCTGGCCTGACTAAAAGCAAAATCTCAGCTGTTTTTTCAAAGTCTCCTTCCAGCGGACCATACTGAGTGATCTCAGGACCTACTTGCAAGTCTCTTGGAGATTCTAGAGTTTTAACAACTTTACCACGAGATTGGTAGAATTCTGCTAAAGACGAAGCTAGTGTAGTTTTACCACTACCAGGAGGCCCAGCAATTATCACACCTTCTGCTCTTTCTTCTAGTCTTTTCATCAACTTTTCAGAAAGCTTGTAGTCTTCAAGAGTTAGCTTAACTATTGGCCTGACTATAGTTACTTCTAGCCCGTCAGAAAAAGGCGGTCTTGTTATTGCTATCCTGTAGCTTCCTAGTTGGATCACAGAAGCACCAGACCTAACTATCTCGAAACTACCTTCTTCACTTATTCTAGTAGCTTCTGTTATTTCTTTGATTATGTTGTTCAGCTCTTCTTGTGTAAGAGGTTCTTCTCTCAATTTAACTACTTTAAAGTTTCCTGGCTTTCCTTTTTTTGCATAAGGCAGCACACCTTCTTTCAAGTGTAAGGAAAGTGTATCGTTCGTAAAAAAGCCCTCAAAAACAAGACCTTCTGTCTTGATTTCAGATGGAATGTAGTTAACTTTTACACCTTCTGCCTCTGCGACCAAAGCTTGCACATAATCAGCTGTATAGAGTGTGCCATCCTCTTTCTTAGCAACCTCTCTTATCATCGCATCTATCCTTCCTGAATGAGCTAGCTTTATGTCTTCTAGTGTAGGCCTTTCTCCAGTAAACCTTATGCTCATTCCCTTCTTCTCACAGAGCTCACGCACCTTCTTCAGTTCTTCCAAGCCTATGAAACCTGGTTCCCTTCCCTTGGATGCTTGGGCCTGAAGCTCGTCCAAAGCAGCTAGCGGTATGACTATCTCTACATCCTTCAGCTCTTCCTTCTCCAGCATCCTCGAAATTTTTCCGTCTATTATTATCGAGGAGTCTAGTACTATCTTCTCCATTCGATTCACCAACTTATATATATCATACTGGTTGTAACAAAACATATTCTTTTAAAGACAGAAAAAGATTTAAGTTGAGCAGCTTTTTCATTAATCATGATAACTTGTCCAGAGTGTGGAAGTGAAAACATAAAGATAGTCCACATGCAAACTGTATGTGGCAAATGCGGTACAGTCATAGACGAAGGTAAGTACTCTGGTAGTAGAATAGTCTAAAGACTGGCCTATGCTTTTTCTCTAGAGTCATCTCTCACCCAAAAACTTGGCAATAGCTTCTCTCTTGATTTCAAACTCTTCTCTTTTTTGCATGTCTCTCACCCTTACAACGCCCTTCTTCAGCTCCATCTCACCAAGAATTATCACGTAAGGAATTTTTAAAGCGTCTGCGTACTCCAACTGTCTTGTGAGCTTCCTTCCTTTTAAGTCAAAGTCTGTCTGGATGCTACCGCTCCTTAAATCTTTAACCAGCTTGAGAACTTCGTTTAAGAGAGACTGGTTCGGATATGCGACAAAAGCTTTCACACTACTCTTTTTCTCTTCTACCATCTTCCTGCTTTTCATGACTTCTAAGATCCTTTCTATGCCCAAGGATATACCTGTAGCTGGTACATCTCGCCCGCTTAAAATTCCTATGAGCTTGTCGTACCTCCCTCCACCAGCAATGCTTCCCACACCTTCTTCCACAGAAATTTCGAATATTGGCCCTGTGTAATAGTCTAAGCCTCTGGCTAAGCTTAAGTCTACTCTAATTCTTTCTGATACACCCATGGAAGCAAGAAAAGACAAAAGCTCTTCAAGCTCGGATATACCCTCACACTTACCCAAAACTTTCTTCACTTCTTCTAGGATGCTTGCATCACCTTTAATGCTGATTAATTCTAGCAACTTTTTTATAGAACTTTCAGGAACTTTCAATTTTTTCAACTCGTCCTTGACTCCATCAACACCAACCTTATCGAGCTTGTCCACAACCCTAAGAACATCTTCTGTCTTTTTCTCTATCCTAGCTTGCTTGAGTATAGCCGACAAAACCTTTCTGCTGTTTATCCTGACGAAAAAATCCTTAAAGCCTAGTCTTTCGAGAGCAGCAACGGCACAAGCAATTACCTCTGCATCAGCCAGCATGCTTTCTGACCCTACTGTATCTATGTCGCACTGCAAAAACTCCCTTAACCTTCCTTTTGCTACATCGCCATACCTCCAAACCTTTTGAATCTGGTATCTCTTGAAAGGCAGTGGTAAGTCAGGATTAGAAGCCACCACCCTTGCTAAAGGAACTGTCAAGTCGTATATCAGTCCAACCATACGTCCAGACTTGTCCTTGAAGCTGTAAGTTTCCTTAAGCACTTCTGGCCCTCCTCCCTTTTTAGCTGCCAGAATTTCCCAAGATTCTATAGAAGGTGTTTCCAAAGGTTGAAAGCCAAAAGTCTCAAAAACACTTTTTACAGTAGTTAAAACTTCTTGCCTGATTCTTGCCTCCTCTGGCAGAAAATCTCTTGTTCCTTTTAAAGGCTGGAACTTCATTAGTTCACCTCTATTAAACTTAATTCTTGAAGAAGATATAAAATATCAACCCAATCGTATGCTATGTCTGCAGTTCTTTCTTCCTCTCTACATTTTAAATCACCATACAATCTTTTGACACTGTCTCTGTATACAGAATCTTCAAGTATTCTTGCTATTTGCGAGACTACTTTGTTCCTTATCAAAAAAATAGAGGCTCCCTTGTGACCATACAATTCCCACAACTCCTCTTGCTTCTCTCTTTCTCTCAAAAAACTTATACAATAAAAGAATTTTGACGCATCTTTCGAATCATTTTCTTTTATTTTTCTGTATATTCTTACAAACTCTTTATCAGAATTTGACTCACTTTCTAAGCTTTGAATGTAAAATTCTTCCGGATAATATCTGATGTAATCCTTTAATTTTTCTCTCCTTTTCTTTTTAAGCTCTGAGTAAGAGGAAAAATCGTAAACTCTTATCCCTAATTTTTCAGCACTTTCCTCTCCTTCTGGCATTATCACAAAAATCTTTGTAAATGGCGATACTATAGTCTTTAAAACGCTGATATCTACTTTTTCTTTGTACTTCGAGAGAAGCCTGTTGACCTCCCCTTCAACAAAAGCATAAGGTGAAATCCTGCTGTCCTTAAAGTACTGAAAAGTGTTATCCCAAGGATAAAGATAGCTTATATAACCATAAGCAAATATTTGCAACCATAAGGAAAGATTTTTAAGATCTCTTTTCTCCGTCTCTTCATAAAAGCATATAAGATTGTCTGTTATTTTTCCAAATTTTTCTACTGCTTCTCTACCTTCTTTACGAAGTTTCCATACAGCTTCCCTGTATTTCTCCTCTCGAAAAAGGTCAGAAAAAGATTTGTTTATTTCGCTCATCTTCTCTTGTATAAGACTGAGTTTATTCACATCTTCTTGAGACTCGTAACCTTTTATTCCATCTACTATGTAGAATTTCTTCAAGGGCAATTTCACAATACCTTCGTCAAACAATTGTCTGATGTACTTCGGTAACATCATATCATCCCCCTAAGCAAAAGAACGTTTATACCACACTTTACGGCCGGTATAAAATCTTCATAGAAATTATCCCCAACATAACATATCTCTCCCCTTTCACAACCCATTTTTTCAAGTTCTTTTACTATGCTCTCTAAATTCTTAGGATTTTTCTTATCGATTGAGAAGAAAAGTTTGTCGAACAGATTTTCTACTCCCTTTTCTACTTCATTCTTTTTTGCAGATGTGAAGAGGATTAGAGTTACTTTCTTCTTCCCCAACTCTTGTAACAATCTCTTTGCACTTTTCGAAAGGTATATTATTTTATTCTTCTTGTAGCCAATCGTATTGAGTAAGTCGAAGATGTAAACCTTAAAGCTAAACAGGCCAGAGTCGGGATTCGAACCCGAACTGGAAGTTCCACAGACTTCCGTGCTAACCACTTTGCTAGTTTTTATACTATTTACACTACTCTGGCCATAAGTTGGAATAAGAATTAGCCTATTACACCTGAGAAAAAGTTTAACCGTATATCCTTCTAATAACTTTAATTTAGCTCTTAAGCCAATTGGAACTGTTATTCTTCCTTTAGAATCTACCTTAGAAACAGCACTAAAAGAATTTAGCTTAAGCTTGGTGAACTAACCCACCCGTGAAGGCGCTCACCCATTCTCCTCACTACAAATAAATCTCTGGCTCAAGTATAAATACTTTGAGGTGGGATTTTTCGATGTCGTACGTATGACATGCTAAAATGTTTTTTTGGACGTAATCCTGCTTTCACTTATTTTACTTCAACAACGTCTCCGAGTGTAAGCTCAGGTACTTTTTTACCCTTAACCTTTCTCGCTTCTTCCTTGTACTCTTCAAAGAGTTTTATTCCTAGCTTGTTTTCTATCTTCTTTGCTAGCTCAGAATCAGGAACCACTTCCTCTTCTTCTATTCTCCTTATCACCGATTCTTTCTCCCCAAGCATTTTAGCAAGCTCTTCTCTCGACAATCCTTTTTCATTCCTAGCATCAAAAACTCTCTTACCATATCTTTCTGCTATTTCTTTTTCTTCAAAGTCTAGCTTAACCTTTCTCTTCACAGGCTTGTAGACTGGCTCAAAAATTCTTTCCCCAAACTTTACACAATCTTCACAAACTTCTACGATTGCACCTTCTACTCTTGCTTTGACAAGCTTAGCTTCCTTACCACAAAGAGCACACTGCACATTCTTAAATTAATCAACAGATATTTAAACTTTACTCTACATCTATCAAGCATGGTAGAGCACGATTACATAGAAGAAAGCATGTTGATTGTAGAACTCCACAACATCGTAGAAGATATAGTAGAAAGACGTTACAATGCTCTAATAGGAAAACTTTACACTCCAGCTAAAAACTGGGTAAGAAGAGCTTACACAAAAGTAAAAGACAGTATAAGAAAGGATACTTTGAAAGAAATAGGCATAAAAGGAGAGGTAAAAGTTATCCTCGGCTATTTCTAAAGTTTTAATAGAACAAACACAAAAAAGAGATTTATGCAAAAACAGTACAGTCCAGAAGAAATAGAAAAGAAGATAAGAGGTTTCTGGGAGGAAAAAAGAATACCAGAAAAAATGGTAAAGTTTAGCAAGAGGAAGAAAAAGTTCTATCTGCTCGACGGACCGCCTTACGTTAATGCAGAGCCACACGTAGGCCATGTCAAGACTACTGTCCTAAAGGATGTTTGGACAAAGTTCAGGCTTATGCAGGGTTTTTCTTGCTGGTGGCAGCCAGGCTTTGACTGTCACGGCCTACCGATAGAAAACATGGTAGAAAAGGACCTTAGTATAACATGCAAAAGGGACATAGAAGAGAAGATAGGGATTGAAAAATTCATAGAAGCATGTAGAAAAAAGGCAGAAGGGAACGAAAAAGTTTGGCTAGAAATTTACAAGAAGCTAGGAGCATGGCGTGGCTATGTAGAGCCTTACTTCACTCTAGAAAACTACTACATAGAATCTGGATGGTGGGCTCTGAAACAGATGCACGAGAAAGGTCTGCTCTACCAGGGAGAAAAACCAACTTACTGGTGTCCACATTGCGAATGCAGTCTTTCTGGATACGAAGTAACTGATGCTTATGCTGACATAAAGGATCCGTACATATACGTGAAGTTCCCCTTAGCTGGCAAGGAAAAGGAGTTTATAGTCATCGCCACAACAACACCTTGGACACTTGTAAGCAACGTAGCAATAGCTGTAAAGGGGGACGAATACTATGTGAGAGCTAGAGTTGGGGACGAAGTTCTAATAATTTCTGAGAAGAGGGTAAGCATTCTGAAAGATTTTGGTCTTGACTACACTTTAGAAGGGAAGTTTTTAGGAAAGGAATTAGAAGGTTTGAAGTATGAGCCTGTGCTGGAAGTGCCAGCGCAAGAAAACTTGAAAAAGAATGAAAAGGCCCATAGGATAATTCTTTCTATTCCAGTTTTAAAGTCAAAATCTTACAAGCACGGCGTTCTAGAAAAAGCAAAAGAGATGAAGGGTGAATTTTTCGATTTTGTTAACGCTGAAGAAGGTTCTGGTGCAGTCCATACTGCTCCTGGGCACGGACCAGAAGACTATTATGTCGGGCAGCACTACCAGCTTCCCATAGTTTCTCCTGTGGATGATGAAGGAAAGTTTACGGAAGAGGCTGGAAAGTTCACTGGCCTGTTTGTCAAGGATGCTGACAAGCTTGTACTAGAAGAGCTTAACCAGAAAGGATACCTTCTAAACGCTAGTTGGGTTGTTCATTCTTATCCACTCTGCTGGCGTTGTAGGTCGCCACTTATCTACAGGCTCACAAAGCAGTGGTTCTTGTCTGTGGATGAAATCAAGGAAAGAATGCTGGAAGAGAACGAGAGAATAAGATGGCTGCCAGAGTTTGGAAGGGAAAAGTTTAGAAACTGGCTAAAGGAAGCAACTGATTGGTGTATATCTAGACAAAGGTACTGGGGTATTCCGCTGCCCATTTGGGTCTGTGAAAAGTGCGGACATTTTGAAGTCATAGGCTCTGTGGATGAATTGAGAAAAAAGTCTGCAGAAAAGTTGCCAAAAAGTTTAGACCTGCACAAGCATGTTGTAGACAAGGTTGAGCTCGTATGTCCAAAATGCTCTGGAAGGATGAAAAGGGTGCCTGACATACTCGACGTATGGTTCGACTCTGGTATAGCACCTTTTGCTTCTCTAGGGTATCCGTACAAGAATGAAGATCTTTTCAAAGCTATTTGGCCTGTTGACTTGATAGACGAGAGTCAAGATCAGATAAGAGGTTGGTTCTACAGCCTAATGTTTTGTTCAGTAGCAATATTCGGAAGGTCGCCATACGAAGCAGTAGCAATGAACGGTTGGGTCTTGGACGAGAAAGGAGAAAAGATGAGCAAGAGTCTTGGGAACATGGTAACAGCAGAGGATGCGTTGAAGAAGGCTGGTGCAGATGTGCTTAGACTGTACTATTGCTGGGAAGTGCCGCCTTGGGAGATTCAAAAGTTCAGCTTCAAGACTGCAGAAGAAATTAAGAGAGCCATGAACATTCTTTGGAACTGTTTTTCGTTCTTCAAGACTTACGATACTGGTGAAAAGAAAAAAGGTAGGCTAAACGTCGAGGACAGGTGGATTCTTTCCAGACTGAACTCGCTGATAAAAGAAGTTACCAATCACTTAGAAAAATTTGAGTTCCATCTTGCTGGAAGGAAGCTCGTAGACTTTGTTTGTAACGACTTGAGCAGAACATACATCAAGCTGATTAGGGACAGAGTTTCAGTCTACAGAGAAGACGAACAGAAGTATTCTGCGTTAGCAACTCTTAAGGAGGTTTTGTTAATTCTTGCTAAACTTTTTGCGCCGATAACTCCTTTCATTGCTGAAGGCATACACCAAGGCTTAGCTAGCGGGTCTGTATTTGAAGAAAGTTGGCCAAAAGAAAATGAAAAAATGATAGACAAAAAGCTTGAAGAAGAAATGGAAGTAGTGAAAGAAGTATTAGAGGCAAGCCTCTTTGCGAGACAGCAGGCAGGGATAAAGCTAAGGTGGCCTGTCAAAAGGATTGTAATAGTTTCTGCTGACGAAAGAATAAAAAGTGCGGTTGAAGATTGTAAAACGGTCTTGCTTTCGCTCTGCAACTGTAAAGAGGTTTATGCTTCAGCCAAAGAGCCAGAAGGAGATTTCAGCAAAGTTGAGAGAGACTTTGGCTCGGTTTTGGTTGACAAAAAACTTACAGAGGAATTGAAAGAAGAAGCTTTGATCAGAGAGCTTATAAGAAAAGTGCAAGAAATGAGGAAAGAGGAAAGTTTTAACGTGAAAGAGAGCATAAGCTTGTGCTTAAAGTCTGACGAAAAGACAGAAAAGATTTTGGAAAAGTTTGTTGAAATGCTGAAGAAAGAAGTTGGCGCTATTAGCATAGAAGTAGGAAAGTTAGAAGGCGAACACAAAGATAAGCTGAGTTTTGAAGGGGTAAGCATTGAGATAGCATTCAACAAGGTCGAATAGCTTCACAGATACTTTACCATTATAATATCGTCTATAAACTTTCCGTAATAGTAGTTTCCTTTTCTGATCTTTCCCGCTTCTTTAAACCCTAACTTTTTGTACAGATTTATAGCTGGCACATTGTTAGCAAACACGTGAAGCTCTATAATTTTGATTTTTAATTTTTTCTTCGCCTCTTTTATAAGAAGTCTAGCTAATTTCTCACCTATACCCATCTTACGAGCTTCTTTTCTTATCCCGATACCAAAACTTCCAACATACCTTAATGCATCTAACGGATTTTTATGCACATCACCAAAACCTAATATTTTACCGTCCTGTTCTGCAACTAGAGCAATAGACTTTCTGCTCTTAATTTTGTTTATCATATCTCTGACATACTTTATCTCCTCTTTTTCACTAACCTTTCTTTGTTTACCTATAAAAGCCCTTTCCTCTACTAGGCTGTTGATATACTGTAATAGACCTTTAACGTCTTTTAGTGTTGGATACCTTATCCTTGCTGTTTTTCCGTTTATAACAACTTCTCCTACGATTTTGTTCACCACCACTCCACCAAATTTTAATAAACATTTTCACATATTAATTATGATGACCGTCAATTCTACAGAATTTGGCTCTATAACAATAGACGGTAAAAAGTACGAGCACGATGTAATTCTAGACTGGAGTGGAAAGGTTGAGAAAGGATGGCTGCATACAAGGCACTTGATAGACAAGTACGAGTTTGAGGAATTCGAGAAAAGAAAGCCAGAAATCATCCTAATAGGTGCTGGGCAGTATGGAGACTGTGAAGTTTCTGAGAGTTTTGCCCAACTTGCTGAAAAGAAAAACATAGAAGTTATTGTTAAAGATACTCCAGAAGCCATTAAAAAGTTCAATGAGCTGATAAAGAGTGGAAAAAAGGTTCTGGCCTACTTCCACGTGACTTGTTAAGCTCTTTTTGCTTCATAGATTTAGTATGGTCTTACTTCATGACCTTTCAGAAACAATAACTGTACAAGATCCTTGAGAGATAAAGAATTTACCACTAAAACTGGTTAGAAAAATAGGTATATCCTTTTTTGGCAAGCTCTAATCATGGAACTTAAGCAAAACATCTTTCAAGTTGTGTGTGTAGTTTCTTCTATACTAGGATTGCTATTAATATACTTTGCTGCCTTGAACACAAAGCCTTCTGAGGTTAGCATAAGCAAAATAGACGAAAGTCTGGTTGGAAGAAGTGTAACTGTAAGTGGCTTTATTTCTTACGTAAAGTTCCATCCAGACGGCCACATTTTCATTACTGTTTCTGACAACACAACAAAAATTCAAGTTCCGCTCTTCTCTTCCTTCCTTTCTTCTGCCAGAATAGACGTGAGCAATATAAAAGTTGGTAGAAAAGTTGTTGTAAGTGGAATAGTAGACGTGTACAAAAACCAACTTCAAATAGTGCCTAACAAGGCTGATGACTTTAAAGTTCTGGGTGCTTGAATGCTCCTAGAAACTTTTGTTTTTATCCTTCTCGGTACATGTGCTGGAATTGTACTAGGTTTGATACCTGGAATGCACATAAACAACATCTTGCCTTTAATTCTTATGCTCTCTTTTGTTTCCCCGCATTCCTTGGCAGTCTTCATAGCTTCTCTTTCTGTGTCACAGATATTCGTCGGTTACATATCTTCAGTATTCTTGGGTGCTCCAAACGAGGACACATCCTTATCGGTTCTGCCAGGGCATAGGCTTTTGCTAGAAGGTAGAGGATACGAAGCGATCAAACTTGTAGTTTTCGGGGGCATATCTTCAGTTCTGCTTAGCTTAGCAGTGATTGCTGTTCTTTCAAACTACTTTGTTTACCTTTACGACATTTCCAGACCTTACATTCAGTATCCTATACTGCTGGTAATAATCTTCATGATCTTCTCTGAGAAGAAGTTAAAGAAAATTTTGGCTGCTTTACTAATAGTTCTGCTCTCAGGCTTCCTGGGCCTGGTAGTGCTAAGTTCTTCTTTAGTTTCTCAACAAAACTCTATGTTTCCTTTGCTTTCAGGCTTCTTTGGCCTTAGCACTCTAGCAATCAGCATAAGAGAAAAATCGAGAATACCAAAACAAGAAGAAGACGATCGAATGCACATGTCTACCTTTAGCTTTTTAAAATCTGTACTACTCGGCTCTCTTGCTGGCATTCTTGTCGGCTTCCTTCCAGCCATAGGTGTTTCTCAAGCAGCTACCATGGTGCAGTACCTAGGCGGCATGGGAGAAACTAGAAACTTTCTTGTCACGCTGAGTAGCATAAACACAGCAAACGAAGTCTTTTCACTTTCTTCGCTTTACCTAGTAGGAAATCCAAGAAGTGGCTCTAGCGTTGCCATAGGTAGAATTCTACCAGAGCTAGAGCTTCGTGAAGTTCTTTTGTTGGTAGGAGCTATCTGTGTTGCAAGTGGAATTGCAAGCTTGACCACACTTTACTTAGGTCGGAAAATACCAAAACTCTTAGTCAAAGTTAATTACACCTATCTTTCGCTTGCTGTAATTGTTTATATGTGCTTCATGATCTTTGTTCTGACAAGCTTTTATGGACTTTTGATAGCTTTTACTTCTGCTGCCATAGGCACACTTTGTGCTAACTTTGGTGTTAGGAGGAGCAACTGTATGGGATGCTTGCTTCTGCCTTCTTTACTGTTCTTTTCTGGGCTAAATCCTCTTGTACTTTCAGCTCTTAGGCTGTAATTTTCAGAAGATGATTGGAAATTGTCAAAAATATTTTCCAATACAGAAAATTTTATATACTCTAAAAACCTATTAGAGAGTGGGTCTTGTTCGCGCAAGAATTTGCAAAAATTCTGCGTTACTTGCTTATCTCCCCTCCTTCTAAATCAAAAGGAGGTGTGTCTTCTATGGTTATATACTCGAACAGCCCAAACATTCTAAAACAGACTGAAGAAAGGTGGAAAATCTTTGACGCTCCAGAGCTGAAAGCTCTAGCAAAAATTGAATCTAGCCTGATAAACGGTGCAAGAAAGTATTTCGAAGAAAACGATTTCATAGAAATAAACGTTCCTCACTTGACCATGGCGACCGGTTCTTGTGAAAACATTAACACTCTGTTTGAAGTAGATTGGTTTGGAGACAAATGCTACCTTTCCCAGACTGGCCAGCTTTACTTAGAAGTTCTCACGCCATACTTGAAAAAAGTTTGGTGTGTGGGTCCAAGCTTTAGAGCAGAACCTTCTGTGGACGAGAGACGTCTAGTAGAGTTTCCTTTAATCGAGCTGGAGTTTGAAGGGAGGTTTGACAAACTGCTGTACCACATAGAAAACTTGATAACAAACATGATATCTGCTACAACAGAAGAAAGGGAAAAAGAGTTAAAGTTACTAGGTGCAGATGTAGAAAGGCTTTATTCCGTCAAGCCTCCTTTCAGAAAAATAACCTATACAGAAGCTGTAGGGACGCTGAAAAGGAACGTCGAGCCAAGCATAGAATGGGGTGATGATTTAAAAAGCAGTCATGAAAAATACTTGGTCAGCTACTTTGGAAACAAACCCTTGTTCATTACCCACTATCCGAAGAAAATAAAGTTCTTCAACATGATAGAAGATGAAAACAATCCAGATGTTGTGAAGAGTGCTGACCTTATAATGCCTTTCAGTGGAGAAGCAGTAGGTGCTGCTGAAAGGGAGTACAGGTACAACAAGCTTGTAGAAAGGTTGGAGCAATCAACGATGATGAAGATGCTTAAAGAGAAAGGAAAGAGCATCAAAGACTTTGAGTGGTACTTAGACTGCTACAAGGAAAATGGCTCACCGCACTCAGGCTGTGGCATCGGCTTCAACAGAGTAACTCAATCTGTCTTAGGCTTTGACGATATAAGAGCTTGCACGGTATATCCGTTGAACAGAGCTATGAAGTACTAGAATAAAGTTAAATTTTGTAAAACAATTAACTAATATGGCAAAGAAAGAAATACTGGAATTTTTCCAGAAAAAACCAGAAAGGTTCTACAAGGTAAAGCTTTTCGAAGAGCTAGGCTTCAGAAGAAAGCAGTGCAAGAATTGCGGAAAGTTTTTCTGGACTTTGACAGACCAAGAAGTCTGCAACGACTCTACCTGTAGACCTTACGATTTCATAGGAAACCCTCCGACCAAAAAGCCTCTGGACTATTTTGAAACATGGCAAACTATAGAAAAGTTTTTTGTAGATAACGGACATACACCATTAAAATCTTATCCAGTAGTTTGTAGATGGTTTCCTCTCTACTTCACCATTGCTGGTATAGTCGACTTTTACAGGCTTACTGACAGTAAGCTTGACTTCGAGTTTCCTGCGAGCCAAGTAATACTTCCTCAAATCTGTCTTCGGTTCAACGATTTGATCAACACTGGCGTTAACAGCAGGTCTTACACATGCTTTGGCATGGTTCAGCAAAGCTCACTTTTCGACGGAAAACAAGGTTATTGGAAGGATAGGTGCATAGAATTGGACTTTAGGCTTTTAACAGAAGCTTTTGGTATAAAGCCTGAAGAGATAGTTTTCATAGAAGATGCATGGTTAGGTCCTTCTGCTTTCGGTGCTTGCTTAGAATATCATGTGCAAGGCTTAGAGCTTGGTAATGCTGTCTTCACAGAATTTGTAGGAACTCCAGAAAATTTTGTAGAGATGGATAAAAAGGTTGTGGACATGGGTGCTGGATGGGAAAGGTTCACATGGATTACTCAAGGTACTCCAACCAGCTACGATTGTGTGTTTGGCCCTGTTGTGGAGAAGTTAAAGAAGCTTTGTGGATTGAAAGAAGATAAAAGTCTGCAAAATTATTGGAAGCTTGCTGGCTTGCTCAGCTTTGACGAAGCTTCTGAGCCCAATGCTGTAAGAAAATTGGTAGCAGACAAGCTGAATGTTTCCCCAGAAGAGTTGGAGAAGAAGGTTTCAAAATTTGAAACCATGTATGCTCTAGCAGACCACACACGTGCTATCGTTTTTGCTGTAAGCGATTTAGGAATTCCAAGTAACGTTGGAGGAGGGTATAACCTGAGGGTAATCTTGAGAAGAGCCTTTGACTTTGTAGAAAAGCTTGGATTGAGCACGAAAGTAGAAGAAATAGCCTCCTGGCACATAGGCTACTTGAAAAAGATGTTTCCCCATCTGGAAGATCATCGTGAAGAAATAGAAAAGATTGTTAAAGTAGAGGAAGAAAGGTACAGAAAAACAAAAGAAAAGTCTAAAAGGATTGTAGAATCGCTGACTGGAAAGGAGCTCAGCGAAGAAGAGTTGATAAAGATTTATGAAAGTGAAGGCATAACGCCAGAAAGCTTGGGTGTGAAAGTTCCTCCACTTTTTTATGCTAGGCTAACTCAAAAGCATGAGAAACCTACAGAGGTTGAGGAAAGGTTTCCGTTTGACGTAAGTACTCTACAACCAACAAAAATCTTATACTACCAGCCAATCTACGAGTTTGACTCAACTGTACTAAAGGCTTCAGAAGATTTGGTAGTTTTAGACCAGACTGCTTTCTATCCAACATCTGGAGGACAAGCTCATGATACTGGATACATTGATAACATAAAAGTTAAAGAAGTTATAAAAGCTGGAAAAATTATTGTCCACAGAATAGAAGGAAGGTTGGAAGAAGGTAAAAAGGTTCGTTGTAAGGTAGACAAAGACAGAAGAGAAATCCTTAAGCAACATCACACTGCTACGCATATAGTAAACGCTGCTGCAAGAAAAGTTTTGGGCGAGCATGTTTGGCAACATTCTGCTTACAAAGACATTGATAAAGCAAGGCTAGACATAACACATTATGATGCCTTGAGCGAAGATGAAGTAGAAAAAATAGAAGCTGAGGCCAACAAGATAGTAAGAAAGGATTTGCCAGTAAAAGTAGAAATTTTGCCAAGGGGAGAAGCTGAACAAAAGTATAGTTTTAGAATATATCAAGGTGGTGTAGTTCCTGAAAAAGAACTAAGGATTGTCTCTATTGGCGACGTAGACCATGAGGCATGCGGTGGACTACACTGCAGCTCGACTGGGGAAGTTGGTTGTATTACCATGTTGAAATCGAAAAGGATTTCTGATGGTATCATTAGGCTGGAATACTGTTCTGGTGAAGTGGCTTTAAACTATCTGAAACAAAAAGAAAAATTACTTAAAGAAGTTGCCCAGACATTAAAAGTTAATGAAGAGAAAATTCCTGAAAAAGTACAAGAGATATTCGCTACATGGAAACGGTTACGAAAAGAGTTAAAAAAGATGAGGTGTTCTTAAATTCTCCCATTTACCCATTAAGATCGATAGTTCTTTAGCGCTCAATTTTCTCCACTTTTTCTTCTTTTTGAATGTTGGTCCCTTCATTAGATGTTGCACTAATATATGAATTCTTAACGGATGGTATGAGCCAACTTTTCTTGCGAATTTTAAATAATCTAAAATACCGATGTAAATTTTATGTATGCCTTTCTCTTTTCTTTTTGTGTATGATATTTTAATGAATGGGTTTGACAGAAATTCTCCTAAACTCTTCATAATATTTGTACTTTTTGATGCTAAACTGATTTGAAAATTACTCATATTTTGGTTTATCGATCCATCCGTGTCAAACATACCTCTCCAAAAGAAAGTGAGTTTTTCTAAAAGTGTCTTTTTTGGCAGTAAAAACAAAATATTAGGAACGCAAATCTTCTCAGTCTTTTTACCTATTGGAATATCAAATAAATTGTGTAAATATGTTCCATACCATTTCGAAGTGATATTTAGAAAATACATTCTTTTGCCCTTTAGGTTAATATAACTTTTTGTCCCATAATTATCAAAGATGAGTTTTCTGAGCTTCTGAAGGTAGATTTTAGATAATTTTAGAAGTTTTTCATTTTGATGTCCGTCACTTATCTCAATTTGTGCATCATTTCTGCATATATGTCCATCGCCTGTGACGACCCCGGCTAAATAAACAGACGAATTACTCAATACCCTACTTAATGTAAGCGGTGGCTTAAAAGGATTATAATCACGAAAACACCCACGATAGTATTTTGCTTTTTTCAAACATTCTAACATAAAATCTATAGATGACCTGTCTGTATATTGTTCGATTAAAAGGCTTATACATCTTAAAACGACTACATTTAGCATATTTCTTCTGAATTGTTTCTTTAACATTCTTATGGCAACATTTCGCTTAACGTATTTGTATCCAGAATATGCTTCAATCCTCTCTATTAATTCTATAAGAACGTTATCAAATCCACCTAAATCATCGAATATTTTAAGAATCTTTCTTACAACCTCTGGGCTTACTAAATATGGGGTTCTTACCATCCACCGATAATTTTTAAAATCGTCTACGAGAATGAGCCCTCTATAACAATTTACATATCTTTGCTTAATTACGTACCTATATTTTTCTGAATGTAGTAACGGATCATTTTTCCAATTTATCTCTTTCATACTTATCGACTTTTAACCTCTATAATTGTAGAGTTCTAAACTATATAAACTTTTCTATTCTAAATAATATAAATGCCGAAGAAAAAAGGATTTACTCCAGAAAAATATCAAGAAGTTATGCTTGGGTTGTTATCAAAACACCCATTCATGTCCACTTCAGAGATTTGTGATAAGTTGAACATGGGATATGAGACTGGTCTTAAATATCTTGAACAATTATTTAAGAAAGGAAAAATTAAGTTAAGAAAGATAGGGAATAGGAAGTTTTGGTATATGAAATAAAACTTGATCAAGTTATGAGAACATAATCATCGGCCTGAGCATAACTACTTTAGATGATGATAAAATGAGAAAGAATTTCGAACCAGGAGCTGCTACTCCTAAAGAGAGAATTAATGTTCTGAAAATTCTACATAAAAATAAAATTAAAACTTATGCTCACATTGGTCCGATAATGCCCTATTTTACAGATTTACCAAAGATGTTCTCTGTTTTGAATAATATTGTTGATGAAATATGGCTGGAAAGCCTTAATACTACTGATGCTAATTGGAGGGGAGTTACTCTCAAAATACAAAGAGATATTTTTCGGTAAAAAGAAAGAATATATAAATGGATTAAGAAAAGAGGTATCAGAACTGGGTAAAAAACACAAGATTAAGACGTACTTTTTTATACATAAGTGATTAAATGATTTCAGAGCAAGAATTTAAAGAGCTGAAGAAAAAAGAAAAATTATTAAAGCAAGCAGCAGCCATTCTAAAAGTAGAAGAGAAGGACTTGCCAAGAGTAGTTGAAAGGTTTAAGAGAGAGCTAAAAGAAATGGAAGAAAAGCTCAAGCAATAGAGACTTTTGGCTTTTTAGCAACTATGAGAAAAACTTCATGTCCAACCTTCCTACCTTCTTCCCAAGGAATCTTGTACTTGAAATTCTTTTCTAGTTCTATTCTTGCTCCAAGCATCTTGCATGCCTTAACCAGCTTTTCTCTAGTTTTTTCAGTTTTCTTATGGATGCTGTAAACATTCTTAGCTATCTCCAAAGCTTTCTTGAAGAAAAGAAGGTCGTTCGCAAAAGGTGGAAATTGCACGACTGTATCTGCTTCAGCCTTCAACTCCTTTATATCTTTGGCTAACCATTCACATCTTTCAGAAATTTTCAACCCTGTTTTTTCTTCCACTAGCTTTACGTTAGCTCTAGCCACATTAAGAACATCTTCATCTATGTCTACACCAAAAACTCTTTTTGCACCAAGCAAGGCAGCACCTATAGCAAACCTTCCTGCGCCACAACCTAAGTCGTACACTACTTTTCCTTTTATGTCTCTGTGTGCAGCAAGCAAAGTTGTAGCTGCTATGTCTGGTGTAATAGAATACTGCTCGAACTTGTACTTTTGATTTGGGTTTTCGCTCAAGAGAGAAAGTATTAGTGCAAGCTTTCTTCTTTCCACAAGTAAAATTTGTTTTTGAAAAGTTTAAGGCTTTGGCAAAATCATTAAAATTTCTTCTGGGTCGCCTATCGCCATGTGCTTTCCATGCAAGTATGCTCTTCCAACAAGAGCAGAAGTTATTGCATCCAGCTCGTCGCCTGTAATGTCTTTTTTATTTATGTCACCTTCTACACCAAGCTTCATCAATCCTCTCCTCAACTTTTCCAAACCTTCTTGCTTCCTTGGTATTTTCCAGATGTCTTGAGCAGCACCAGGATATACCTCTATCACCTTAAACCCTTTTCTTTCAAGAATTCTTCTCAGCTTAATTCCTCTTTTCGTTAGCATCCTCATCGGCCCTAGGGTTATAGGAAAAACTTTTATCTTCATGTCCAGCAGCTGTCTGTCACACTTTCTCAAGTGTATGTCGCACCTTTCTTCTAGAGACTTTCTACCTTTTGGCAAAGCTAGAGGAGCGTCTATAGCAACTATCTTAGGCTTTGTCCTTTCTATGTTTTCTATTATTTCTTTGTCTGTGTAGAGTACGCAGCATTCAGAACTCATTCCGTTAAGAGCACAGAAGCCTGTAGGTCTTTTCTCGCTTCCAGCTAGGTCTATCCCAACTATCATAGTTTGCCCAAAACACAGGTTGAAGGTGGTTGGACCATCAACTCACAAAGCAAACTAGTTATTCTCTCTTCTGTAATGCTTCCTGTTATCCTCTGACCGTTCATACTTTTGACCAGAACGCTGGTAGAATTGCCTTCTTTCTCTACGAGAAATACCTGATCTTTATAGCCTGTTGCAACTTGCTCCAAGAAGTTCAGTGCTTCTTGACAGTTGTTGCAGTCTTTTGTGTAAGTAAAAGTAACTATAGTCTTTCCTTGCTGTACAAGCTTTGACTCCTGCTCTGGTGAAAGCTGATACTTTACTATGTTTCCTGTAGGAATTTCAGTACTTCCTGTCCTAAAGCCACCGATGAAAGAATAAGTAAAAGTAGACAAGAGCATCATTACCAAAAGCACCATGCCTATCAAAGTCTTCTTTTCCATGCTAACCCTATTTATTTCTTAAAATACATAGATTTATTAAGCTATGGTTCTTGAAAGGTTGGTCTCAGTAAAAGAAGCTGTAAAAAAGCCTTGGACCGTTTTTATTCTAGGTGCAATAGTAGCTGTCACTTCTCTGATGGTCTCTTACGTTCTCTTTCCCCAGTCTATTGGGATTTTTACGACTTTTGTCCTTACAATCTGTGTAACGCCTTTCATATACAACCTGATAAAGTATTCAGAAGCAAGAGCAGAAGAACTGATAAAAAGTGGCAAAGAGCTTAACTTGTTGGCAAGACATAGAGATGCTGTTATTGTTTTTGCCAGCTTCTTTGCAGGTGTAGTAGTTGCCTTCACTCTACTCTTCCTTTTCTTGCCTGAAGAATTTTCAGCTAAACTCTTCCAAGATCAAGTAACGACCATCACGCTTATAAGGGGAAGCGCGACTTTTGCATCAACTTTCGAGAAAATAGTTGGAAATAACGTAGGCGTGCTAACTTTAACTTTCATTCTATCCTTCCTTTACGGCTCTGGTGCTGTTTTCATCCTTGCATGGAACGCTTCTATTCTTGGCACTGTGCTCGGGATGACTGCTAAAAGCATAGGTGGTCTAAGTGGCTTACCCATGGCTGTTCTTGTTTTCTTCCCTCATGGTAGCTTGGAGATGCTTGCCTACTTCATAGGTGGAATAGGTGGGAGCATAGCTTCTGCTGCAATAACAAGAAGGAAAACTGAGTTGATGCCTCAAATGCTTAAGGATAGTTTCAAGCTCTTCTTCATAGCTGTAGTTTTGCTTTTGCTAGCAGGAATAATAGAAACTACTTCTATAGCAACAGGTTAAGCTTGCAAAGAGCTGAGAAAAGATTTAACTTTTTCCTTTGCTTCTTTAACAACTTCCCCATGACCAGAAAGTAGAGATTCGAAGTCAAGCTCACTTATTTTCTTTATAGATTCTATTAGCTGGTTTCTGTCAAAGTTAAACTCTTGTGGGGGTATATCCAATCCTTTTTCTGTGTTTACTATCAAGTCTCCACAAAACAAGAGTTTGTCTAGAAGAAAGCAGACGCTACCTTTTGTATGACCTGGTGCTTTAATGACTTTGAACTGCTCATATTCTTCTTCCAGAGTTTCGTCCACCTTAACACTATTGTACATGAAAGGCATACCAAGACGGAAGAAGAAACCCTTTATGCCTTTTGGTAGCAAGTATTCTTTTCCTTCAACTGCTGCTCTCTCTTCCTCGCTCACAACAACCTTTATGCTAGGATACTTTTCCTTCAGCTTTGCCAACCCAGCTATGTGGTCTAGATGTGCATGCGTGAGAAGAACTGTCCTCGGCTCTTTTCCTGTTTTTTCTATCGCTTCTATAAGCTCTTTAGCTTTTTTGTCCATGCCTGTGTCTATGATTATTAGATGATCTTCAAACTCTACGATATAAGCGTTAGAATAGTTTTTCACCATGTAAACTTTTTCAAAGGGTTTCTCTATCATAACTAAAAGTTATTTTCCTCGTTTAAATTGTTTTTCCAAGACAAAAGTGCAAAAGTTTTTTCCTTGAGCGATGCACTCTTCCTCCCGACAATCTACAGATGCATCAAAGTATACAGAAAAAAATCCTGCAAGCATCCCTGCCAGAATTAGGTCTACAGGCTTCTTCTGCTTTCCAAACTTTTTCCTGTAAGTTTCTGCAAACTTATTGTTTCTCACTTGTAAAGTTGCGCTCGCCTCTTTCATGTTAACTATTTCTACATTTCCAAACCCTGCATGACTTATTAGAGTAAGTAAGTACTTTAGGAAGATTTCCTTGCTTGCTGCATACTTCTTCATTTCTCTTGAAATTTTGAAAAAATCTTCCTTAGCAGATTGATACAAAATATTATCCTTCTTGCCTTTTTCTAACTCTTTCTGCAGCATAGCCAAGAATTCCAAAGGCTGGACAAAAAAGTCCTCGCCCAAAATTTTTAGACCTTTCTCGGTCCATTCTAGCTGTCTTCCGAGCAAGAGTTTAGATAAAAATGGCGAAAGCATTAAACCTCCCTCACCATATCCCTTATTATTCTAAGCTTTTCTATCTCGTTTGGCCAAGCTACATAAGTGTTTCCCATTTTCTTAACCATAATAAGTCCGAGCTTTTTTAGCTTTCTGAAGTGGTAGATGTACTTAGCAGAAAGACTCTTTTCTTTTCCGTTGTCTCCGAGGAGATGAGCTACTTCCAAAGGGTTGGTAGGCCAGTTTGCTCTTATTGCTTCATAAACGCGAGAGGTAGCAACAGAGAGTCTTTTCAGTTTTTCTTCTTCAGTGAGCCAGTCTAGGTGCCTTCTCATATTTTAGAATAGTCAAAAAGAATACTTAAGTTTTTTTGGGGTATGCTAAAAATTCAGAGATAAATCTTTTTCAAAAACAAAAAATTATTATGCGTGTGCCAAAAATTATTTTCAAGTATTCTTGGATATACGACCAAAACTGTAAGGAATGGACTAGATTGGCTAAAAAGGACGTTAAAAACTACCCTTCTCCGAGGAAGATCCTCAACTACATAAAAAGCGTAGAAAAACTATGGAACAAGGTTGGCAAAAAAGTTTTACGAGAGATTTCTAAAGTTACTTCCTTAAAATGGAAGTCTAAAGTAATTCATTGCTATGTCGTAGGAAAATGTATTCCTTTTTCTGACCCACTTACTTTGCCTGTCTATAAAGAAAAAGACTATTTTATAGACGTGCTGATTCATGAGCTAATTCATCAGATTTTTTCTCAAAACTTGGATGAAACAAGCAAAGCGAGGAGGTATATCCAAAGAAAGTACAAGAACGAATCTTACAAGACAAGAGGCCATATACCTGTGCATGCTGTTCATGCTCATATTTACATGAAATTTTTCGACGCAAAGAGGTTGGAAAGGGATTTTAGGGCTGTAAGCAAAATTCCCGACTACAGAAGGTCTTGGGAGATTGTAAAGAAAGAAGGGTATGAGAAGATAATAGAAGAGTTTGTAAAGAGAGTTAAATAGATATTATGGAAGTCTCGACAATCAAAGACTGGTATAAAGAATACGCTAAAAGTTGTGAAGCTGTAGCAAAATTATTAGCAAAAAAATTAAAAGTTAAACCAAGCTCTAAGATAGTTGAGTTAGGTTGTGGTGCAGGAGCCTTTACTATCCCATTAGCAAGAGAACTCAAGAATTCTCAAATCATAGCAATAGACAAAGATAGAAAAGCGTTAGAAGAGCTGAAGTTTAACGTTAAAAGATTCGACTTTAAGAATGTAATCATAATGAAGGATGATGCTAGAGAAGTAAATGGAATTGAAAATGATTCTATAGACTTTCTGTTTTCCCACTGGTTGCTAGGTGTTATCGTAAAGTATAAGGATGTTAAGCAAATCGTAAAAGAGAGTTATAGAATTCTTAAAAAAGGAGGTTTAGTAGTGCACTCAGAAAGTTATCCAGTTCCTAAAAATAAAGCTCAGTGGCTTTACATGAAAAGTGATACGCTTGCCTTCCACACAAGATGGTGGGACCCAAAGAAAATTGAGAAAATTATAAAAAAGGTTGGATTTAAGAAGATAAGCACAAAATTTTTAAATTTCAAAATAAAAATTGCTCCAGAAATTTCTATTCCTTTGATAAGAGAATGGCAAAAGTTAGAGTACTCTTTTACAGGAAGAAAGCAAGCAATTTTTAATCCTAAACTTGAGTCATTCTTAAAAACTCATGAGAATGAGATAAAAAGGTATGGACTTGAATTTCCAACAGAATATGTTATCATCGCGACTAAATAGTTTTTACAGAAATACTCATTTTTAAATTGTTTGTTCTCTTAATTATCTTTGTGAGCATATATCCACGTATTGTAATTAAAAAGAAAGTAAAAAATGTTACATTACATATGAAAATAATGAATAACACTAACAAAGGAATTTTTGGGATGATAAAGTTTAAAATCGAACGACCAGACAAATCAATAGACGTAATTGAAAAGAAAATATTCGTTCCGCCTAATTCTGTTATAAACAGATACTTTAAATATTCTATCGCTCAAAAACCAGTTGGAAAATACAAGGTGGATGGTCGTTTCTTTTGGGATAAAAACGTATGTAGATCAACAACATATAAAAATGACTACTTTTATGTCAGATAACATGAAAAATTTAAAAAGTTTAACCCTCATTACAGTGTAATATGGAAAGTATTTGTGAACAAATTAAAAAAGAAGTAATGAAAAAAATTTCTACACAAAAGAACCTAGATGTTTTTGAAATAATTGAGGAGGAAATTTTAAAAATAAGAGAGAAGGTTATTAATGACCCAGACTTAACCAATTATCTAAAAAATATCGACACCCGCTATATTCTTGATACTTATGACAACCCAAATCCTATTCTTTTTAAAACTTATCCTTCTGACAGATCCCACGAAATTTATTCGAATAGTTTATTTAGTAAAGTACCTTTTGCACCAAATGAAATAGAGAAAATAAGAAAAGTCAAACCTGCTATTTTTGGCGTGGGTGCAACAGGTGGATATACTGCACTATATTTTGCACGTATGGGCTGTGAGGAAATTGCATTAGTTGACTATGATACATTTGAACCATCAAATATAGGGCGACAACCTTTCTGTTATATTTCAACACTCGGGAAAAAGAAAGTAGAGGTAACTAAAAACTTCTTAGAAGACATTAACCCTTCAATTAGAGTAGAGATTTATGACGAAAAAATTACATACCGCAATTTAGAGAAGCTTAATAGTTATAAATATTTTCATGATGCAGTTGACGATGTAAAAATAAGATCACTAATCCACAAGTTTGGAAGAAAAAAAGGAAAAATTTGTTTTTCCACAGGTATAGAAGGGTTTGAAGGTAGATATACATGTTTCTTTCCTACAGATCCACCATGGGATTATGTATGGGGAGAAAGTGTAATTCATAGAGAACGCGGAGTATACTCACTTCTGCCCTCTCTCCTAGCTTATTTACGAGTGAGTGATAATCTCAAGTCAGCCCTCAATAGAGGAGAAATAGTAAGATACCCTTATTTTGCATCCATAAATTTATTCAGGAAAAACCCAATAGTAATCAGAAAATTTAAAAAAATTACAAATACTTTTTAAACCATTTTAAAGAAAGTGCGAAGACTTTCTTCCTCACCTCTGGTAAAGTAAAAAAGTGGTCCCCTCCTTTAACTTTTATCAACTTTTTCTTTCCAGCAAGTTTTGAATAAATAAACTCACTTTCTTCCAAAGGCACTGATTCATCCTTAACCCCGTGTAAGAGAAGAACTGGCACTCTGACCTTTTTTGCATACTCTTCAGGCCTAATTCTTTTAGCACTCTCATAAAGTGGAATCCCAATTTTTACTCCTTTGTAGTACAAGTATCCTTTCGTAGTTATTAACTTAATTTCTTTACTGCTCCAGGCCTTTTGGGGCCGAAATGCACCATTCCAACATACTACTGCATTAATTCTCTCGTCCAAAGCTGTAGCCATAAGTGCAACAATACCTGTATGAGAATGTCCAACCACACCAAATTTTTCCATTTGAAATTTTCGGTTCAAATAACTTATTGTATCTTTAATATCTTTGCATTCTGTGAAATGTGAAAATTTTTCAGATTTTCCTTCAGACTCTCCAAAACCTCGAAAATCAAACCTAAATGCATTTATATTGTTTCTTTCTAGTTCTTTCGCAAATTCTACATAAAGTCTTTCCGACCTATTCCTTGCTAGACCATGAGTTATAATTACGCATTTATTGCTTCTTGTTTTATGAAGACTACCTACTACTTTTTCCCTCTCGATCTGATAGGAAAGCAATTTTAACATAACCCATCAAAATTTATATTCTTTTCTCTTTTAATAATTATTATGATGAAAGTGAAAAGGAAAATGTTGGTAACCTGTTCTGTATGCTGGGATTGAAATTAATCCAAATCGATATCACAGAAAGATGCAATCTTAGATGTAAATATTGTCGAGCAACTTTACAACCTAAACTTAACGAAATGAGTGAAAAAGAAGTTTTTAATCTCCTCCAACAGATTAAAAATATTGGAGTATCACGGATTGTTTTTGCTGGTGGTGAGCCATTTTTCCGTGAAGATTTTTTTGAAATATTAAGAAAGTGTAAGGAGCTTGGTTTCTTCGTAGGAGTTATATCTAATGGTACACTTATTAACGAGGATACAGCCAAGAGGCTTAGAGAAATCGGAATTGATAGAGTACAAGTCAGCTTAGACGGACCTCAAAAGATTAACGATGTCTTAAGAGGAAAGGGCACATTCGAGAAGGCTGTAAACGGAATTAAAAATCTATTGAGGCAAAAAGTGAAAACAGGTGTAAGAATTACATTAACGAGACTGAATTACCCATACGTTTTAGAATTAATTAAATTTTTAGAATCGATTGGTGTGAAAAACGTGGCTATAAGAATGGTGATGCCGGTTGGACGTGCTAAAAATAAGTGGAAACAATTGGCTTTACCTGTAAGGAAATATGTCCAAATAATGGAAAAACTTTTCAGAGAATGCACTATAAGTGTTGAAAGTGGAGATCCTTTACTTGTAATTCACAATGAAAAGTTACTTAAAAAAATCAAAAAGGCAGGAAATGTAAAGAAGGGAGAAGTACTTGCTGGTTGTTTGGCAGGTGTTGCTACTCTGTTTATTAATGCACAAGGAACTGTTTTTCCTTGTGCATCTTTACCATTACCTCTAGGAAGTGTTAAAGAAAAACCACTCAAAGAAATACTGGAAAATTCTCGAGTTATAAAGGAGTTACAAAACTATAAAGAATTGCTTAAAGGAAAATGCGGAAAATGTACATTTAAATGGATTTGTGGAGGTTGTAGAGCTGTCACATATGCTATTAGAAAAGATCTGTTTGCCTCGGATCCACGTTGTAGGATTTGTTAACTGAAAAGTAAAAAAAATTATGAGCATAAAGCTTGTTGTATTTGATGGAGGAGGAGTTTTATACGATGCTAATAAAGCTAATAAGGTTTTCTTCAAAGAATATGACAAATTCTTGAAAAGGTTCGGTTCGAGTGTCGAAGAGCAAAGAAAAATATTTGATAAGCTGAGACCGAAGCTCGCAAGAGGACGCATTAGCCTAAGAGAAGCTAACAAAATAATTTTTAGGAAATTAGGAGTTCCTGTATCAGCATCGGACGAATGGCTTAGGAAAGACTTGTCAATTTCTTTAAAGTATGTTAAAGTGAATAGCAAAGCGAGACGAACTCTGCTTGCTTTGAAGAAAAGAGGAATGAAGGTTGCAATACTTTCTGATACGGTCCATCCTTTTGCATGGCGAGTGAAGCTTCTTAGAAAATTGGGCATACTCAAAGGAAAGCATTATGACAAACTTTTTCTCTCGAGCGTTATAGGATATGAAAAGCCTGAAAGAGGAGCATATCTCACAGTATTGAAATGGTTTAAGGTTAAGCCTGAAGAAGCTGTTTTTGTAGGACATGATAAAGAAGAGATAGAAGGTGCAAGAAAAGTTGGTATGAAGGTTGCGTCTATCAAAAAATTGAAGAAAATGCTTGCTCAACAAAAATTTAAAGTTTAGTTACCTATGGATTAAAATGATACTTAAAGAAGTAGAGGATATCATTCAAGCTCAAAAGAAAGAAGGCGAATTCATCTATCCTTTTTACGAGAAGTATTGCTTCTCAAACATACCTTCAACTATTCTAAATCTTTTTCACGTGAAAACTAAGAGACCTGTTTTACCAGCTGAACTTTATGAACCAGAAAATCCTGACAAAATTTTAGTTTTTCTTATAGATGGTTTGGGCTATGACCAATGGCTAAAATATTCGAAAGATTATCACCTTTTCAAGATCCTTAACGAGGAAGGTTTGGTATCGCCGATAACAACAGTTTTTCCTTCGACCACAGCAGCTGCAATCACAACTATAAACACTGGTCTTACGCCTCAGGAGCATGCTTTGCCAGAATGGTATGTTTATTTTAAAGAGGTTGGTGGAGTAATTGCTACTCTGCCTTTCACTTTAATCGGTGAAAAAGGTCAAGACAAGCTCGCAGAAAAAAGAGTAGACCCGAGCATACTGTACAAAGGGGGAACGATGTACCAAAAACTTAAAAGAGATGGCATAAAGTCTTTTGCTTTTGTTCACGAATCCTATGCTCGTAGCTGCTATTCAGGACTAGTCTACAAAGGAAGTAGTATAATACCTTACATAAATCCTTCTGATCTGATTGTCAAAATGAGAAAGGTTGTTGAAAAAGAAAAAGGACCTGCTTATTTTTACGTCTACTATGGCTTTTTGGATGCGATAGAGCATGAATATGGTCCTCATACAGAAGAATATCAAGCAGAGCTTTCCATGCTTTCGTTTCTGTTCAAGAAAGAATTTTTGGATAAGCTAGACAGAAAAACCGCAAAAGAAACCTTTTTCATCGCTACAGGAGATCATGGACAAGTTAATGTTCTGCCAGAAGAAACAATCTATCTTAACAAGTATAGAAGTCTTGTGAACATGCTGCAAACTGATAAGAACAAAATTATACCACCTGCAGGAGGTCCCCGTGATGTTTTCTTGCACATAAAGCCTGAAAAGTTAGAAGAGGCTTTCTCTTTCTTGGCAGAAAAACTAGAGGGAAAGGCTGAAGTTGTAAAGATAAGCGATGCTCTTGAAAGAGGGATGTTTGGAATAGGAAAGCCTAAAAAGGAGTTTTTGGAAAGAGTAGGGAATTTGCTTGTACTGCCTTACAAAAACTATACAGTTTGGTGGAAGTACTTTAAAGGAAAGAAGTTTTCTCTTTTAGGTTATCATGGTGGTCTTAGCAAGAGTGAAATGCTAGTGCCTTTTGCAAGTACCATGCTTTCAGAACTTTGATAAGCATTCGGGTCTAATTGTAATTATGGTCTTCGAGACAGAGATTAGGTTTGAACTAAAGGATTACAAACAGTTAAAAAGTAGGTTAAGAAAAATTGGTGCTAAGTTTCTCAAAAGAGAAAGAATAGTGGACGAGAACTTTACGCTGAAGACGAGAAATTTTTGGAAGACTGTTGAATGCCTAAGGATAAGAAGTGATGGAAAAAGCAAAGAAGCATTGCTAACTTACAAACCTTCTGGTAAAAGATACAGCAAATTTCTTTCAGTAAACGAAATAAACGTTAAAGTTTCTGACAAGGAAGCGTTGAAGAAAATATTTTCTTATCTTGAAATTGTACCGCTACCTCATGCAAGCAAAGTTGAAAAGGTTAGGGAAACTTATAAGCTTGGAAATTTCCTGATAGTAATAGACCATGTGAAAGGGGTTGGAAAGTTTGTAGAAATAGAATGCATAATAAAGAGAAATGTTAAGAAAAAACTTTTAGAAATTGCGAAGAAGTTGGGAGTCACAGAGCAAGAGCTAATGAAGGAGTCTGTTGGTTTTAGGCTCCTTAAAGTTTAGTATAAAACAGACTCTAACTTTTTTAGCCTTCTTAAAATTTTTCTATATGTATTTCATCTATTCCCATCATATATTTTTGAAGGACATGTGGAATTTTTATAGTTTGGGTATTTGGAGAACAGCCATTTTCTACCAAAGCACAGATCAATCGTTCTACTGCCGCCGCTGTACTATACACATTTCTCGTGAATTCTTTTTTCCCGTTTGGTAACTTGTACCTTAATCTTAACTTTTCTGACACCCAAGTGCCTAAAGTCCCGATGGAATGTGTCTCTCTGTATTTTCCTTCAGCAGGAAACCAAGTTTCAACATCAATCTGGATTAAAGCTCTCTTATCCGTATCACCACTAGGAATAACTACAGAGCGATTTGGCAATTCTAGCGATACAAGAAAATCTTGAACATCTTTTGCCATTCTGTAAACTTCTGGAACATCTTCATCTTTTTTAAGTATAGAATGAATTTCGAGTTTATGAAACTGTTTAGCCCTAAAAATTCCTTTAGTGTCCTTACCATGAGCTCCTGCTTCCCTTCGAAGGCAAGGCGTCCACGCTAGTATTCTGATGGGCAAATCGTTTTGGTCGAAAATTGTATTTTTGTAATAGGCAACTATTGAATGTTCTGATGTAGGTATTAGAATTAGATTGTCCTTATCTATTTCAAAAATTGTATCCTCGAATGCCTCAAAATATGTAATTTTCTCTTCTACATCCTTTTTTAACATGTAAGGAGTTATCATAAGTTTATCTGCATAACCCTTCCTTCTAAAAAATTCTATAGCATACATACTAATGGCAAAATCTAAAAGAGCTAATTCGTCAAACAGGTAATAAAATCTAGACGTAGCAACCTCTCCAGCCTTTTCTTGGTCAATAAATTTTCCTACTAGATTATAGTGATGGAATGGTTCAAAATCTATTACCTCATACTCTACTCCTGGATAAAGTCTATTAAATTCTGTTAGACGCTTCTTCCAAACTTTAGGCTTGAGAGCATAATTTATCGGTTTTTCATGCTCCTCTCCAAAGCCTATCGGTACATCATCAGAAATCCAATTTGGAAGTAACAACTCTATTCTGGCAACCTCTTCCCAGATCTTCCTTGCTCTTTTTTCTAGAGGTAAAATTTCACTCTTAATTTTTTTAGATTCTTCTATCAGTTCATTTTCTTTTGTTCTATTATATTCTATACTAAGCTTGTTGATCTTTTCTTTCAATTTTTGGATTTGAAGATTAACTTTTTTCCATTCTAAGTACTTGTTTATTCCTTCCTCGGCTTTAGAAATTATCTGCTCTAACCCTCTTCTTTTAATAGCATTCTCGTATTCTTCTTTTCTATTCAACAACTCTTTTATTTTTGGCATTCTGCTCTAATCTAAATATGTCTTAAAAAAATAAAAGTACGATTTTTTAGTTCTTTATAGAACTTGGTGCCTTAATGTAGGTTTAATGTTAGATGCTTCAAATCTTATAGATTAAAAAATGAGAATTTACCCTATCCTTCTGTAAGGATTCCTTATCCCATCCCACTCAAACTTTTCAGTTGGAGGAGATTTTCTTGCAAACTCGTTGCTTTCCTTCAAAACTAGCAGCAAGTCTGGCCTTGCTACAACAAACAAAGGATTTCCTTCTTCCCCATACTTAGCTATTTCTCCATTTTCCTTCACTACAGTAAAAATTGTGTAAGGAAAAGCTGGATAGTAGCTTAAGTTTCCGTTCTCATATTTGCCCAAAGCGTCGCCAAATGCAAAATAGCCATAAGAAGGATTTACAGTCTTAAACTTCTGCTTAAGCATTTCATGGTTTTGTTGGTTATAGCCTAATCCACTAACCATTATTGTATCTATATTTTTCTTATCGCCGAAAAACAGCTCAAAAGGAGCAAGCATAATCCAAGCACTTCTCATGAAGTTTATGTTTTCATCGTAATTTAGAAAGTTTTTTGTGACTTCTATTTCTGATGAAAAGTGCTCTTTGAGCACCTTCATCATTTCTTCTGGTCCTTTTTCCATAGCCCTCTCTATAATTCGCTTTAAACCGAATACTCTCAATGGTATAAAGTAGGGTACGCCACCTAACAGGTTTATTGCCTTTTCGTTCACTTCCTTGTAAACGCTAGCAGGTCCATGAATTATTGTATGTGGACGTTCTCTAACTCTGTCTCGAAGATAGAACGAAAGGTATTGTGCTTGCTTTTTTGCATAATCTTCTGACCATAGGCAATACTTTGGTTCACCTGTTGTACCAGAGGAAAAAGACAATCTTGGATTTTCCAAATTTGTTGGTGTAAAGGAAAGCCAATTAGTTCTTAACAAGTTTTGATCAACTTCTAGCTTAGATAAATTGTATAGAGTTTCTTCCAAGTTGCTAGTAACAGTTTCTTCTACAAGCTTTGGTGTAAGTCTTTTTTGCCAGTATGGAGTGTTGAGCCTATGGTATTCTAGCATGTCGCATAAGTAAGCTTCCAAGTCTATTTTCCTGTTTTCCCAAGGCACTTGATGCTCCATGCTTAAAGAGTGGTAGTTAAAGCTTTTAAGCTTTTACTCTTTTGTTGCTATGTCTTTCATTTCCTTCTTTACTACTTGGTAGCTTCCTGTCTCTTTTGCTCTTCCTCTTCCCCATTCATGAAGAGCAATCCTTGCTCCAGTAGAAATTATCTGAAGCAATATTCTGAGATAAGGATCTTGCACTCTTGTAGGGTCAAAGGGCTCGTATGGCTGCTTATAGAGTTTCTCGTTGAGCTGATAGGCTGGACATGCTACTGGTTTTTCTCCTGTCCTGCAGAACTTGTCCATCAGCTTTTTTCCTTCTATCATGCTTTCTTTTGCTATGTCTTCTATCATGAAGCATCCGGAAAGCCAATACTCGCAAGTTTTTCTTTCGCTCATGCGTATTATTTTAGAGCGAAAAGTTTAAATATGTTACTGATTAGTAGTAAAGTCTAAGGAAATTGTTTGATAGTTCACATACCCTAAAGCTATCCTTTTCTATAAACTAAAAGCATTCTTGGTGAATCTTGCTTAAGTGGTTGGGCACTCAATCCTGAAAGAGCTATCAAAGGTTCATAACCTATTTCTTCAGCCAATTTATCCAACTCATCTTTAGAATACAATCTTAGTCTTTTTAAATGGTAAATTATTACAGGAATGTTGTCGCATGAAGTACTCACGTATATCCTTTTAATATCCTTTTCCTTTGCCCTTTTTTCTAGTTCCTCAAACAATTTTGTTCCTACACCAACTAAGAGAAAAGCTCTATAATCTCTCGAGGTAATTCCCTTATCAAATCTTCTCTTAAATACTTCAAAACTTCTTTTTTATCCACCCAGATAACTTCTTCAATTTCTTTAGACTTTTTAACTTCTGTTGAAGAAGTGCGGCAGAAAAACCAAAAAAAATTCAAAACACATTCACTATTTACTTTTCTTGTTATAATACTCATAAGTTTTTCTATTCTAATTTTTAGTCCTAGTTCTTCTTCTATTTCTCGCAAGAGCGCATCTTCTATTTTTTCGTTATTTTTAGCTTTCCCACCTGGGAAATGCCATTCACCCTCAATTTTCATGGGATGCTTTTTATCACGAGATTTTTTTTGCTAATAAAAATTTTCCCTCTCTTTCGATAATTGCACACGCTATATTGATAATTCTCATAACTCAAATATCAATCTTCTTCATATAAAGTTTTAAACAAACCAACCAGCAGATTTCCTCATCTTTTTTATTGCTTTCAGAGCTTCTTCTCTTTTCTTTTCATCGCTTATCTTCTGAGCTTCAGCTTCCAGTTTGTCCTCCCTTTCTGTAGCACCGATTTATACTTACTTCATCCACCAGTTACCACCTCCAAGACTTTTTTACAAAACTTTCTCAACCTCTCAAGGCTTGATGGATTAGTCTCTATTTCAAGATACTCTTCGTGTTGACATATTATTTTTAGAGAGGGTGTTATCAGTTTAGGCTCTAAGTAATTGAAACCCATCATATCATCTATTGCCCTATCTACCATAGAAACATCGATTTTACAAGAAATACCAATATAGAATCCTGATTTGTCTTGAATAAAATGGGGCTCAACCTTAGCCCTCCATTCTTTAAGAAAAGGAAATTTTTCTGCAAGCTTGTAGGCATGGGATAGACTTACATCACTCTTACTTCTAGGCAATTCACTGTACCAAAATTCACACTCTTTTTCACCCATCAGCTCTAATAACTTTTTAACAAACTTTCCGTAGAGTGATGCATCGAGTAAGAAAATTCCCAACTTGTTTTCATCAACCTCAGCTATCATGTTAAACTGTACCATACGTTTCACCGTTCAATACATTATAAGTTAGTATCATTAAATTTTTACAACGTTTAGGTCTACTTCCCGTTTACGCCTACAGCTCTTCTGATAGTTGTAAACGTCTCTGTACAATTCGTTATTCTCCATTAAATAACTCAAGGTTATAGTTTTCTTCTCTTTTTCCATGTAGCGAGAAGCAAGGTAATGTCCTAAAGCAAATGCACAGTTTCTTGCAGTCTGTAACAAATAACCTTTAGCCTGTTCTAAATCATAACTCTTAAAGCCTTCGGGAAATTCGCGTGTAATAAAACATCTTTTTGATCGGTAGCAACTGTATCGCTCACAATTTTAGTTACATTCCAAAATTATTTAAACTTTTGATATCTTTAGATTATTCCAAATAAAATCTATATATTTCTTTGGAGTATTCATAAAATATGCAAGTTGATCAAGAGGAACTGAACAGAAGAGTACGATACGACTGTCAATTACTTAAAAGTACTGAGTGGTATGCAGAAAATCGGAAAATACTTGAAAGCTTAAACATAGATATTGATAGAATTAGATCACCCCAAGATTTGTTTAAGGCTTATGAAAAGGGATTGTATACTACTTCAGAAGATTTGCCTAAGCTGATAACACCTTATTCAATTTTTAGACAATGGTTTTTAACAAGTGCTACTAACGCCAGGAGAGAAGGAAAATTACCTAGAGGAAAACCAATAGCAATGACACTTGATGATATGGCACGTAATAGGAGAGCATGCAAAATTGGATACGAAAAATTCATAGAAGAAGGTGATAGAATTCTAAATTGCTTCTCTCACTCTCCTGGAATTGCTGGAGAAGCTTCTCTTCATGGACTTGCAGACTTAAAAATAAATGTACTTCATACAGGCGTACAAACACTAGGTAATGTTGACGAGTTTATGCGATGGTATTCGATTTTTAAACCTAACGTGGTATTTGGTTTACCAGCATCTCTTTACCAATTACCACTCAATCTTAAAAAGAAAGATATAGAACCTTCGGAATTAGAAATAAAAAAATTTATGACAGGTGGTCAACCTTGTTCTTTAAAAGAAAGAAAAATTATAGGGAAGGATTTTGGAGATGCAGCTGTGTATGATTGGTACGCATCGACAGAAAGTTTAGGTCCTATGGCTTGTGAAATTGAACCATTTTCAGATAAGTACGAAGTTGTTATACCAGAAATTTTACTTTCAGTAGTTAAGAAGTCTGAGGTACTTTCAGAGGGTGAAAGAGGTAATATTTTAATAACGAATTTATACCAACCTGGAGAAATTCCTCATATGGTTTTAGTTAACTACCTTTTCGCTGATGATGAGGCAAGTTGTAAGGAAGTAGCAAAAGAAGGATATGCAACAATGATTGGAGATATCGAAAATGCTGTTATTAACTTAGGTGGGAGTAAACTTTCATTAAAAGATATAAAAGATATTCGAGCTGAATTAGAAGAAAGTCTATACAAAGGTATTTTAAGCCGTACGCCACCTCTCACTCGCAACTATCGTGATGAAGATACACGAAAAGATATCGGAATAATTAGACTAGAAACTACAGTTCATTTAAATGATTCACAGAAACATGAAATAATTGATTTAATTCGTAAAAAAATTTATGAAAGAAAGTATGATGTGCGTACCATGGTTGAGGATGTGAAAGCTGCTGAGCTTATCATAGAGTTAGCAGATCCTAATGAACTTTTCAAAAGTTACGAAAAATATTTAACTCCAGGTAAACCATTAGAATTAATTAAAGGATAAAAATGGTTGAAGAAAGTCCATTCTTAAAATTAGTAAAGGAGGGAAAAATAGAATTTTCTAAAGATGGAAAAATAATAGGCTTTAGGGAATATGCAATTTTTATGCCTGTAAGGACTATTAACAAATTATACAGAGTGGTAAAAGAAAAAATTCCTACGGAGGCTACAGAAATTCTCAAAGATTTAGGAAGATTCCAAATTAGAGAGGCTGTGAGGAGGTACATTAAAACATTAGGGTGGTCATCTATAGAAAAGAAAAAGTTTCTCGAATTTGGATTTAATCTTCTAACTTCATCTATGGGCCTAGGAAGTTTTAAAGTATGTTTTTCGGATGAAAATTTTTTTATTTCAACTTCAAAAACTCCTTTTGCAGAAGAATTCTTATTGGAATATGGAAAACAAAATGAGCCAATAGATTATTACTTATGTGGTATGTGGGAAGAAGTTTTTACAATCTTCACAGGCAAACCAATGATTTGCGAAGAAGTAAAATGTTATGCAAAAGGTGACGATTGCTGCGAATTTGTAGTAAAGCCAAAAGAATGATTCTCTACTAGTTTTCTAAAAAGTAAAAAAATTCAATACATTGCAGAAACATCACTAAACTTTTTAATCACTTTTTCTGCATAACATACAATAATAACCTTCTGAATCTATCCAAAAATCAAGAAGCCTGAACCCAACTTTCTTAAACTCGCTAATTAAAACCTTTTTGTTAAACCTGTAGTGAATTAAGCCTTTTTCAGAACCATCTAAAATTACATATGTCCTTGGAGCAATCCACTTTATTCCATGAAGTTTATCCTTTAAAATTCTGTACATTTCTTTTACGGCCTTTCTTATCCATTCTATTCTTCCATGGTTTAATGTTCTTATGCAAACTATTGCATCGAAAAAGCAATTTTTATACGGTAACTTTTTGTACACATCACCAACTCTTACCTCAGCCCTTAACCTTTCCTTTTCCAACCATTCTTTCGCAATTTTTATTCCAGTTTTAGCAATATCTATGCCATAAACTTCGAAACCGTTTTTAGCTAGATATACTGCATGTCTTCCTGTCCCACATCCTAAATCTAAAATTCTTTTCACACCTTCCTTCTTCCATCTTCTTGCCAGCCAAGGAATATCTTCTTGAGGATTTGTCCAAATTCTACCTTTTTCTTGAAATGCCTTGTCCCATGCTTCTTTAACAAGCTTCACAAAAGAATATACTTTCCTCAGTCATATTAAAAAATAGAGATGAGCAACAAGGAGAATTTTATAATTTCCGATTTTTCTTTTTTCAATTGCCTTAAACCCAAATTTTTTCATAATTTTTTCTATTTGCTTCAAATCATAAGCTCTTTCAACAATCTTCTCTTCTTTTGAATTCAAGATATTGTTCTTGGTTTTGAAAATGTAGACAAATTTCCAAACGACAAAATTTCTTTCTCTGAACTTTTTGTAAATTAGTATCTTGCCTTTAGTCTCGCTAGCTACAATCCAACCGCTTTCATTTTCTTTTTGTAAATTTTTTATGAGGCTTAGAGTGTTAAAATCAAAAATGAATATTCCTCCTTTTTTTAAATATCTAGCAACATTAGAGAAAAAAGATTTAAGGTCTTTCAAGCTTGTTAAGTGATTTAAAGTATCATTTATACAAATAGCAGCATCAAACTTTTCTTTTAGACTAAAGTTTCTAATGTCTCCTAAAACAAATTTAGCATTCTTTAGATTCTTCCTTTTGGCAATTTTCAACATTTCTTTTGAGTTGTCTATACCAACAATCTTGTAATCTTTTGGTAAATACATCTCTAAAATTCCAGTACCACATCCCAAATCCAAAATTTTTGCTTTTGGAGATGCAAACCTCCTCACAAGGTTTGATATAAGAAGATAGTAGTTTTTGCACTTTTGATAAATTTCGTCATAGATTTCTGCAAAGTCATATGCCATAATATTCTTATTCTAAATGATAAATAAAAAATTATGAAAACTAAAGACAATTTACTAGAAAAGAGATTTAAAATTAGTGATAGAAAAAAGATATTTGTTAGATGGAGATGGGAAAAAGATAATGTTTTAATAACTTATTGCAACAAATATGCTGACAGAGGCATTATTACATTGGATCCAATATCTAGTTTTGTAAAAGCAAGAAGTTTCATCCCTTCTTCATCAAAAATTTTCTTAGTTATATATAAGCCCAATGTACTATCCTTTCCACCTGAATATGCAAATAGCCCCTGATATTCTTTGTCTTTGCTCCCTCTTCAATCTCTTTATATAAGATTTCCACTCTTCCATTGCAGAATTTTTAAATCCCTCCTCTTTTTTGTTAAGACTTAAAATACAATATTCACAATACAAATTACCATCTTTTTCATAGAATTTGACACCAGCATAACCATATGGTAATATACACTTTGAGCATAATCTCATATTTTTACTTGAATAAAAAAACTTAAATAATATACTTATTAATATTTGCAACTTTTACAAAAAAATTATACTTTCCTCAGTCATATTAAAATAGAGAAAATTTAATAAACAGTCGGGGAATTTAAATCTTAAATAACAACTCCTTTCTCAGCAGGCTTAACTTCTACCCCTTTCTCAGTAATGTAAATCTTGTGCAAATCTTTTGAATGACTTCCATACCTAAGCTTTACAACAAGCAAGTCTATGTCGCTTCTGGCATACTTGAAAGGTCTTAAAGTTATTACACCATCAGCCAAAAATTCAGAGCAAGTGTCCCTGCTTAGCCATGGGCCTTCTTCAGGCAGTTCAGAAGTAACTAAGCAAGTACACCCTGTAGATTTCAAATAATTAATGATCTTCATCAAAACATTCTTAGCAACTATTGCTTCTGTCATGGGCACAGGACTTATTGCTTCCAGAGTTTCAAAAAGTTTCATTCCTTTCCTAATCTCAAAAGGCGTTAAAAATTCTGTTACTGTTGTTAGCGAATCCAGCACTATCCGCTTAGCCTTTATCTCCTTGGCAACCTTGTCAAGCTTTTTCAAGTACTGCATGTCCTTTTCGCTTGTTACGTCTACATGATAAAGCCTTAGCATGTTCTTCTTCTCCAAAGCTTCTAGATCCCAGCCAAAGTTCCTTGCTTGTAGCCTAAGCTCTTCTGGTGTTTGGTCAGTAGAAATGTATATCCCAGGCTCGTTGAACTTAGTAGCTCCATGATATATAAAGCTCAAGCAAATCAGTGTTTTACCAGTACCTGCAGAACCTGATAATAGAATTACATTGCCCTTTGGTATTCCACCATGCAAAGCCTGGTCCAAGCCTTCTATTCCTGTTTTCACTCTTTCCATAAGATTAATTTGAGATTTAGAAGATTTAAATGTTAATTCTTAAAATCAAGCTTTTCTTAAGAGAGGAGCCACTTCCACAAAGGCATGAAAACAGTCTTTTTGTTAATACCTGTTATAAGGAAATAATTTAAAAATCTTTCCCTCTTATAAGGAAACTTAAAGAAGTACAGGTCATGAAGCTTAAAGAGTGGTTTAAAGCTTTAATCTTTGTAGTAAAGATAATACTTGCCTTCAGGTTGTCTTAGCTTTTAGGAAAGAAAATCCAAAATTATTTTTAGATGATCTCAACTTTCATCCGCAAACTTTTAAGGTTTGAAGAGAGTACTGCTTTCAAAGGCTTAGCCCTTTCTATCTGCGAGAAAGAAGTAAAGATTTTTGGCAAAAACTTTTATTTACAACCGTTAGAACAGCTTGCATTCTTGCAGAAAAAGCTGGAAGAAAAGCTTGGCAAAGAAGGTTTAGAATTGCTTTATCAAGCAGTAAAAGAAGGATTTTCCAACCTTGCAAAAGAGCTTGAAGGTCTCTCTGACGTTAGGAGCGAATACTTGATAGAACTGCAAAACCTAGTGAAGCACTTAGGCTTTGGTAATGTAAAAGTTATAGAAGTTAACGATAGAGAATGCAAAGGATTGGTCAGAGTGGAGGAAAACCCTTTCCCAGACCTTGTTGAAACAAAAGGTTGTGTAGACTACTTGCTTGCTGGAATAGTAGCTGGCTATTTCTGCAAGTATTTTGAGAAAGACGTGGAATGCAAGGAAGTAGCATGCAGAGCAGAAGGGAAGAATTACTGTGAGTTTGTGGTCCAGCCATAAAGCTTAAGTCTTTTAAGGATGAAAAAATTCTTGTGAGCTCACGCTTGCATGAAAGAGATAAAATTGTAAGCGAGATAGAAAGATTAAAAACGCAAAGCAAACAGCTGATGGAACAAGCAAAACAATTAGAAGATGAGCTGTACAGATACACAGCAAAAGGAATTCCTTCTGTGTCTAGAGAGGCAGAAAAACTTCTACACATCCTTGAAGTTTATGAAACGCATTATCCTGACTTTAAAGCAATAGCCAAAATACTTGAAACAAAAGAAGATCCAACTCTTCCAAAAACACCAGAAGAATGTAAAGTTTACTTGAAAGAACTGAAGAAAAACTTATCATACAGGATTTACGGAAGGTCTCTTAGGCTTTCCATCCTTTCCGAGTCTGATTTAGAAGAGGTTTATGCCAAGCTAAGAAAAATATTCGAGAAAAATCCAGAAAAAATTATCTGGATTTTTTCACATGGTGCGGAAGACTGCATAGGAGTATCGCCATTGATAAAGAAAATGTACAACTTGAGCGAAGATGACCATTTAGTTATTTGGACCAAAGAAAATCCTGTATATCTATCTTTTGCCTGGAGTTTAATCTCGCCAGATTATTACGAAAGGTACAATAAGAAAAGGTTTAAGGAAGTAATGGAAGGTGATGTGATTTTTATGAGCCATGACTCTTTTAGATCTATATTTGGAGAAACACCAAAAGGTGATAGAGTTATAAAAAACTTCTACCTTAAACCTATATACGTAGGGAAAGAGAGAAAAGATGCCTTAAAGCTTTTGTCTGACCTTAACGTCTATGTGCCATTTGACGATCCTTATGTTATTCCTTCGGAATTTTACAACAATTATGTAAAAATACTTTTAGGCTTGCTCAAGAAAGAGGATGAAAAAACGTTAAGGGAGGCTATAGAGAAAGGTAGAATAGCAGGTCTAAGGAAGATGAGCTACATCATCCCGAGAGTTGCATTAGACATACTAGAAGGTAAGGTCTACGCATCTGAAGAGAGGCACTTTGAGATGAGTGAAGATGCTTATTCTCCAGAAAGCTATGGTTTCCTATTTTGTTGTTTTTCTTGTGCACACCCACAGTTTTCAAAAGAACTGAAAAAGTTTCTCAAAGATAAGCAGTAATATTTTTGTAACTACTTAAAAGTGTTTAATTTTTAATGTTGTTACTACCGAAAAGTATTTAAATTCTAAATGTATAGAAAAAATTATGAGAGTACTCTGTGTATATCCGCATCCACCATCCGGCGTAAACGGTGTGATGAGCTTTGTGAGAGAGTTGTACTCTGACCTACCTTCAGAAGATTTTAGTAAAGTTGGTGTATGGTTTGACTTGTACTACACGGATGGAGAAAAAACTTTAAAGGCATTTGGCACTGAAGACAAGCAAAAGATAAAGAAAAGTTTCATGGAAAAAGTAAAATCAGAAAATCCGCAGATAATTCATCTAAACTCTTATGCTTTAGACAAGGATTGTGTTAGTTTTTTGGAAGAGTATAAGAAAGAAAATCCAACTACAAAGATTGTTTATACAGCACATTCTTTAGCTTTCCAAGATTTTGAGAGGGATCCTTATGAAAAGAAATTGTTTGGAGGTATCAGCGAAAGTCTTTTGTCTGAAGTGTTAAACCTTGCAGACTTGCACTTCCAAAATATTCCAGAAGAAGAGAAAGAGAAGAGAATCTTACACATTTTGAGAAAGTTCGACATACCAGCAAGCCAAGAAAGGGTAGAAAGTTTGAAGATAAGAAGTTACATGATAGCTCTTCAGAAAAAGCTGATGGGAGTTGCTGACGAAAACGTATTTGTTTCTGAATTCTTGAGGGAAAGCTCTAAAAACATGTATGGTATAGACGGAAAAGTTATTGAGAATGGTGTCAGCATAGGTGAAACTTATGAAAATTATAAGGATGAAATCGAAAGAGCAAGCAGCAAGTGGAGGAAAAGGTTTCATAGAGATGGAGACCTTCTTATAGGTTATGTAGGAAGAATAACAGAAAGCAAAGGTATTTTCGACCTCCTTAGAGCTTTCAAAAGGCTAAGCAAGGAGATGAACAACGTCTATTTGTACTTCTCTGGCCCCTACTTGGATGAAACGATAGGAAAACTAGCAAAAGAAGCTGGACGTTTATTCGGAAGAAGAGTTTTCTTCTTTAGGAAAGATACTCTACCAGAACCGTTTAGCGAGGGAGAAAAAATTGGAATGTCAAAAATTTATAAGACATTCGATCTAGTAGTTTATCCGTCAAACTATGAGCCTTTTGGTTTAGTACCACTAGAAGCTATTAACTGCGAGACTCCAACTCTTGTAAGAGATGTCGATAACCTTTCTACTTTTGTAAAAGAAGGTTTGTGTGAAGGGTTTGAGGACGAATCAGACCTTTACAGAAAAATGAAGGAAATGCTGCTAAACATAGACGAGCACAAAAAATCGATAAACGAGAAGAAAGAAATTGTAAGAAAAAAGTATTACTCATCGGTCATGAGAAAGAACTATAAGAAACTTTTTAAAGAGATGCTTTACTTAAGAGAAGCTCCTTAATGACTAGGTGCAGGTACCCCGCCTCCTCCCCTTCTAAACACTTCATTAACCTTCCTGCGTACACTTGGATAATTAACTGCTAATTGCTCAAGTTCTTTCTCTAAATCTTTTTTCTCTTTTTCAGAGAGAACCCTAAAAGTTTCAGGATTTGTAAGCCTTCCGATTATCCATTCTGCCCTCGCTAAAGCAGGTTCTTCTAGAAGAGGCGTAATTACTGGATATAGTCCTGACATCAGCTTCCACAAACCCCCAGTTATTATTATAGCTATGAAAACTGCTGCAAGACCCCATGCTCCATATCCTAGTAATTGTAACAGAAGGTGTCCAAATAACAATCTTGCTGCATACATGCTTATTACAAATGTTAATACTATTACGACAGGCTTTGTTACAGCACCGAAGAAGCTTTCAAAGCCCAACCCATTCATTAGCCCGTACACAAGTGCAAAAATGAAAGCAAACGGTAGAATTATGTAGAAAATGTAAAAAGTAACCCAACCTATTTCAGTAATTTGAGTAGTTGCTGGATAATACCCAGTCAATACACAGCTTACATACTTTACACCATTAACAGTAATCTGTGTAGTGTCATTCGTCTCTGGAATAACAAAGTTTTTACATTCTTCTATCGAAACTTCTGGCGGTGTGTAGTTGTATGAGATAATTAGTAAAGCTTCAACCCACAGAGCTGCAATAAAAACTAAAATAAGAGCAACTTTTACAAACTCTCTTCCCCACTTAGGCGGTAAAAAACCACTAACCCCTATAACTATCGCAGCACCAATTAAACAGAAAATAATATTTGTATTAAGAGCTTCTACGCGACCGCCTGTCATTGAACTTATCCAAGAGGTTAGTGGAGACCATAAAAAATATAATATAACAGTAAATATACTAATTATGATAGCAGCTCCTAGAGGTCTCCAGTTTGCCATTCCCTCACAAATTAATTTTATACTACAAGATATTTATCCTTTTTTAACAACAATTCCTTTCTTCGTTATCTCAAAAGGAAAGATTTCTGTTGCATGACTTGTTCTTCTCATCTTCCTTATCATCAAGCTTCTCGGCGTTCCTAGAGCTGAATATTCCAAGTAGTGCAGAACAATAACACTGTCTGCCAAGAACTCTTCAAAGCCTAGAGTGCTCAAAGCTTTTGTGCCTCTAAGCTCTGCTATGAGCAAGGAAGTAGTCTTTATCCTCTTCAAAGCTCTCATCAAGTCAAATATTTCCCTTCTCAGCTTTGCTATATCCTTCTCTTCTGCCCAGCCCATCTCAGCTATGGACAAGCTGTCTAAAACAAATCTTTTAGCATTTATCCTTTCTACTGCTTCTATTATTTTGGTCTGCAAGTCGCTTATCTTGGTTGGAAACTCAGAAGCAAGCAAGAACTTTCCTTTCTTCTCATATTCTCTAAACTCCTTGTCCCATCCAAACTCAGCAACGTCGTTCAGTATATCCTCCCTATCTTCTTCAAGCGTAACATACAATCCAGGCTCCCCTTCTCTTAAGCCTTGAAGCAAGAACTGACAACCAAAAATTGTCTTGCCTGTACCTGCACCACCACACAAAAGGTTTACCGAACCTTCTATGAAGCCGCCGCCTACTAAAAGGTCTAAGCCAGGAATTCCAGACTTAAGCCTCTTTTCCATATTCTTTATTTGGTTTTTAAGAAAATTAAGCAATCTCTAAAGACCTTCTTATGTAGTATATCTCATCCTTACTCCTCTCTTTCTCCTCTTCTTTCTTGACTTCCTCTTTAACCTCTTTCACTTCAATCTCAAGCTTAAGCAACCTTGCAAGCTCTTCCATCTGCTCCTTGCTCATCTTTCCAACCTTAGACCTCCACCACTCGTTTATGTTCAAGTTGTCGCCAGACTTTCTAGGAATTACGTGCAAGTGAAAATGCTGTATAGACTGCTCAGCAACAGGACCACTTGCCTGGAACAAGTTTACTCCTTCTGCTCCAACCTTTTCTCTCATGTTCTTAGCCAGCTTTTGAGCGATCGCTGCTATATGTTGCAGAAGCTCTTCGCTAATGTCAAACATGCTTTCCACATGCTCTTTTGGAATTATTAGAGTGTGACCAGGAGTTAAAGGGTTTATGTCTAGAAAAGCCAAGCACTTTTCATCCTCGTATACTGTAAAAGCAGGTATTCTTTTTTGCACGATCTGACAGAATATACAATCTTCTCTGTTCACAATACCTAATTGGCAAGGAATCAACTTAAGCTTAACCTTTTAAAGTTTTATTACCAATTAAACTAAATTTAAATTCACGTGAAAACATGCCAGAAATCAAGAAGCCTAGAAGAGGAAGCTTAGCATACTACCCAAGAAAAAGAGCTAGAAGAATCTATCCTACTGTTACCGTATATCCAAAAGCAGAAAAAGTCAAGCCTTTGGTTTTTGCTGGGTATAAGGTTGGCTGTACGCATGCAGTAGTCCTAGACACAAGAAAAAGTTCTCCAACTTTTGGAAAAGAGATAGTTGTACCTGTAACGATTCTTGACTGTCCACCTCTGAAAGTTGTTGGCATTAGAGCTTATAAAAACACAGAAAAAGGTTTGAAAGCCTTGACAGAAGTTTGGTGCAAAGAATTGCCGAAGGGTCTTGAAAGAAAAGTAAGAGTTAAGAGCAACGAGGAGAAGATAAAAAATCTTGAAGGAAAAAGCTTTGATGATGTTAGGCTTATCGTGTGCACTCAGCCTCTGCTCTCTGGTATAAGGAAGAAAAAGCCAGAAATCTTTGAAGTTGGAATTAGTGGAAAGGATGCAAGAGAAAAGCTGGAGTTTGCAAAGAGCATGCTTGGAAAAGAAATAAACCATAAAGACGTGTTCAGAGAAGGTGAGCTTGTAGACATTATTGCTGTAACAAAGGGTAAAGGGACCGCTGGTCCAGTAGAAAGGTTTGGTATAAAAGTTCAGCCAAGGCATGCTAAACAGAAGAGAAGGCACGTAGGTAGCTTAGGACAAGAAAGACCAGGAAAGGTAAGGCCTACTGTACCTATGGCTGGACAGCTTGGCTTTGCAAGAAGGACTGAGTTGAACAAGAGAGTGCTGAAGCTTGGAGAAGGAGGTATATCCCCAAAAGGTGGGTTTAAAAGGTATGGAATTGTTAAGAGCAATTATATTGTTATAGAAGGTTCAGTTCCAGGTAGCAAGAAAAGGTTAGTGTTGATGAGGTCTGCCATAAGGCCTAAATCAATAAGCATACCTGAGCTTAGAAAGCTGGTGGTATGATGGAAGTAGACGTTTTAAGCATAGAAGGTAAGCCTGTAGAAAAGGTTAGCTTGCCAAAAGTTTTTTCTGAGCAAGTGAGAGAAGACTTGATTAGAAGAGCTTTTTTATCGACCATGAGCAAGCAGAGACAGTCCTATGCAACAGATGTCATGGCTGGTCAAAGAACTTCTGCTCATTATCACGGATACAGAAGGCACAGGTACACGATGATGAATAGAGAAATGGCTAGACTGCCAAGGTTGCATGGTAAGACAGTTCCTTTCATGTACTTCCAGGCAAGGTTTGTACCCCAGGCTAAAGGTGGGAGAGAAGCTCATCCTCCAAAAGTTGAGAAAGTATGGGTAGAAGAGATTAACAAGAAGGAAAGACAAAAAGCTATTCGTTCAGCAATAGCAGCTACAGCAAAGAAAGAGCTTGTGGTGAAGAGAGGACACAAGATCAAGGATATACCCCTTCCCATAGTCGTAGAAGACAGCATCCAAGAGCTGAAGAAAGCTAAGGATGTTGTAAAGTTTTTGAAGGCTGTTGGACTTGAAGAAGAGTTGGAAAGGGTAAAGAAGAAAAAAGTTAGAGCTGGTAAAGGTAAAGCCAGGGGAAGAAAGTATAAAAGAAAGGTAGGTCCCTTAATAGTTATAGCAGAAGATAAGGGAATTGGCAAGGCTGTTAAGAACTTGCCCGGCATTCATGTTTGCAGAGTAGAAAACCTGTGTGCAGCCTACCTTGCACCAGGAGGCATGCCTGGCAGACTGACTATTTGGACTAAGTCTGCTGTTGAGAAGCTGAAGAACTTGGTTGGTTAAAATGGATCCGTTCAAAATACTTCGTTACCCACACACAACAGAAAAGTCTGTCATGCTGATAGAAAAGGAGAACAAGATAGTGTTCATTGTCGACAGAAAAGCAACCAAGCAGCAGATAAAAGAAGCTTTTGAGAAACTCTTTGAAGTTAAAGTCGATAGGGTCAACACGCTTATAACAAAGAAGGGAGAGAAGAAGGCCTTCATAAAAGTCAACCCGAAATTTAAAGCAAGTGATGTCGCAGCAAAGCTTGGAATTATATAAAATTTGTATAAAAAATTAGTTTTATTTAAAAAATTTTTAACAGTAAATTTAAAGCTTAAATCTTTTTTGGTTCTATGTTATTATGGGAGAAGGATGGGTTATCCTGATAAAGAACTTACCAAAGACTTATATTCTCCAAGTTCTACTTTGAAAAATTCTTTAAATAACTTCTGTAAAAAAATTAGACAGGGCGCACAATCTGTACACGAATGCAACCTTAATGTCTATAATGCTGTAAAAGATGGTGTGAAATCGTTTTGTAATTCAATCGAAGGAATTCCTTATAATCCCAATTTAAGAACCAGAGTAAAGAAACATTTAAGAAAAATTTTAGCAGGAGGAGCAATAGGAATTTACGAAGGAGTGTTGACAAAATATCTCCATGACCTGTATAATGTGTTCTCAGATATAATAGTTCGAGCAGAAGTTTGGAGAGGTAAGCTTCCTATTTATCCTACGTATGCTGAACTATTTCCCTGGCCAAAATTAGTCAAATCAGCATTTAATTCACAGACTCTTATCTTCTCAAGACCAATGAGTCAGGTGGACTATGTTATAAAGTTTTTCTATGACAACCCAATTTTACAAGGAGTTGCAATAGCAGCGCCTTTCATCCTCTTGGGAATTTATTACGGGATAAAAAAATATGGTGGAAGAAATGAAAAGTAAAAATATTTTTGGCTTGGTAATACTTACATTTTCTTTAGTTCTTCTTATCCCAAATTCGTTTGCTTTTGGTTACAGATTTGAAGGAGACCATATGGTAGCAGAGGATGGGAAGGTTTATCCTATTATTGTAGTGGAGCTTCCTTATGACCTATACTACCAAAGCAACTATAAAGAAATATGGAATAAAATCTATAAAAGTGTTTCCTCTGCCAAAGATTTCATAAAAATTAAAAATGAAACAATTTTCTCAAATTTCAAAGATTTATCTATTCCTTCAATTGCAAAACACTTTGGTGCGACCATCTGGAGAAAAACTGATGGGTATACAAAAATTATTGTACCAAATGAAAGTTATGAAGAAATTGTTAAAACTTTAGAAGGACTGGGATTGAAAGTTAGAAAAAATTTTGCTCTAAAGCTTCACTTATCCGAATCAAGGGGACTAATTGGCTTGCCATACTTTTATCTAGGCTCTGAGCTTACCGGACAGAATTCAAGAATTGCAATCCTAGACACAGGTGTAGATACCAATCATCCCGACCTTCCTTGGGGAACAAAGGTGATATTTTGGAACGATACTTTCTTTCCTCCTGGTAATCCAAATCATTTAACAAATCCAGCAGACCCAGAAGGTCATGGAACTCACGTATCTTCAATCGCTGCTGGTACTGGAACAAATTCAAGTGGATTATACAAAGGAGTCGCTCCAGGCGCTCCCTTACTTGTTTGGAGGGTCTGCGCTCCTGGCTGTGACCCTGGAGCTGCAGCAGAGGCGATAGATCAAGCGATAAGAGAAAATACAGATGTAATAAGCATGAGTTTTGGGATAAATCCGCAAATCTGGGATATGCTATTTTCGCAAGGTCAACTACCTTGTTCATTTGCAGCAGCTTGTGCTGGAACTTGTCCTCCAGGTACCGATACACAAGATTTTGTCGATGCGATAATGAGAGCTATAAATAATAACATTCCAGTTGTTGCTGCAGCAGGAAACGAAGGATCTTATCCGAATACTGTTGGTTTTCCAGCTTGCATACCTAATGTGATAGCCGTAGGAGCTACACACAAAAAAGATTATTCTCTGTACGAAGAGAAGCTTAATTGGCTCTATACACTTTTTGCAGAAGAAGGTTATCCCATTCCTAGAGAAGAGAATGTTTCACTTCATGTGATTATTTCTGTAACTACTGATAATCCACCTCAAGTTTTCGAGGACGAATTTAATACTACATGGGAGTTTAATGTGGAAGACTCACAGTTTTATGTATGGAAGCCAGCCGGATTTCAAAAAGTGTTTCAACCTCAAAATTGGCCAGCTACAATTAGAGTTAGGATTGAAGGAGAGCACAGACACAGAGATTGTTACCAAGCTGAGAGAACTTGGTGGGATCCTGGCTGGAAAGATAAAGGAGATGAATATTGGACTCGGGAACAAACATTTGATTACGACCCTTCTAAGCCTTATATAGTTGTTGAAATTAGTGCACTAGCAAATGGTGCTAGAGGAGGAGCTTATAGTTGTTTGTTCGATACGGTAGATTGGTATAAAGCTTATTATAATCATATCTGCTCGGGAACAGCCTTGAGTTGTGATAGTTTTGATTATAATAGAAACGGTTGTGGAGAACAAGGTTGCTCCTGGTGTGGTTGTGCATGTAAAGATAATCCGGATACTCCTAGATATTATTGTCATCCTGATCTTTCACCAGAAAATTGCCCAAGCGGTTGTCTAAGGCCTAGTTTAGGAGGTTATTGGGAAGGTTGTCAAGGGACACCTAAACCATGTGGAGATCGTAATCCTGATAACGGAGAAATATGCGGAAGTCCTTCAACAACAGGTTGCATCTCCAATCCTCAATGGATAGATGTCAAGATATATAGAACAGATGCTCTATCCCTAAAAAGCCTACCAACATTTTTCAGTAGTAGGGGACCTTCAGTTTTTGGGATAAAACCAGATGTAACTGCACCAGGTCATGAAATATGTGCTGCAAGAGCATCGGGCACATGTACAGATTGTGAAGAATATCTAATTTGTGGAAATGACAATTATATCGCCTATTCTGGAACTAGTATGGCAGCCCCAATGGTTGCAGGTGAAATAGCTTTGATGAAAGAAGGAAGTGGAATAGCAGGAGTAAATCCTTCTATAGGGGATATACGACAAGGTGTGATGGAAGCGAATGAAAAAGTTTTCTCCGGAAATCCTGATAATGAAGAGGGTTATGGTTTGATAAACGTTCAAAAGGCTATTGATTATATAACAGATTGCAACCTTAAGTTTTTACAAGCTGGTTATTCTGATACTTCTCAGCCACAATGTTCTAATTACGATTATACTCTTTATTCATCTGCAAATCAAATGAGAGATTATTACTGGTCAGATTCAATTGGTAATTGTGATTGTAATGTTATTTACGATTCTTACATACCTCTCATATCTGTTTCAGGAGTTACTAGCGGTGATGCCAACGTTCTTACAACTTCTTATATTTATGTAGATGTTGATGTTAAAAATACTGGTAACTACCAGCAAGGTTGGTGGTATTTAGGCGTAGAATTCTGGAATGTTTCCGATTACAACAATCCTTGGGGTACAAGAGATTCAAGAGGAAGAATAAACGCTTACTATAATGGAAAGGACGGAACTCATGGTTGTCTTCCGGGAAATTGTCCTGCAGGAGTTGATTGTACAATAATTAATGAATCTGTTTCTGCAAACGGTAAATTAGATGTTGGAGAGATAATAAGAGTGAGATGTCAAGCACCAGCTTCATTTTATAAACCAACAACAGGTAATGAAAGAATAATGTTTTGGATTCATGAAAGAGATTTGGGACAAGATGCAACAAATGACGGAGATACCGATGGGGATGGTTATATTAGCGAATGGTGGACAGATGCTTTGGCAAGAGTTGAGCCAGCTAGCGTAAGAGTTAAAATTGTTTGCAGAACAGATGCTTACGATTCTGACGGAGGTAAAGTTTATAAAGTTCAAGGAACCTGTACAGATTATTATCAACAAGGAAGTGAATGCAAATATTCTCGATTTACAGATACTTGTATTTGTTATCCAACATGTATTTTTGGAACAGAAGGTTGCGATCTTAGAAATCTAACAACCTGTGCTGCTCGAGGATCAAAAACAGAATGCGAAGCTGATTCGCTCTGTTACTGGGCACTTTTAGAATATTATACTTCAAGCGATTCTTGTGCACAAGAAGTTTACAATTGCAGTAAATTGGGGTCAAACTATTATTGCTATTCTGGAAGATGTTATTCGAGTAGCGGAGGAGGTGGTGGCGGAGGTTGTCCTACTTTATTTGTTTGGAATGGTGAAGAATTTGAAAAAGATGAAACTCTAAACATTCATGCTTCTTCTGATGTTACACTCCAGCGTAAGATAGAAAAGAATTTGAAAAAAGGTTTGTTGTATTCTTTGCAGCTAAGAGAATTAGATAATTTCACAAGCCATATAGATCAAGTTAAGCTTTATACAGTCGATTCAAAAGGTAATAAACATGAATTTCCATTAATTTATGCTTACCATAATAAACTCGGATTTGTTTGGTTCGAGCTGTCCTTTAATGACGAAAGAAGAATAGACCTGAAGCCTAATGAGATAATAGACTTAAAATTCTTAGCTATAAGTAATAATATAAATTATTTTGTATTTGAAATTAAGGGTTACAACATGAAGGCTCTGATATGAAATAAATTTTAGAAACCATTTTCTTTTAAACTTTAAAAACTATTTGTTTTAAATTTACTTTATTATAAGTAGGTGGAAAAATGGGAAAAAGAATAATTGCAAGAGCAAGGGGAAAAGGTGGCCCAAGATACAGAGCTCCTAGCCACAGATATTTAGGTAGAGTTGAATATTTTCCTTTTCCAAGTTTAACTGCAAAAGTAGTAGATATTTTACATGATCCTGGAAGAAGTGCTCCTGTTATGATAATTAGAGCAAATGGAAAAGATGTTTTGCATATTGCTCCTCAAGGAATTAAAGCTGGAGATATAATAAGCTATGGTGAAGAAATCAAAACTGGAAATGTTGTTGAGCTAGGGAAAATTCCTGAAGGGACGAAAATTTTTGGAATAGAAGCAAGACCAGGATCAGGACCAAAGTTTTGTCGTAGTTCAGGAAGCTTTGCTGAAGTTGTTGGTAAAGTTGGAGATAAAGTTGTTGTAAGGCTTTCTTCTGGAAGAATTGTCGAGTTTAATGAAAAATGTAGAGCAACCATAGGAATTCCTGCTGCCAGTGGGAGAGTGGAAGAACCATGGGTAAAGGCTGGCAAGCATTGGTATGCCATGCATGCCAGGGGCAAGATATTCCCAAGGACAAAGGGTGTAGCGATGACACCAACCGACCATCCTTATGGAGGTAAGAGCAAGAGACCAAGACCTTCTAAGACCGTTGCTAGAACAGCTCCACCTGGAGCAAAGGTTGGTAGCATAGCAGCTAGGAGAGTTGGAAAGAAAAAGTTGTGATGCTTATGAAAGAGTTCAGGTATCGAGGATATACGCTGGAAGAGTTAAAAAAGATGTCTATAGAAGAATTTGCAAAGATAGCCGATGCAAGAATAAGAAGAAAGTTGAGAAGAGGTTTGACTGAACAAGAAAGAAAGCTCTTAGAAAAGTTGAGGAAAGAGCCTGAAAAGTTCCATAAAACACACGTAAGAAGCATGGTCATACTCCCTGAAATGATCGGAAAAAAGATTGGTGTTTATGTTGGTGGTGGAAAGGCTGGAGATGCAAGCGGAAAATGGCAACCTATTACAATAAATCCTGAGATGGTAGGCTTTAGGCTGGGAGACTTTGCAATACCAATAAAGCGTGTTAAGCATTCTGCACCTGGTATAGGAGCTTCTAAAGGAAGTAAACACTATGCAACAAAGACCTAGTGATGACATGGAAGCAATCGCAAAGACCACAGCAAGAATTTCTCTCAAGCATTCTGTCATCCTGTGCAAAAAACTAAAGGGGAAAAAGCTGTCTAAAGCAAAAAGCTTTTTGCAGAACCTTATAGACAAGAAGGAAAGCATAGAAGGAAAGTATTATACAAAAGCAAGCAATGAAATACTCAAGCTGCTCAAGGATGCAGAAGCAAATGCAAAACAAAAGAACATGAACGAAGAAAGACTTTTCATCAAGAGAATGAAAGCAGACAAAGGGTTTACTTTTTTGCTCCCAAAATCTAAGGCAAAGTTCAGGGGGAGAAGAGGTAAGGTAACAAACCTGGAAGTAGTGGTGGAAGAAAGATGATAGAGAAGATTTTCGTCAAAGCTGGTATCGCTGTTTCAGACATGGAGAAGTTTTTGAGAAAAAAGGTTGAGAAAGCTGGATACAGCCATTCAGAAATAGAGAGGACTCCTCTAGGAACTAGGATAATAATCTACGTCCACAAACCTGGGTTGATTATAGGCAAGTCTGGAAGGAAAATAGACGAGCTTACAGAAGAAATAAAAGAAAAGTTTAAGATAGAAAATCCAATGATAGACGTGAAGGAAGTTGGACAGCCTATGCTGGACGCTAATATAGTTGCTTACAGAATAGCAAAAGCGATAGAAAAAGGGATAAACTACAAGAAAGTTTGCAATTATTACTTGGAACAAGTGAGAAATGCTGGAGCAATAGGAGTAAGTATTGTAGTTTCTGGAAAGCTTGCTGGAAAGGAAAGGTCTAGGTTTCAGAAGTTTAGGTCTGGTTTTGTAGCTTACTCTGGTGACTATGCTGAGAGACTTGTAGAAAAAGGTTATTCCCAAGCCATGATCAAGCCTGGTGTAGTTGGTGTTGAAGTAAGGATAATGAAACAACCTATAGAAGAGTTTAAGATGAAAGAAGGTGAAAAGAGTGAAAGCAAAGGAAATGAGGAAGCTAAAGCTTGAAGATTTAAATAGTCAACTAAGAGAATTAAAATTAGAGTTGATGAAGGAATTGAGCAACGTAAAGATGGGCAGACCTATAAAGAACCCTGGCAAAATAAAAGAGATTAAAAGGAACATTGCCAAGATTCTAACTATCAAAAGAGAATTAAAAGCAAGAGAGGGAAAGAAGTAGAAATGGCAGAAGTTTGTCCTAAGTGTGGAGCTCCTGCTTCTCAAGGAATTTGTTCTAAGTGTGGCTTGCCAGTAGAAATTTGTGTCTGTGAAGCTTTAGAAAAAGAAGAAAAGAAAATAAAAGTTTTTGTCGAGAAGAGAAAGTTCAACAAGCCTATAACAATAATTGAAGGTGTGACGAGTAGGGGGAAAGAAATTGCCTCTCAGTTAAAGCAGAAGCTTGCATGTGGCGGAACTTACAAGAACGATAGGATAGAGCTGCAAGGCGATCACAGAAACAGGTTGAAAGAATTGCTAAGAAGTCTTGGGTTTGATGAAAGTCAGATAGAAATAAGATAAAACTCGTTCTGATATAATTATGCCGATCACACCAACTAACTTGGTCAGACATGAACTGATAGGACTAAAAGTAAAAGTTGTTAAATCTAGTGAAAAAACTCAAAAGGGTTTAACAGGAGTAGTAATAGACGAAACTTATAACACGCTCAAGCTTGAGACAAAAAAAGGAGAGAAGGCTGTCATTAAAAGTAACTGTGTTTTTATTTTCACTCTACCAGACAAAACAAAAGTACAAGTTGATGGTAAGGTTCTGGTAGGTAGACCTGAGGACAGGATAAAAAAGAAGTTTTTATATTAGCTATAAAACGAATTTATATTTTTCTGATTTCAAGTTTATTAAAAGTGGTTGAATGAAAGCTAGAAACATTGGGATAAAAGTTAAACCGCCTGAAAAAGAATGTTCAGACCCTAAGTGCCCTTTTCACGGTTCTTTATCCATTAGAGGGAAGGTTCTAGAAGGTTTGGTTGTTTCTGCTAAGGTACCAAAAACAGTGATAATTGAGCGAAATTATCTTCACTACATTCCTAAGTACAAGAGGTACGAGCGTAGACACAGTAGGATTGCTGCCTACAACCCTGAATGTATAGATGCAAAAGAGGGTGATAGAGTGAGAATTGCTGAGTGTAGACCTTTGAGCAAGACTAAATCTTTTGTTGTTGTAGAGGTGGTTAAGTGAGTATGAATTTTTTAAAGCCTGACACAACCTATACAGAAATTATTTTGAGATTAGCTGAAGAGAATAGTCTAACAAGAAGAGAAATAGCAAGAGTTGTAGAACCAAATTTTCCTTACATACCTAGGCCAGACAAGTTAATGTACGTGCTAAGTGAGGTAGATAGATGTATAGATAGATTAGAAAAGAATGGAATGGCAAAAAAGTTTAGGTACAAAGGAAAATTGAAAGACTATACAGTCCAGATTACAGAAAAGGGGTTAGAGTATGCTGAAAGGCTGAGATGTGAGAAAAATGAAAGCAGTTAAAGCAAAAGTTACTAGAGCATTGAACGTAGGAAGCTATGTGCTTTGTGCAGACAATACAGGGGCAAAAGTCCTACAGATAATCTCTGTTTTGGGCTACAAAGGTGTTAGAAGAAGGCAACCAAAAGCAGGCGTAGCTGATGTTGTCAAATGCTCAGTAAAAGAGGGTGATGTAAAGATTAGAAAGCAAGTTGTTACTGCAGTAATAATCAGACAAAAAGCAGAGTACAGAAGGAAGGAAGGAATTAGGGTGAAGTTTGAGGATAATGCAGCTGTGCTTGTGAACGAAAGTTTTGAGCCGAGAGGTACACAGATAAAAGGTCCTGTTGCAAGGGAGGTTGTAGAGAGGTTTCCTGCAATAGGAAAGGTTGCTAGCATGGTTGTTTAGGTGTATGCCTATGCCTGAATCAAAAAAGTCTAGAAAGCAGAGAAAAGCCTTGTACACTGCGCCTTTACACAAGAGAAGAAAGCTTCTTTCCGCACACTTGTCAAAAGAACTTAGAGAAAAGTATAAGAGAAGATCCTTGCCTGTAAGAAAGGGAGACGAAATAAAAATAATGCGGGGAAGCTTTAAAGGAAAGATTGGTAAAGTTTCTAGAGTTGACCTGAAAAAGTTAAGGGTATATGTAGAAGGTATAACTAGAAAAAGGACAGTTGGAACTGAAGTCCAAGTACCAATTCATCCAAGCAACCTGATGATAATAAACCCGAACTTGAGCGATAAAAGAAGGCTTGCTGTCCTTGACAGAAGTTCTAAAAAGACAAGTTAATGCTTATAAGCTTTTCTCACGATAATTTTAAAAATTCAAGGATAAGTTAAAAGAAGTTAAAATTAATTAAAACGGTGAGACTATAGCAAAGTTGAAAAGACTCTTGGCACCAAAGCACTGGAAAATTCCAAAGAAAAAGTTAGAGTGGGCTATCTCACCCAGACCAGGACCTCACAAGAAGTTAGAGTGCATTCCCCTGATGGCAATAGTAAGAGACTTTCTGCATCTAGCAGAAACTGGAAAAGAGGCTAAAGGCATAGTCAAAAGAGGTGAGATCTTAGTAGACGGTAGACTAAGAAGAGACCATGCTTATCCGGCTGGTTTGTTCGACGTAATTTTCGTACCTAAACTCAACGAAAGCTACAGAATAGTCCCAACTCCCTACGGTTTAGATTTGCTCAAGATAAATAAGGAGGAATCCAACTTGAAGATCTGTAAGATACTAAACAAAACTACTCTGAAAGGAGGTAGAATACAACTAAACTTGAACGATGGAAAAAACATTCTTGTTAGTGAAGATAAGTATAAGACTGGCGATTCTCTGCTGATAGAATTACCGAGCTTAAAAATAGTTCAACACATTCCGCTTGAAAAGGATTGTATCGGAATTATCACAAAAGGGAAAAACTCTGGGAAAGTTTGTACTGTTGAAAAAATTTATAAAGGAGAATTCAAGAAACCTAAAGTGTTGTGTAAAATTGGAGAAGAAAAGGTTGAAACACCCCTAGAGTACTTAGTTGTCCTAGGAAAGGAAAAACCTCTTATCACAGTGATGTAAATGGAAGAAAATCCTATGCGTGAAATTAGAATAGAAAAAGTTACTCTAAACGCAGGATGTGGTGGAGACCTGCAGAAGATAGAAAGAGCAAAGAAACTTTTGGAAATGTTAACTGGTAAAAAGCCTGTTACAACAAAAAGTAAGAGAAGGTCTACTTTTGGCATAGCTAAGGGAAAGCCTGTAGGTGTTAAAGTTACTCTCAGGAAGAAGGATGCTGAAGAATTTTTCAAAAAAGTTTTACTAGCTGTAGATAAAAAAGTTAAACAGTCCCAACTCGACAAGGATGGAAACCTCAACATAGGAATAAAAGAATACATAGACTTACCAAACATAAAGTATCAGCCTAGTATAGGAATATTGGGCTTCGATACAGCTGTAACTTTTGAGAGGCCAGGCTACAGGGTGAAAAGAAGAAAAGTTAAAAAAGGAAATATACCTAAAGAACATAGAATTAATAAAGAAGATGTGATAAAATTTTTGAAGGAAAAATTCGGTGTTGCAGTTGAATGAAGAAATGTTCATACTGAGTGCAAACTTGAACGGAATAATACTGGAGAAGGCTGAAATGGAAGAAAACTTCAGTGTTTTCTACTCGAAAGTATTCGAAAGAATGGAAGAGCTAGAAGATTCTGAGCAAGACTTCCTTCGTTTATTAGGAGAGGTTGGTGGTTGAGTGCCTAAAAAATTTGGTAGAGCTGCTCATCGCTGTAGAAGGTGTGGAAGCACACGTGGTGTAATAAGAAAGTACGGGCTTTATTACTGTAGAAAATGCTTCAGGGAAGTCGCCAAAAGCATAGGGTTTAAAAAATATTCTTAGAAGGACAAATAATATCTATGTTTAGCGAGATTCATTTTTTGATTGCTCTTGTAGGCTCGGCTATTGCTGGAATATACGACTTGAAGACGACTGAAATTCCTGATGCAATTCCGCATGCTATGATAGCCTTAGCTCTTTGTCTAGCTCTTGTAGAATCTTTGGTCCAGAGAAGCTACTTACCGATGTTCTACAGTTTATTGGCTGGTATCCCATTCCTAGCTTTTGGCTTTTTGCTGTACTACTTTGGACAATGGGGAGGTGGAGATGCAAAGCTATTAGCAGCGATGGTGTTTCTGCTCCCAACAAAGCCTAGCTTTCTAAGTTTTAATTTTTTGCTACCTTTTCCAGTAACTTATCTCTTGAACGTTTTTTACGTTGGTGCTGTATACATGATACTCTATGCATTGGTGCTTGCTCTCATCGACAGAAGAATACTCGAAGAATTTTTCAAAAAAGTTAAAGCATCTGCAAGCTTGCTTTCCTTAACAGTCCTTGCTTGCTTTCTTGCATTTTTTTCTGTAAACTGGTACTTTGCAAATGTAATTGGAATAGAAAAGGATCTTGTTTTCTTGTTGAGAAATTCAGCACTACCGTTAACACTCTTAGTCTGCCTACTTCTACTGTGGAAGTTTGTCAAAGTCGTTGAAGACGTTGGGTTCAAGAAAAGAATTCCTGTATCTAAACTAAAGGTTGGTGACGTTCTGCTAGAATCTAGACAGTGGGAAGGGATTACAAAAGAAGAACTGAGGAAAATAAAAAAGTCTGGTAGGAAGTTTGTTACAATCAAAACTGGTGTAAGGTTTGGCCCTGTTTTTTGTTTAGCTCTTTTGTTTACATTCTTTTATGGTGACATTACCTTTTTCCTAACCAGGTACTTCCTTTAATTACTTCTTAACCAATCTTTCTATACCATTCATGTAAGGTCTGAGTGCTTCTGGTATCACAACACTGCCATCCTTTTGTTGATATTGCTCTACTATAGCAACTATTGTCCTGCTCGTCGCTAATGCTGTGTTGTTTAAAGTATGAACAAAATCCTTAGGAGCTTGACCTGGTTTTTCCCTGTACCTTATGTTTAGTCGGCGCGCTTGATAGTCTGTGCAGTTGCTGTTAGATCCACTTTCCCTAAACTTTCCATCAGCCATCCAAACTTCTATATCATACTTTTTTGCTGCTACTGTTCCTATGTCTCCAGTGCATATGTTGACAACACGATAGTGTAAGCCAAGCTTTTGGTACAGCTCTTCTGAGTTTTTTTGGAGCTCTTCATGTATCTCCCAAGATTGCTCCGGTAAACAGAAGACGAACTGCTCTATCTTGTGGAACTGATGCATCCTGAACAAGCCTCTAGTATATTTCCCGTGTGCGCCTACTTCCTTCCTAAAGCAAGGAGATATACCACAAAACTTAAGAGGGAGTTCATTCTTGTCTAAAACTTCGTTCATGTACATTGCACCCAGAGGATGCTCTGCAGTAGCTATCAAGTACAAATCCTCGTTCTCCACCTTGTAAGTGACCATCTCAAAGTCTGTTGGGTCTATCATTCCTTCGTATGCTTTCCTGTTTATCATGTAAGGAGGTTGCACTAGTATGAAGCCTTTCTTCAAGAGATTATCGATAGCAAACTTTTGGATTGCCAAGTCCAGCAGCACAAGATCTTTCTTCAAGTAGAAGAATTGATGACCTGCTACCTTCGAACCCCTCTCCACGTCTATTAGCCCTAAGTTCTGTAAAATTGTCAAATGGTCCTTAGGTTCAAAATCAAACTTAGGAGGTTGACCCCACCTTCTTATTTCAACGTTGTCGTTCTCGTCTCTTCCATAAGGCACAGAATCGTGCAGAAGGTTTGGTATGGACAACAAGATAGGCCTTTCCTTTTCCTTCAGCTCTTTGAGCTTTTGTTCTTTTTCCTCTATCTCTTTTGCTACTTTGGACGCCTCTTCCAGCTTTTTCTTGAAAGGTTTTCCCTCTTTCTTCAGCTCTGCAATCTCCCTTGTCAGCTCATTCCTTCTTCGCCTTAAGATGTTAAGGTCTGTCTGAACTTTTCTCCAGAACTTGTCAACCTCGATAAGCTCGTCAAAAAGCTTTAGCTTGCCTGGGTCTCTTCTTTTTTCCAAATTCTTCCTCACATAGTCTGGTTTTTCTCTCACTAGCTTTATGTCTATCATCCTAACCACTGCCTTATAATAGATTTTAGAAGAGTATTAAATTTAAAGAAGCTAAGGCTTTAATTCTTTTCCAACAAACTTCTAAAAATGGGAAGTAGGTTAGAAGCAATAGTATACGATTTCGACAAGACAATAGCAAATACAGATAAATACATCCAGAAAAAGTTTGAGGAAATTTGGAAATACAGTGGGAGAGAAATAAAGATAGACAGCAAGGAATTAGAAACAGGTTCTCATTGGGTAAGTTGGCTCAAAAAATTGCACATACCCAAGAGGAAAGCTGAGGAGATATACCTTTCTGACATACATTCCATTGTTCTTGTCGACCATGCCAAAAAAATGCTAGAGTATATTCATTCCTTAGGCTATCCACAAGGAATTGCCACACACTCGCCAAGGTGTGTTGTCGAGACTATCTTGGAGAATAACAATGCATCAGGATACATAACAAAAATGGTCACTTTTGATGAAATTTTAAAGTTGAAGTTAAGGCCTAAGCCTGCACCTGATAGCCTTCTTTGGCTTGCTGACCAGTTAGGTGTAAAGCCAGAAAGTTGCTTGTATGCAGGTGATACACCAGAAGACGTAAAAGCTGGAAAGAGTGCTGGTATGGTAACTGTTGGTGTAGCATACGATAAAAAGGGGATTAAGAAGTTGAGAAAGGCTTGCCCGGACTTGGGGATAATGACTAGCAGCAAACAACTTTACAACTTAGTCTGTCTTCTTTTCTCCAAGTAAAATGTATTTATTTACTCTTCACTAAATTTATTTTAAATGGTAGAATTTACAGAAGTTTTAATCAACATCTCAGATTCTTTTGTAAAGTTCTTACCAAACCTTATAGGAGCTTTGGTTCTTCTTGCAATAGGCTGGTTGGTAGGAAGTATTGTAGGAAGAATAGTAAAAGAGATAGTTAGAAGGTTAAAGCTTGACGACCTTCTTTTCAAGAACAAGAAGCCTATGTTCAAGTTTAGCGACATATTCTCGATAATCTTTTCGTGGGCCATCTACATACTCTTTATCCAAGCTGCCTTTGAAGTGCTCGGTATTCCTGCACTCGTAGAAGCGTTTGGTGCAATTCTTGCTTTCATTCCAGGCTTGATAAAAGCAATAATTATTGTTATAGCTGGCTATGCTATTGCAGAGTATGTAAGAGAAAAAGTGGAGAAGAGCAAAGTCATGTACTGTAAACTCGTAGCAAAAATTATGTTCTTTCTTATAATGTACATAGCAATTGCTACGGCCTTACCTTCTATAGGGATAGATGCAAGCTTAATAAACATGATACTGATAATCCTTGTTGCCTCGTTCGGTCTAGGAATGGCAATTGCAATCGGACTTGGACTCAAGGATACAGTAGCAAAGCTTGCTAAGAAAAAGTTCAAGTAGACCTTCTTCTTTTTCTCAGGTAATTGTTCATCTCTAAAGTCTTCTCTATAAGGAGAGAATAGGTTGAAATAAAAGTCTGCACTCTTGAAATCAGTCCAAAAGGTTCTGACCCTATTTTTGCTACTCCTTCTGGTCTTAAACCAACCTTTTCCTCTACTTTTTCTAAGAATCTCATCGACAAAAGCCTCAAGATAGTTGAAAGGATAAAGACAAACCATATTCCAGCAAACTCTGCTATCATACCTCCGACAAAAGGTGCTATCGCTGAGCTCAAGCCAGTCAACATGTTGTACATAGCAACAGAAGTTGATCCTTTCTCATGCGGTAGAATGTGCGAAAGGTATACGAACAAAGCCGTGTTGAAGCCTGCCCAAGCAGCTTGACCTATAAAAGCGTAAAGATATACCCAAACTAAATTGTTAGAGATAGCATAGATGAAAGGATAGAAAGATATTGGAATTATACAGCTTAGCATGATAGTCCTTGTTCCTAGGTAGTCTACTAAAGTCCCCCAAGGACGATAAAAAATTATGGCAGAAATAAAACCAATGGCCGAAATTACAGCAACGTCCATGATGCCTCCTCCTAAATTTTTCACTATGTAGATTGAGAAGAAAGGTCCTGCAATGCTAACAGAAAAGTTTAGTAATGCTATGACACCGATCAAGTTTAGCAACTTTTTGTTTCTCCTTATTTCTCCGAAAGAAAAAGTTGACTTTAAAATCTCCACCAAATTCTGAGTAGCAGAAGGTGTTATTGGTTCTTTTACAGGTATGAAAACGAGCTTGCTGATAATTCCAAGGAAGCAAATCATGTAGAATATAAAATAAACAAAGCCAAAACGGCTGAGTATTAAACCACCTATCACATTCCCTACAAAATATCCTATACCAGAAGCAGTGTTCAAGTTACCGCTTATTTCACCACGCTTATACTTTGGAGATAGCTCGATGAACATGATCGTCCATGCTGGTACTGTGGCAGAAGAAAGGATAGATTGAAGAACCAACAATGCTATCAAAGCATACGGATCTTTCACAAAAGATATGGGTATCCAAAAAAGTGACCAAACTATTCCTCCTATAATCACCAGAAACTTTTTCTTTTTTGCTATTTCTGCAACACTACCCCAAAGTGCTTGGGAAAGTAGGCCTGCAACGTTTGGTAGAGATGAGACTAAACCTATTAGAGCTTTTGTTGCACCCAAGGACAGAGCATACAGTGGAATGAAAGGCGATATCAATTCTTCTGCAAGACCTTGAACGAGCGATGAAATGTAAAAGGATTTCATAGCATTAATTTTACTCTTTTGATTTCTTATTGTTGAGTTAACTTATTCTGTAAAGAAGAAGAATTTATTTTTATGCATAAGTTGAAGAGAACTCTTGGCTTGTTCGAAGCAATAATGTATGGTGTTGGTGTAATCGTAGGAGTTGGAGTTTACAGCCTTATCGGCAAAGCATCTGCTTTTGCTGGAAATGCTACATGGCTTGCTTTTCTCCTAGGAGCTTTCATAGCTGTCTGCACTGGAATGAGCTATGCTGAACTTTCTTCCATGTTTCCAAAATCTTCAGCAGACTACTATTACATAACAAAAGCCTTCAACAACAGGTTTCTTGCTTTTCTTGTTTCTTGGCTTTTGATATTCGCAGGACTTGTGGGAACAGCTACCGTCTCGCGTGGGTTCAGTGGTTATGCTAAAGGGCTTAGTAGTGTAAACGAAACTGTGTTGTCTATCCTACTCATAATTTTTATTTCTTTTGTAGTAATCAGGGGAATAAAAATTTCCTCTGCCCTCAACGTCTTGCTTGTAGCTTTAACTATTTTTGGGTTGTTAATCGTGATAGGCTTTGGCATAAGGCACTTTGGCTCAGTAGACTATTTTTATTCACCCTACGGATTAAACGGTATACTGGTAGCTGCTCCTATAATATTCTTTGCCTTTTTGGGGTTTGAAAACATCGTAAGCATTGCTGAAGAAACCAAGTCACCAAGAAAAAATATCCCAAGAGCAATAATCGGCTCTATTGCAATAACTACAATCTTGTACATTTTGGTTTCTTTGTCAATTGTAAGCTTAGTAGGTTGGCAGGTTCTAGCAAATTCAGATGCACCTTTAGCACTAGCAGTAGAAAAAGAAAGTAGCATAGGGAGCTTTATCGTGACAATGATAGCTTTAACAGCAACATCAAGCACAGTCCTTGGCTTGATCATCTATCTATCAAGAATTGTATATGGAATTGCAAAAGAAGGATCTTTACCAAAATTCCTTGCACTAGTTCATCCTAGGTACAAGACGCCATGGGTAGCCATAGCTGTCATTGCTTTCTTTTCCATCCTATTCCTATTTTTTGGAGATATGGTAACTACCGCATCCTTAGCAACTTTTTCAACTCTAACAGCTTTCATCGCAGTCAACCTTGCAGTAATCTGGCTGAGAAGGTACAAGATCTCTAGAAAGTTTAAAGTACCATTAAACGTCAGAAATTTTCCCATTCCTCCTTTTCTTGGAATTGTTCTCTGCAGCTTTATGCTTTTAAACGTAAGCTTAGAGGTGTTTAAAGTAGGTCTTCTTATAATCCTTGCAGGGGTTATCTATAGCCTTATCCTAGACAGAATACTAAGGTGGCTAAGAGTTTGGGAAAATTTGAAGCGTGCGCTAAGTAAAATCTCTAGAAGCTTCTAATGCTTTATTCCAAGTGACTTGTTAGTCTTTTCTATAGACTTGAACTTGTCTCTTTCCAGCTCAAACATTGCCCTTATTGCATCTACATTCTCCGGCACAACTATGGCTTCCTGGTGTACCATGTGGCCCCAGTACACATCCTTACCCTTAGCAGCTACAAGCTCTTCTATTACAGCAACCTCGTACATGTCACTCCTTATCCTGCCTAAGTCTCTGAATTTCTCCAAAATTTTTGCAGTAGAAGTGTATCCCTCGCTTCCTTTGAAAGTGAGAATTCTACAACCATTCCTGAAAACTTCCAAGAGTTTTTCTGTAGTTGTTTCTTTCCTGACTTTAGCATGAGCCATATGAAAGTGTGCAAGTGTTGTTGGAACTTTAACAGCCATGCTTGTTATGTTTAAGTTTGGTAGGACAGTCCTCACGTCTGGACCATGATGAGATGGGATCTTTAAATCTGGTGCTATTGCATTTATCGGACCTTCTTCGTCCTCCCATGGGTCTGCTGCTCTCCTAACCAAAGCTGCGAAGATTTCTTCTACACCAAAATTCTGGTCTACTGTAAAAATAGTCCTGACTAGGGAAGTTGTGTTACAGCTGACGACCCTAACAGAATTTGCACCTAAAGCTTTCTCGTAGCTTGCTATTGCTGTAAAGCTTAAGTCAGCAACGTGCGCCTTTTCACCACCTTGAAAGACTTGCTTTACCTTGTACTTTTGGTAGAAAGGTTTAAGAGTTTCACCTACACCGCCTGTAGTACAGTCTACAACTACATCCACTTTCCCAGTTGCTAAAAGCTCTTCCAAGGTACCGTTCACTATCATCCCAGCATTCCTCATGGCTTCTAAAGAGCTTTGATTAGCTGCCCATAAGTCTACACCATAGAGTGGTGCCCCTGGCTCTAAAACTGTTTTTAAAGTAAAGGAAGGAGATCTAGTGGATATGCCGACAAGCTTCATGTCATCCTGCAACCTTATTGCATGAGCAACTCTTTTCCCTATAGTTCCTATGCCGTTAACAACTACTCTTACTGGCATGTTTTATAATTTAAACTTTGTTCCTATTAAACTTTTATTACGCGATAGATCTGCTCTATCAAGTCTGAAGGTAGCGTTCCTTCTCCGTATAGTTTGGTTGCTAGCTCTCCAGCTTTACCGTTTATGTAAGCAGCTACACAAGCAGCAGTAAATGTGTCAACCTTTCTAGCCAAAATTGCTGCGCATATGCCTGCAAGAGTATTACCAAAACCAGCCTTAGTCATCAAAGGAGTTCCTGTCTTGTTAACTGCAACTTCTTTGCCGTTCGAAATGACGTCTACATGACCCTTAAGTACAATTGTTGCTCCTAGCTCAGCTGCAACTCTCCTTACAGTTTCTACTCTTTTCTTCAGGTCTGTTGAAACTTTCTTTCCAGATAAAACGTAGAACTCAAAAGAATGAGGTGTAAGAATGAAATTTTCCTTTATCACTTCTTTGTTTTTAGCGACAGCATACAGCGCATCATCGTCAATTACGCAAGGAACTTTAACCTCCTTCAAGAATTCTATAATTGCAGAAAGAACGTGCTCGCCCCTCGTCAAGCCTCCACCTATCTCCACTGCAGTTCTCTTGTTCAAAAGCTCTAAAAGCTTGCTAACATGCCTTATTTCTAGAAATTCTCCTTCCAGAGGATAAGTCATGATGTTTGGTGAATGAGTAGCAATTATTCTTGCAGCTTCTTGAGGCGCAGCAACAGTAACCCAATCCACTCCTGCACGATAAGCAGCCAAAGCAACCAGTACAGGTGTTGTTGGATAGAGTTTACTCCCACCTACTACAAGAAGGTTACCGAAGTCATGCTTCCTCGCCCAATCAGGCCTTTTCTTGTATACACACTTAAGCAAGGACCTGCTAACAACTTCCATAAGAAAAATTAGGGTTTTAGTAAATATTTACTTTAGTATGATTACTCCTCTTCCCTTCCTTTTAAAACCTTTTTTATACCCTTTATACTTCCTTTTCTTCTCAGGCAACTCTATAGCGTCAACGTCCATCAGTACTGTACCCCCTTTGTAGTCGGTATATGCTTAGGATATTTAACGTCTATTATTTCATTGACAAAGTCTGACCTCTCTATAATCTCTTTAGGAGCATACCTTCCGGTTAAAATCAAGTCCGTCCTCTTAGGAAGCTTTTCTATAAGTTCAAGAACTTCCTCAACTTTCAGAAGCTTAAGATGCAAAGCTAAACAAACTTCATCTAAAACTAGCAAGTTGGGCTTTTCCCTCAGCATAATTTTCTTCGCAAACTCTAACCCTCTTCTTGCAAACTCTCTGTCCAGCTCCTCAACACTCCTTACTCTAAAGGAAATTTTTCCGTACTTTATCTTTCCTGTCCTGCCGTCTATCTTCAGCCAACCAGGTCTACCAAACTGGTATATCTTGTAATAAGGACTAAGCCTTTTTCTTATCTTGTACTCTCCTGTGTTTTTCCACCATTTCAAAAACTGGATTATAACTACTCTACGCTTATGCCCAACAGAACGAAGAGCAAGCCCTAAAGCATTCGTAGTCTTTCCTGCACCAGTTCCAGTGTACAAGTATACATAACCCATATATCTTATTTTAAGACAACATAAATTAATTGGTGGTTAAAATTCAGCTGTTGTTGATGGTACTTGCACTAATAGACATAGTTGCTGGTTCCGCTTTAACTTTCAACGTATCTATCCTCTCGTCCTATGCTGGTTATGCAATGCTTGTAAAAGGTGGATGGACTGTTTTAAGCACGTTCAAGAGCGATTTTCTATTTCTACTGATGGGTGTTCTAGACTTCATTGCTGGCTTAATTTTGCTTTTGCCTGGTATCTTATCTTCTCTTTCGTGGATTGTAGGAATTTTAATTATACTGAAAGGAGCTTGGTCTTTTATATCTTCTCTCTAGCTTAGTTCGCATGCTTCACAAGCGGATATACCCTCTCCTATTGGTTTGAGTACTTCCTGCTCTCTACTGCCTTGTCTGTAAATAGTAACGCCTAAACAGCCAAGATCATACGCAAGCATGAAAGCTTTTTCCACGTCGTGTGGCGTGGCATCGTGTGGGAAGTTTATCGTCTTGCTTATGGAATTGTCTACAAATTCTTGGAAGGCTGCTTGAACTCTTACATGCCACTCTGGTGAAATGTCATGAGCAGTAACGAAGAACCTTCTTATTTTGTCTGGTATTTCCTTTATGTGCTGAATGCTTGTAGAACTTAAAACTTCTTTCAATATTTTTTCATCGTAAAACCCTTCTTCTATGGCAATTCTCTCAAAGTATGGGTTTATAATTATCAAGTTTGTTCCTAGACTCTCTGCTACATTTCTTATATAGCCTATAGCAAAGAGTGGCTCTATGCCTTGAGAGCAACCTGCTATCTCACTTATGCTACCAGTAGGTGCTATGGTAGTTACAGTAGCATTCCTCATTGCTTCATAACCAAGTTCGTCCCATCTGCTGCCTTTAAAGTTTGGAAAGCTACCTTTTTCTTTGCCAAGCTCTACTGAAGTTTTTCTTGCCTCTTCTGTTATAAACTTCATCAAGTTTCTCGCAGTTTGAAGAGCTTCCTCAGAATTGTAAGGAATTCTAAGCAGAACTAACATGTCAGCAAATCCCATTACACCAAGACCTATTTTTCTATTTCCTTTTGTCATCTCCTCTATCTGTTTAACAGGATACTTGTTAGCATCGATAACGTTATCTAAGAAACGAACTGCTAGTTTGACTGTTCTCCTAAGCTTTTCCCAGTCTATCTCATACTTTCCTTCTACTTCCTTGACCATCCTAGAAAGGTTTATGGAGCCTAGGTTGCAAGACTCGTAAGGTAAAAGAGGTTGCTCGCCACAAGGATTTGTAGATTCTATTTCACCAAGCTTGGGTGTTGTGTTGCAGTGTTTGTTTATCCTGTCTATAAAAACTACACCAGGTTCTCCGTTCTTCCAAGCCATTGTGACTATCAAATTCCAGACAGCTCTTGCCTTTAAACTCTTGACCACTGATTTATTCCTAGGGTTAATCAGCTCAAAATCTTTATCTTTTTTCACAGCATCCATGAACTTATCTGTGATTGCAACAGAAATGTTAAAGTTTCTCAAGAAGCCTTCTTGCTCTTTACAAACTATAAAGTCTAGTATGTCCGGATGGTCTACACGCAAAATACCCATGTTGGCGCCTCTACGCTTATTATGAACTAAAATACCGTTCGCAACAAATTTACCAGAAGTAGTTTCTATGTCCATCGTGTAATCCTTTTCTTTTGAGATTTCTGTTACCCTTGTGAAATGATGTTTACCTTCAGCAATTTTCTTCAAAGCTTCATCAGAATTTAAGAACGGGAACCTCTTAAAAAGTTTTTCCAGCGCTTTCCTTGTAAGGTTTCTTCTACTTTTTCCACTTTTTGTAATATAATGATAAATCGCTCTGTAATATCTTAGATTAGCACCTCTTTTGCTTCTACCTTTCCCACACCCTCTCCCAGTATAATTGTAGAAAGCCTTCAGCTTTTCTTCTACATTTGGAACAATGTCTACAAACTCGAACTTCTTCTCGTGTACTCTTTTAGCTAAAGTTTTTATCTTTTTTGAGGTTGCAAAATTTATCTCTTCCATGAATTTTTCTACACTCTCTTCTGGGATTATGCTTAATACGTAAATTGGGGATTTTCCATAGCTTTTTTCTCTTTTCTCATACCTGTTCCAGCTTGAAATTATACCCAAAGAAAGCAAGAGTTGTTGGACTTCTTGAATCAGTCTTTTTGAAACTGAATACAGCCTGGGATAACCATCAGAATGAACATCTCCATCACCTTCAAAAATGCCTCTTAAGAACGCAGCAACTATTTCTCTTCTAGCTTGGAAAATAATTTGTGGAACAAAAGCCGTTTTCGAGCTCTCCTTCCTAGCTCCTAATCTCTCTAACAACCTTGTTAAATCTTTCGAACAAAAAACTAAGTCAGTATAGCCTTCATCTTCTCTCTTTTCGCTAACTTTTAGCCCGAAAACTTTGAGCATCAATTTTTCAACAAGCTTTTCAAGATCTTTATCCTCTTTGCTTATACTAAAGATAACCCTTCCGTAACTTGTACAACCGTCAGCCATGTACAACCCTAGAAGAAAAGCGAGATCCTCATTCAATTCCTCTGGAATTTTAAGAGGATTAGCATTTCCGTGCTGTTCTATTCGAGGGAGCTTAACAGGTATTCCTGAATGGCCACCCACAACACAAACAAGCCAATCACCCACTTTTATTTTCTCAGCCTCCTTCCATGTAATTTTCCCTTCCTCATCTACAACAGCCAACAAATGGTTATAAGTGCAGCCAACTTCTAGGCCCATATCTGTTTTTATCCTAAAAATTTCGCTTTCTCCGTTATCTGAAGCAAGAAAAGCATGGTTGAAATTTTCTCCATCAAAAACAAAGTAATTTGTAGGATTATCCTTAAGAGGAGGACAATCCAACAATTTTCCTATGGGCACAATGCCTTTATCCGTTCTCAGTAAGGAAGAAGAAGATATGCAACCACCTTGCTTTATCTCTTCTGTTGCCGCGTTGAAAACTTTCATGAAACTTATTGGTCCTGAAGCTGTGCCAGTAGTTGATTTTACTATATCACCCTTTGGTCTTAAACGAGAAAAGCTAAATCCAGTGTTGTGAACGAACATTAATCCATTTGTACCAGCAAGATAATTCTGAAAATTCTCTACTGTTAAATCATAAAAGGTTTTATCTTCTTTCGTTCTTGAAATCGATTTTACAACCTCTAAAGATTCTACAAGTCTCAACAACTTTTCAAGTTGGTCTAGGTTTAAAACATTACCGACTTTTCTTAAAAATTTCACTAGAGTAGCCTTAGCAACAACACCCTTCTTATGCCACTGTCCGAGTGAAATTTTTTCATCATCAACAGTAGCAACCGTATGATTACCGTTGGTATTGAATTCAACACCAAACCTAGATAGTAACTTTTTAAATGATTCGAAATTTAACGGTAGTCCGAAACTTCCACCCTTATGATTTTCTAACAAAGTTTTAAGTTTCTCCCTTTTGTCGTTTCGCTGTAAGTTCATGCCTATGAGTTCATAAAACCTTAATAGCGAAGAATATTCCCCGACTTGCAAAACATGATCAATACCGTCTTTTCTTTTTTTCTTTATCATCCTTGCCTTTATTCCTATAGAGTTTAGAAAGTATGTAATCGCTTCTATCTGTTCTTCATTAATCATGGAGATCTCAACACCAGACTTGGAGCTAACATGCCCTTCTGCATCAAAAAGCCCTGTAACGAAAGAAAGTGTAGCGTTTTTATTTTTATATACGGTTCCTCTTAGTTTAAGGTAGTACGAGATTATTTCTTTGTTCTTTATATCAATGTAGAAAATGTTCCTATCCTTTTGGATCGAGTATCTTCTTCCAAACTTATTCTCCAAATGGTTATTTATTTTTTCAAGCGTTTCTCTACAGTTGTCATAAATCCTCAATCTGTCTGTTTCATAACCAGCTGCTCTGTTTCTATACTTTCCGATACTACCATCACCTACTATGAAACCAGTCATCCAATAACCGAAGTCAAAGCTCGTATCAACTTTTGGTGGAATAGCTCCTAAAATCATATCTCCTTTTTTAATCTCATCAGCTCTTCTTTGTACGACTTCAAAATCCGGTGTCATCACAAGAAAGGGATGCCAAGCAGAAGTCAAAATCTTAGTACCTTTGTTAGTTTTTATTTCGTATTTTTCTTCGCCCTTGTTTAAAACATACTTCCAAATAAATTGGACTTTGCCTCTTGCTAACTCTTTTGTTTTTGGATCAAAAGAAAAAACGTATATTTGTTTGTTTCTAACATCAATTCCGTTTCTGTTAAACTCTCCATCATAAAATTCTTTATGTTTATATTTCTCGTAGAACCTCCTCATACTTAAAACATGAAACTCTTCATCGTTTTCAAATACAAGTTTAGCTCTTCCATCTACACATCCTCCACCTGATTTTTGTACAATCGCCATAACTTTTAGAGCATCAAAAATGCTTTCAATACTATCTTCAACGGGTATAACAAAACATGCAGACAAGTTAAGACCGTCAGGAACTCCTGCGTTCATAAGCGTTGGTGAATTTGGCAGAACCTCTAGATTTGTCATCATCCTGTAAAACTCCTCCTCTAGATTTTTAACATATTCATCACTCTTCCCGTACATCCTTTCAACTTCTGCTATAGCTTTAGCAACTCTCCTAAACATTTGCCCAGTAGACTCTATTATTTTACCGTTGGCGTCTTTCCTCAGATACCTAGCTGCAAGAATTAACAAAGCGTTCGTTGGTAGTTTTAACTCATCTTCTACACCTAACATTGCTTTTATTCTTCTTGCTTCTGCCCTTTTCTGCCTGTACAGAATGTATGCCTTAGCAGTCTTGTAATGTCCATTTTCTACGAGAACTTTTTCTACTAAATCTTGAACTTGCTCAACAGTAGGAATTTCTCCAGGCTTCAGTTGTTTTTCCAGCAACTCTACAACTTGCTTGGAAAGCTTTTCTGCTGCTGTCCTATCCTTTCCGCCTACAGATTGAGCGGCCTTAAAAATTGCATTTGTAATTTTCTCAGGGTCAAAGTCGACAATTCTCCCGTCTCTTTTTTTGATTTTAGAAATTGTCATCAACATAAGTTTTTGTTTATAGCTTAAAAACCTTTTCTGTCGTAGAAAAAATATTTTCTAAACTTATTCTTCTAGTCCAAAATCTTTTGGAGTATACTTTAAATCTGCATCCGACTTTATCTGCTTTCTCTCTTTCATGATTTCTCTTGCCAAGAGCATGAAGACTGTAACTAAAGATTTTTTGCCCTTGTTGTTTATAGGAATTATCAAATCTATGTTCCTCGTCTCATGTCCTGTATCGCACATTGCAACTATAGGAACTCTAGCAGTTACTGCTTCCTCGACAGCTTGTTGATCGATAACAGGGTCTACAACAAACATGACATCAGCCTCAAAATAATCCTTGTAATGAGGGTTTGTAAGCATTCCTGGCATGAACCTGCCAAACACAACCTTTGCTCCTATTAGCTCACCAAACTTTTTTACAGCATCTTGTGCTACTGACTTTCTGCTCGCTACTACAATGTTTTTCTGTCTTGCCAAGAATTTTGCAGCTACTCTAATTCTTTCGTCTATTTTCCTCAGGTTTAAAACTGCTAACCCGTCAGGTCTTACCTTGTATATAAACTCTTGCATATCTTTTGTCTTCTGTTTCATTCCTATATGAATTCCAGAAGCAAGGTACTGCTGCTTACTCAAAAGTAATCTCGCCATTTAAATACCTCTTGATTTTTTGCCAGCAGAAGTTAAGCCATGAAATACTCTACCTTTATGCGCTGGTCTACATATCCAGTTTATCTTTGGATCGTTCTTTATGCTTGGGTGGTGAGGGTCTACAAGAATGACTTCAAACCACTTATAATTTCCGTCTTCACCAGCAGGATAACTGTTCAAAACTTCAAGGTTTGGAAACTTCCTAGCTGCTTTTTCTTCTGCCTGCCATTGCAAACTCTTACCATGAGTAAACTTGACAAGCCCTGCCTTGCTAGGCTTTCTTCCTCTTCTTCCGTACAAAGGTCTTCTTCTGCCGCCCTTTCTTACTCTAACTCTACAGAGCACAAAACCAGGCTTTGCCTTGTAGCCTAAAGCTCTTGCCCTGTCTAAGCGCGTTGGTTTTTCTATTCTTTCGACTACGTTCTGCTTCCTCCAAACTATTAGCCTTGATGCTAAGTTTTTCTGCAAGTTCTCCTTCAGGTGTTGGTACAATCCCTTTACCATACATTCGCCTTAGTATTTGTATTGTTTTGTTTTTTAAACTTTAAAACTTAAAAAGGATATCCTAGGCCTAGTGTAAACAAATAAACGTCAAACATATCCATGTTGGCTGCATTCACGTAAGACACTTCATAACCTCTTTTTACTGGTGTGGTAGCAATTTCCGACAACCTTTTCTTAGACGCAAAAAGAAGCAAAGAAATGAGAAGCATTCTTTCATCATCACCAACTCCACCATCAGTAAAGTTAGCAATCCAGGCAGTGTTGTAAGCAGGTGTGCTCTTGAGTATTACTCCTGGTATTATTCCTCCAGTCTCTGTCGTATTCTCTGCCTGAATTAGCACTCTATTATAATCATTGTCATCTGGAACTATTACATAATATCTTCCCCACCTATTTATCAGACCAGCAGCTACAGCACGCTCAGGTGGGCCATTACCTCGCTTATTTGGATCTATCTGATACCCAAACTCATACCTGATAAAATCATAAAACTTGTATTTTGGCTGAAATGTTATGCCGACCTTCTCTTTATCTATGTAACTCAAGAGGAAAGTAAAGTTTTCACTCTGGTTATAAAGATTGGGTAAGTTGAACTTATCACCTATATCAACTTTTAAGTCAGCAGTACCGTTCCTGTCTGTGTCGAAGTAAACACTGCTAAAGTTACAGACCCAAAAAGAGTATGCATAAGGCTCTTCTATGTTTTGGCTGTCTACTTGATAAACATAAGACTGTATCTTTAAGCTGCTATTGGTTATGTTGGAACAGTAGGGAGAAGGTAAAGAACCTTCTGTTGGTATATTACCTGATGATAGTTGTTTTGTAAGAATTGGAACAGGCACGTGATAAAAGTATTTCCAAGGTTGATAGATTATATCGCTTGCATTGCACGGTTTTCCATTACAAGGGTTTATTCTAAATCTATCATAATCAGAGAACCGAGAAGTTTCTGTAGTTGTTGTGTTGCTCAACCCGAATATTTGCTTTGTTACTGGGTCAAGTAAAGTAGCATTTAAGTCAGAAACTTCAACTATTCCGTTTTCGCTGTTTAGGTAAGAGTTTAGTAGCCATGCATAATTTGTAAGGTTTCTGTAGCCCCAAATGAGCAGTACATCAGAACCAAAGTAACATGGATTAACAACATCAAGATAAGAGGGACAAAACTCGAACTTAACAGGTCTTCCGTTTACTTCTAGCCCATAAGTCCAATTGCTTAAAGTATAAATTTCTTCGTCTGTACAGTTGCATGCCACAACAATTTTTTCTTTTACTGTCCCTTTAGTTTCGTACCAGAAGATTGTGTTGTTCTCTAAAACTGTCTTGGACAAAAAGTTGCTTAGTAAGCTCCTGTCAAAAGAAATGTTGTAAAGTATGCCTATTCTATCTGCAGTAGTTATTACATCACGTGCCTTGATGAGTATGTCGGCAACATCCCACTGAGTCTCGTAAGAAAAGGATGGTAAGAAAGTTGTTAACGAGAATATTAAAATTATGATGGTTGCTATTGCTTCTATAATGGATATTTGTCCACGCATGTTACCAAACCCTCACAGTTATTTTAGCGTAAGATCCTGTGTCCAAGGCTGCTATTCTAGTTACTTCTGCTATGCTTCCTCTAGAAGTTCTGATAGGAGGTGAACAACTTGCTAAGAGTGCACCTGAAGTTAAGTCAGTAATGATTATTTCCAACTGGTAGTCTTGTTCTATTCCTAGCTGTTCAGTAACAAGTTGGTAGTCTGTAGAACAGGATTGGTTAAAAGCTTGTATTTTGTTTGTAGAAAGTATGTTTGTTCTGTTTTTCGACTCGTCGGACAGTCCTATTCTTTTTGTTTTAGCAGTAGATGGAACTTCTGCTCCCATGCTTGTCGTTGGTTCTAGGGATGTATAATTTCTAATCAACACTCTTCCAGGATAAGCTGGAGTTACATAACCATAGTTGTTGTAAAGGTCGAAGATTTCACCAGCAGTCAATGCTTTGTTGTAGATTCTTACTTCATCTATTGTTCCGTTAAACTGTCTGTTGTTTGAAGGATTATTTCCTATAAGAAGGTTTGTATTTGCTTGTTGGAAATTATAGTTTGACAGAGTTCTGCTACATTTTTCCTCACCGTTAACAAAAACGCTAAGATGGGTTCTGTTGTACCTGCCAACAACATGCTGCCAAGTGTTTAAAAATATTATATTGTTGCAACCGGTATCTGTGCAAGTTTCAGAAGTTCCATTGCCTATACAGAAGATTATTCCGTTCATGTAAGTTGAAGAAGTATTCCTCAACTCTAGAGCATAAGGATTAGCTGTAGTTCCTGTTTCTTTAGATATTATTCTTCCTAGATTACCTCCTCCAAAAGAAAGTGGATAAATCCAAGCTTCTACAGTTATGTTTCCCGTTGAGCTTGGGTTAAGAACAGGAGAATTTGAGATATTGACATAATCGTTTATACCATCAAATCTCAGTGCTTTTATAAACTTTCCATTGACCCAATTTGGGCAGTCTCCTCCTGAACAAACTGTGGTACTATTGTACAGAGTTCCGTTGTTCCAGTTCCCAGAATAATCGTAAGCTACAGTTCCTAAACCTTCGTCAAACGTCCAAGCTCCTTTTACCGGTTGAACACCATCTATTTCTCTAATAAAAGTGTTTGTTATAGAGCTTTGACTTGTTGCTGCAGGGTTTCCATAGAACAAATATATTACTTTTGTTGCTGAGGCAGGAATTTGAGGAACTTTTACCCAAATTTTTGTGTTGGCTGAATTACAACCTGATTCTATCCAATAACTTATTAAACTTCCGTCCGAATCAGTAAACCTTATATCACTACAGCTCTGATTCATCTTCCCTTGAGAAATTAAGCTTGCAGTATCTAGATTAACTAGAATTTGATAGTTAGTTAAAGTGTTTGAATTAGCAGTGTTGTCTATAGTTATTGTTTGTCTGTATTGCCATCCAGGTAGCCAAAATGTTTGAGTATTCCAATCAATCGGCTCTCCTAAGTCGTTTACTAAAAGTTCAGATATCTGATAAGCCTCTGTTTTTATCAACCTATTCCTTACTTCTGCTCTGTAGACTGAAGTAACAGAAATTGTTTGGAAAACTACGTACATGGCAAACATTACGAACAACACTAAAGAAAAGTAGTACTCGAAAGACACTTGTGCTTTCATACTCCCAACAACCCTAGTCTTGATAAGAACATGAAAGAAACTAAAACTATCACGCTAAGTATCAAGCTATGCTTTAATCCTCCTATTATAGAATTTTCGCTTATCTGTCCTGCGACTAAACCAGCAAAGAATGCTTGAACAAAAGCCATGTAGAAGAAAAGTGAAGTATAGTATGAAGCTATACCAGATTCAACACCAAACATACTAGTTGAAGTAACGTCAAAAAGTGCACATATGCTGCAAGCTCCACCTGTGCAAGCATCACAAGGGTTTGTTAAGCCAGCTTGTTGCCCAAAAGATGGAGAAGAAAAAATAGGCATCAACAAACGGTTGATAAAAACGATTATCACGATGAAAATTATAGTTATAGCATAGATTATCAGCATGTGTTGATGTAGTATGCTTTTCTTCTCCTTTTCTGCATCCTGCAAACTTATCAAATTGTTCGCAACAGAATCTATAACAGAAACTATATCACCCCCAGATATATGGGATTCTTTTATTATTTTTACTGCCATGTAAAGCCTTTTACTGCTTTTTATCCTTTCAGCAAACTGGTCTAAAACCTTATCAACACTCATTCCCCAGCTTATTTGATTAGACATCTTTTTCAGCTCTAAGTTAAGTCTACCGTAGCCTATTTTACTAGTTTGTTGTATCGCCTTGTAGAGCGGCATTCCAGAACTTATAGCTTCTGCCAAGTCACGCAGAAAGTTTGGAAATACTGCTTCCATTTCTTTTATATCTCTGTACTTTTGATACTGGTAAAGGAAGTACGTGGAACCTATTGCTAAAGTAGAAATTATTATTCCGTTAGCTAGAACGCCCTTATCACCAGATAAAATGCCTGCAAGAATAGCTCCTACCAGAATTGCTACAGAAATCGTTGCCAACTTTATTTCTCTTTTAATTTCATTCACCCCCTGGTGTTGCTGTCTTTACAAGGTAGATGAAAAGAATAGAAACTGATGGTATCAGCACAAAAATCATCATAAACTGTAGAGGGAGTACGTTGCCTCCACCACCTATTCCAGAAATTATTGCAGTAAGTATTGTCATAAAAATAGTTCCAAGAATTATCGCAACCAAGTATATCTCTAAATAGATTGTTAGACTGTGAGCAAAATCGTTCAGCTTCCTTCGGTATTCAGCCATCATGCTGTTAGACTTCTCTTTCAAGTAGACGTTCAAATCTCCTCCAGCTCTTATGATTGAAAGGACTCCGTAAAAAACTTCACTGAGCTTCTTTGACGGCGATCTTTCTATAGCTCTTTCAAGCGCGGTGTTTATGTCTAAGCCGAACATTTCTACGTCTGTGTTAATAGAGTTTATCTCGTTTACCACTTCTTCCCTTCCGAACTTAGAGGACATCTTAAAGACCTTTGTTAAAGGTAGTTTTGTACTAGCTATAGTCGAAAGATAGAGAAGAGAGAAGGGTAGTGCATTGTCTATTTTCTTTTCTCTGTCTCTAATCAAAAGCTTTGGATAGTTTATGTACAAGTAGAAGAAGAGTATAGACAGAAAAACTGATGTAGTAAAACCGGTAAAAAATGCAAAAGCAAAACTTCTAAACAAGAATCCATAGATGAAAGAAAATATTGGTAACTCGAACAGAAAAACTATTAATCCAGTAAGCATGGATTGAGAAACAAATTCCTCTACAGAAATTTTTGACTTGGATTTTTTTAAATCAGACTTTAAGTCTGGGAAGTAAACTGCAAGCTTGCCTGCATACTCACTGAAAAGTTTGTAAGCAACCCTATCATAGAAACCCATCTAACTCTCACCCATTGCTACTGCCAGAACTCGAACAGGTGATGTATAGTAAAGGTTTAGCACTTGATACACACTTCTATAGTCTGTTATGTTCTTTTTCTTCATCCATTCTAGAATCAAAGTTCTCCTTTGTAGTTCATCTATTACGTCTTGCTCTGGTATGCCAAACATTCTTGAAATTTTCTTGAGGGTTAGACTTTTGCCTTGTACGTCAAACTTGTCCGTGAAAGAGTTCCATTTTAACACAGTATTTACAGTTGGTCTTTGAGTCTCAAAATCAAAACCTGTTACCTCTACTACTTCACTCACTCTCCTAACAAACCTTTCTTTGTACCTAGCACGAACGAGGAAAACTATCAAGTCTAAGCTTGCAACTAGTGTAGGAGGTAGAGCAATAGGTTGTGTTGTTAGCCTGTCAAAAAGTTTATTCATGTCTTCTGCATGAATTGTTGCAAGAGATGGATGACCAGTAGAAATTTGTTGGAATAGTATGTAAGCCTCTTTCCCCCTAACCTCACCAACTACTATGTAGTCTGGTCTTTGTCTTAGACTTTCTCTCAACAAGTCGAACAAGTCTACTTCTCCTCTTTCTCCCTTACTTATAGCAGTCCTTGCAACAGTAGGAACCCAGTGAGGATGTGGTAACCTTATTTCTGCTGTATCCTCTATAGATACAATCTTTTTTTCTGGTCTGATGAAAAGTGAAAGCACGTTTAGCATTGAAGTTTTACCAGTAGCAGTACCACCAGAAACCAGAATGCTCCTTCCATAGTCTACTGCTAACCATAAGAATGCCAAAGTCTTTGCATCAACTGTTCCGTAGTTCATTAAGTGGATAGGTGTTAAAGGCTCTTCTGTGAATTTTCTGATGGTGAAGTTACTCCCTTTTCTTGCTATGTCTGTAGCCAAAGTTGCTTGCAAACGTGAACCATCAGGAAGAGTTCCGTCCACCAGAGGCTCAGCAACTGAAATAGACTTACCGCTTAGCTGGGCTAGCCTTATTATAAAAGAGTCTAACTCTTCAGCAGAAGGAAAAGCCACGTTAGTAACTATAGAGCCAAAGGTAGGGTTTCTATGATAGACAAAAATTGGCACATCAACTCCATCACAAGAAATGTCTTCTATGTTTGAGTCTTGCATCAAAGGTTCTATCCTTCCTAAACCAACAAAATCTCTGTTTATATAGTAGTCGAGTATTTCTCTTTCTTCTGGTGTAATTTCTACCTTAAAGTACTTTAGCAGCTCACCTATTTGTTTACGAATGTACTCTCTTGCTTCAGCAGCTCCTAACTTAGAGAAGTCTACCTCTAGCTTCTGCTCCAGTAGTTCTTTAAGCTTGTCCATCAAACCTTTTATCTTTTCGCTCAAAGGTGGCTCAACTAACTGATAAACGTACTTGTTAGCCTTTTCGTCCCAGAATATCCGAACGTAAGCAAAAATCTTTTCACCCTTTTTTGGGCTCTTTGGAATCAAAGGATATACGGTAACTTCTCTTTTAATTTCTACAGGTTCCTTTTTGCCTAGCTTGACCTTTTTAGTTTCTGTTGGAATATCCAGCCCCTCTTCTACCTTTACCTCTTTTGGAAGAGCTGGTTTTTCTACTTCCTTAGGAATTTCTGTGCCGCCTAACATCGGCTGTATCCTTAAAGGTACTTCTATCACACCTCCAGTAGACTTTATGGCCAAAGAAACTCCCAACGGACCTCCTACTTCTGCTGCAGCAGCTTTCTTTTCTTCTTCTAAAACTTTCTTCGCACCCCTAATCATTTTTCTTGCTACGATTTTACCTATTTTCATCAGCTTATCCCTAAAATATTTTTATCTTTTTCTAATGTTAAAGTTATAGCCTTAATCGAGTAAGAAAAGCCGTTAAAGAGAAGTGTATAGTTTAGGTTATGTAAGGATGAAATGTGTGTAGCTCCTCCTGGCTGAGTAGTCACACTAGATTGATTGTTGCTAAAGCTTATTTCCGTATAGTATCCCCCTGTCATGTTCTGGAGCTTGAAAGAAAAAGCAGTATAGTCACATATCTTACATTCATCAAGAAGGTTTATAGCAATAGATGAAATATAACTGTTAACCAATTTTCTGTAACCAGTAGCTACATCTTCTCTAAAGAGGTCAGACTGGAGCTTGAAAAAATAGCCTAATGCTCCCAGTATGCTTAAGCTTAAGACAAAGAAGATTATAAATTGTACTATGACTGTTTGAGCTTTCATCCTAAAAGAATTTTTACTTTTGTTATAGTTAAACCTTGTGTTGTAGTTACATCACCCCTAGATATGCGTACTGTTTTACCAGTAGAAGTTGTTGGGCCTGTTGCCTCCAGCTCAATCTTTTGTCTTGTATTTTCTGTGGGGTCGTTTGGATCTATCAACTCCCTGAACCATACTTGGTATGTTATGTTGTAGCCGTCTGCAATAGGGTCTGCACGAGCACACGTAACAAAAGAGTTACTGCCTAAGTATGCAGGATCTAAAGGAGAAGCACAGTTGTCGGCTGAAATAGGGACCCAACCTCCAGTTCCTATGTTAGTAGCTTTACTGAAAAAGGTAAATTGAATAGAATTTGTAGACATCATCCATATGCCATCTACATCTATGCTAAACACATCTTCTCCACCTCTACTAGCAACGTTTGTTATCTTTCTTTGTAAGGAGTTTGCATTGTTCGGATCAAAGTATCCAGCTACTCTTTCTGTTGCAGACCTACTTTGCATTTTTTGTATCAACGGTAAACCCCATGTGTACGCAATAGCAACGAGCGCTATAGTTATTAGCACTACTAAAACAGCAGAAACAATCTCACTTACGCCCTTCATATTTTATACTGTTGGTTTTGGTGGTAATAAAGGTTTTTTAATAGTAATTGGTGGTCTTCTTAATCTTTTTTCCAATTCCTCTAAAGAAGTTTGCATGGCCTGATTAGTTTCTACCATCTTCTTCGTCATTTCTATTAGCTGGTCTAGCTTTTGAGCGATCGGAAGACCAATACCCTCCTTTGAAACTACTTCCTCTTCAGCAGAAGATTTGATAAAAGTTATAAGCTCTTCTATCCTTGACGTCAAATCTTCTAGTCTAGACGGAAGCTTTGAAAGCTCTATTCTCAAGGCATCGTTAGCTTTTGCTAACTCATCTACAATTTGCTGGTTCATCCTGATTATGTCTACAAGCTCTTTGTAAAGCTCTTTCGAGTCAAGCATCTTGGAAGATTCTAACTCTTCTATCCTTTTTTCCAGTCTTCTTAAAGGAGAAATAGGAATTATTTCAACTTCCTCTGTCTCTTCTGGCATATTTATTATTTAAGAATTAAAGTTAATAAAAGTTAACCGTTAGTACTCTTCCTCGCTGCTACCGGGTGTTGGTGGAACCTTGCCTTCCTTAGAAAGCTTTCCAGCAGATATAACATCGTCTATTCTCAGTATCATCTCAGCAGCTTCTGCAGCTGAATTTATTGCTTGCGTTTTCACTTTTAAAGGCTCAACTACACCGTACTCGAAAGCATCCTCTATCCTTCCTTCAAAGATGTTTATACCATAAGTACTCTTTCCCTGCTCGTGAACTGCTCTCAGTTGCACAAGTATGTCTATAGGATCTAAGCCTGCATTCTCAGCCAAAGTCCTTGGGACTATTTCTAGAGCATCTGCAAAAGCTTTTATAGCCAGCTGTTCTCTCCCAGAAAACTTTTCTGCAAATTCTTTTAACTGCTTAGAAACTTCAGCTTCTGGAGCGCCTGCTCCTGGAAGAATCTTTCCAACTTCTACTGCTGATGCTACAGCACCTATTGCATCTTCTATGCTTCTGTCAACCTCATCAACAACATGCTCTGTGCTACCCCTTACTAGCATAGTCACAGCCTTAGGGTCTTTGCAGCCTGTTACAAAGGTTACTTCTTCTCCACCTATTTTCCTCTCTTCTACCAGTTTTGCATAGCCTAAATCCTCTTCTGTCAAGTCCTCCAAGTTAGAAACTATTCTACTGCCAGTTGCCTTTGCTAAAGCTTCCATGTCAGATTGCTTTACTCTTCTACAAGCAAGAATACCTTTCTTAGCTAGATAGTGTTGAGCAACATCGTCTATACCTTTCTGGCAAAAAACTACATTAGCACCTGATTCTACAATCTTTTCTACCATTTCTTTCAGCATCTTCTGCTCTTGCTCTAGGAATGCTTGCATCTGCTCTGGAGATGTGATTCTTATTTGCGCATCTGTTTCAGGCTCTTTTACCTCAAGTGCAACGTCCAACAAAGCAATCTTTGCATCCTTTACTGCTTTAGGCATTCCTGGATGCACTACTTCCTTGTCTATGGCAATTCCTCTTATTAGTTCTGTCTCTTCAGAAGAAGCACCGTGCTTCTTCAACCTTTTTATGTTGTCTGTATCTACTACAATTTTCCCATCTTTCTTCTCTGCTACACTTCTTACTGCTTCAACAACCAGAGAAGCTATTTTTGGAGATGCCTTTTCCACGGACTTCCCAGACATAGCAGTAATAGCTATTTTCTTCAAGTTCTCTGTATCTTCCAGTGTAACTGGCTTGCTGAGCTTTTCTAAAAGTTTCAAAGCTTCTTCCTTGGCAATCTTAAAACCTTTTGTTATAACAGTTGGATGTACCTCTTGGTCCAAGAGTTGTTCAGCATTTTTCAAAAGCTCTCCTGCTAGAATGACAGAAGTAGTAGTACCATCACCAGTTTCCTCGTTCTGTGTCTTTGCTACTTCAACCATCATCTTTGCAGCTGGATGCTCTATTTCCATCTCTTCCAGTATAGTCACACCATCATTCGTAATTACTATATCGCCTATGCTATCGACCAGCATTTTGTCCATTCCCTTAGGTCCTAGAGTAGTCTTGACAGCATCAGCAACTGCCTTAGCAGCTGCTATGTTGTTGCGTTGAGCATCCTTACCAGTAGCACGCAGAGTACCTTCAGGTAGTATTAGAACAGGTTGTCCGCCTAACTGACCTACCATTGCTTGTACCATCAGAACACCTCCAAAATACAAATTTTATATTAGTATACGTACATTCATATATTTAAATTTTACGATGCTTTTATCAGCTTTTGAAATTCCTTTTTAGACATTTCGAACAAGTCCGACTCCGACAAGAGTGGCACATCCTCTAAAGATTCAGCAGGTCTTTTAGCGATGAATAAGACTTTTGAACAAACGATAGAAGCAAGCTTTTTTACCATACGGATGTTTTCATCCATTTTTTCTTGTCCCTTGAACAAGCTAGTAATTAGAGAAAATTTTTCTCTCCCTACCAAGTTAAACAACAAAGAACGTACACAAGAATTGTCTACTCCCATCTTTTTAAGACCTTGAGAAACCTTCTTCTCTAAATCGTCCTTGGGCTTTAGGTATGCAGGTTCTGGCTCTTTGAAGTTAAAGCTCACCCTGAGATCGGCGTCTATGATTTTCTCTAATTTTTCTACATTCTTGACAGAAGGTTCTACACGCTTGTGTTCTATCTCGTACAAAGCTTTTTTGGATATACCCACCTTTTTAGCTAGCTCTTCAATCGTATATCCTAACTCCATTCTTTTTTTCCTCAACAATTCTGCATCTATTTCTGCTGTCAGCTTACCCTTTGAAGCTTCTATCACTGGTGGTCTTTCTGTAACTATCTTCTCCAAGAGTTTGGGCGTTACTACTGGCAAAGAAAACTTTGAATAAACAGTATTATCGTCCAAAAAATACCTTGTAGACCTTACAGAAACTATAAAAGGATAGCCAGAAAGAAAGTAGGATGTGCTACGTAAGCTTAAAGCATGCTCTTCTGAAAAGCTATCCATGTTAAACAGCACTTTCAAAAGTAGTAAGTATTCTCTCCTTGCTGCTACATCAAAGCATCCACTAGTAACAAAAACTTCAAAATCCCCTTTCTTCAAAGTTTCTACTGTTTGTTGCAGTAACAGAAACTTATTAAACATTTTCCTCAATAAATTATTGAAATGTTAAAAATTAATCATTTCCTTACAAGAAAAGACATGGCAAACTGATACATAGCGAACAACTCCAAAGAAAATGGTAAATAGCCCAAATAACCTAGTAATGGCATTTCGAAAATTTTTGGAAAAGTTTCGCTTACCCATGGTATAGAATAACTCCATCCAGCTAACGAAAAATAATTGAAAAACTCCCAAAGAAACCCGCATGCTAAACCAGCAAAAAGCAATGAAAACACTAAACGTGATTTACCCTTTTCTATGTATAGAAGTATAGACTCTTGCTTTCTCAAGTAGTTTATAGGCTCGAAAAGAAGAAAGAGTGATAGCCAAACTGTCCAGAAGAAATACGTTGGTAACACGATCAGTAGAATAAGCGTTATTGCGCCCAGTAAAAACATCAAAGATACTGTTCTATTACTGGCTTTAAACTGGATCCTGATCTTCTTGAAAATGTTAAAAGAGCTTATCAAATCAAACATTTCCATTACTGCTGGCAAAACTGTCGAAAATGCTACAGAAAATGCAAAGGGCTTTGGCTCTGGAATGTTGTGGTAAGACCAATTCTTGATGAAAAAATTAAAAAACTCAAACGTCCACCATATAACTACAGAAAGTAGAAGCATTCCTATAAACCTTTTGGGAGAGTTAGTAATCAATGACTTTTTCCTTAATTCATATACTAAACCATCTATGAAAAAAATCAACCCAAACCATATTATCGGGAAATTCCAAGATAGGAAAGGTTCTAATCTGAAGATAAATAGGTTCAACATAGAGAAAAGAATCATAAGCATGCCAACTATTCCACACAATCTCATAAATTATTTTAAAACAAGCAGTAAAATATATATGCTGGGCGAGTAGCTTAGCCTGGTGGAGCACAAAAGTGTTCAATCGCCTTATAGGGCAGCTAAGCTAGCGAGGGGTCGAGGGTTCAAATCCCTCCTCGCCCATTTTTATAGATATTTAAAAAGAATTTTATCTTATGGAGAAAAGATACGAGTTTTGGACTGACAAGCTTGCAAGAGAAATTGTAGAGAGAAAGAAGTTTCGCTTTATCGATGGAAAAATACCAGAACTCAAAAAGTTTGTCGTGAAGACTGCTGCTTCGGTTTCTGGCGTGCTCCATATAGGCAGACTCAGTGATACAATCAGAAGTGAGGCTGTCTACCTTTCCTTAAAGGATGCTGGATTCGATGCAGAGCTTATATGGGTTGCTGACAATGTTGATCCGCTGAGAAAAATACCTAGAGGAGTGCCAGAAAGCTACAAAGAATTCTTGGGTGTACCTGTTACAGAAGTACCAGACCCTTTTGGTTGTCACAAATCTTATGAAGAGCATTTTAAGTCTGCTTACCTTGAGGTTGTTAATCAGTTCATTCGAAGCGATATGAAAATTTTCTCCATGAGAGAAGAGTACTTAAAAGGAAATTTCAGGAATGAGATAAAGACTATCCTGGAAAATTACGAAAAGATTGTGGAAATACAGAACAGGAACAGACCAAAAGATAGACCTTTGCCAAAAGATTGGAGTCCTTGGCAACCTGTTTGTAAGAACTGTGGCAAAATCATCACTCCAAGAGTAACAAAAATAGAAAACGGTAAAGTTTACTATGTTTGCAAGGATTACGCTTTTAAAACAACTGTGGCAAAAGGTTGTGGATACGAAGGTGAAGACAACCCACTGCACGGCAACGGCAAGCTTATGTACAAGAGTGAGCTCGCTTCTCAGTGGTACCACTGGCAGGTTTGTTCTGAAGGTTTTGGAAAAGAGTATATAGTGCCAGGAAGCGCTTTTTGGATAAACGCTGAAATAGTTGAAAGAATTTTTAGATTTCCTATGCCTGTACCAATCTTCTACGAGCATTTAGTAGTAGACGGTAAAAAAATGTCTGCATCCGTCGGTAACGTTGTATATCCAGCTGATTGGTTGAAGGTTGCAACACCCGAACTGCTTAGACTGCTCTTCTTAAAAGATCCTATGAGAGTAAGAGATTTTAGATGGAACGACATACCAAGGCTGATGGAAGAGTATGAAAGGTTGGAAGAAGTTTATTATGGAAAAAGATCTGTAAAGAATGAAAGAGAAAAGTCAAACCTTACGAGACTTTTCCAGCTTATACAAGTTAGGCCCTTGCCAAAAGAAAAGCCTTTCAGAATATCTTTTGATTTTGCATGCATGCTTGTACAGATTCTACCGAAAGAAAAAAGATTAGAAAAAGTCTTAGAAATTTTGAGAAAAGCACAACATGTAAAAAAGCTCTCTGAGGAAGAAAGAGCATTGCTCGAGAAAACACTCCAGAAAGCAGAAAATTGGGTAGACCTTCGTGCGCCTGAAAACATGAAGATAAAGATTTTAGAAAGTGTTTCTGACGAAGTTAAGAGCAGACTCTCTGAGGAGCAGAAAGCTGCACTAAAAGAGCTTGGTGAATTCTTAAAAGAAGATAGAAGAGATGAAGAAATAAGAGAAGAGATAGCAAAAATATCTGAAAGACTAAAAATTCTACCTCCTAAAATCTTTGAAGCTGCTTACACTGTGTTGATCGGTAAACCTTTTGGCCCAAGACTAATTCCGTTTATCCAAAGCCTCGACAAAAAATTTGTGGTAAAGAGGTTTGTTGAGATAATATGAATATGATCGATATGGAAGTTGAGTCAAAAATTTTTAAGAATGAAGAAATTCTGTCTCCAGAATACTTACCAGAAATTCTGCCTCATAGAGAAAACCAGATAAAACTCTTAGCAGATAATCTTTTAGCAACCTCGAAAGGAAGGAGACAAAACACGTTCATCTTCGGCCCACCAGGAATAGGAAAAACTGCAACAGTAAGGTACGTGTTTAGAGAGTTCGAAGACTATTCTGGTATAAAAACCATATACATCAACTGCTGGGATTGTAAAACTGCTACGGCTGTTCTATCTCACCTTGCAATTAGTCTAGGTCTTTTTGTTCAGAGACATGGATGGTCTAAGGACGAAGTAATAGAAAGACTTTTAGAAGGGTTGAAAAAGTGGGGAAAAGGTGTCGTAGTTTGTCTAGACGAAGTAGACCAACTAATTTTTAGGGATGCTTCTGTTTTGTACGACCTGCTAAGAATAAACCAGTATGTAAAGAACCCTGTTAGTGTTGTTTTTATTTCTAACAATCCTCATGTCTTCGCTAAAGTAGAGCCGAGAATAAAGAGTAGCCTATCAGTGGAGGAGTTAGAGTTTAAGCCTTATACACTTCAGGAGATGAAGGATATACTAGAAGAAAGAGTAAAGAATGCTTTTATCGCAGTAGAGAAGGGGGTTGTACTGCTTGCTGCTAATCGTGCTGTTCAAATGGGCGGAGACGTTAGGATAGGCTTGGATTGCCTACTAAAGGCTGGAAGGCTTGCAGAACAAGAGGGTGCTGACTTAGTAAAAGTAGAACATGTGAAAAGAATCATTAAAGAGGTTGAACCTGCAAAACCAAAGATCCTTAAGGAAAAGATAAATGAACATGAAAAAGTTTTACTAGAGATACTTGAGAAAGAAAAAAGGCTTAGTTCTGGTGATCTTTACAGAAAATATTGTGAGGTATATCCAAACCCTGTAAGCGATAGAGCCTTTAGAGATCTTGTGAAACATTTACAAGAGTTAAAGCTGATAAGAATAAAGAAAGGAAAGTCAAGAAATCTAAGGATGGTATCAAAAATATAAACTGATAAGTGTTGAAATATTATAGGAATAGCGGGGTTGAGCATAGCCTCTGGAAATTCCAGGGCTCTCGAAGCCTGGAGTGCTCGTCGGGCTCATAACCCGAAGGTCGTTGGTTCAAATCCAAAGAAGGTAAGCTTTAGCTTATCTTCGGAGAACCCCCGCTATAAAATTTTAGAAATATTACTATTGCAAACTTAATTATCGATTTTTTAATTAGAATGTATGAAGGTTTTCTTAACAGGATTGCCAGGCTCTGGCAAGTCAACTGTTTTAATGAAAGCAGTAGAAATTTTAAGAGAGAAAGGGTTAAAAATTGGTGGAATCATTACGCCTGAAATAAGAATTGGTGGAAAAAGAATTGGCTTTGGAGTTAAAGATGTTTGGTTTGGCGTAGAAGGAATTTTAGCAAGAGTAAATAAAAAGGTTGGTCCTAAGGTTGGGAAGTATACAATCTATTTAGAAAGTTTTGAGAAGGTAGCATTACCTGCATTAGAGTTTGCTTTGAAAAACTGTGATTTAATTGTAATAGACGAGGTTGGTAAAATGGAAGTTTTTAGCAAGAGGTTTATGGAAAATGTTCTTGAAATTTTTAATTCTGATAAAAAGGTTTTGGCAATAGTGCATAGAAACTTTGTTTCACATCTTAAAAATTTCGGCAAAGTTATAGAAGTTAACGAGAACAATAGAGATTCGTTGCCAAGAGAATTAGCAAAATACTTTTTAGATGGGTCCGCGCAGAATTGAACTGCGGTCTCCACTTTGTAAGAGTGGCGTCCTAACCGTTAGACTACGGACCCTTTTGTAATTAATTATTAAAATATGAAAAATAAATTTGAAGTGTGGCTTCAAAAAAAGAAAGCATCTTAAACCTACTCGTACTTGTAGCAATCTATGCTTTTCTTTTAAACTATTTCAAGCCAAGCCTGATACTAAGAGATACACACATAGCTGGTGGTGATACAGGATCTTTTAACTACATGCTGGTCTACCTGAAAGAGTATCTGCTGCCCAACGGTAAAATTATTGGCTGGAGTCCAGGATGGTTCGCTGGAATTCCTATGTTCCAGTTCTACTTTCCAATACCATTCCTAGTTGCAGTAGTTTTAAGCTATGCAATTCCACTAAACATAGCCTTTAAACTTGTCACAATCTCAGGAACTTTCCTGCTGCCTGTAGCATGCTTTCTCTTTGCTAAGTTCTTGAAGTTAAAATTTCCTATCCCAGCCATTACTGCAACTCTAGTACTCCTCTTTCTTTTTAATGAAGGAAACTCTATGTGGGGAGGGAACATTCCAAGCACGTTAGCTGGCGAATTTTCTTATAGTCTCAGCCTTGCTTTTACAGTTTTGTTCTTAGGGTCTATTTTCAAAGGAATCAAGGAAAACAAGCTTTTATTAGCAAACGTTCTGCTTTTGACTTTTATCGCTCTAACACATGTGTACACTCTACTCTTTGCTGTAGCATCTTCTCTTTTTTTCATCCTCAAAAAATCTAGAAGAGAAGCTATTAAAAATTTAAAGTACCTTTTAAAAGTTTACCTTTTAGCGTTTCTTTTAGTAAGCTTTTGGTTCATTCCTGCTCTTGCTAAGTCTGGGTACAGAACTCCACTAAATTATGTGTGGCAAATTAAAGACGTAAAAGAAGTTATCCCAACCACCCTACTGCCTGCTCTAGTTTTAGCTTTCTTCGGTGCTTTAGTAGGATTTAGAACAAAAGATGAAAGAGTCTACTATATTTTATTCATAATTCTTGTCGTCCTGCTCTTGTACAAAATAACACCAATCCTAAAACTAACAGATGCAAGATGTCTACCGTTCTTCCAACTAATGTTATGTCTCTTAGCAGCCTATGCTTTTGTTCCGTTGGCCTCAAAAAAGTTCAAACCGTTCCTACCTGTAATCGTTCTTCTTCTAACAGTTGTTCTCGTTGTTAAAAGCGTATCATACATACCATACTGGATAGAATGGAACTACAGTGGATTTGAAAGCAAAAGCGGTTGGCAACAGTTCGATGCTATAAACAAATACTTGGAGAGTCTACCCGAGGGAAGAGTGGTTCATGAATTTTCTCGTGTACACGACAAGTTTGGAACAGTAAGAGCTTTTGAGTCTATTCCTCTCTTTGCTAAAAAACCTGTACTAGAAGGATTGTTGATAGAATCTGCTGTGAACGCACCCTTTGTCTTTTGGATACAGTCAGAAATTTCTGAAACACCTACTTGCCCAATACCAGGAATGACCTGCTCACAGTTCTCTTTGGAGAATGCAACACCACACCTACAACTTTTTAACGTGAACTATATAGTCGCTACTTCTGAAAAGCTGAAGAATGCTTTGAAAAACAATCCACAGTACACTTTCCTGAAAAGCTTTGGAGAAGTAGAAGTTTACAAGGTGAACAACACTGGAAAGTATGTTGAGATAGCCAAGTACGAGCCTGTATCGGTAAAGACTAAAGACTGGAAGAAAGTATCGCTAGAATGGTTTAAGAACAGAAACTTACTAGATGTGCCACTTGTTTTTTCTGACGATGAAGAGAACTTTAAAGTTGTGATAGACGACAATCTAACAAAAGTAGTTAAGATACCTGTAGAAGCTAATTGCTCTTTAGAAGAGTTTGTAGCGAACGAAGAAATAAGAATTAAGACTTCTTGCATAGGAAAGCCTTTGTTGATAAAAGTTTCTTATTCTCCAAACTGGAAGGTAGAAGGTGCTGAAAAGGTTTATTTAGCATCGCCTGCCTTCATGCTTGTTTTCCCAAAAAGTGAAAACGTGAGGATATACTACTCTGAAAGCTTAAGCGATTTGGTAGGAAAGGCTCTATCGATAGTTGGCTTAGTAATATTAATAGCTTGTGTGACATCAAAAAGAGTTTCTAAATTCTTAAGCTCAATCTAAGCAGGTTTAAAAACATTCTAGGCATGTGAGAAAACTGAAAGCTGGTAGTTTCTAGCTTTTTAACTGGCGTGTATACTTCTTTAATACCAAAACCTTTCCTTCTTATCTTGTTTAAAAACTCTACGTCAAATTCGAAACCCTTACACATAAAGTTCATGTCTATCGACTCTAGCACATACCTTTTCACAAACTTTAAGCCTGCCTGTGTATCTTCTAGCTGCAAGTGGAGGAAAAACCTTACTAGAACGTTCCAAAACCTTCCTGCAAACTTTCTTAGAAAAGGCCAGTCTACAGAAGAAAAGCTTTGACCTTTCCATTTAGAAGCTACTGCACAATCTGTACTTTCCAAAGCTTTGACAACATTCTTTATCTGTCTGCATCCAAAGCTACCATCAGCATCGACAAAACCTATGTAGGAGCCTTTAGCGACCTTGAAACCTTCTACTATTGCGGCCCCTTTCCCTATCTTCTCCTTGAACACAAGAGATTTTATATTCTTTCTTTTGAAGCCTTCAACAATCTCAGGAGTTCTGTCTGTACAACCGTTGCAAACAACTATTATTTCTTCTGATGAAAAACACTTGCAGAGCTGACTTAAAAAGCTACCGATGTGTTCTTCTTCGTTGTAAGCCGGAATTATTATGGATATTTTAGGCATCAATAAAACTTTGAAAAAACTAGTATTTAGACTTTTTAACAGCTAAGAGAAAGATGACAGTAACAAGCAAAACTATCTGGAGCAAGCCGAACATATCAAATTCTGGCAGGCTAGCAATCCCAACTTTTATTGGAATCTCTAACTTGTACCAGCTTATTCGATCGTCAGCTGTAGGTCTTACAAAAACATAGAGGGTAAGGTCTGTAGCTAAGAGAAAGTTCATCTTTGGATAGAACTTAGCTATTTCGCCCCAGTATACAGAGCTTGTATTACCTGTTGAAGGACTGACCCAAACTGCTCCTGGCAAAGAGGATGAAATATTTACAGAAAAGTTAGTTGCTAAAGCGCCTCTGTTTACGACATCCACTTCCCATGTGAACTCTTGTCCTACAGTCGCAGAGCTTAAGGGTGCAGAAACTTCGAACGCAACTGGCTGGATGGAACGATTTACTGTACCGTTATACAAATTGGGGTTTATTGGATCAGAAAAATTACATATCACTGTATTTAACGAGCTATAATTGTATGCTGGAAACATTATTGTACAGCCATCTTCCTCACCAGCAACTGAAGTTTTTGTGCATTTTTGCCCAGACGTGTTCAGAGAACACTCCACCATAATACCTCTTATGCTACCATCGCTGTAAGAAGCATTCCATCGCACGTTTAAATACTCTTTAGTATGACCTTCAAGCCCAAGTGGATGCTCCCATGTCATTGTTGTGTTTGGATAAACAGGATTACCACCATAAGGAGAATTCTTGACGGGAAATACCCATATGGATAAAATCGTAAAAGTGAAATTACCTGGCAGTAATGGGATTTGTGCATGTGCTGGAGGAATAAAAACTAAAACTAAGACAACAAAAAATAATAGAACAATTTTCTTCATAATACATATTTTGACAGAGCTATTAATTAATTACTTATTGAGCAAGAATTCCTAGGGTAGCTGCTATCAGGAAGACTATTTGACGGATTTCATACCTTGGCCTCCACTTGAACACTCCGTTGCCAGAGATCCTAACAGTTCCTTTATCACCGTTTAGCGTTACTTGATACTTGCAACCACCGTTCAGAAACTTTATGTTCGGTCTAAAGCTTACGACTCTTAAACAGTCAGTAAACTTTTGGATGTACTCCTTAAACTTTTCGTTGTTTTCTAGCATCCTACCTCGAAGGACTTCATAGATTAGACCTTCCACGTTCTTGAACATTGCTTGCCTAAGCTCTAGAGAATGGTTGATGTATATCCTCTGTAGCTCTTCTGAACTTAATTTTAAAGGCTTGAACTTCGTGTCTAAAATTTTTTCCAGTCCTGCTACTATCTCTTCTGTTTTGCTATCAGGACCACGGTAGATTTCTAGAGTTCTTGTCAGCAAGTTTATGAAACAATACACACGCTTTAGCACTCTACTCTTGCCGTTTTGTTTGAGGAATGTAACTATCTCTTCTGTTTCTTCTTCAGAAAAAACTTTTTTCATACTCTTGTCAACATCCTCATACCACCAATATTGAATGAACAATTCTTGTTTGTTGTACTTGCTGGGTCTTGAAGTTATCCATCCACCGTTTAGCTTAGTGTTCTTCAATGCTACCCATAGTTCATGGATGTTGAACGTTTTTTCAAACGTGTAAAGAGTTATACACGGCACACCGACCACCTCCTTTCTGTTCAATAATTTATATACATTAAGTTATATTTAAATGTTTCTATAGTGTACTTCCGATACTTTTTTATACTATTACTACAGAAGAATATACATGGAAAAGCTAACGTCCAAAGAAGAAGAGTATGACACAAGGAACGCAAGAAGTATAAAAGAGCTTCTCGACAAAAGTGAAAGAGGGCTTACGATAGCAGAGATGGCCGAACAACTAAAGCTCAACAGACATACAGTAACAAAGTTGTGTGAGAAGATGCTGATAGAGAAGAAGATAAACTACGATGAAAAAGGGCCTGCAAAAGTTTACTACTCTGTCGGTCCGAGTAAATTTGTTGGTAGAATAGACTTGAGCTCTAACGAGAAATTGTGGATAGATGTTTTCAAGTATCCCAAGTATACAGGAGAAGAAGAGTTTGTGAGGATAAACCAAACCAAGCACGACAACCTAATCAGAGCAAGCAGTAAGTTTAAGTCTGTTGGAGCTATAGCTGTTAAAAAGAGTCAGTTGATTAACTTGATAAGAATTCTGAGAGATGTAGCGAGAAAAGAGTTTGGCTTGAACGTTTAGTCAGAAAAGGTTTTATACACACCTGCTAAATAATAAACTGAGCAAAAATGGCAGAAGATAAGGAATTGCGTGAGAAAGTCTTAGCGCACAGGATACTGGAAGTAAGGTTAGATGCTCTACTGAAGAACAGAGACTCTATGATTGCTAGACTGAACGAAATAGAAAACACGATAAAAAGCGTGGAAGAAATAAAGAAAAGTAACGAATTCCTCTTTTCTTTAGGAAGTGATACTTATGCATTTGGAAATGTAACAGACAAGACAAAGCTGGTAGTTGAAATGGGTGCTGGTGTAGCTTTTGAAAAAACTTTCGATTCTGCAGTAGAGATGTTAAAAAAGAAGAAAAGTGAAACAGAAAAGCTTATAACCAACACCCAGAATGAAATAGCAGAAACTTCTTCTGCTCTCGAACAATTAGACCTAGAAATACAAGAAGTTGTGAAAAAATCATCTAAGTAGGTTGTTGTAATGTTTGACATCCTGAAAGAGAAGTTTAAGAAAGTGATAAAATCTTTTTCTGAGAAAATCGAGAAGAAAGAAAAAACAATAGAATCGTTGAAGGAAATGGAAAGTTTGGCTGAAGAAAAGCCAGAAGAAGCCATAGAAAAAATTAAGTCTGAAGTTGAAAAAGAGATGCCAGAAGTTAGGAAGAAAGTCGAGGAAGCTGAAGAAGAAATAAAAAAAATAAAACCAAGCGAGAAAAAGAGCGTCTTCAAAAAAATTGCTGAGAAGATAACTAAAAAGATTGCTGAGAAGACTTTGTCTGAAGAGGAAATAGACCCTATACTGAACGAGTTGGGTAAAGATCTTATAGAAGCTGATGTTGCCTATAGTGTTGTAGAAAAAATTAAGAGCGACTTGAAGAAGAGTCTTGTAGGTAAGGAAATAAAAAGAGGAAAGGAAAAGGAAACGATAAAACTTGCTCTAAAAGAAAGTATGTTAAAGATACTAGACGTTCCTACTGTTGAGTTAGCAGAAAAACTAAAAGAAAAAAGACCTGTTCTGGTTCTTTTCTTGGGTTTCAACGGTAGTGGTAAGACAACAAGCCTCGTAAAAGTTGGAAAATGGTTGATAGAAAAAAATTATTCTTGTGTTTTTGCTGCTGCAGACACTTTCAGAGCTGGCTCAGAAGAACAGTTGGAAGAACATGCAAAGAAAATAGGTGTTAGAGTAATAAAGCATAAGTATGGTGCAGACCCTGCTGCTGTAATATTTGATGCTGTAAAACATGCAGAAGCAAACGGTGTGCACTTTGTTCTAGCTGACACTGCAGGCAGAAGTCATACGAACGAAAACTTGATGAAAGAAATGGAAAAGATAATTCGAGTTAACAAGCCGGACATGAAAGTGCTAGTTATAGACAGTCTTACAGGAAGCGATGCTGTTCTACAAGCAAGGTTCTTTGGTAGGCTTGGAATAGATGCTTTAATCTTCACAAAAGTAGATGTGAATGAAAAAGGAGGGGCAATACTTTCTGTGGTTGATGAATTGAAAAAGCCTATTCTATTCCTTTGTAACGGACAAGAGTATGAAGACTTGGAAGAATTTTCCTCAGAAAAGTTTGTCGACAACCTTCTCAGCTAATTCACCCCTCTTAGTGGTGTGAAGAGTTCTACCAGCTACTGAAAGTAGTTAGGCATCTATATCCAACTTTCTCTTCCAACTCTTTCTCATGAAACATTTCGAAAAGCAGGCTCACGAACTTTTTGAGAGCTGTTTCGAGGTGTTGAGATGGAAAGGTACAAGTCGGAATATAGAAAACAGAACAGGATTGTAAAGTTCATAAAAGAATACAATGGGTTGGTCCCTGTATTGGGTGGGTTGATAGTCAGTGGGGCAGCTGGAGTAATTGCTTTTGCTGTAGGTAGTGCACAAAGTGCTAGCGATTCTTTCCGATATCTCACGCAAACAGGGGACTTCCTCGGCACGATAGGAATGCTCTACCAAAAAGGCAGTGAGCTTGCTGGGAAGTATGCTTTAGCTGGCTATGTTGGTGGCCAGTTTGTGAGTTACAAACTTAAAAAGACTGTCTCAAACTTTTTCGCTGGAATATTGGGGAGGTGAAAAATGTCTGAAATAGTAGGATTTCTGGAGAAGTATAAACTTCCACTAGCATTTGGTGGTGGTGTATGTGCAACACTCCTCACTCAGTACATTCTTGTACCAAGAGTTCAGAAATGGAGAGATAACCTTGCAGAACAAATTGCTGAAAAGCAAGCTGCCTACCTAAAAAGAGAAAATCATAAGTCAGAAGATTGTAGTGAAATAGTTTACCAGAATGAATTAAGAGACTTCATCAAGAAAGTTGTTAAGGAGAGTGTTGCAGAAGTATTAGAGGGTTATAAGGAAGAATCCAGAAAAGTATAAACATTAGAAGTGGGAGAAAAATGGAAGCAAAATATGAGAAAGGTTTACCAAACCTTTTAGAATTTCTTTCGTACTCCTTAAAGAATTTTGCTGAAATTCTGAAGCAGCAACCAGACAAAATAGATGCTAGAGAAGAATTGCTGAAAATGGGTTTGTACCTGCTTTCAGAAGCTAGGAAGTATGAATCAAAACAAAGCATCGTCTTAGAGTTTTTCCCAAAACCATATAAGCCAGTGGTAGAAGCAATAATAGAAAAGTACAAGAAGGAACCCTGGGACGTTACAGTAGACTTTGTTTCAGGCTTGGTAAAAGAAATTGGAAAAGATAAGGAAAAAGGTATATACAGGCCTACAGAAGACGTTGTAAAAAGTACTGCTAAGAAATTTTTGATAGGTAACTTAGTGAAAGAAATTTTTAACACTTAAGTGCTAAGAATGGAGGTCAACAGGCTCATAAAAACTTTGAAGGTTTATGATAAAGTATTTTCTCTGAACGATGTAAGAGAAGCTAACTTAAAGCTGAGAAGCGATATACTGAGTGACCCTGAAATAAGGCCTTACGATAAAAGACTTTTTATTGGCTATCTAGACCAACTAGGACCAGAAAAGGAGCAAAAAGGTAGTTCACCCTGGACTTATGCACTTATGGGCTTGCTCGGTGCTGTAGGTGGCTTTTTGGCTAGAGATGCTATCCAAGAGTTTCTTGAAAATCTTGCAGAAGATGTGAATAAAAAAGTTCTTGAAAGGCTCAAGTATGTCGGAAAAAAATAAAATTGGACATGAATTCGAGGAAATGGTAGCAAAGCTTTTTGAAATAAAAGGATACAAGATAGAAAGGAACAAAACCATGGTTGGTAAAAGTGATGTGCCTCATGAAATAGACATCTACGGTAAGCTAAAAGGAATTAGAATGGCTGCTGAGTGTAAGTACAGAAGTTTTGAGGAAAAAGTAGGAAAGAACGATGTAGCCATATTTTTGATGAAGTTAGACGACCTGAAGATAGAGGAAGGTTATATGGTGACAAACTCTTACTTCGATGAGAATGCTATCAAAATTGGAAATTATTACAAAATAAAAATGATAGACGGTAAGACTCTGAAGGAAGAGTTCAGAAAGTACGGAATTCCTTACGAGTTTGAAATAATTCCAGACAGTCCTTTAGTTCGTATCCTTAAGTCTTTTGTATCCTTTGCTCAATCACAAAGAAATGCTATTTCTCTTTGACTTTAAGCTCGAATATAAACGTTGACCTTATTGTTTCTAATAGCTCACGAACTACATGCTCTTGATTTTCTGATAGAACATCCCACTCGTGTAGACCTCTATCCAAATTAGAATATACAAGGTGAGCAGCTTCTCTTAGGTCTTTCGAAGCTCCAGACCTCTCTAAGAGTTTGTTGAGTTCTTTCAAGCCTAGTTTTATTTCTCTGCATTGTGCTTTCTCTCCTATCAATCTGTAGATGTTGTTAACGTTTTCTTCAACAGCAGTTACATCTAACGGTAGTTCACGAACGATTTGTCCAGCTAACACATATACATCATACACATTCTTATCTGCTATCTCAAGGAGCTTTTCAAAACCTTCGTCCAGGGACTCAAAAGTGTTTGCTGCTTTTATAATTGCCTTGTAAACAAAGTCCTTTGGAAATTGTGGAGGAAGCATGCCTGCTATTCTTTCTGCTATTCTAAATCCTCTTATGAGTTCAGAGTTTGAGTCATCTGCAAAAATAGAAAACATCTCCCCTTCTATTTCAGAAAATCTATACCCAACTTTTTCAAGACGCTTCCCCACTTCTAGCTCAACTTTCTTACAAACTCCAGGAAAAAGCTTGCTATTTCTTAGCCTGAATTCATCGCCAGTCTCTTCAAAAAAGTTTGCATAAGGCTGCAAGAAAGCTAGAATAGACGCAATTTCTTCTCTAGTGAAATTTTTGTCCAAAACACTGTAGTTTACGACAAACCTGTAGTTTTTAAAGTCTGCAAACCCTCTTATGCTCTTGTCTTCAAAAAGCTCTCCACTCTTGTCTAAGTAAAGAGAAAAAGTATTTGGAAACCCCCAATAGTCAGTGTAAAGCCTTACATCCTCCAGTATCTTCTTACCATTCTCCATTCTTTCACCTCTTTAAAATTTCTGCATACTGCTTTATCTTCCTGACGTCTTCACTAGTAAAATGCCATTCAGGAATTCTGGCTTCCATCTCATTATAAATATCCTCTACAAGGCTTTTTTGGTTTTCTCCTTCACACAAGCTTTCAAGCTTGTCCAACATCTTGCATACCTTTGAGTCTAAATCCGAGTACCTGAATTTTAGCCTTTGATCGACAAGCCTAGCACTCTTAATAAACTTCTGAACAGCTTCATCGTCTGCAGAGTTTACAGCCTTTTTTAGATTTTTTATCTCGTTAATGCTTAAACAAATCTTGTAATAAGATGAAGGGTCGATGAAAAGCGTCGTTAGCCTACCAACTAGCCATGACTTGACTATGTCAGATATTTTTTCCAGATCTTCTTTCAAAGCAGAGCTTCCGAAGTAGACTATACCTGAATGTTTTGGTAGCATGTAAGAGATTTCTTTTTCTCCTTTTCTTGGAATTCCTATGTAGAGCCCCAACCCACCCCTAGCAAAAAGTGGTTCTTCTAGTCCTATCTCTTCTGGAGAGTCTATGTCAGTAGAATAAATGCACAAGTCTGAAGAGCACCCAAACATCCTTGAAATGTTTTGAGTAGCTTCTATCTTGTTGTAGCCTAGGTTGTGACGCATTCCCCTGAAATAACCTTCTTCATCCCATTCAAAAGTAGAGCCGTAACAAAAAGTAGCTGGGATAGAAAGTTTTTTTATTGCAAATTCCTGTACCAAATCCATAGGTTCACCAGAGTTTAGAGCTAGAGTAAAGCCCATGTCTGTTAATTCTTTTTTGGCTTGTAAAGATCCTGGCGTTAACCTTGCATCTTTTACTGTCTTTTCTCTTGCTTCTAGGTAGTCTTCCTTGCTCATTCTCGTCTCTCTCAACTCTTGACTTAGAAGTTCTTCCCATCCTTTATTTTCATGCTCACAGACTAACTTTAAGAAAAGCTTTTTCAGTAAAGGTATTTTCTCCCTCACCCTTTTGTTCCTCATGTTCTCAAAGAGAGATTCGTACAAGTTTTCGGTAGTAAGCGTATGGTCTATGTCGAAAATAAAAAGCAAGCCTGGACAACTTTGGAATGGAAGGTACATTCGAGAAAGGTCGTACTTGTCTGCAACCTTTAAGTGCATCCTACAAACTTCTTTTATGTAGCTCTTTAGGATGTTTTCCATCAGTTAAATTTACCACTGAAGGTAGTAAAAATCTTATACTTTTAATTCACTACCCAATAGTGAGTATGAAAAGGATGGAAGACTCAGAAGATTTGGCAAAAGCAATCATTTCTATTGCAAGAAAGTTTGTCTCAGAGTTAAAAAGAATGTGCGAGAATCCTTCCTTAAACGGTGTTGTCTTGAAAGAAAGACTCAAGAGAAAGTTGAAAGAGTTTGAATCCATCCTGGATTTTTTAGAATTTACGAGAAAGTTGACTAAGAAAGCTTAAACTTTTCTAGGTTCACTTCCTTTGCACTTTTCCAAATGCTCTTCACATAGCTATCGAAAACTTTTACCAAGGCTGGGTCTGTAGAATATAGGGAAGTGAACGGAAACCTTTCTTGCTTTGTTGGATTATGGTCTAATCTTATCAGCACCTCTTTATCGTCAGCCACCATAATCCTTGGATGTACGTTAGTAACGAAAATCCTTATCTGAACCTTGTTAGAATAGTACCATTTTGCTTGGTAGTAGTTTTTCTCGTCTATACCTTTCATGGCTATTATTCTTACATCAGCTCCCCTTCTTACACATTCTTTTACTGCTTCACCCAGCTTTGGTGAATAAGTGAAATCCCTGCTTATCACGTAAGCGTACTTTTCTACTCTACTAAACATTTCACACACCCTGTTTACAAACTCTTTTAAGCCCCTTCCCTTTGTTGTCCATATACCCTCTATCACGTTTTGTTTAACAGGTTTTATCGACTGTAAAAGTTTGATCGATTCTTCCAACTCTTTGAGCTCCCTTTTTCTCTCTTCTAGGAGGTTTGTTAACGCTACTTGTGGAGGAATTGCCCTGAATTCTTTTGGCCTACCACCTACAAACTCTACAAGTTGTTTGTTTGCAAGCTGCTCCAGAACTTCGTAGACTTTTGATTGAGGTATTCCAGAATCCTTTCCTATTACACTAGCTTTTCCTGATCCTAGGGAAAGAAGTGTAGAATAAGCAAGTGCTTCGTACTCGCCCAAGCCAAACTTTTTAAGCAAATCCTTTGCTTCCATTCTATTCTTAGTTAGAAGAGATAAAATAAAAATGTTTTTATTCAAGAAGCTTTTATTCTGCTTTAAGCTAATTAATTTTATGGACGTTTTTGGCATAAGCATGCAAGAGCTTATATTTTCCATATTTCTTCCTTTTGTTCTTTTTTACGTTTTGTTCTATGCCTTGCTGAGAAAGTCTAAAATACTTGGTGAAAATAAAAGCTTGGATGCTGTTACTGCCTTGGTGTTCTCGGCTATAGTAATTACCAGCATGTACTCACTTGGTATAACGCAGTATCTAGCAAACCTTAGTGCAGCTGTTGCAGTTGCATGCTTTGCAGCCTTGTTTATCTACGGCACTATAAGGATGACTTTAACAAAGGGATGGGAGTATGCTACAGAAGGAGATAGAAAAAGGTTTGAAGAGCTGAGCAAAAAAGGTGAAGAGCTGTTGGAGAAGCTTTCCAAAGGAGATTCCTCTGCCCTTCCTGCTTTGGAGAATGTAGTAAAAGAGCTTGAATTGCTTGCAAAAAAGTTGAAGAAGGACTTGAACCAGATCGAGTGGTACCCAAAGTACAAGGAGTATAAAAAACGTTTGAAAGAAGGTGGTTGAATGTTTGAGCTACTTTTCCAGTTCTTGTTTTTCATGCTTTCTTTTCTGTTAGTTTTTGGTATGTTGAACAAGTTAAGAATTTTTAACAGAAACTTGAATGCTGTAATAGCTTTCGTAGTTGCTTTTTATGTTATTTCCGCCTCTTTTCTCTTTACAGAAGATGTACAGAAGATACTAGCTTATTTTGGAATTCTTGTTATTATCGTCCTTGGTGCAATCTTGGTCTACACATCCTCTGGGTTGAGGGAAAAGAAAAGGAAATAACAACTACTTTTAAATACTTAAAAAACCATAAAAAAATTATGAGAAAATTACTTGCATTGTTGCCAGTAATGCTTTTGTTGATTGCTCAAGTTGCAATCGCCCAGCAAGACATCGTTAACACAATTTCCAACGTACTTGTTCAGTTCTCTGGTGTTATATTCATCATTGCTTTTGTGATAATACTTTTGTTGATTGCTGGTGTTTTTCCAAGAATATCTATCGGTGGTTTTGGGATTCCTTGGGGGACCATTGGACTGCTTATAGCTCTTCTCATAGTAATGGTTGTTCCATTTTTCATTGACCTTGAGTGGCTAACAACACAATTCAACGTTACTCTTGTGCAGTACCAACAATCACCACTTCCCTCAGAGGCTACAACAGTTCTTTCTGATTGGCTAGGATTGCCAAAAGAATGGATGTACGTCCCTGCTATAATATACTTCTTTATCTTGCCTTTTGCAGCAGTCTTTGCTCTTATCTATGCTTTCTTAGCCAGTTTAAACATTTGGGGAGGAAAGAACAACATAAACAGGTTGCTTGCATTTATAATAACAATAATGACAATACCTACTGGTATTTTGACGAGAATGACGATGGTAATGTTTGTGTTCCTAGGCATGTGGGTGCTTGCTGTTTTCTTTGTAACTTTTGTTGTTGGTATTTTCTACAGGGGAGCAGGAGTTATAGTAAGGGAGAGGATGACATACAAAGCCATGAGAGGACCTTTAGCAAAATTAGCAGAGGACTTCCGTAAATATGCAGACGGAAAACTGAAAAATCTTAGAAAAGGTCCTCAACTTGATGCTTTAAGGCGAGTTAGAGACGAAATCATGGAAAGGATATACCTTGGTGAAATAACAGACCCTAAAATGGCTCAGGATGAGTTTAATAAAGACTACAATAGAATAGTCGGCGGTGGGTAGAAGATTTTTAAATCTTTTTATTCAAGTATCAATATACATTAGAATAACAGATTGACTATTAAATCAATAAAATCAAAGGAGGTGTAAGTGAATGGCAACAAATCAAGCAACTCAAGACAATGTCATATACGTCGGCAGGAAGCCTAGCATGGCATACGTGCTAGGAGTGATAACTCAGTTCAACAACGGACAGGAAGAAGTACACATAAAAGCGCGTGGAAAAAGCATAAGCAAAGCAGTAGACGTGACAGAAATAGTAAGGAGAAGATTCCTGTCTGACGTGAAGATAAAGAATATAGAGCTTGGCACAGAAGAAAAGGAGTTGCCTGAAAACAAGGGAAAGATAAACGTTTCAACAATATCGATAACACTAGCAAAGTAAAGCTTTAAGTCGATGAAGAATTCAGAGACTTTTTCATCTTTCTAAAACAAACATCTTTTTTGTTACTGGTATTTCTTTTACTTGATGCACCAGCATTTCTCTCTTTTCTCCAATACCAACAGGGCTTTCCTCTGTTAACAGTTTAGAAGCTCTTTCCAGCTTTCTCAGTTTTTCTGCATAGATTGTAAGAACTTTATCTTCTTTCTTTACAGGGTCTCCTAACTTCTTGTGAAGAAGAATGCCTGCACCCTTATCTTTTGGTGCCCCTGCTGCCTTAGCAAGCTCGGATATACCGTTGTTATCTATCCACAAAACTCTACCATTTTTCTCTGACTTTATATCTAGCTTGTAATCGCCTACCTCCACTTCTTCAGGAGTTATCTTTTTCCCTCCTTGTGCTTCCATTATTTCATAGAGTTTTTTCATAGCTTTTCCAGAGTTTAGTGCAGCTTTAGCAAGGTTCCCAGAATTTCTTCTCCCTACCATGCTCAGAAGTATCTGTGCTAAAGAGCACACCTTCTCTTCCAGATCGCTTACACTCCTTCTTCTTGAGATAACTTCTAAAGCTTCCCTTGCTTCAAGAGCAGGACCTATCGAGTAGCCTACAGGCTGTTCTCCATAAGTAACAGCACACTGAACTCTTATTCCAATCCTTTTTCCAAGCTCTATAAAATCTTTTGCTAATAAATCTGCATCTCCTATAGTCTTAATTTTTGCTCCTCTACCAGTGGGTATGTCTATCACCAAATGAGTAGCTCCAACCGCTTTTTTCTTTGCCATTATAGACGGTAGAAGAAGTGGGTCTATGCCAAGGGGGTACTCTACCTGAATGAAAATATCATCTGCAGGAGCTAGCTGTAAAGTGCCTCCCCAAACTATGCACCCGTTTGTCTTTTTCACTACTTTCTTCATTTCTTCAATTGTCAAGTTTACTGGCATCAAACATCCTGCCCTGTCAGCTGTGCCAGCTGGTGAGGTGATTGCTCTAGAAGATGTCTTTGGTATTGTTAAGCCGAGAGAGGCAATTATAGGAACGAGAAGTATAGTAGTCTTATCTCCAGGGATGCCGCCTGCAGAATTATGCAAGAATATGGGACCGTTACCGCCAATAAAATTTTCATATTTTTCTACACAAAGGTCGTAAACATATTTACTGGTGCTGTTTATCTTTTCCAACTTTTTCACTGGGAGAAAACCGATCTCGCCTTTAGCGATTTTTCTTAACTCTTTCAGAAGTTCTATCTCCTTTTCGTTGGCCTTTTCTACGTCCAAATTTTGAAGCAGTTGTTTTACTTTTTCGAAAGTTATATACCCTTGCCTTTTTAAAATTCTCCTGTTTTCCCATCCTTTGATTAATGGGTTATGGGCTAAAAGAGCCAGATTACTCTCTCTTATTGGAAGAAAATTTAAATAAGCAGCTGTAGTTGATTGTCTTTCTAACAATTTATTTGCTTGAGTATAAATGAGGAAGGATCTTCTTGTTTTAGAAAGATGATGTGGAAACTTTCTGTAACCAGGAAGTCTGCTTGAAACAGTAAAAGAAATCCCAAGGTTTGATAGTAAATAAGTTATTCCGATAATTAATTTTTTACTTACAGTAACTGCCGTAGCTTCATACCCTCTTCTGAAATACCCATCACCCAAGAAATATGACCTCAAAAACTCAAGTTGAAGTTGGGGAGAAGTGTTAAAAATTAGAGCGGGTATCTCCTTTTCGTTAGACCTTTTACCTACTTTAAATACCTTTTCAAAGATGAGTGCAAGAAGCTTATTATATATGCATACATGGACTGCAGTTCTATGAGGAAATGTTTCTGTAGCATTTATACCAAAAA